>Ga0213822_1000080_pt1 | contig 105434 bp, 92 predicted proteins | sample MC6MC0908MG_FD_179872 | JGI IMG/M metagenome (GOLD analysis project Ga0213822, IMG submission 179872) | Enriched soil aggregate microbial communities from Iowa State University, Ames, United States - MC6-MC0908-MG | ecosystem: Environmental > Terrestrial > Soil > Unclassified | place: USA: Iowa... | reverse complement strand
CGTTATCCTGACATTGTTGAACAAGTGGTGGATGCTGGCTATGAAATAGGCAATCATTCCATGACGCATCCATATGAAAATAAGGTTGGTTTTCAAAAGATGCGCGACGAAATTATTGAAGCTGATCATATTATTCAAAGATATCAGCCCAACCATTCTAAGTTATTTCGTCCGCCGGGAGGATATTTAGACAGTGCATTATTACAAGAGGCAAGAAAACAGGGTTACAAAGTAGTGTTATGGTCTTATCATCAGGAATTAAAGGATTGGTCCCTGCCAGGAGCAAAGGTCATGGCTGATCATGTCATTCGCCATGCCAGGAATGGCGATATTATTCTCCTGCATGATGGTGCGGCAATCGAAATCAAACCATTGAGGCCTTAAAGATCTTTTTGCCGGTACTAATTAAACAGGGATATGAATTTGTAAGTGTATCAGAGCTGCTTTCTAATAAGGAATAACCCACACACCACCGTTGTATCTAGAATTTTTAAATACAAATAATCACCTTCAATGTGCCTGACACCATTCGTGGACACTGTCCTTCTCAGGAGGACAGTGGAATCACAGTTACATTCTGAATTAAAATACAAGATAAAAAGGTGCCTGACACCACATGCATAATTGCATTGGTTTCAGGCACTTTTTTTCATAAAAAAGGCTGTGTTAAACTTGTGCGCACCAGGCGCTTCCGCTTTTCTATTTAATTGCAATGCTGACTTTTAGTCGCTTTCCTTTGATTGAGGCATTTTCCATGGCTTGTAGCACTAGTGAGCCCTTTCCATTTAGAATATCCACATAGGATAAATGGTCTTGAATCGTAATAATGCCGATATCTTCAACTGTTATTCCCGGTATTTTCGCGATGGTCCCAACGAAATCGACCGCACGAATCTTCTTCTTTTTGCCGCCGCTGAAATGGAGTTTCATGATATCTTGGTTGATGCGGGCCGTTTTATTATTCCTGACCACTCGGCGGCCGCTGATCTTTTCTTCGAAGGCCGCCTTTCCTCCAGCAACTTCCTGTGGTTTTGGTGCCTCTATTGAAGGAATCTCAAAGCCAATATATCTTTCAATCGCTTTAACGAATTTTCCTTCATAAGGCGTGCTAAACGTAATGGCCTTACCTTTATTTCCAGCTCGTCCGGTTCTGCCTGTGCGGTGGACATAGCTTTCTTTTTCCATCGGTACGTCATAGTTAATCACAAGTGTCACGTTATCAATGTCAATCCCACGTGCAGCAACATCGGTGGCCACTAGGTATCGGAAATTCCCCATTTTGAACCCGTCCATCACAGCAAACCGATCTTGTTGTTCTAACCCTCCATGAAGTCTTTCACATGAATAGTTGGATGCTTCCAATTCAGCGTATACAGTTTCAACGTGTTCTTTCGTTTTGCAAAAAATTAGACAGCTGTCAGGGTTTTCAACGACAGTAACATCTTTAAGCATGGAAAGTTTCTCTTCTTCTTTAACATTGATTATTCGATGGTCAATTGTATCCGTAGTAATGCCAGCCGCTTCAATCTCGATATGAAAGGGCCCTTTCATATACTTATGGCAGAGAGTTTCAACATCCTTCGGCAATGTAGCGGAAAATACCATTGTGACTCTGTTGGATGGAAGTTCTTTTATTATTGCTTCGACTTCATCGATAAAACCCATATTCAGCATTTCATCCGCTTCGTCGATAATAAGATACTGAATCTGGCTTAAATCTAGCGTTCCTCTATCGATATGGTCGATGACACGCCCTGGTGTCCCTACGACAACATGGGTTTTTTGCTTCAATTCTTCCTTTTGCTTCGAAAAAGGTTCTTTCCCATAAACGGCCATTGCTTTAATTCGTTTAAACCTGCCAATATTCGTCATATCATCGCGAACTTGAACCGCAAGCTCCCTAGTAGGAGTGAGAATTAAGGCTTGTGGCTTTTTTTCTTCCCATTCTATCATTTCGCATATAGGGATCCCAAAGGCTGCTGTCTTGCCGCTCCCAGTTTGGGATTTTACGATAAGATCGTGCTTTTCCAATGCTGAAGGAATCACTTCCCGTTGAACCTCTGTAGGTGCTTCGTATTTTAACACCGCAAGCGCTCTTGTTATTTCATTGCTTAAAGGGTATTCTCTAAAACTTCTTTCACTCATGTAGGAACCTCATTTTTTTATATTATTCGACTCATCTATAGGATTTCTCTGAAAGAAACATCATATGCAAAAGCGGAATGGATTCATTATACAGGAAAAGCCGAACAAATCGGCTCTTAATTAAAACCTTATCGCACAAATATTAATTTAATCTACCGTTTCAAAGACAATTTGTTTTTCCTTATCAACTTCTAATGCTGATACAATATAGGCAAACCCATTCATTAAAAAATACATAACATTGGATTGTATCCGTTCACTTTCCCCTAAATAAGTATTTATAATAATGATGACAGAATACAAAATGACAAAAAATAATGCGATTTTATTAAAAATGGCCATTTAAGAACAACCCCTTTGTATAGGATGCTTATTGTAATCATATTTACTTAAAGCCGGTCTTATGCAAATTGTCCGGAAATCTTCATTCATTCCAAATCCAATAGTTAAGAAAGGAACCTTACCATGTCATTATCCTTTGATCATTTAGTCTTTTATTCTAATAAGCCGGAAGAGGCTGTTCCTCTTTTAAAACAGAGAGGGATTCACGCTGTCAAAGGCGGTCGTCATGAATCTTGGGGCACCTACAACTCACTAACTTACTTTGGTTTAAGCTATATTGAGTTTTTAGGAATTGAACATTTGCCCGTGGCGGAGAAACAGGAAGAGAACCGTCTGATTACTCACATCGTGGAGAGGCTGGCAAGGGAGAAGCAGGAAGGTCCTGCTAGAATCGCCATTCGCACAGATCATATTGAACAGTTGGCCGTAAAGCTTGAAGAAGCAGGGTTCACAGTGTTTGGCCCGCTTCCAGGTGAACGAACGCGTGCCGATGGACAAGTATTGAAATGGTCGTTGCTATTCCCTGAAGCTGCAGACAACGAGCTGAAACTGCCATTTTTTATTCAATTGGAAAAATCGGATGGGGAAAGACGTTTAGAATTAGCGGGGCAGGGCTTAAATGGGTCACATCCGGTCGGAAATCCACAATTTGAGAGTGTCGGTTTTGTTGTTCATAATTTAGAGAAAAATTTAGCGACATGGGGAAGAATGTTTGATCTTAATCAGGGTGAAGAATTTGTAGATTCAGCCATCAATGCCCGTTGCCGGGAATTAGAATTGGCTGGAACGAAGCTGTTGTTTTGTACCCCACTTGGAGCAGGGATTGCTGCAAAGGTGTTAAAAGAAAAAGGGGAAACTCCTTTCTTAGTAAACCTGACCGGGACGGGCCAAAGTGAGCTTTTTGAAATGTTGAATGGATTTTGGAGATTTCAATAAGGCGTAAGAAAAAGGCGAGCAGTGCCAGTCACTGTTCGCCTTTTGCCTGGTTTCCTTAATAATCGGTTACAGTGAGATCTCTGTCCAAAAAGGTTTCAATTAATTCGCTAATTTGGTACGCCACCTGCGGGGAATCGTAGTTTTCAAAGGCATGTTCGCAGCTGTTTTTATAGCCCATGATCTCATCGTAATGGGATAGATGCCGCTCAATTACTTCATCATTATCTTGGCGGTCATGCTGCCTCTGAATTACCGTATCACGGTTGGCATAAATAAAAATCCGGACTACTCCATCACCGTACATCGTTTTTAACTTTTCAGTACCTTCAGGATTTAACGTTAAATAGACGTAATCATGGTTTTGAAAGGCTTCCACGATATCTTGTTCACGAATGCCATAATGGATGCCATCGATTTCGACACTTTCAAGAAATTCCTGTTGTGCTTGCATCTGTTTGAAGGTTTCTTCCGTAACAAAGTGGTAGTCTTCGCCATTTTTTTCATAATGCCGGGGAGAACGGGTAGTGTAAGAGAGAACGGTTTCCATATCAAACGCGGTCGCGACCATTTTGGCAACCGTTTTTCTACCGGATCCATCAGGACCTGTGTAAACGAAGATTTTTTCTTTTCCTTTGATTCGATACATAGAAGAGCCTCCTTTTATTTTTAAAAATCCCCCTTTATCTGCGGAGACTTTTTCTGGAAGTGAAATGGGTTACTATCATTATAGCAAAACGATATCATAATTATCTATGGATAAAAAGAAACAGTCCCTGTGTTGGGACACTGAGGGACTGTTTTCATCATATTAATTGCCAGAGCCATAGCTAATTAAATTTGTAAAAATGCGGTAACCGCCTGGAACTTGACCTTGGATTTGACGATAGAATACAAGGTTTGTATAAAGGTAGGTCCCTTGACCGTATTTCGCCATTAGAATCCCGCCGTCGAATGGATCTTCGCCCGGGTCTGCCATGCTGACAAATGTTTCGTAATGGTTATCCCACTTCATTGGGTAGTACAATCCTCTCTCTTGTATCCAATGATCCCAATCACTGTCAGTGATTTTATTCGGATAGTTGAAAAGAGGGGAGTTAGGTTGTAATACCGTCACTTTCGCATTTTCGTCTGTTACTCTCCACTTGATGGACACATCTCCAATCGTTAGTGGATAGGGAGCAGTCGTTTGGGCGTTCCAGCCGTCACCTGGCTTATGATATTGAACAACTAAGTGTCCGCCATTATAAACATATTGTTTAAGACGTTCGTTATTTGCAATTAAATCTGCCCGTGACAGGTATGCACGTATCCCAATAACAATGCTATCGAATTTACTTAAATCGGTTGTTTTCAAATCGGACTCTGTTAGTTTTGTTACATTTAGCCCAGCGTTATTTAGGTAATCTGCAACCTTATCAAATCCGCTTTCAACATAGCCAATTTTCATGTTATCGTTCTTCAAAAGTTCAAAGGCCACACCGTTAACTTGTGCCGGATACTCATAATAGAAGGTTCCAATATGGTCATAGTTGATGGTTTGAACAGTCGAATTAAAGGTTTTGCCATTAACCGCTGCTTCAGCAACAATTTCAAAGTCACCTGCTTTAATGTCTTTTGGCGGTGTTAGTGTAAAGTCGATAGCTTTTTCTTCTAAATGGCTGTTAAAAGCAACATCTGCTTTACTTGGGGAGACCTTCCATCCTTCTGGAACTTTTAAGGTTACTGACGATTGGGCAGCACCGTCACGATAATTTTTAACCTTAACGGTAACAGGGATTTTCTCTTGCACATCAGCTGTATTCACGACAATATCTTCTGGAGATAAGGTAAGACCAACATCCGGAAGAACCGCGATTGTACCGTTCAAATCTTTGATTTGGCTTGTCTTTGTACCTGTGGATTCATAGGTGATCTTGGCTTGAATGGCCGGCGTTTTGTAGGCATGGTAATACTCGGCATCTTCAGGAACCACTACCTGAAAGGAAATTTGTCTGGATTCTCCTGGAGCCAAGTTACTGGTGTTATTCTTGGAGGTGATGTTCCAGCCATCTGGAACGATTAAATCAGCGCTGACGTTGTGTAATTTTTCTTTTCCGTTATTCTTTAATGTGACCGTTACATTTGTTGTTTGTCCTTTAGTCAGTACATTGAATTCCGAGGAGGCGCTGACATCCAACTGGGAAGCTGTGAAACTTGCCGTTTGCAATTGCTCTTCTTTTACGGAAAGCTTATGAAGCAAATCATTTTTAAACTCTAATGAAAGCTTGGCTTGTTTCGTTTTGTTGAGTAAAGTGCGCACTTCTTTTAAGGCGCTCTGTGATTGCTCAAATACTTGCTCCTTTCTAGGATAGGAAGAAACGATGGAATCTAATTTGCTTTGGAGTTTCGTAAAGTGCACTTTTAAATCATTTTCAGTCTTTGGAAGTTGTTGTGACCACTCTCTAAAATTATAAGGAACACCGGCGAAAAGATTGGCATTGTCCCCAACAACACTAAAGAGTAATTCTAGATTAACCTGTCTTGGTGCGACAGGAATGTTATTTCCCATTCCCTGGCTTTTATGCATAAAACGGGACTGTTCACCTAACTGAGGATAAGACATCTGATAAATTGGATCAATCATACCAATTTCGATTGATGTTTCTGTCTGCTCCTTGGTTTCAGCAGGTAAATACAGTTTCTTAACCTGCCAAACCGATAAGCCCTCTTTTAATTGCTCAGGGTAAATAGCAGGATTTGCCGCATCTTTAAAGGCACGTTCAGAAAGAATTTCTATCGCACGATGGTGTCCATGCTGAGAAGGAACGTTTCTAAATGATGGCATGATAATATCAGGCTGGTACGTCCGAATAAAGCGGATTAGACGCTCGTATGTTAAATCTTCTCCCCATTGTGCTAATGTATCTTCAGGGCTTTTGGAAAAACCAAAATCATAGATCGCATCCGATGTTGTTTCACTTAAATGATAAGCTTTGACACCTGTAATCTTAGCGGCTTCAATCATTTCCCTTGAGCGGATAATGCCTAAACCATTTCCTAATTCATCGCCAATTTCATTCTGGCCGCCCTCACCACGATTAGCGATTAAACTTGACGTTTTGACACCAAGCCCCCTGGATAAATAGGCTAGGAAATCACTTCTCTCATCATCAGGATGTGCTCCGGTATTAAGAAAAGTAACCGTCGTTTCGAGAGGTTTTACAGCATTCCAAAGATCTACATCCGGTTCCTGTGCTTTAGCAGCACTCCCGCTAAATGGCAGTAACGAAACTACCAAGAGAGTAGAAAGTAATCCAAGAAAAAATTTTTTCACCTTTGTAACCCCTTTCATTTTTTTGAGTATAAATCCTAACCTAGCACCCTCCCTTTGCATTAGCTGTTAATATGTTAGTTAAACTACTTAACTAACTGTAGGAAAATCCCACACTTAATAATTAACACCTTGGAAGAGAAAAGTAAACACTTGTCATATTCAGAAAATTAAAACAGTTATTTCGTCCTATTGGTAATGGGAATATAGTTAAATCGGACTATATAGTAAATATTATTATAATTATCAAATTTTTTTTAAAAAAATATTGAAAACGGTTTCCTTTTGCGTTATATTTTAGTTAATTATTAAAACTAACTAACTAGACAAAATGATTAAGGCCGTGATGCAATGGGTACCAATGAGAACAAAATGCAAAGCAAGTCTCAAAACAAAAAAAGAATATTACAGTGTATTTTGGAACATGCACCTATCTCAAGAGCAGAAATTGCTGGGAAAATGAAAATTAGTAAACCAACAGTCTCGTTTTTAGTTGATGAACTCATCCAGGATAAGTGGGTAATGGAGAAAGGAATTGGGGAATCCACCTCACAGGGAGGGAGAAGACCGATTCATCTATATTTTAATGAAAAAGCAGCCTATATAATTGGCGCTGATATTGGCGGTACAAAGGTAAAAATAGTTATTAGTGACTTAAATGGAAATATGGTTGCTTCAAGCAGTTTTCAAACAGAAAACTATTTAAATACGGGACTATTAAAAAAAATGGTAAAAGAAATCGATGTGATGGTTCAAAAGAATGACATTGAACAGCAAAAGATTTTAGGAATGGGGGCAGGAGTACCGGGGATTACGGATACAGCGTATGGCATTGTAACAGAAGCGCCCAGCTTAAATTGGGTACGCTATCCTTTCATCAAAGAAGCTGAACGATATTTATCCTTTCCGATTTACGTGGATAATGATGTCAATGTAGCCGCACTTGGGGAACAATGGCTTGGAAATGCTAAACATAAGGAGAATGTTTTGTTCATCGCCATTGGTACCGGGATTGGAAGCGGTATCATTATTCATAATCAGCTATATCGAGGATCCACCAGTGCCGCAGGTGAAATGGGGTATATGGTAACGGATAAAAACGATATGAAAAATGAATTCAAGCCGATTTTTCACCGTTACGGTTATTTAGAGAGTGTGGCTGGAGGGAAAGCAATCGGCGACAAACTCACAAAATTAGTACAGCAGAGTCCAGACCACTCCTTATACGAGCAAGCTAAATCACATGGGCTAACAGGTGAAATGGCGTTTTCTCTTGCGGAAAAAGGAGACGTGATCGCCCTTAAAGTTGTCGATGAGGCGATTGAGCATATAGCCTATGGAATTATTAATGCAGCTAGTTTATTAAATCCTGAGGTTATTATTTTGGGAGGTGGTGTGTTAAAGTCATCTGAATTCATCTTACCTAAACTCCGTGAAATTGTGGATCACTATCTTCCTAGCTCAGTAGAATTGAAAATTTCACATTTAGGGGAGAATGCAGGTGTTTTGGGAGCCGTTTCATTATTTTTACGGGAGTATGATAGTATTATTAACTTTTCTTAAAGAGGGGGATTTTTTGTGAAAAATAAGAAAAAGGTATCGATTATTACCGCATTAACATTATCTGCATCACTATTGCTTGCTGCTTGCGGCGGTGACACTGAGAAAACTTCTAACACACCTTCAAAGAAACCGGCCGGCAAGAAAGATGAAGCAAAACTAGAAGAGAAAATTGTCGTTTATTCACCACACGGAAAAGACATCCTATCTAAATTCGAACAGCAATTTGAAGCAAAATACAATGTAGATGTTGAATGGCTCGATATGGGTTCACAAGAGGTGCTTGACCGGATTCGCTCTGAAAAAAATAATCCGCAGGCGGATGTATGGTGGGGGGCACCTTCAGTAAACTTTGATCAGGCAAAGGACGAGGGGCTGCTTACACCATATAAGCCATCCTATGCAGGCAGTCTAGACGACAGCTTCCACGATCCTGACTGGAATTGGTCAGGAACAAGCCAAACACCTGAAGTTATCATGTATAACAGCAAAGAGGTGAAAAAGGAAGATGCCCCTAAGGATTGGGATGAATTATTGGATGCGAAATGGAAGGATAAAATCATTATCCGTTACCCGCTGGCATCTGGAACGATGAGAACTATTTTCTCATCAATGATTTACCGTGATTTCAAAGATTCAAATGATCCGGCAAAAGGATATGATTGGTTGAAAAAGCTGGATGCCAATACAAAGGAATATTCCGCTAACCCTGAAATGATGTACAACAAAGTAGCTAAAGGGGAAGGGACTATTTCTGTCTGGGCGATGCCTGATGTCGTTATGCTGAAGGAAAACAAGAACTATCCATTTGAATTCATTGTTCCAAAAAGCGGAACACCTGTCTTAACCGAGGGAATCGCTGTTGTCAAGAATGCGCCTCATCCAAAGGCTGCAGAAGCATTCTATGAATTTGTAAATACGCCTGAAGCCGCTAAATTATTGGCCGAAGAATTTTACCGCATTCCGACTAGAACTGACGTAAAAGACCTTCCAAAGTGGATTACCGATACGGAAATTAAAAAGATGGATATCGACTGGAAAGTCTTCCAAAAAGAAAGCGATGGCTGGATGAAATATTGGGATGAAAACATCAAGAGTGGTGCAAAAGAAATTAAACAATAGGAAGTGTTAGGGAATGGCGTCAATAAAGATAGATCAAGTCCAAAAAGCGTTTGGAAAAGTAATCGCAGTCGATCATTTAGACCTTGAAATAAAGGATGGGGAATTCTTTACCTTTCTTGGACCGAGCGGTTGTGGAAAAACCACCACACTGAGGATGATTGCTGGCTTTTATTACCCGACAAAAGGGATTATTCGTTTTGGCGATAAAGATATGACGCGCGTACCTCCTGAAAAGAGAAATACGGGCATGGTTTTTCAAAACTATGCCCTTTTTCCTCATATGACGGTTTTTGAAAATGTAGCTTTTGGTTTAAGAGTAAGAAAAATCTCTAGTAATGAACTGAAAACTCGGGTACAAGGCGTATTGCGTAAAGTAAGACTCGAGAAATATTCAGAACGTCAAGTGAGTCAGTTAAGTGGAGGACAGCAGCAGCGTGTCGCCTTGGCAAGGGCATTGGTCATTGAGCCTGAAATTCTTCTCCTCGATGAGCCGCTGAGCAATTTGGATGCAAAGCTCCGGGATGAGATGCGCAGCGAAATTTTAAGACTGCAAAAGGAATATAACATTACTACCATTTATGTCACCCACGACCAGGCTGAAGCGCTATCCATGAGTGACCGAATTGCTGTTTTTAACTTTGGTGTATGCCACCAAGTGGGGACACCTTCCGAAATTTATAATCAGCCAGCGAATGATTTTGTTGCTAGTTTTATCGGTGAAATTAATCTTTTCCCTGTTAAAGTTAATCGGGTTGATCAAGACAATGTTTTTGTTTCTGCCCAAATTGGCTCTCAGTCGAAAGAATTGGCCGTACATAATCATCCATTTAATGTTAATTCCGACACAAAAGGTAATCTTTCCTTATCTATTCGACCAGAGGCTATTAAAATTTTTGAACAACAGACAGAAGGAACTAATATACTTAAAGGAAAAATTGATGAGGTTGAATTTTTTGGCTCTGTTATCAATATTAGCGTGAATGTAGACGGACTGCATCTCCAAGTAAATCTATTAAACAACAGGTCTAATACTCTGCAGTCTGGGTCGGATGTGTGGGTACAATTACCGGAAGACCAAATCCGTGTGATACCAGTCGTAAGTGGTGACGCCTCATGATAAAAAATCGTGATACTAGGTTTACAATACTGCTGCTGATCCCGGTTCTGTTAGTATTAGTTGCTTATGTCCTGTATCCTTCATTAAGGACTTTTTTCGAAAGTTTACAAACAGAAGGCGGCACATCTTTAGCTAACTATCAGGATTTTTTTAGCCAGGAATCAAAAACCAATCTCGAAGCCCTGTGGAATTCTGTTTATATTTCAATTTTAAGTGTGCTTGTTAGTGCATTGATTGGCATTCCTCTTGCGTTTATTTTTAATCGTTATGATTTTCCCGGCAGAGGATTTTTCTCCTCAGCCGCCATCATGCCAATCGTTCTTCCATCATTGGTGGGGGTCATGGCATTTATGTTTTTATATGGGGAAACGGGCTTAATCCCTAATGCAATAAAGGATTTATTTGGACTAGAAAAGGTACCCTTTAAAATTGGCGGGGTTTCGGGGATCTTAATTGTCCATGCCTATACGATGTATGTGTATTTCTATATGACCGTATCGTCAGCGATTAACAAGATCGACCCGAGTCTAGAGGAAGCAGCCTACAATTTGGGCGCTAGTAGATTCAAAGTTTTTTGGAAGGTCACATTTCCTTTATTGACCCCAGCGATTGTTGCTGCATCTCTGCTCGTTTTTATGATATCCATGGCATCTTTTAGTGCTCCTTTTTTATTAGCAGGAGGGTATCGTGTATTGAGTCTGCAAATTTATTTTTCAAAAATAAATGGGGATATGGAGGTTGCCGCCACTCAATCTGTCATCCTGTCCATTGTTTCGATTGCCTTTTTATTATTTATGCGTTGGTATCAAAACAGGAAGGATTACAGAATGGCCACAAAAGGGATTGGTGCTCATCGCAGTGAGGTGAAAAATCCCGTAATGAAATGGATCATGGTGTTGATCGGCATTGTTGGCGTTATCATCTTATTGCTGCCGCACTTTACAATCCTTCTCCTTTCGTTAGTACCAGACGGGACGTGGACATGGCAAACTTATCCGTCCGTGTTTAACTTCGAAAACTATCGATTATTGTTACAGGATCCCAATATCTTTAAACCTTTAAAGAATAGTTTAATTTTGGCATTCATCGCGACAGCTGGAAACTTAGTGTTTGGGGTTTTAACATCCTACCTTCTTGTAAAACGGAAATTTATTGGAAAAAATTTCGTCGATATATTAGTAATGATTCCATGGGCATTACCTGCGACCGTTATCGGGATGAATCTGATCTTTGCTTTTAATGAGCCAAATATTTTTTCATTTGGAAACATTCTTGTCGGTACATTTTGGATCTTGCCGCTTGCCTATTTTGTGCGCCACATTCCATTAGTAGTGCGCTCAACCAATGCGGTTCTGGAACAACTGGACGATTCCATAGAGGAAGCATCGAGAAATCTTGGAGCCCGCTGGTTTTATACCTTTAGGAGAGTCATCCTGCCAATTATTATGCCTGGTGTCTTATCGGGAACATTACTGGCATTCGTAGAGTCTGTCGGTGAATTTCCAACATCTGTATTGTTGTACACGATATCCAATCGACCGATATCGATTGAAATCATGAACCAGCTTAGAATGTTTAATATGGGTCAGGCAGCCGCATACGGAATGATTCAAATTGCTTTAATTGCTGTTGTTCTGTTTATTTCAAATAAGTTTTTCGGTGTAAAAGCCGAACAATCATTGTCTTAAAATGAAACTTCAATTAATGGTGGGTTCTTTCCATCCACCACTGATTGTTAGTTGAATCAAATCGGAGATGAAAAGATGAGTAAGCTAGAGGAATTTATCAAAAATGAAGGATCTGCCTTTCCAGGAAAAACTTATGTGGAAGAACTGTTAAAGCCGGTTTTTAATGATCAGCGCGATTTCTTATTCCATGTCATGTTTGATATTCATCGTGCCCATGTGATCATGCTTGAAGAACAAAACATCATTAAAACCGATGAAGCAAGAGAGATGTTAAAGGGCATTAATAAAGTAGCGATGACAGATATCAGCCAAATATCCTATCAGCCGCAGTTCGAAGATTTGTTCTTCATGATGGAAGCCAAAATCGGCGAAGAAATCGGTTCGGAGTTAGCTGGAAAAATTCATATTGGCCGCAGCAGGAACGACATGGGTGTGGCGATGTATCGATTGGTGTTAAGGGAGCATTTTTTGGAGTTGCTGCAAAGTGCTTATCGGTTAAGCGATGCCTTACTGGAGCAGGCGGAACAGCATACGGAAACCTATATAACCGGCTATACCCATACCCAGCCTGCCCAGCCTACTACCCTTGGACATTATTTATTGGCGATTTATGATGTATTACAACGGGATATTAAACGTTTGTGGTCAGCCTATGAAATAGTCAATCAATCATCACTTGGGGCGGCTGCGTTGACCACAACTGGTTTTCCAATTTGCCGCACACGGACCTGTGAGCTTTTAGGCTTTGATAAAATCATTGAAAACTCCTATGACTCGATTGGCGGGGCCGATTATTTGCTGGAAACGTCATCTGCCTTGATGACCTGTATGGTGAACACAGGAAGATGGATTCAAGATTTCTTGCAGCATGTGACAAGAGAATTTGGTTCCTTCTATGTGGCTGACCCATATGTACAGGTCAGTAGTATTATGCCGCAGAAGCGAAATCCTGTATCGATTGAACATTCACGCTCGATTGCGAGCAGTGCTTATGGTGATGCGCTGGCAGCCATGAATATGATTCATAATACGCCTTTTGGCGATATTGTCGATACAGAGGATGACCTGCAGCCCCATTTATATCGAGCATTTACGAATGCCAATCGGGTAATGAAATTAATGCATGCAGTGATTAAAACCCTTAAGGTAAACGACGAGCACACGAAGAAAATGGCAAATAAATCAAGTGTTACGATTACCGAATTAGCAGACACATTGGCGCGGGACTATGATATTTCTTTTAGAAAAGCACATTCGGTTGCAAGCTATATTTCGAAAAAAACAATTAGTGCTCGGAAGGAATTATATGAGTGGAAGATTGACGAAATCAACGATATGATTAGCGGGTTTGTTGGCGTGGCATTGACAGAGCAGGAATGGAAAAAAATCATTTCGCCGGAATACTTCGTGGAAATTAGGAGTATCCAAGGCGGACCTAGTCCAAAAGAAGTCGTGAGAATGATCGGGGAAAGAAAGCAAAAGCTAGAGATCCATATGGAGGATTATGAAGGACTTGTTGAGAAATTAATGAATCAACGGACCAAATTAGTAGAGTATTCTATTTGATTTTTCTATATAGGTTCTAACAGAAATAGAAGGATGGGCATTAACGGGTTCTACTTGGATGTTTGTATGGGTTTTGAGCCTCAACGTCGAAGTAGAGCCCTTCTACTTGGATGTTCTCGTCGATTTTGATCCTTAACGTAGAATTAGAAACATATTTTTGAGCACTTACGACATTCGTTGGATAATATTTGGAAATTCTGGGGAACCAGACTACTTACAACATATTTTTGAGCACTTACGACATATTTTCAGTCACTTACTACATATTTTTCGAAACTTACGACATTTGTTGGATATTATTTGGAAATTCTGGCGAACCCAGACTACTTACAACATATTTTTGAGCACTTACGACACATTTCCAGCCACTTACTACATATTTTACAAAACTTACGACATTTGTTGGATATTATTTGGAAATTCCGGCAAACCCAGACTACTTACAACATATTTTTGAGCACTTACGACATATTTTCAGTCACTTACGACATATTTTTCGAAACTTACGACACATTTCCAGCAACTTACTACATATTTTACAAAACTTACGACATTTATTGGATATAATTTGGAAAATCCCGTGAACTCCTGACACTTATACATATACTTGTACACTTGTGTAACATAAAGAATCTATTAGATGCCCGAACTGAACAAAAAAGCGAGAAAAAAATATCAAAGGCGAACAGTGCCAGTCACTGTTCGCCAAAATTTCCTATACTCCGATTGTATTCAATGATTGGCGGAGACCTTCTAACGCAAATCCACTTAAATATCGATAAGCAAATAATGCGATGATTGGTGAGAAGTCAATGGGCCCAAGAGGAGGAATAAATTTCCTGAAGAAACTTAAATAAGGTTCAACTAGCTTATAAACCCATTCGCCTACTTTTGATGATTGAAAATTAGGAAACCAGGAGCCAAAAATGGCTATTAAGATGAGCCAATAATAAATGTCAAATGCATATTGTCCAATTTGTAATATGGTAAAGCCCAATTAAATCACCCGTTTATTTTCATTTTTTAATATAAAGCAAAACAAAGTAAAGCTATATAACATATACGGATATGTCCCAAAAAGGTTTCAATATAATCATGATAAGTATGTGAAAAAGAACACACAGAACGGTTATATGATTACACGCTTAGTGTCAGGCACCTTAACGGCTACTTTATTTGATTTTCCTTTTTTAATATATCCTTTACAACATCCTCAATGGTTACATTCCCCAGTGACTTCTCCATTGCAAGCTGCGCTTCAGAAAAGAGCGGGCTAATGGTATCTTGAATATTTTTTCCGACAAGACAAGCGGGATTTGGATTTTCGTGTACGCCAAAAAGTTCTTTTTCTGGAACCACGTTAACAGCCTTATAGACATCAAGCAGAGTAATCTCCGATAAGTCCCTCGCTAGTTCTGCTCCAGCAATCCCTGGTCTGACGTTTACCAATCCGGCATTTTTAAGCATGCCTGTAATCTTTCTTATCACAACTGGATTTGTATTTACACTTTTTGCAATATAATCTGAGGAACTCACGCCACCCTTGTTAATCTCCAATAGCGAAAGTATATGAATTCCTACAGCGAAACGGCTACTGATGGACAATGAATTCACCTTCCTTTCACTTGAAATATCTCTATTATTATAAACGATTGATGATAAATATGTACAAGCATGTATAGCTTCCAATAAAAATTGTTAAATTAATGTTGGTTGAAAATTATTCAACATGTTTGTTGACAAATATCCTTGTTGTAACTTATATTATTACATGTAATCAATTAAGTTACAAATAAAAAAATTACTATAAATGGAGGAGTTCAACATGAAAGTAGCAATTATTGGCGCAAGTGGGAAAGCTGGAAGCTTTATTCTTAAGGAGGCTGTTGATAGAGGTCATGAAGTAACAGCGATTGTTCGTAACGCTGCCAAACTTCAAAATCAACAAATTAAAGTATTGGAAAAAGATGTGTTTGACTTAAAAGCAGAAGATGTGAAGGCATTCGATGTGGTCGTAAATGCCTTTGGTGCAGCCCCTGGCCAAGAGCATCTTCATGTGGATGCAGGCAGAGTATTAATCGAGGCAATGAAAGAAGCACCTCAAACTAGATTAATTGTTGTCGGTGGGGCAGGCAGCCTGTTTGCAGATGAAGCCAAAACAATTCGTGTCATGGATACTCCTGATTTTCCAAAAGAATATTATCCAACTGCATTAAATCAAGGTAAAAATCTAGAGGATCTACAAAAAGCGACTAATATTCAATGGACGTTTATCAGCCCAGCTGCATTCTTTAATCCTGAAGGTAAAAGAACTGGTGCGTATCAAAAAGGGAAAGATCAAATTATGGTCAATGCCCAAGGTCAAAGCTATGTAAGCTATGCAGATTTTGCCATCGCAGTCGTTGATGAAATCGAAAATCCGCAGCACCTAAATGAGCGATTTACGCTAGTTTCTGAAGCCGAATAATAGACAAAAAAGATCCAGTTCTTCAACTGGATCTTTTTCAATATTATACTTCAACCGGCTCCACTTTCACGATCCAATTAAAGGGATCCACTTGTTTTCCGAGCTGTATTCCAGTCAATTCATCATAGATACGCTGTGACAGCTGGCCGATTTTATTATCGTTAATGGTAATTGCACGATCAACCCAATTTAATTCGCCAACGGGAGAAATAACGGCAGCAGTCCCTGCGCCGAAGACTTCTTCCAATTCGCCGCGCTCATGTGCAGCAAAAACCTCTTCTATTGAAATTCGGGCTTCACGGACTGGGATTTTCCAATATGTTAATAGTTCAATAACCGAATCACGTGTAACACCTGGTAAAATGCTGCCATTCAGTTTTGGCGTTATCACTTCGCCATTGATCTTGAAGAAAATATTCATACTGCCGACTTCTTCGACATACTTATTCTCTTTCGCATCCAGCCAAAGAATTTGAGCATAGCCATTTGCCTCGGCCTTTTCCTGCGCCTTCATGCTCGCAGCATAATTGCCGGCGGTCTTAACATGACCAACTCCACCAATAACTGCCCGGACGTATTGCTCTTCAACATTTATTTTAACAGGGCTTAATTGGTTTCCATAATAGGCGCCTGACGGTGAGAGGATAACCAAAAGCTTATATTGGCTGGCAGGACGGACACCAAGATAGGGTTCTGTTGAGAAAATAAATGGACGAATGTAAAGGGATGTCCCTTCACCTTCTGGAATCCAATCCTTTTCCGTTAAAATTAATTGTTTAATCGCACCTAATAAAAAATCCTCATCAATTTGGGGGATACACAGCCTGTCGCATGAATCATTCAATCGCTTCATATTTTTTTCTGGACGGAAGAGCTGAATTGTACCATCGGCCCCCTTGTATGCCTTTAATCCTTCAAAAATGGCTTGTCCATAATGAAAAACCATCGCTGACGGTTCGAGTGTTAATGGTGCATAAGGAATAATCCGGGGATCATGCCAGCCGATTTCGCCATGATAATCCATCGCAAACATATAATCACTGTAATACTTCCCAAAACCAAGTGAAGCTGGATCGGGTTTTTCCTTTAATTCATCCCTTTGAATAAAAGCAATCTCTTGTTGCATGATTACACCTCATCTCCAATTTCTAGTTTATTTTTTAGAGTACGCTTTATTTAATCAAAACTCAAGTTAAATGCACGGAATTATTTAAATATTCATTTCCTTTATATTAAAAAACCGTTTCTTCATCAAAAAAGGAACGGTTTTACATTTATATCCATTTAATGTGCATGTACACTCGTTTCTTCCATCCAATAGGCTTCCCTGATATTAATCTGTTTACGAATTTTGCGGAGGACATCGATGGTGATTTCTCCTTCTTCGTACAGATTTTGAATTTCATCCCGTTCTGCTTGAAAAGCTTTAGCTCGCAGCTCTCTTTGCAATTCGGTGTATTGATGGGAATCCGCACCTTTTTTCGCAAGCTTAAATTTCATCATCATTTCATTATATTCCCCGATAATGATCAAATAGATATGTTCATTTTCAGGATTCATATGTTCCTTTAAATACTGAATGGCGGCTTTGGCCATGTTGACTTTTAGGTGAATGAGCTTTTTCGACTTTTCAAGGCGATTTTTAAGCCGTTCTTCATTTTTCGGCACAAAAAGCCGTAAAAGCTTGTATACACCTCTTTTAATTAATGACCATATAAACAATCTTCTATAGTGCATCCGGTTTGTAACGGCGAGCCTCATTCGTTGGATATGTTCTTCAGTTAAATACGTAATTTCTCGGTCAATCTTTCCAGCATTTTTCAACTTTTCAACGTAGTGGGCTTCAGCATCAAGAGCTTTCATCCGAATTTCCGTTTCCACTAACTTTAGCTTCTGGGAGTTTTCATCATTAACATTGTTTAGTCGATTTCGGATTTGATTATATTCCGCGATGACCGACACGGCGGATTCACGGTTGTCATCATTCATCAATTCTCGAATTGAATGAATGGCAGCATCAACTGTCCGAAGCATGGCCGACCTCACCATTTTCTCTCTCAGATCTTCCGTATTTCCTTTTTCCGTCCTTGCAAGAATTGGTAAGAAAATGCTCGCTACAATTAGCGTGACCAATATAACCCCAGCTGCGATAAAGATAATTAACGCGCGGTCTGGAAATGGGCTTCCATCCGCAAGAACATATGGAATGGTAAAGGCACCGGCTAGTGTGACAGCCCCTCTTACACCAGAGATAGTAATGATGGCAATGGCTTTTTTAGAAGGCATTTGGAGATTCTTTTTAAGCAGCCTTCCCCACTGCCACGCTGCAGAAATCCATAGGAAGCGAAGAAGTAATAGTGCAGCCGTGATGATAACAATATATTTGCTTACTTCCCAATTATTAAACAGCGGATTTTTAAAAATTTCATTTGTGACACTTGGAACTTGCAAGCCTAACAGTACAAATACTAAACCATTTAAAATATAGATCAGTACCGTCCATGTACTTTGTGAAACCACTTGCAGCTGCATCGCAGGCGATCGATCTCGATCATGGTATATCGTATGGACAATACCGGCAGCGACGACTGATAAAATGCCAGAGAGATGAAAATGCTCAATAATGTAAAAGATTACGAAGGGTGTGAGGAGCTGAATGAGCATGTGAATCGTTACGTCCTCCATGCCCAGCCGTCGAATAAAAATTTTTAATCGAATAATTAGAAAGGCAAGAATGGCACCACCCGCCAAACCACCAATGGCTATGACTAAAAAGCTCCAGCTTGCCTCTGCTAATGAAAAAACGCCAGTGACGGTTGCAGCTACGGCAAATTTAAACGCAACTAAGCCAGAGGCATCGTTCATCAACCCTTCCCCTTCAAGTAGATGCATAATCGTTTTCGGGATCTTCACCCTGCTTGAAATGGCACCCACGGCTACGACATCTGTTGGAGAAAGAATGGCTGCCAATGCAAATGCTGCAGGCAATGGGATTGACGGAATAAGCCAATTGATTAAGTATCCGATGGCGAATACGGTAACAAACACAAGTCCAAGTGCAAGCAATAAAATCGGTTTTCGCAATTTCCATAATGCTTGTCTTGAAACATTTTTTCCATCATGAAAAAGTAAGGGGGCAATAAACAGAACGAAGAACAATTCCGGCTCCATCGGGATATGAATGCCTAGTGGGAGCGAAGCAAGCAAAACTCCGAGGGCAATTTGAATAAGCGGCACCGGTATGTACGGTAAAAAATGATTGATGAAGCTAGACAACCCGATGATGACGAGAAGTAATAGTATAAGCAGAAAAAATTCCATGGCGTGTCTCCTCTCACATGTATATTGTGCAACAAACGAATTTTTCTACACTTTTTATAGTGTAATTTTACTTTTTAATAATTTCAAATGCTGGGGCCTTTGTTGAAGGGATTTTTCAAAAAGAAAAAGAATACATATGGAGTATTTTTTTTTAAAAGAAGGGGTGGAGGGTTTGACTATAGATATTCAAACATTATTTGTAATTGATCAAAAAGATGGTTTGGGGTTGGAGTTCAGTAAGTTAGTGTCAATGATGAATTATGCGAGAGAGACGACAATCGATGCAGTAAAGGATTTAACAGTCGAGGAATCAGACTTTCTTTATGATGAGGACGCCAATTCAATCGGCATGCTGTTAGCTCATATGGCTGTTGTTGAGAGGGCTTATCAAATTGGAACCTTTGAAAATCGGGATTTTACAGATGATGAACTTAACCGTTTAAAGCCTGGCCTGGAGTTAGGCAGTCTTGGTCGGGAACAGTTTAGAGGGAATACGATTGAGTTTTACCTCCAGGAGTTATCGGAAGTTAGGAGCACCACAATCGAGAAATTTAAAACACTTCCGGACGAATGGTTATTTGAACAAACCCCGTTCTGGTGGGATCGCCCCACAAATAATTATTTCAAATGGTTTCATGTGTTCGAGGATGAACTAAGCCACAGAGGCCAAATCCGAATCATCAAAAAAATGATGAGTAAGGAGAAAAAAAGAAGGAATGAGTAACGAAAGAAGGTGTGTACACAAAGTTTGATCCTTTGAACCAATCTTAAACTTAACAAGTTAAAAAAGGTGTTAGGTCACTAATTGGTGCCTGACACCCTTTTTACTGCTGCTACCTTTGTTAACTCTATGAAGGTATATAAAGTAACTAAAGGGAGCTGGCTTTTAGGATGACATGACTTGCCCGCCGTTGACATGAAGTGTTTGTCCGGTTACGAAACGGGAATCATCGGAGGCTAGATATACAAAAGTTGGGGCTAGTTCAAAGGGTTGGCCTTGACGCTTCATCGGATTGTTTGCCAGTGAAACTTGATCAGCAGAGAAGCTTGCCGGGATAAGTGGTGTCCATATTCGACCAGGAGCAATAGCATTTACTCTGATGCCCTTGTCGACTAGATTATTAGCCAATGCACGTGTAAACCCAACGTTTGCTGCTTTTGTCGCTGTGTAATCAATTAATTGATCATTTCCATAAAATGCAACAACAGAAGCGGTGTTAATGATAGAACTGCCTGCTTTTAAGTATGGAAGGGCGGCACGGGTTGTGTAAAAATGAGAGTAGATGTTTACTTTAAATGTATCATCGAACTGCTCATCGGTAATATCTAGCAAGCTTAATTGCTGAAACTGAATACCGACATGGTTACAAAGCACATCAAGCTGCCCGAATGTCTGGATCGTTTTTTCGACGATATCGATACACTGCTGCTTTTTCCTTAGGTCACCGGGTAATAATAAACAGCGTTGTCCGAGTTCTTCAATCCTTGCCTTGGTTCTGTTTGCATCCTCATGTTCATCCAAATAGGCAATCGCAACATTGGCACCTTCTTTAGCAAAGGCGATAGCAGCTGCTGCCCCCATCCCACTGTCTCCACCAGTAATTAACGTAACCTTACCAGATAATTTTCCGCTTCCTTTATAATTCGGATTCTCAATGATTGGCCTTGGAACCATCAATTTTTCCACACCTGGCTGGCGAAGCTGGCGTTGTTCGGGAACAGTAATCGGTACATCTTCATAACGAGTTATTTTTCCATAATGGGGATACATCGGATAAGTTTGATTCGCCGGCTTCTTATGATGATCGTGTGACATGGAATTCCTCCTAGAAAAAACATTTCCTGTACTTTATGTCACATGGGCTAATGGGGTGCATGTTGTGATGAAAAACTATAGTTGGGACGGGCTCATTGCGGCTGGTGGCGGCATAATGTGAAGGATAAAAAGAAATGTTCCAAGGAGGGGTACTGCTGTGCAATACTATCAATTCAATCGAGAAGTAATGCTATTGTTAGTGGATCAATCGGATGAAAAGGAAGAAGTATTATACAATGCTAATCCATATTCTTTTAAAATGCCCAAAATAGGGCCGAGGCCACCCTACTACATTCATCCAAGATATGAGCAGTATTATCCTGTTATCTAGAATGGAGCCCTTGTTTTGAAAGAGATAAATTGAAAAAAAAGATGCCTTTGAATCAATACTTTTTGATGATGAGGCATCTTTTTTATTGGTGAATGAATGGATGGAAAAACCAAACAATTATTTAATTATCCAAAATGATTTGGAGAAACTATATTCATTAAGTATTCTTGCTGCCCTTGATAATTATTTTGTAGAAAAAGCACATCTCAAAACAGAGTATGGTTGAAACGGATACATATGAAGGAGGATTTTAACCGGTGCATGATGTGGATTTGCATTATATATTTGAACTCGGTCTTATTTTAGTGATGATTGCCGCCGGTATCACCGCTGTTGCCAAAAGGTTTAAAAAGCCTTATCCAATTGCGCTTGTCATTGTGGGAACAATCATCGGACTTGTCAATATTCCGGTGCTAGAGCCATTAAAACAATTGATTACCCAAGGAGAGGTTTTTAACTTTGTAATTATCACATTATTTTTACCTTCCCTATTAGGAGAAGCCGCGTTAAAACTTCCCTTCTCCCACCTTAAAGAAAATAAAGGGCCCATTCTTGCTTTAGCCTTTGGTGGAACACTACTATCATTTGTCATCATCGGCTTTCTAGCCATCTGGCTTTTAGATTTTTCAATCCCGGCAGCGTTTGTATTTGCTGCCTTAATGAGTGCGACTGATCCTGTGAGTGTGTTATCAATTTTTAAAAGCGTCGGCGTCAACAAAAGGCTGGCCACTGTGATCGAGGGAGAGAGCTTATTTAATGATGGATTAGCAGTTGTCTTTTTTAAAATAGCCGCCTTTTATTTACTCAAATATATGGAGTTGGGGATTGGAGGGGCAGGTCTTGGTTTATGGGAATTTGTAAAGGTAATCTCCCTCGGTCTTATCATTGGCGGAGCGCTTGGGTATGGATTTTCCCATTTAACGAAATACTTTGATGATTATCCGTTAGAAATTATTTTTAGTATGGTTCTCTTTTACGGTTCCTTTTTGCTGGCGGAAAGTGTCCATGCATCAGGAGTCATTGCCGTGGTGGTTGCCGCACTAATTTTGGGGAATTATGGAGCGAAAATTGGGATGAGTCCAACAACTAAGTTAAATATTAATAACTTCTGGGATGTTGCGGCGTTATTGGCAAACTCGCTCGTTTTTCTAATGGTGGGGTTAGAAATAACGCGAATCAGGCTGACGGATAAATGGGGCCTGATTATTTTAGCAATCGTGATAGTTTTAATTGCCAGAAGTGTTGCAGTGTATATAAGCTTATTGTTTATGAAAAATTTCCCGAACTCGTGGAAGCATGTCATTAATTGGGGAGGCCTAAAGGGGTCATTATCGATTGCGCTTGTCCTTAGCCTGCCAAGAGACTTTGCAGGACGTGAGGATATTTTGATCCTAGCCTTTAGTGTGGTGTTGTTCTCATTGGTTGTACAAGGCCTTTCGATTAAACCACTGTTATCTTTTTTAGAAGTAAATAAAAAGGAAGAAGGCTACACGGAATATGAAGGGCTGATTGCACGCGGTCACCGATTTGAGACGGCCATATCAGAAATCAATAAAGTAAAAAAGAACTTGTTTATAACGGAACCCGTATCAAAAGAAATCGTCTATCAATATGAACAAGAGCTTGCCAAATTGCAAAGTGAAATAGAGCTTCTTTTTCAGAAATATCCTGATCTTAAAGAAAAACAGCAAACCATCTTACAAAAACATTCTTTATATGCACAGCATGAAGCCATTGATATTCTTCTTAAGGAAGACATCATTTCAAATGAAGTGGCCGCAAAAGAACACGCCGAGATTACAAACAGCCTCGTGAAATTAGAGGAATCCCATTAATAAACGGAAACAAAACTGGGGCTGCCAGACTCTAGCGGTCAATCTATTTTGAAAAAACTATCGTAATATAATCAATGCAATCATAAAAAAAAGTATACATTCCATGTTTTTTAGGTTATTCTAAGAATTACAAAATTATTAATAACAAACGATGATAGGTTTTTAGTAGTCTTTTTATCCCTGTTGCAGAGAGCTAGTGGTTGGTGAGAACTAGTACCATATAAAAAGATGAATTTCATTCCTGGAGTATCTTTTTCGACCTTTGGAAGGGAAAGACGGATTGTCCCCGATATCGACAGTAAAGCTGGAGAATAGGTTGTTATATTCTCAATTAGGGTGGTACCGCGATATAGTCGTCCCTACGTTAACACGTAGGACGGCTTTTTTTGTTTTTTAATAAGAAGGAATGAAAAGAGGTAGTGAGTTGAAAAATACGGAACAGTGGTCATCTAAGATTGGTTTTATTTTAGCAGCAGGAGGGTCTGCCATTGGGCTTGGAGCGATATGGAAGTTTCCTTATATTGCTGGAGTAAGTGGTGGGGGGGCATTCTTTTTTATCTTTATTTTGTTTACTTTATTTTTGGGCCTTCCCTTACTTATTGCTGAATTTGTGGTAGGGCGTAAAACACAGAAAAACGCCATAGAAGCATATAAGGAACTTGCGCCACATTCGAAATGGCATTGGATTGGTTATTTAGGAATTGTCACCTGTTTTATTTTGCTCTCATTTTATAGCGTGATAGGCGGATGGATCATCAGTTACATATGGAAGGCCATTTCAGGCCAGCTGAATGGGCTCGATCAGTCGGGGTATGCACAGTTGTTTGGCGAGACTATCTCAAATCCAATTACTAGCGTTGCGGTGCAGTCTATCTTCATGCTTCTCACGATTATCGTCGTGGCAAAAGGAGTACAAAAAGGGATCGAAAAAGCAAGTCAAATCATGATGCCGGTTTTATTTATTCTTTTTATCGTCCTGATTATACGGTCTTTGTCTCTAGAGGGTGCGATGGAAGGTGTCACCTTTTTATTTAAACCGGATTTTCAGCAAATTACGCCGGAAACGATTCTTTTTGCCTTAGGACAATCTTTCTTCGCCTTAAGTGTCGGTGTTTCGGTAATGGTGACGTATAGTTCTTATTTATCTAAGGAAGAAAGTTTATTTCGTTCTGCCTTTTCGATTGTAGGATTAAATATATTTATTATTGTCTTGGCGGGTCTAGCGATTTTCCCGGCGGTGTTTTCATTTGGATTAAAACCTGATGCAGGACCTGTTTTATTATTTAATGTCCTGCCAAATGTGTTTAATCAAATGGCATTTGGAATGGTCTTTTTTGTGGCATTCTTAGTTTTATTCTTATTTGCAGCCCTTACATCAGCCTTTTCGATGCTGGAAATCATCGTTTCTGTTATCGCAAAAGGAGACGTCAAGAAAAGAGCAAAATGGTCTTGGATCGTTGGCATCGCCATCTTTATTTTTGGCATACCATCCGCACTATCCTATGGTGTTTTAAGTGATGTTCTAGTGTTTGGAAAGACGATTTTTGATGCTGCGGATTATTTGGTAAGTAATGTATTAATGCCGATTGGTGCCTTATTGATCTCGATTTTTGTACCGCTGAAAATTAAAAAGTCAGCCCTATATGCTGAATTAGCATTAGGAGGAGGATTACCACTAGGCTTATTCCAGATCTGGTTTTTCCTCATTCGCTACGTGGCTCCCATTGCAATTTTGTTTGTTTGCTACCATGTCATAAGAGGATAAAAAATTAGGCGAATAGTGGCTGGCGCTGTTCGCCTATTTAGATAAAAATGTTCAACCCATTTTTGGCTGGTTTTCATTATTCTTGTTCTCATCTAAAAAATCCCTTATCTCTTCAATCGTTAGTCCCAGCCGTTTTGCATCTAATATAAGGTTAACCCAATCCTGATCCAACATAGACTGCTATTTCACTCCCCGATTCTTTACTATAATAGAAGCACCGTTCAAGTAGTAAAAATATCCTATAGATACCATACCGTACAAAGGTTAAAAATAAGTAAAAAATATAAAAGTTTGAGGAATAAAAAATAGAATCAGCCATTTTTCCTGTCTCCTAGTAAGAACAAACTATATCCATTATTCAAGCTTAGTCGAAAACTTGTAGCCAAATCCTCTGACCGTTTGAATATATTGTGGATTTTTGGGATCATCTTCAATTTTTTTTCTTAAGGTACTTAAATGCACGAGGACGGTTTTTAAATCGGCATCAGAATTCATGCCCCATAGTAAGTCATATAATTGCTCGGCACTAAAAACTTGGTTGGGATGCTGGGCCAGATGGAAAAGCAGCAGTTTTTCTTTGGCGAAAAGGTCAACCTGCACCCTATTCTTGTGAATACTCTTATCAGAAAAATTGATCGTTAAATCGCCTAAAGTTAATTGGTTGGAGGTACTTCTACCTGTTCTTCTAAGGTTGGCTTTTATTCTAGCAATGACTTCAGGAGGATCAAAGGGCTTCGTGATATAATCATCACAGCCAATCTCAAACCCATGTAAAATCGTACTCTTTGTTTTTTCTCCGGTAATGAAGATCAGGATTCCATCTGAAAGAGTCCGATACCTTCGTGCTAGTTCAAACCCACTTTTGTCAGGAAGGTTGAGATCGAGCAAAACAATATCAGGAATCACGTCTTCTATTTGTCGCAAGCCATCTTCTGCATTCAAAGAAGAGTGCACCGTAAAGCCATACCGCATAAGGTATAGACGTAAAATTTCAATAATGGAACAGTCATCCTCGACTATTAAAATATTGATAGAACGCACATTTTTCATCCCCTTTGGCGGCTAGGATAAACTTACTAATATATACCGAATATACCATATTAGTAGAGAAATCTTCTAATAATAACATAGTAAATAACTTCTAGATTATTACCGAATCGTGTCATAAATGGTATTATAAGGTTAAAATATGGAGATTACACGAAGAGGATGTTGGATGATGAAATGGAAATACCGTATAATCTTATCAATTTTCGTCATCATTGCTGTTTTTGGGGCGGTATTTACGGTAAAAGCGGACGCGAAAGAAACAGCCAAGAGCGGAGTCATGAAGATTTCTCATTTTTCCAAAAACGAAATCATCAAGTTAAATGGAGAATGGCAATTTTATTGGCATGAGCTGTACACACCTAGTGATTTTCAGCACGAAACCATACAAAAGACGCCAATTATGGCTGTGGTTCCACATACATGGACCAGAAGCAAGCTTGAAGGGAGAAAATTACCGTTAACAGGTTATGGGACGTATCGTTTACAAATTCAGCTTCCGATAGATGAGATAGGAACAGTGAAAGCCATCTACATGCCAAGTGCAGCTTCTGCCTATACCTTATGGATTAACGGTGAAAAAAAGTCGAAAAATGGAATTATAGGTACTACTAGAAAGATGATGAAACCGGAAGGTACATCGAAGGTCATTCCGTTTTTGGCCGACACAAAAACGGTTGAATTGATTATTCAAGTGTCTAATTTTCATCAGCGGAGTGCAGGTTTGGATGAGCAAATTTTAATTGGGGAACCGGAGACAATTCTGAAATACAGAGAAAAGTCGCTTATTTATCGTGCCATCATCGTCGTTAGTCTGGTCATCATTGGGTTATATCATATTGTTTTATTCGTATTCCGGAAACAAGAGTTTTCGTTGATCTTCTTTGCGATTGTCTGCATTGTTGTTGCTATACGGGCTACGGTCCTTGAGGAAGGACTCGCCTCCTATTGGCTATCCTTTTTGAATTGGGAAATGGCGCTAAAACTGGAGTATCTCGGGGCATCGTTAGGTACTTTGTTTATCGCTTTGTTTACCTATACACAATTTCCAGAAGATATGAATCGAGGCATGAGAAATTTTGTGACCGGCGTTTTATCCAGTTACAGTTTGTTTATCATCCTGACCCCAGCCGTTATCTTTACAAGAACAATGATTCTTCTGCAAGTGCTAATCATCCTTGCATTTTTGTATCTCCTCTACGTTTATCTAGTAGTGGCACGACGTAAGCGTGAGGGCTCCAAACTAAATACTGTAGCAACTTTCATGCTGTTTATAACTGTACTTAATGACATCTTGTTTTATAACGATCTCATTCACAGCACTGAATTAACTTCTGTCGGACTGTTTTTCTTTTTATTTACTCAAGCAATTATTCTTTCAAAAGGATATTCTCAATCATTTGTTCATGCAGAGCGGCTGTCGAGAGATTTAGGACTTTTGAATGAATCGCTAGAACAGCAGGTGCATGAAAGAACAATGGAACTTAAGCAGGCTAATATAGAGCTGTTCGAGGCCAATCAAAGGTTAAGCGAGGCCCAGCATTCGAAAAATAAATGGATTCGCAATATTTCTCATGAAATCGCAGCACCTCTGACCAATATTCGTTCCTATACTAAAGGCATGGTTGATGGCGTCATTCAACCGGATAAGCAATTTATTCAATTATTATATGATCAAAGCCTATATTTTTCCCGGATGCTCCACGACCTTCATGATATTACTGATATGGAAAATAACCAAATTAAATTTACTTTGGAAGACGTAAATATTAGGGAATATGCCCGGAGCTTATATGAAAAATATAAATGGAAAATGGAGAAGCAAGGTATTGATTTTACCTTCAAAGACTTACTTTCTAAGCAGGTTGATGAGCGAATTGTGCTGATTGATACAACAAGGATTGAACAAGTGTTGGTAAATTTATTAACGAATGCCCAGCGCTTTGTAAACGAAGATGGAAAAATCGTACTGGAGCTTGCCCAGGAAGAGGAAGGGTCGGTCATCATAAATGTAAGGGATAATGGAGAAGGCATAAAGGCAGATGAGCTTAGTTTTGTGTTCAACCGATTTTATAAAAACAGTAATCTTGGAAAACCTCATAACGGTGCAGGATTGGGATTAGCCATCTCAAAAGAAATAATCGAATACCACAAAGGAAAACTCTCAGTCAAAAGTAAACCCGGTAAAGGAAGCTGCTTCTATTTTACACTCCCCCTTAATTAACAGCACCAAATCGACGGTTTCACAAATCGACGATGTCAGATACCTATAACATGTACCTATAACAAGGTACCTATAACAATATGAAAATAGTAGAAAGGGTGTCAGGCACCATTAATAGTGCCTGCATGTTGTAAACTATTCAGCGGTACATTGTCCACTTGCCAATATCTTTAAAGCCCAGTCGTTTATAGATGCGGCCTGCTGCAGGGTTATCGTAGAAAAGGCAGAGTGTTTTCCCTTCGTCTAGGACGTCCTGAAATAATTTTTGCATGATGGTAGTTGCCAAGCCTTTTTGGCGATATTCCTTCCGGGTACAGACACCGACAATCATGGCTGACAGGGAATTTTCCGCTGTTGTTGAAACACATGAAGTAATGACACCATGATCTTCTGTATAGTAAGTTCTTGCTGTGTTGGACTCCATAGACTGAATTAATATCTCTCGGGCATCACTTCTAACATGAAATTCTTCAATTGAACTGCGCAGTTCAATTATTTGATCTACATCATCGATAGTCGCCTTTTTAAACTCGACATCAGCGGCACTAAGACATTCATCCGAAAGGCATTCTGCAAAGAAAGTAACTTGTTTCTTACCAAGTGTTAGTTCAGGAAAGGCTTCGAATTTCTCAACGATGTCACTCTTTCCAGATAATAGAAGGGGTTGGTTGTACTGTTTCATAATGGAAACGAATCCCGCTGTATTGAATTCACCCTTAGCATAGGGAATAAATGATTGATGAAATCTTAGAAGAACAGCTTTAATTGTGTTCTGTTCATCAAACTCTGCCCAAATTTCCTGGAATTCAGAATCATATCCGAACACTTCTAAATCCCCTATGATAAATAGATTAATTGATGGTTCCTCACTTAAAAAAGAGAGAACCTGATGATGATCTTGGTCTGTAAGCTTTTTAATCACGTGACATTCCTCCTTGCTTTTTAATAGAGTATACACACAATACAAAAATTTCAAGACCTTTTTAATATTCTTTAAAGTCATTTAAAGTATCATGGTAAAAGCAAACCATCAGATATAGAGAAAGCTTTGAAAAATTGAAATATTTGTTAATTATTTGAATTTGTTATTTTAATATAGTTTTTTATAAGAATCTTTCCTGTATGAAACATTATTATCTATAGTCTACTTTTATAAAACGAGGCAATAAGGTTGCTCTAGACCCACCCATATTTAAGTTGATATCATATGGATGTACTGTGGTAGGAGGAAAGAAGGATGGAAACTCAAAAATATAAGGATCTTAAATTAGGTGAACGTGGAGCGATTATCAGTATAACTGCTTATATATGTTTATCAATCCTAAAGCTAGTAATTGGATATATGAGTAACTCCGCTGCTTTGAAAGCAGACGGTCTAAACAATACAACCGACATTTTTGCCTCATTTGCTGTATTTATCGGACTAAAGCTTTCACAAAGACCGCCTGATAAAGATCATGGTTACGGTCATTGGAAAAGTGAAACGATTGCATCGATGGTTGCCTCGTTTATTATGTTAGCCGTTGGTATACAGGTGTTGATTGCTGCCTTTACCTCCATGTTTCAGGGAGGAAAGGAGTCCCCTGATATGATGGCTGCTTATACAGGTATTGTTTCCGCGATAGTCATGTATTTTGTTTATCGTTACAATAAAAATTTAGCTGCAAAAATTAATAGTAAAGCCGTGATGGCAGCTGCAAAAGACAATATTTCCGATGCTTGGGTCAGTTTAGGAACAGCAGTAGGTATTTTCGGTTCTCAATTACATATGCCCTGGCTGGACACGTTAACCGCTATTGTCGTAGGTTTTTTAATCTGTAAAACAGCTTGGGATATCTTTAAGGAAGCATCTCATGAACTTTCGGACGGATTCGATGACAAAAAGATTCAACTCTATCAGGAAGTTATTATAAAAGTAGACGGAGTAGAAGGGATAAAAGAAATCAAAGGGAGAAACTATGGAAATAATGAAGTGATCGACGTAGTGATTCTAGTTCATTCTACGTTAGATATTCGTGAAGCACATGACATTGCTACACATGTTGAAAAAGTCATGATCAAAGATTATGGTGTCTACGATGTTCATGTTCATGTAGAGCCAAATTAATTGAGTGGAAAAATAAACGATTGTTAGCTTGCCCTCATATATATGAAACAAATTCTGTTTATAACCGTATAAATAGAACAAAGATTATAAGGAGATGTGCGTATGTTCCTAGAAGAACTTCAGCCAGAGGAGAGAGAAGCGTTCCTTGAACTAGCTGAATTGATTGCCGCAATTGATGGGAATGTATCTATATATGAAAGTTCTATTCTTCATAAATATCAAAAGGAAATGGGGCTGGAAGATTATAAAATAAAGGGTATGGAAATGGACGAAATTCTCAAGAAATTCAATACTAAGCGCTCCAAAAATATTGTCTTAACTGAACTCTTTCAATTGATCTATGCGGATGGGGTTTTTCATGAACAAGAGAGCGAATCTGTCAGCCTAATAAAGAAGCGCTTCGGATTCAGTTCACATGAATTTGGAAGCTTTAAGGATTGGATCGATAAAATAAAGGAATTATCAATATCAGAGGGGGAATGATGATAAACCACACCACTGTTAGGACTCGCCAATCGGCGAGTTGCATACGACTTTAAGATGTTAAAATAAATCTATTATTGGACGCAGGAGTTTATAGGTAAATAAATGGGAACAAAGGGAAGGTTCTTATGCTGCTTAGAAGCATAAAAACCTTCCCTTGCTTGCTTCATCATAACCTAAATTCCATTTCTTCTTCAGCAATATGAAATCCATTTGCTTCGATCTGGTTCCGTATCTGCTGCTCCGAATCGATCGCAGGGTTTGAATGATTTAAATGGGTAAAATATATCTTAGTCTTTTTTGTTAAATCTTGCAGCCGATCCATCGTTTCAACCATGAGCGGATGGGGGATTTCCCGAAAATCTCGGCCAATATTCTCAAGATCTTTTGCAGAATGAAAGGTCCCATCTAATAAGCATATGTCTGCATCCTCGCAAATGGTGTGAATGTCATGGTCCCACTCATGCCAGCGATCAATGTCTGGAACGTAGAGTACCTTCTTATTTGGCCCTTTTATCCAAAAAGCAAATGTCTCAGAGAATTCATTTCTATGCGGCACATCAATAGGTGTAACCGTAACGAAGGGAGAAACCTGAATGGCTTGACCATCCTGGATTTCTTGTACATTGATATTTCCAAGCCTGGATAATTGGCTCCAAGGAGCTTGTTCTTCTAATAAATGTTTCATTTTCGTACCGGCCATAACTGGGATTCCCTTTGCTCCGATGGCTTCTCGTCCTAAAAATAATAGACCTGGATAATGTCCCAAATGGGCATGAGTTATAAAGATGCTATTCATAAGCTTTGCTTTTAGGTTGTATTTCATTTGCAGCCTTGCCATTTGTTCTTTTAGATCAGGTGTTGCATCAATCAAATGCCACGTTTGCTCATCCGGCAGAATAATCGCTAATGAAGCCGCGAGACGCCTAAGCTGCAGATTGCTGATTGCCTCCGAACAATTCTTACAAAAGCAATTTGGATGAGGCAGCCCGGCATCTTGAGCAGTTCCTAAGACACTTAAGATGACCTCACTCATAGTGGAACACTTCCTTTATTTACTATTTTATCAGTTTCTATATCATAATGCTTCTTTGTAATTGTCCACCCGGTAAACCCTAATAAGATATTCATAAGTGGGACAAGGAAGGCAAAGAAGGCATACGGAATAAATTCACCTGGACTTACACCGAGAATACCCGCTGCAAATACGGCAGGTACGCCCCACGGGACAAGGTTGATCCCGACAGTACCCGCAGCTTCTACACAACGAGAAAGGTTTTTCGTGTCAATCCCCATCTTTTTGTAGTCTTTTACAAATGTTCTTGCAGGTAAAATAATTGCTAAAAATTGTGCCCCACTGGCAAATGCCACAATAAAGGTAGAAAGAATGGTGGTACTGATTAAGGCTCCTGTCGAATGCACTTTTGACATTATTTTTTTTGTTAAAACATCGAATGACCCAGTCTCCTCTAATATTCCCCCGAGTGCTGTTGCTAGGATTAACAAACCTATTGTACCCAGCATGGACATGAGTCCTCCGCGATTTAATAAGGAATCTAACGCTTTTTCTCCTGATTCCACGTGATATCCGCTTGTCATGATTTGAATAACAGAAGTCACGGTTGCACCCTGTACGAAAATAGCCAATAAGCCGCCTAAAATACTAACTCCCATTAATGCCGGGATTGCCGGTGTACGTTTAATCATTAAAATAATCGTCAATACAGGCATCAGCAATAGTAACGGATGAATGACAAAAACATTGTCCAAACCTGTCTTCATCGCCTCGATGACATTTGTATCTGCAGCACCATTGGCAGAAGCTGATTGACTAACGAACCAATATAAAACGATGGAAATAACAAATGCTGGAATCGTATCCCAAAGCATGTGCTTCACATGACTAAACAAATCTGTTTCGGCCATTGCTGGAGCAATATTTGTTGTATCAGACAAGGGTGATAATTTATCGCCAAAATAGGCACCTGAAATTACCGCTCCTGCGACAAGCCCCGGAGAGAAGCCAAGTCCTTCTCCAATAGCCATAAAAGCTAGTCCGATTGTCGCAATAGAAGTAAAAGAGCTTCCCAATGTGATTGAAATAATCCCGGTTACCAGCGCCACTATCGGTACGAACATGGCGGGTTTAATAATGGAAAGTCCGTAGTAAATCATTGTCGGGATGACACCACTTGCAATCCATGTGCCCACAATTATTCCAATAATAAGTAAAATAAAAACGGCAGGTAATGCTCGTTCCACTCCTTTCACCATCATCTGTTGGACTTCATCCCATCGCCAGCCGGCAATAATTGAAACAATGGCCGCTGCGATTACCCCAATCATTAGCGGAACATGCATCCCTGCCTTCCAACTGAAAATAGATAGGGCAGCAGCCCCAATCAATACAATAATTGGGATGAGTGACATCCCGATAGTAAGTTCCTTTTTCATGTACACCTTCTCCTTTGATCATTTGATGAAACACAAAAAGCCCCCATCCCAAAAAGGGACGGAAGCTCCGCGGTACCACCCTAGTTAGCAGATCAACATTCTGCTCGCTTGTTTAGATAACGGCCGAAACCGGACACCAGCTCCCTATCTGTAATTCACCATACCCCTTGCCTGTTTTGCACCACCAACAGGTCTCTGATTTCAAAGATGATATAAGTTACTTTAATAGTTCAACGCTTTTACGCTTTTATGCTTTTACGCAGTTAAGTATAAAGCTATATTAATCGAATCAACCATCATAGTCAATCTTTTTTTTAGTGGGATTAATAGTGGCGGTGCTGCTGGAGTATTCCTTGGATTAAGGAAGAGATTGGAAATCAAGAGTTATTGTCTCGTTGATGTATGTGAACAGTGACTGTCACTGTTCGCCAGTTGTACATTAGTAAAGAAAATGTAAGCTATCAAAGTTCACGACTCGGTATCTTTGATTCTTTTTTAGTAAAGGTTTTCATTCCAATAATTCCTGCTAATAAAATTACAAGAAAAAAGAGTTGACCAAAAGATAACGGTTCACCGAAAAAGATTCCAACAAAAAAAGTACCGATTGTTCCAATGCCTACAAATACAGTGTAAGCTGCTGCAACGGGAATTGTTTTATAGGAACGAATAAGTAAAATGAAACTTACTACAATTAAAGCAATAGTAATGAGCCAATCTAAAAAGGAATCAGCAAATTTCAGACTTGAAGCCCAGGCAACTTCTAATATTCCTGCAATAATAACTAAAAACCAATTCATTTTTTCACACCTTTCAAACATGGGAATAACTAAATCTATATAAATGAAATTACGGTAACCTTCGAGTGTTTTACGCTGTCATTCTCAAACCAATCACCCCAATTAAAATTAGGATAAGTGATAACAATTGAGAAAAACGGAGCTGTTCTTTAAACAAGAAAGTACCGGCCAAAGTAATTCCTATACTTCCAACCCCAGTCCATACTGCATAAGCGACACCAGCAGGGAGAACCTGCATAGCTTTGGTTAGGCAGTAAAAGGAAAATATAAATCCTACCGTCATCACGATGATCGGCACCTTTCTTTTTGTACCATCCATGTATTTCATTGCGATTGTTGCAATAACTTCTTCAATTCCAGCTAATAATAATAAACCCCAAACCATCAAAGCTCACCTCTCGTTGATTTTTATAATTGAATGACTGTCAGTCATTTTTAACTTAAACAAAAATATTGGAGTAAATCCAATATTTTGTTTATGGTCTAAACAACGACCTTTTAATAAAGTTAAATACCTCAGCCTTAAATACTTCTAAGGTATCATCCTGCCCCTGGCTTATATAAAATCGCTCGGACGCATTTTCAACAAGATTAATTATTGTTTTCGCTGTCCATTTTACATTCATGTCTTCGATTATTTCGTTATGTTGAATAGCCTTATTTAAAATATCCTCAAGCCAATTATAATACGGTTGGTAGATTGTTTCCCATTTTTCCATTGAATAATCGATCGCTAGCCCAGAATAACAGAGGATAATAATGTCTTTATATTCATTTGTTATAATAAACGTTTCATTAATCATTATCTCTAGAATGTCCCAAAAAGTTTCTTTTCCTTGTACCTTTTCTTTAACACTTTCGAAGGTAATGGTAAGGAGGTTATCCGCAATTGCTGGTATTAAAGCATTTTTTGATGAGAAATATAAATAAAAAGTTCCTTGTGCAATGCCAGCCTTTTTCACGATATCGGAAATGGACGTCTTATCAAGCCCTTTTTCAGAAATAACTTCAATGGCTGCTTGTAAGATTTTATTATATTTTCCGTCGGAGCTTTTTGCCATATAATTAACCGCCTCTTTATAAAATAAATGAATGACTGTCATTCATTATAATATATCACTGAAGAAAGTTCAACAAAAAAGAAAAATTGTTTCAAGGATGGTTTTTTTAAATAAAAATCTGATTCAAAAGCATCCGGTTAGGTGTAATTTGGATTCTAGTACATTAGCAGGTTTGTCCTCTTAAACTAATAAGTTGTACAATAGGGTAGATATGAATATTACTTCTAGGAGAGACAAATGGATACGAAAGAGCAATCGTTAATGAATTATTATAATAGTAAGTTGATGGATAATACGTTTGATGAGAAGGATGTCTATGCTTTTTTACAATTAATCCGAAATAGAAGCAAAGAGATTCGTTGTATAAATGAGCTTACAGAATTTGTTGTGCAGCGGGGGCAGTATACTGGTTTTATCAAGGACTATTTATTTGAAATGAGAAAAAGGTTTGAGGGCCTTGGGAAAACGAAAACGGCTCTTAGGATTGAAGATGTATTTTCCTTCAAGGAAATGAGAAATGGCATAAACAAAGCTTTAGAGGATTGGCAGTTAAAAGGTCTAACAAACGAGCAGATGAATGATTTTGTCACTTGTCTCATTTCCATCATGCAGCAGATTCCCATCATGGATGATGACAGAGAGATTGGTAAACTCTTTTTTTCCATATCTAACAAACAGATTATCTTAATGGCAGAAATAGAGGTTTATCAAAATGTGTTCAAGAAGACCAATGCTGTTTTTCCAGTCTTGACCACCAATAATAGTTATTTGGATATCAAAAAGCAAGATCGATTCGATACACCCTATCTGTTTACAGACAAGGTGATTGAGATAATTAGTCATTCTGGGAAGCTGGAGATTATGATTCCGGAATAAAAGGTAAGCTGGGAGTCCAGCTTACCTTTTATTTAAAGATAATATATAGTCAGCATGTTAAAATAAAAGCCATTTTGTCCAGAGGTTTCGAGTAGAGCTTTTCCTATTTTACAACTTTAATATAAAAGTAAATGTCCTGTCCGACCTTTTTTGGTTCAGTGATGAGCTGGTAGCCATGTTTGACCGCCTCTTCCGGGACACTTCTAAATGACTGCGGACAGTCAGCAATAACTTGTAATACTTCCCCAATTTTCATCGTTTTTAGCGCATCCAGCGCATAAATGACAGGATATGGTCAAGGCTCGCCTCGAATGTCTAAGGTGTAATTTACATCTATTACTTGTGACATTATTTATTTAAGCCTCCTTTGTCAGATGAGCAAGTTGTTCATTTTTATTGTGTTTAATCCCAGTTCCATAACGGAATCTTTTTTCCCACCAGTTGGAAAGCAAAAACCAAACAATCAGCATGGCAATCGTCCCGAACAGGGCTCCCATAGGTCCCCATGACTCCATCAAGTTTACTTTTGGCCAATTTTCAGCAAGTGCATGATAGATTCCAAGGTGATCCCACCCATAAGCTAAAACGGTCGCTCCAACGATATTTCCTGCTCCTACAACCCAGAATAACAATTGTCCTTCCATCGCGCGATACATCATGCCGGTTTCACAGCCACCGGCGAGGACGATACCAAATCCGAATAACAGCCCGCCAATAACAGTGCTTGGGGCAGCTATTTTAATGAGGGCGATGGAACCGTTTTGAATATAGAAAAACGTAATCACTACACTAATCATCATTCCAACCGCGAGTGCTTTAGACATCACGGCACGTCCGCTAATCCATAAATCGCGGAAAGCGGAAGTGAAACAGATTTGCCCTCGTTCAATAAGAATACCAAAGAGAGCTCCCGCGATACAAGCAACAGCTAAGAGGGGCTTGCCTGCGGTGAAAAAGTAAATAACAATCCCAGTATAAACACAGGCAAAAAGCAAACCTAAAATCGGTTGGATTCTAGATTTCTGTGCATGCTCCGACACAACCGGGTTAACAGAGCCTTTGCGCAAGTTTGGCTTTCCACGCCACCATTTGGTATTAACGACTTTAACACCAAAAAAAGTTCCGATCGCTGTCGTAAGCATAAAAATCCATGAGTGAAAGGAAAACTGAGGTACACCTGTAAAAAAGGCAGCTAAATTACACCCAAGGGCAAGGCGTGCGCCAAATCCCGCGATAATCCCGCCAATAAATCCTTGAACTAAGCGGCGTTTTTGCTTTGGAACACGAATCTTGAAGCTGTTGCTAATCAAAATTGTAATGAGGGCGCCAAACAGCATCCCGATAACAATCCACCCATCTGTACGGTTAATGGGGGTTCCTTCAAGGCCAACAAGTTTGAAATAAGCCCATTGTGAAACATCCACCCCAAACCACTGTAAGATGTGACCTCCCAATCTAGTAAATTCCCCTGTTACAGCCCACACAGTTCCGGTAATGCCAAAATATAACGCACTAACCAATCCTGCAATACTAATGGCTATGTAGGGATTCCAATATTCTTTGAAGATTTTCTGATATAGATTCATTGAAATCCATAACTCCCCTATAATAAAAATTTATACGCTCAATAAATAAATATTATAAACGTTTTAAAATAATCATCAATAGTTGCTAATCATGTTGGAAAAGTTGTCACTAAATTATCAGAAGTATGTAGTCGGAAAAATGATTATTTTTTCATTACTAGGGTTACAGTTGATTAGGACATCAAGCAAACAGCCAGTTTGAAATTCCTAGAATAGATGATTTTTTTAGCATTTACAAATAGTAAAGGTTAATATGGTAAGAGTAAGTACATTTTTTAATTCATTGAAAGTGAGCGAAGGAAGGGTATTATTTATGGAAAAAGTGTGGGCAAACGTTGAGGCGCTATTACTAGCAGATGATCCAGAAACATTTGTGACGAGACAAATTTCAGAAGTGAATCTTGAATTTGGAGGAATTAGAGGAGATCGTCATTTTGGTGTGACCAGCAAGGCTGATTCAAGACAGCCGATGTATCCAAGAGGTACTGAGATCCTGAACCGCCGCCAAATAACGATTGTGTCAGTGGAAGAATTAGACAGGATAGCTGAAGAATTAGGAGTTGAATCAGTAAGGCCAGAGTGGTTAGGGGCTAATCTCTTAGTAAAAGGGTTTTCGGAATTAACTAAACTCACGATGGGATCACGAATTCTGTTTCCAAGTGGTGCAGGATTAATTTGTATGGGGGAAAATCAGCCGTGCACCTTACCAGGGGAGGAAATTCAAAAGCATTATGATGATCACGAAAAGCTAGCCTTCCGTTTTGTGCGTGCCGGTTACAAGCGACGGGGAATTGTCTGTGCAGTTGAACGGCCTGGAGTAATTCACGAAAGGGATGAAGTTCAGTTTCTAATCAATGATTTTATCAATCCAATGCAATAAATAAATAGTCTTGAATGAAGCAAATGTTCATAACAGGGTCATGGAGAGCATTTACCCTATAGTTGAGATTCAGTAATCACAATCAACGAATGGCAGAAGGGAAGGATGCCCCCATTCCCAAATACATATAGAGATGTTTAAAATTGGATAATATTAGGAGGATGCAAATGGGCTATATTGAAGATTTACGAGAAATAATCGGAAACCGGCCCCTTATTTTAGCCGGCGCTGTCGTGGGTGTAATTGATGCACATGGAAAAATTTTATTACAAAAACGACCTGAAGGCATCTGGGGTTTGCCAGGTGGCCTGTTAGAATTAGGAGAATCAGCAGAGGACGCTGGAAGAAGGGAAGTTTTTGAAGAAACCGGAGTTGAACTTGGCCAGCTTCAGTTGGTGAATGTTTTTTCAGGCAAACAGTATTTTAGAAAACTGGCAAATGGAGATGAATTTTATCCTGTAACAATAGCTTATATCTCAAAAGATATTAAAAATAGCACTATCAGGATCGATGGAAAAGAATCGATTGATGCAGGATTCTTTGATCCACAAGAATTGCCAAAGCATACAAGTCCGTTAGTCATTACGATGATTCATCAATATGCTAATTTCCTCAAATAGACCTTCACGGATGGAAGGTCTATTTGCATTAGGGAAAAACACCTGATGGCAAAGAGAAAAGCGGCTAGTGTTCTCTTTTTTTCTACTGGGGTTGAAAAAAGTGATAAATTTTTTAATAAATTGAACGTAATTGCTTTTATGCAAGGCCAGTGGGCACGTACTATTCTCTATCGAAAATCATGGTGGTCTCTAATGAAGGTATCTGTCGTAAAGGTAGGTGTCACTTTGTCCTTTAGGTGCCTTTTGCTTCGGTATTGTTATAGTTATTTCCTAAGTCTCTAAAAGAGGTATCCGTCAAACGATCAACGTGAAAATCGCCGTCCAAGTAGCTGACAACGGAAACACTGCAATTATCATGGTGGATATATTTGTTCATTTTCATTAATTGCATTAAGTAGTTACCAATCGTTACTCCATGAGAGAATACGAGAATATTTCCGCCTTCTCTTTCATGTTTTTTAACAATCTCTTCAATAGCTACATTTGTCCTAGAAAAAAGTTGAGCATAGGATTCACCTTCAGGAGCAGAAAAATGTAAATCTTTAAGACTAAATAAAGTCTCAAGTATATTTCCATGTTGAGTGGGAATATCAGTGAATAAAAGGGTTTCTAGGACACCGAAGTTCATTTCTTTAAGCCGTGCATCGATCGATAAAGGTATTTTCCTAACACCGATTGCATGATTGGCAGTATCAACTACCCTCTGACTCTCACTGGCATATGCCGCTTTGAATTCAATGTCCGCTAGTCCCCTCCCTACTGCTTTGGCCTGTGCAATTCCCTTTTCTGTAAGGGGGGAATCACAAAATCCTTGCAGCCGTTTTTCCACATTAAATTGAGTTTCCCCATGCCTGACAAAATAAATTGTTACTTTTTTTGGTACAGTCAACGTTAACCACCTACTTTTTTTAAGACTATATATTAGATTTTAACACACAAATGTGTGAGAAAAGGAAACCAGAGAATATTCATAAAATCCCCCTTAACTTTTTGTACGTATTGTCAAAACCTTTTTAATATAAAAGTTTTGACAATACGGTAGCATTAACAGGAGGAACAATATGAGTATCGATCAATTGCTTGATTGTCGACAAATCGAACTTGCTTATCGAACGGCACGGAAGCTGTGCACTTGTTATAAGTTACTTTCTCCCTGATGAAGATGGACAAAGAGAAAAGCGGCTGGTGAAAGAGCCCCTGCCGCTTACTTTCTATCTACTTTATTTCTTCCAAAATACCTTTTACTAGTTGAACAAATGTTGTTCTTACTTTACCAGCGACTTCAATAACTTCATCATGGCTTAGTGGCTGATCTAAAATTCCGCATGCCATATTGGTTAAACATGAAATGCCAAGTACCTTCATATTTCCATGGGTTGCTACAATAGCTTCTGGAACGGTAGACATACCTACTGCATCCGCTCCTAATGTCCGTATCATCCGGATTTCAGCTGGTGTTTCATAGGCTGGTCCACTCCACCAAGCATATACACCTTGTTGTAGAGTTATGTTTTGTTCTTTGGCCACATCTACAGCAATATTGCGTAAACCAAGATTGTATACTTGCGAAACATCAGGGAAACGTGTGCCCAGCTCATTATTATTTGGACCAATAAGCGGATTGGTGCCAACTAAATTAATATGATCCGTAATTAACATTAAATCCCCTGGGTTAAAGCTCGTATTAACAGCTCCGCAAGCATTGGTAATGAGGAGATTCTCCACTCCAAGTGCCTTCAAGACACGGACAGGAAACGTGACTTCATCCAGTGTAAAGCCTTCATAATAGTGGAAGCGGCCTTTCATAGCTGCTACAGTCTTTCCTTTTAATTCCCCGATGACTAATTCGTTTGCATGGCCAACTGCTTCAGACTTTGCAAAGTGAGGAATTTCGCTATAAGGGATCGTGATAGGGTTTTCAATTTCATCTGCAAGGGTTCCTAAGCCAGAGCCTAAAATCATTCCAATCGTAGGAAGATGGTCAGTTTTACTCATGATAAAATCTTTGGCTTCTAATATATCTTGTAATTTGTGCATAAATAATTCCTCCTTGAAAGAATATAACGTATTTAAATCAACTAATTGTTAAACTTCTTGCATTCCTTCAATAAAAGTTTAATTGATTCATTGGCTATTGTAAATACACTAAAAATCATTTTGATAAAAAGTTTCATAAACATAATGGTTTTTTACACATAAAAAGATAATTATGTAGAACTTTTATTTAAAATGATGAAAAGTAGAACGAGTTCCTTCTACTTTTTTTAATAATCGAGTAAACTAAAAATAATTGGCAGAATGTAAAATGGTATGTTGGGGGGAAAATATGCTAAAGCAATTTGTAGGTTTAACCTCTCCTAAGGAGAAGAGCTTAAAGCTTTTATATAGTTTAATTCGTAAGTTAGGACCTGTAAGGATAAAAACACTAACTGAACTGACAGGATATAAACATGCGACTTGTGTTCGTTTGCTTGATGAGCTTGTGAAGGCGGGGCTCATTAAAGATAATGGGTTAGGGGAATCAAGTGGCGGTCGGAGGCCGTTGATGTATGTGATCAATCCTGATGCCTACTATTTAATTGGAGTGGAAATCACTAATTTATACACAACAGTGTTACTCCTTAATTTAAATTTACATATCCTAAGCGCAGAAAAATTAAAGATGGACTCACATTGTACCGGAGTGTACACATTGGATTATGTGTCCCGAACTGTTGAAGAGCTCCTGGTTCAACACAACATTCCGAGGGAAAAAATGCTCGGGATTGGTGTGGGAGTGCTTGATGCAATTGATCAGGAACAAGGGGGTATCCTCAATCCTCATTTATTTCCTGCCGCTGGCTGGGATCAGTTAAATATTGTTGACTATTTACAGCAAAAAAATCAAACGCTTGTGTTGTTAGAAAATGGCACCAATTTAGCGGCGTTAGCTGAATATCGTAATAACTATTGGAAAGAAACAGATAATCTAGTTTTTGTCTCTAGTGATATGGGCATTCGCTGCAGCATGATCCAGCAAGGTAGATTGGTTACGAATCAAAAGGAAATGGCTGATGCGTTTGGGCACATGATTGTTGATCTCCATGGTCAGCGATGTTCCTGCGGATCATACGGATGTCTGCAGGCATACAGCAGCCTGCCGGCAATTCGTCATGAAGTCATACGGCGGATAAAACGTGGTCAAACTTCTCTTCTTAAAGAAAGGGTCAATGATGTGGAAGAGATTAATTTTTTCTACATATTGGAAGCCTTAGAACAGGAAGACTCGCTATGTCTAGAGGTAGTGAAGGAAGCTGCTTATTATTTTGGCATCGGTCTTTCTAATCTAATTTACATGCTGCGTCCTGATATTGTCATTTGTGGTGGAACTCTGGTACCAAAACCACTATTCTACGAGGCGGCCTCTGAAATAGCACAAAAGCGAATGATGCATTATCCAAAAAGCCGTGTCCAAATTATTAAATCAACAGCAGCCTACAATATTGTCGCTCAGGGTGCGGGATGTATGATATTAGATTATTTCACTGAAGAGATTCTGCCTTAAAAAGGGAAGGTGCCAGGCACCTTCCTTCTTCAATAAGTAAAGTTATGAGGGGAGATACTTTATGGGTCTTTGATAAAATTTGGTGATTCTTAGCAAAAAATCTAGTTAATTATTACTTATGATGCGGTGAACCGTACCATAAATAGAGGCGGTTTTTAAGTTAATTACCATCTGCTCTGTAGAAAATCCTTGATGAATTACATCTTTGTGAACTCAGAAGGTAGAATTGTCCTTCTAACAACTTGCGAGATTTTTTATTACGATAAATTGGATTAAACTAAATCAAAAGTTAATTTAAACCGCATCTATAAAAGTTGCGGTTTAAATTTATTATTTGTCATAATACTTAATACATCTAGCTTTTAAAGTAATAGATTAACATTTTTTTTATCATCATTTTATAGGTTTGGTGTAGTTGTAAGAGTTTTAGTCTTGTTCACTTCGGTACTATTAAGCCGTTTATGAGCGGAATTTTGTCTTTTAGTAACCGGGATAAGTTTTAACGCTTTTCCAAGACCGTAAAGTGGCATATTTCCATAAATTGATTCATAATTTCCGATATTAATTTTATATGTTTCATGATATATTCCCACAGCGTCGTTGGCGCCTACTTTTTTCTAACAAGAAGATATATATCATTTATTGGAAAAATGTACTAATTTATAAATAGTTTATTCTGAAGATTTAACCTAAAAAGGTCTTTTTGAATGTGGTAATGGAATTGATAATGGATCTTTAATTCGTACGAAAATTATTTGAATAAAAAACTATAGGGTAAACTTACTTTAGGTGCCAGCTTCTTTATCAAGATCTGTTTCTAACACTTTTCCTGATATTGCTTCTTAAGCAAGTGCTTACGCTTCTTAAAAGGTTAAGTTAGCTTCTTTAATTTTAAACTACCTTACTGAATTGACGAAAATAGACCATAAGGGCAAGAATGAGGACGAAATCGATTATAGTTACTTGTTAAAATGACTTCAAATAAATGATTTGGAGGAGTTAGAATGAGTAAAATACAGGAATTTTATGATCTGCATACGTCGAAGGATATCCTTTTTTTAGGGAATGCTTGGGATTTGCTATCCGCTATAACACTAGAGAAAGCAGGATTTAAAGCGATTGGAACGACGAGTCGGGGAATTGCGAATTCGCTTGGATATGACGATGGAGAATTAATTGAATTTGAAAGACATCTTGGCATCATCAAAACCATTGCTGAGAATGTGAACATACCTGTTTCTGCTGATATTGAGGCAGGCTATGGTGAAAGCACAGAAGAGATTGTTGACAATGTATTAAGAACAGCAGATGTTGGAGTTGCGGGAATCAATATTGAAGATTCATTGAAAAAGCAAAAAGGGTTAAGAGCAATTTCCGAGCACTGTAACCTTTTAGCTAAAATTAGAAGCGCTTTAAATAATAATGGTTATGAACATTTTTATATTAACGCTAGAACGGATACATATTTTCAGAGGGAAAACCCATTATTGGAAACCATTGATCGAGCCAAGGCCTATGTGGAGAGTGGAGCAGATGGAATATTTGTCCCTGGATTGGCCGACCATGATGAGATAAGGATAATAACGCTGAATGTAAGTGCACCGCTTAATATAATATCTTTACCTGGACTAACGAATTGTAATAAGCTAAGAGAATTAGGAGTGAAACGATTTAGCTTTGGAAATGCACTCTCTGACAAATATATTGCCTTTTTAGAAAAGAATGCCATGCAATTAGTAGTGTCTAGAGATACCTCACATTTATATGAAGACTAAATAAGAAAGGACGGAGAGAATAATGGCGGCTGGTATCAATCTTTCTTTTGAAGAAATGTGGGAGAAAATCATTGCTTGTGACAGTAAATATGATGGGTTATTTTATACAGCAGTGAAAACGACCAAAATATTCTGCCGTCCTTCTTGTAGATCTAGGAAGCCGAAAAAAATAAATGTGGAATTCTACCATGACATCAATGACGTGGAAAAAGCCGGTTTTCGTGCATGTAAAAGATGTCAGCCAAAATCTGATTATTCCCCGCATATTGGACTTGTAAGAAATGTCATTGCCTTCTTAGTAAATCATTATAATCAAAAGCTAGAATTACAGGATATTGCTAATCATGTTGGTGTAAGTTCTTATTATCTTGAACGATTATTTAAACAGGAAACTTCAGAAACTCCGCGCATCTATTTGGAAAAAATCCGAGTGGATAAAGCGGCACATCTTTTAACAAGCACAGATCGAACGAATCTTGAGATTTGCTATGAAGTTGGATTCCAAAGTCCTTCCAATTTTTATAAGGTGTTTCGCAGCTTAAAACATTGCTCACCAAGTGAATATCGAACGCTGAAAAGTAATGAAAATAATCAATTAAGGCTCATCGATTAAGATTAGTACATAAGGAGGTTTTTATATAAAAGGTATCTAAGCTAGCAGAAAAAAGTATCCCGGCTGTAGTTCCTAAGGAATTACAGCTTATTTTTTTGTTTCCCTTGTCAAATCATTCATTTAAAAGGATTCATAATTTCCTCAACTCTATATCTTTAGTATCGCCACAGAAGTAGAGGGAAGTAATAAGATCAAAAAAATATCCGGCGATAGGCCGGATAAAAAATATATATTAAAAGGGGGTTGAAAGGGTATGAAAAGATCATGTCCGTTTCATGTATTTATCATAACCTCTAGAAATGAACAAACTATGAATAAAAGATTAATATTTGAAAGTTTTTATCTAGCGATTCATGAAATTAAAAAGAATTAAATCCTGAGGTTGCTAATGGAGCATAATTGAAAGGCTGAGCCTGGATAGCTTGCTAAAATGGTTTTCTGTGAAAATGGCTGGGTGCCCTATTGAATAAATTCCCATGCTGGGGAAAAAATATAAATTAATATAAAATTCAGTCTGATCATAGGAGCCATGTGAAATGAATATTGCAGATAAATTTGTCATTATTGTATTTGTCTTTTTTGTACTTGTCCTTTTTGTGATTATTGCTTTTATCGGTTATTTACTTATTTTTGACCGAAATCAAAAGAGGCACTCTATTTTAAGGAATTATCCTGTATTAGGCAGGATTCGTTATTTTTTTGAAAAAATTGGTCCGGAGATGCGGCAATATTGGTTTAACAGCGATACGGAAGGAAAACCGTTTTCCAGGGATGATTATGAGCACATCGTAAAAAGTGCGAAATATAAGCGGGATGTAGTCGGATTTGGATCGAAACGCGATTTTGACGAAGAAGGCTTTTTCGTTCGAAATGATATGTTTCCAAAATTAAACGAAGAAATCAAAATGGACCAGGAAACAACAGTTACCACTAAAAAATATATTTTACTAAAAGATCCGCTGTTTACGGATAGGGAAGAAAAGTGGGAAGATGAAGAATCACTTGCCAATTTATTGCACGATGATGATGCAGTTGTTATTGGCCCAAATACGAAATATCCTTTTGTGTTAAAAAGCCTGATCGGCATGTCAGCGATGAGTTATGGGGCGTTAGGGAAACATGCCATTACCGCTTTATCCAAGGGGTTGGCTCTAGCGAAGGGGGCGTGGATGAACACTGGGGAAGGCGGTTTATCACCTTATCATTTAGAAGGCGGAGTCGATATTATTATGCAGATTGGTCCGGGTCTTTTTGGAATCCGTGATAAAAATGGCGGCATAGATTGGGAGGAGTTGAAACGGAAAAGCGAGATTCCGCAAGTGAAAGCATTTGAAATCAAACTGGCACAAGGGGCAAAAACGCGCGGTGGGCATATTGACGCGGAAAAGGTCAATCCAGAAATTGCTGAAATCCGGAAAGTGGAACCCTACAAGTCAGTTGACAGTCCAAATCGCTTTAAACAGTTTGGCGATATTGCCTCCATGTGTGATTTTATTGAAAAAATTCGCAATCATACAGGAAAACCAGTTGGAATGAAGATTGTCATTGGAAGCAATGATAGCGTGGAAGAATTGGCAAGATATATGAAAGAATCTGGAAAGGGTCCAGACTTTATTACTGTCGATGGGGGTGAAGGGGGGACTGGAGCATCCTATCAAGAGTTAATTGATAGTGTGGGCCTGCCAATTAAATCAGCCCTCCCTATTTTAGATTTAACGCTGAAAAAATATGGTGTACGTGACCGCGTGAAAATCATTGCTTCAGGTAAGTTGTTCACACCCGACCGGATTGCCATTGCATTGGCGTTAGGCGCAGATTTAGTTAATATTGCCCGTGGATTTATGATTACAGTTGGCTGTATCCAAACATTAAAGTGCCATTCCAACGCTTGTCCGGTTGGTGTTGCTACAACAGACCCTGACATGCAAAAGGCACTCGTCATTGATGAGAAGAAATACCGTGTCGTTAATTATCTAGTCACCCTAAGACAGGGATTATTTCGGATTGCAGCGGCTGCCGGTCTTGATTCGCCAGTTCATTTCCGCCCGAAACATATTAGTTATAAGGATGACAAGGGTATTGTCACTTCATTAGAACGGATCCTGAATGATATGGAACACCAGATTAGTTAAAGCAGGAAACTGCTAGATTTTTTAAAAATTGAATATTTTAGTTAACTCTTCAATTGACCAAGTGGGAAGCGGCATTCCTTCTACTTTAGATTTCATTATCATTAATTCAATAATTTCCGTTTTTTTGGAACTGCCAAAAGATGCCTCCGAGCTGTAATGGGGGCATTTTTATTTATATCTCCAATAGTTTTAACAATTTTCCGAAATAATAAAATTCTATATTAGGTATTAAAAAACCTTTTGAAAACGATTGCAAGAATAATATTAATAGTTTGAATTGACAGAATAATAGAATTATATTATTGTTTTAATATCATAATTACTTCGTGATGCGAAAAACTACATTCATAGAAAGTGCAGGTAAACTATATGTCACAAATGCTAGCTTTAGTTATTGTTGTTCTTATTCTATTAATTGGTGACTGGGTGGCGGTCCGAACTAAAGCCTGGGTGCCCTCTATCTTTATTTCAGCCGTTTTATTTCTAATCGGATATTGGACTTTCTTTCCAAAGGAAATCGTATCAGTAGCAGGTATACCGCCGGTTGTTGCAACCATGCTGATGTACCTGCTTATTACGAATATGGGGACATTACTGTCTCTAAAGGAATTGAAAGAACAATGGAAGACCATTGTCATTGCCCTTTCAGGGATTTTAGGAATTATCGTTCTATTGTTTGGGATTGGAACCTTTATTTATGGGTTTGAAACAATCGTTGTCGCCATTCCGCCTTTGGTTGGCGGTGTAGTATCGGCATTGATCATGTCTGAGGGGGCAAAGGAAGCCGGCCTCGCATCCCTATCGGTGTTTGCCATCGTCATCTACGTTATGCAGGGGTTCGCAGGATATCCACTCACCTCGATCATGTTGAAAAAAGAAGGGAAAAGACTTCTTACCCAATATCGCAAGGGTGAAATAGCAGTTAAAGCGGAAGGAAATGCAGCTGCAGAAGTAGCAGCTTCAGTTGAAGTTGCTAAACCGGAGCTTAAGCTATTTAAAAAGCTGCCTGAAAAATACAATACTGAGTACTTTAAGTTTTTTAGACTCGCTTTAGTTGCTTTTCTTGCCTATCTAGCTTCCACTCTATTGGCACCGGTTGTTTCAATTAGCCCATTTGTCCTTTGCTTATTGTTTGGGATTATTGCAAAAAGTATTGGTTTTCTGGAGAAGCAAGTTTTACAAAAAGCAAATGCCTTTGGTTTTGCCTTAATGGGTCTTATGTTGTTTGTATTTGATGGGTTAAAACAAGCAACACCCAGCATGATGCTAGAAATTATTTATCCGCTAGTGGGTACAATTGTGATTGGTGTAATAGGTATGTATATCTTCTCCTTTATTGCAGGTAAAATCCTGAGGGTAAGTAAAGAAATGGCATTCGCAGTGTCTTTAACTGCCTTATATGGATTTCCAGCTGATTACATCATCACAAACGAAGTTATCAAATCATTAACAAATGATGAGAAAGAAAAAGAGATGCTGACAAGCCATATGCTTCCGCCAATGCTGGTCGGCGGGTTCATCACCGTTACGATTGTATCGGTTATACTGGCAGGCATCTTTGTGAAATTTTTGTAAGTAAAGAGGCGATTTGAATGGAGAACCTTCAATTACGAATTGTAGAACATATTAACAAATTAAGTCAGTTTACAGCCACACCTGGAAAAGGGACGACAAGGCTGACTTATAGTAGGGAAGACAGGCTGGCTAGGAATTATATTATTGAAAAAATGAAGGAATACGGATTGGCTGTCCGTGAAGATGGAATGGGTAATATTTTCGGAAAGCTGGAAGGTACTCTAAAGGATGCGCCGAGCGTTCTAATCGGTTCCCATTTTGATTCTGTTCCAAATGGTGGCTCTTATGACGGTCCTGCAGGTGTAGTCGCGGGGCTGGAAGTGGCTGCACTTTTTGCCGAAAATCAATTAACACCTAGATACCCATTAGAAATTATTGCACTTATCGAGGAAGAAGGCGCACGATTCGGCGGCGGGCTGATGGGCTCTAGAGGTATAACTGGTTTGCTGAGTGAGGCTGATTTTAAAAATTTAAAGGACAAAGATGGGATCTCTACAGAAGAAGCGATGGTAAAAATCGGATTGGATCCATCGCTTCCTAAAAAAAGAGACCCTAAAACAATCAAGGCATTCCTGGAAATGCATATTGAACAAGGCCCGATTCTCGAGGAAAAAAGTATTCCGATTGGCATAGTAGAGGCCATTGTCGGACTGACTCAATTTGAAGTAACCGTTGAAGGACGGGCAGGGCATGCGGGTACCACACCGATGGATCGCCGCTCTGATGCACTTGTGAGCGCTGCAAAGATGATTGCTCAATTTCCTGACCTCGCCATCGAAGAAGGGGAAGGAACCGTCATTACAACAGGGCGATTAAATGTTTTTCCAAACGGTGCCAATGTCATCCCAAAAAAGACCGTTTTTACAGTAGATATACGGTCCGGCAAGGAAGAACATATCCAGAATGTCATCCGGAAACTGAACGAACTAATAGAATTATATAGTATTGATGGAATTCAGATTTCTGCTGAACAGCAGTTATATATGCAGCCAAAAGCCATGAACCAAGAGATTGTCGCTCTTATGAAACAAATCAGCGGTGAATTGGAAACACCTTATTGTTCGATTAATAGTGGAGCAGGTCACGACGCGATGGTCTTTTCCGATGTTACAGCTGTAGGGATGCTGTTCATTCCAAGTAAAGATGGCCTGAGCCATTGTCCGGAGGAATGGTCAGATTCTAAGCATATCGCAAATGCCGTACAAATTTTTTATGAAACAGCAAAGAAATTAACGGAGGCTTCGTCAAATGATTAATGAAAAAATAAAACAAGCGATTCAACAATATAATGAGGAATTAACAGCAATTCGGAGAAAGCTTCATAGTGAACCTGAACTATCCTGGGAAGAAGAAAACACAACTGCTTTTGTCTGCACCTATCTTGAAAATCTAGGAATCTCTTATCGAAGAGCAGAGCCAACAGGTGTTATTGCTACAATCGAAGGCGGAAAGCCAGGGAAAACCGTAGCATTAAGAGGGGACATGGATGCTCTATCGGTAGAGGAACTAAATAAGGATCTGTCATACGCTTCAAAAACTGAAGGAAAAATGCATGCGTGCGGCCATGATGCCCATACGGCGATGCTCTTGATTGCTGCCAAAGCTTTACATGAGAGCAAGGAAGATCTACCCGGCAATGTCCGGTTATTGTTCCAGCCTGCTGAAGAAGTAGCAGAAGGAGCGAAAGCATTCGTAAAGCAAGGGGCTGTAGAAGGAGTAGATAACGTCTTCGGTATTCATATTTGGTCGCAAATGCCGACAAACAAGGTTTCTTGTCCAGCGGGCCCATCCTTTGCGTCGGCTGATCTTTTTACGGTAACCTTCAAAGGAAGAGGCGGGCATGGCGCACTGCCACATGCTTGTATTGATGCAGCGATTGTAGCCTCTTCGTTTGTGATGAATGTGCAAACAATTGTTTCGAGAACGGTTGATACCCTAAATCCTGCTGTTCTAACCGTTGGAAAAATGACAGTCGGTACCCGCTTCAATGTTATTGCCGAAAATGCGGTAATTGAGGGAACCGTTCGCTGCTTCGACGCCCAAACAAGAGACCATATTGAAGCACAGCTCCAGCATTATGCAGAACAGGTCGCAGCCATGTACGGTGCAACGGCAAAAGTGGACTATATCCGCGGTACTCAGGCTGTCAATAACGATGAATACAGTGCTAAATTGGTTCAAAAGGTAGTTTCAGAGGTATTTGGTCCAGATGCTGTCTATTTTGAAAAGCCGACAATGGGCGGTGAGGATTTCAGTGAATATATGGCTGTCGTACCTGGCAGCTTCGCACTTGTGGGCAGCGGTAACCCTGAAAAAGATACAGAGTGGGCGCACCATCATGGGAAATTCAACATCGACGAAGACGCACTCGTCACCGGCGCGGAACTTTACGCGCAATATGCATGGGCATATTTAAATGAATAAGGGAAAAAAAGAGGCTGTTCTGAGAAGCCTCTTTTACTATATCTAGTAAAAAATTCTATTCTAGCATGGAGAATTGTTTGAAAAATTGCTCCCCAAGTGAATATCGAACGCTGAAAAGTAATGAAAATGATCAATCAAAAGAGGCTTTTCATTTCCCTAGCAAGGAGGAAGAACAATTATTGAAAGTGTAAATGGGCATGTATGGGCAATCATTTTAGCTGCTGGATTTTCGACAAGAATGGGAAAGCCTAAATTGCTATTGCCTTATAAAGGAAAGTCACTACTGCGGCATGCGATTGACGAATGTCTAAAATCGCATTTGGAAGGGATCGTTGTTGTAGTGAATCCACATATAAAAAATCTTGTCAAAGAGGCACGGATAGAAGGGGTCAGCAAAATAATATTGAATGATCAGTCAGACAAAGGAATGTCAACTTCCGTCAAAATAGGGCTCCAATCATTACCCGAAACTGTCCAATCGGTTATTTTTTTGTTGGGTGATCAGCCGTTAATGTCATCAGTAGAAATTAATAAAATTATTAATGATTACTATCGTAACCAGGGCTTCTCGATAATCCATGCTAAATATCAAGGGATCAAGGGCCACCCTGTCTTATTTAAAAAAAACATGTTTCCACATTTATTGAAAATTAATGGGGATGAGGGAGGCAAATCAGTTATAAAAAAATTTGAAGATCATGTTTATTATTCTGAGATGAATAGAAAAGCGATACCAGATGTAGACACCCCTAATGACTACAAGTTACTAATAGAAGGGGAGACTGATTCGTAAGTAGTGGTGAGGCACGAGCTTCCGCTAGGATTATTAATAAAAAGATTATCAAAGATTCAGAATTATGTTAACGACCTTCCCTCCTAACAAAAATAGGGCCTGACTTCCGATGTGTTATTCCTTTAACACGTTGGGGGTCAGGCACCTTTTAATAAGGACTAGGGCCGATTCTTATATTTTCATTGTATCTGAAGGATTTATTCCTCTTCCGCATATGCTTCCACTGTCGTATCTCTACACTCCCAGCATTCAGTCCTATTCCGCTCCATAATTGATAATTCCTTTCCACAAGAAATGCAATGGTCCATTGGTAAAGATTCCCCTTTCTAGTGAAAATGTTTTATAAATATATGTATGCAGATATTCAATTATGCCCCTTTATAAGTTTTGCTTAAAAATTCAACCATTTTTGTTTTTTTTAGCTTGTTATTTTTCTAAAAGTTTTCCAAATGGTTTATAGATCCAATCAATCATTTTGGTGGGGCCCGGTATATCGGGAAAAATAATAAGGAAAATAGCTAAAGCCCATCCAAGAATTGATAGGGATAGAAACGCTGCTCTCTCCCTTCTTTGATTCTTTTTTAGTTTTGGCCATTGATAAAGATACATGAAGATCATGATTAGAATACATGTGAATACAGACCCCCATTTCATGACAATCACCTCTTCCTCTACTGCAAGGGCGTTAAGAAGTCAAACCTTGCCTGCGAATTTTGTTTTTTGTTTTGAATGTTACTTCCACATCCGGGAAGATTTCATGCCAACGATCTTTCTCTTTATTCCACACATCAGGATATTTTCGGTGAAAGGCTTCAGCAAATCCAAAGATATCTGCTTTCAAATTCTTTTGCACTTGCTCCCTTGCGAGGTTGATTCTTTTTTCTGTTGCCTGTTCTAAGTGGTGTTCAAGTAATTTTACTACGGCAGGATTGGTTACATCTAAATTTGTTGTATTTTGGACAATATCACTATTTGATTCAGATTTAAGGATGATTTTCCATTTGCCATTCTCTATTTTCGGAATTAAAGTTGATTCTGCTTGTAATAAATTTACGGAAATATAACCTTTTGTATGTGGTGGTTTAATTGTAATGACGGCTAACTGAATTTCATCTCTAAGCCATAGAACCCCTCTTGTTAAAGAATCGTCAATGAGGCCTATCATTTTATCTTTTTTAAAAATGGCAGTTCCTGTGATATAGGCAATAGTTTGTTTCGGATCTTTTGCTTCCACTGGTGGCAGGATGCTAATCCAAGGCAGGGCACAATCCCCTGAATCACTTCTCAACATTTGTGCTAATGTTTTTGTGGTAATATTCAAGCCAAGTTTGTGTTGACCTAGTTCCCTTAGAACTTCGGACAAATCACGTTCAAGTGGAGGAAGAAGGCTTAAGACCTCTTTTGCCTTTTGTTTGCTGACAAAAATTTGGCCGCGTTCACGAAGCTGTGGATGTCTCATAATAAAATCAACATGCTTAGCAATACCAGATTCGGCCAGACCCTCATCAAAAATAAAAACATCAGTGTGTCCCCAAAAGATTTTCCTTGGCAGTTTCTCCTGAAGTTTGGCCATGGCATCGGCAATGGTGATGCCTACAGCCGATCTGATCAAGGTTTGAGGGCCTCCTTCACTGCTGCTGTTATCCATCGCCTGTTGGCTGCCTCCGCCTTTAGGAATAAATACGAGGACAGTGAGTTCAATCTTTTCATCTGCTTTTTTATCAAAGCCTACAGCCGTTACTAAAGCCAAATCATTCACTTCCTGCCTGTCCCAACACCCTGAGAGGAAAACAACTATAACAATAAGGATAAGAAGAAGTAAGCTATTTTCAATGATTGATTGGAGACTCATTCTGTAAGGATCCTTTCCTTTGTTGAACTTTTTTACGGATGAATGCCACTAACAGCAAGATAACCGGGATCACAACTTGTACGGATAAAATATAAACTGCTCCTGAAGTCGCCAGAAAATGCGACAGTTCCTGAAGATCTCGGGCTGACCAAAGACCATGTAATAGGACCAAGAAACCAAGTGGCAAAACAACCGGACGATATTCAGAAAGTTTAAGCCATTGAGCAGTTCCAAGGGCAAGTACATAATAAAATACTGTTATTTTGATAAATGTTCCTGCGATCCAAATCGCCATTACAATCGATTCTAAATGCTCTAAGAAATCGGCGATACTGATATAGCGGGCTGCAATCATCACAGGATATGTCAGGGAAGGGGTCAAATTTCCAAATAACAAGAGATTCATCATATTTGTCAGAACCATTAACAACATGACACTAATAACCGAAATCATTCCCCATTTCATTCCTTTTTTCTTATTCTTTACATAAGGCAAGAAAAAAGAGATGAGGAGGAATTCGCTAAACCAGCTTTGGGGTACGATCGATCCCATTAAAGAAGGCTTGATTCCTTTTTCCATTATCGGAAACATATTTTCAATTTCTAAATCTTTTAGCAGCAGGATGAAAATGAATAAATATAGAAGCATGACGATCGGTACAATGATTTCTGAGGCTCTTCCGATCACCTCAAGCCCTCCAATAACAGCAAAGGAGCAAACAAGAACCATAGTTCCGATGATGACGGCAATTGGCGTATGCTGCAGGAATGCTCCAGATAAAAACTCGCCATATTCCCGTACGATGATTCCAGTTATATGTAAATAAAATAACAAAAATACAGCTCCAACTAATTTCCCAACTAGTTTTCCAAGAATTTGTTCACTATATTCAATGATGGTTTCTTTCGGATAGAGCTTGTTTAATTGATAGGTGATAAACACGACGAAAAAACCAATAAGAGACGCCCAAATTGGTGATAACCATAAATCACGGTGTGCTTGTTTTGCTGTTATGGCAGGTACCAAAAGAAGCACTGTTGCCGAAATGGCAGGGTTCATTAATAAAGCCATTTGAACTGGCGAAATTTTCCCGCGCTCCATCATGTTTATACAGCTCCTATTCATTTCCTTTTGCAGGAGAAGGTATTTGTCCATTAGGCTGCCGATCTTTATTATAGTCACCCGTCCAGTGGGGGCGCTTCTTAAGTGACCACCATGGTGCTCTTATAATCGAATCTTTCAGCTCAGATTTTCTTATAGGTGCTAATGGCTGAAGATAGGGAACGCCAAAGGAACGCAATGTACACATATGAATAATGATGGTAAGAAGCGCCAGCATAATGCCAACCAGCCCTAACGTTCCAGCAAGAAACATAATCGGGAAGCGCAGAATTCGGAGGGCAATGGATGCACTGTATCGCGGGATTAAAAAAGAGGAAATCCCGGTAATCGCAACAGCCATAACCATTGGCGCCGATACAAGTCCCGCTGAAACGGCCGCTTGTCCAATCACCAGTGCTCCAACAATACTTATAGCAGAACCAATATTCTTAGGTAAACGGACGCCTGCCTCCCTCAGAGCCTCGAATGTTATCTCCATAATGAGGGCTTCCACAAGTGCCGGGAAAGGAATTTGTTCCCGAGATTTTGCCACACTAATCAACAGGCTTGTTGGAATCATTTCTTGATGATACGTAAGAATGGCCACATAAACAGAAGGGAGCAGCAAAGCAACCAGTAAAAAAGTATAACGAAGCCAACGAATGAATGTTCCAATAATGAAACCTTCATAATAATCTTCTGGCGATTGCAGCAGGGAATAAAAAGTAGTGGGGGCAATCAAGGCAAATGGTGTCCCATCTGTTAAAATGACCACGTTCCCTTCAAGTAGACTTGCTGCTGTGATATCTGGACGTTCTGTATTTAAAATTAGCGGAAAAGGAGAAAATGGGTGATCCTTGATAAATTCTTCAATATATCCACTTTCTAAAATGCCATCTATATCGATACGGTTTAATCGGTTTTGTACCTCATCAATGAGTGTTTTGTCTGCAATACCCTCGATATACATGATGACGACCTCTGTTTGACTATAGCGTCCAATATTGATGGTTTTCGTTTTGAGATGAGGGCTCTTGATTTTCCTTCGCAAAAGAACGATGTTTGTGCTTACTGTTTCGATAAAGCCATCTCTAGGACCGCGAACAACCGATTCAGCAGATGGTTCTTGAATTGACCGTTTTTCCCATTTGGATAATCCGGCTGCAAATCCTTGTAATTGTTGATCAATAAGGACAACAGGGTTTCCAGATGAAACTTCTTTTATGATATCCTCGAGGGTTTTTATTTCTTTTACGCTTGAAACGGTCAATGCCTGCTCAAGGATCGTTCGAACGTCAAAGTGGGTTTCTATTTCTTGCCGCATTAACGGGGTGAGCATATTTTTATCGATTTCTTCAATGTTCGACATACCATCAATATAAATGAGCACAGCTTTTGTCCGATTTCCAATTAAAAAATGTCGGAACATGACATCGGAGCAATCTGCATAGATGGATTCCAGTGTTATAACGTTTTCAGCCACATGAATGGACAAGGGATCTTTATCTGTAACTGGGTGATCTCCACTCGGACTGCTGCTATGCTCTTTGATATTCATCGTTTCTGCAAAAAACTTTATTATTTTTCTACGCAAATTCATCTTCGTTTGCCCCTGTATGTTTCATTTATAGGTTGTGTCACTATCCCACAATTTCTCTATTTTAGTATGATTTGGAGCGAATGATTTTATGCTAAGGAAGATGAATTGGAGACACTCTATGAAAAAGGATTTAGAGCAGGCGAATTGAAGGAAAAAGAAAAGCAGCCCTTTACCCGGTGAAAGATGGGCCGCCTTTTGAATTTTTCATTAAAGTTATTGATCTAGATTATGCTGAATAGTGTTTTTATTATTTGTTCTGTGAACTTGTCACTTCTATCCACTTCATTATCACTTCTTCAAGCTTTTTTTCCTTTGCCTTTACATCATTCATATCAGTAAATTTTACGATAGCTCGATCATCAGATATCCAATCCAGTAATCCTGTATTGTCATCAAACAAAGGTCCTTTTCCTTTGTTATCTTTTACCTTGGCACCACAATGAAAGACAAGTCGGAAAAATCCTTTACCATGCAAATTAAACGTCACTATATCTTGATTGTTAAAACAGAAACTCGGAGCATTCCATTTAATTTGTTCAGTAATCTTGTTATTCGTATTTAAAATAATGGAGCGAACTTCCTCTATTTCTTTTTTAAAGGGATGTTCTAGATGATTCATGTATTCAACTACTTGATCATGACCAGACAGTTTCCCTAATTTCTTACTTTTTGTTTCCGCTTTTTTTTTATTCGTTGTCATATAATTTCCAACTCCTTGTGTCACTTATAATAGTTGTACTGCTGTTGAATGACCAAAGCTGTTCAAATTATGTTTGATAAAATTGGGGTTATAATCGTAACTTTTTAAGAAAGCATAAACAACCGTCTCGATGATATTGCGTGTTTCTTTTTTTAATAATATATTAATAAATAAGATAAAGGAAAAATATTAATGTAAGGAACCAAAATGAATTATGTACTTCCGTCACTCCGATACTAGCCATATTCAGTAGTGTGTCGTGATACATATTTATTATCGGGATTCCATCTTTATTTATATTTTCTAGGAATAGGCGTTTTTACATGATATCTAAATAAAGGAGATTTCGAATTATGTACGAATTAAAAACAAAAGAAACCGAGGACAGTGTCATCGAGTTTATTGAGAAGGTCGATAGCCTAAAAAAACGCGAAGATGCCTATAAGATATTAGATATCTTTACTGAAACAACTGGTTTTCAAGCGAAGATGTGGGGGCCCAGTATTATTGGATTCGGTTCCTATCATTATAAATATGAATCAGGACACGAAGGGGATGCACCATTAGTAGGTTTTTCACCTCGAAAGGCAAAAATCAGTTTATATTTAGCACCTGGTTGTACGAAACGTGAGGAATTGTTGAAGGACTTTGGAAAACATACAACAGGAAAAGCCTGTGTGTATATCAACAAAGTTGCAGATATTGATGTTGATGTGTTAAGGGCATTAATAAAGCAAGCTGTAACATTTTATAAAGAAGCCTATCCAGAACAGGACTAATGAATTAGGAAAAGGTGGCTGACCCCGAGCGATAGTGAATTTTTCATCTATAAACAAATAAAAAAGCTCAGAGATCTGAGCTTGATTTTTTGTACCTGTCTAAAGTATCCGTAGTCAATCACTTGACGGTTTATTATAACCTTTATCGCCATAGGGCTGCAATTTCGCCAGCCATGGCTTTTTTATTTGCTTGACTTCCCAACGGCTGTCTACAACTTCGCTAGCATCCTTCTTTTCTAGGACCTCATAGGTAAATGCCTCTGCTCCTAGTTCTTTCCAATCTTTTTGTAATTGAAAATTTGCGAACATGCCCATTTCAAGCTGTCCTTGTAAGGTAATCCACTTGTTTTTTAAGTTCGGACAGCTATCAATGTAAATTTTTCCATTGGCTTGGTTTGTTATTTGGTATACGCCCAGGTAGGTCTTAACCTGTTTGTATTCCTCTTTTAGCTCCTTACGCCTATTCTTATCCATGAATATCACTCCCTTCGTGGTCAATAATGATTCCTTAATACCCTATCTCTTTTAAAATTCTTGCTAAGACACGCAAACGTTCACCCAGCAGTTCATCATCTTCACTGAGCGCTTGGCTGAATAATTTGATATCTTCATCAATTTTTTCATTGTCCGTACATACTGCAACTGTCATGGCGTCACCCTGTATACCTACTCGATCAATAATAGGGTTTTCGGTATCGTATAATTTTTCATAACGATATGCCTCGCGAAAATGCTGTTGTGTTCTGCAAACGAGAATGGCAAGGTCAATGACACGATGCAGCGGTAATTCTTCAGACTGTCTCGACCATTTTTCTCCTGTGTGTCTCCATACTTTAGCTGAAACATCAACCTTTCCACGATCATTCCACTGAGCCAGTCCTAGTGAAAGCCCTTTTGCATCAGTATCATAAGCATTTCTGCCATCAACATTTTCATAATTTTCCGAGACAATAACTGGTTTATGTTTTAAAGTAGTTGGAATTTTCATTATTTAACTCCTTATTGTATAAAATGATTTAGTAATTTAGTAAATTACTAAATCACTAATTGGAATTTAACATTTTTGAAGTTATATGTCAATTTTTCATCCTCTAGAATCAAAGGGATGGTTCAATTGCTTTTGTAAGGCTCTGGGACAGTAATGTTATCTTGAAATGATTTTTTTATGAACTGGAATATAATAGGCGATTAGCAGTAAATAAGCTATAATGAATATAAATATATTAATGGATTGCAATGGCCTGAAAAGATATGTATTTTGGAGATTTTATATAGGATAAGAGAATTATTTTAAGAGCTAAAATTAATGAAGATAATAAGGAAATTATTATTTTTGAGAAGGAATTAGGTGCTTAACCCGCAATTTAGAATGCTGTAATCACTCGAGGTCAGGCACCGTTTTAAGGTTGCATCTATTTTTTTCGCAAAGTTTCGTTAAGTAAATGAAGTTCAGTCTCGATGGCTGCTAACTGTTTTTCTAAGGGGGATAGATTCCCTTTTACGTTTTCCAATTTTTCTAAGTCATTCTGAAGTCGAACATATTCAAATTTTAATTCGCGGATTTTATATTCAATTTCTTTTTTATCCATTTCTTTCTCCCTTTTCACTTGTGTAAGTTAAAATAATTATACCATTTAAAATAGCGAGCAAAAACTGAACAGGAATACCTTGGATATACCGTTTAAATTGGGAGAGTAATCATGTGAATGTGTTCAAGTGACTATAATAAATTTCGGGTGGGTCAAGGCACCTGCATCAGATATTGGCCCTGACCCACGTGCATTTCCTCTTAAGGAGTGATTTTGGATGTATAAGGTTGAGATTAGAAGACCAAGAATTGAGGACATTGAAGAGTTAAACCAATTTTTTACTATAGTCATTAAGGATACGTTTGCTAGAGAGGGTTTATCGGAGTTGCTTGATGATATAGAAAATGAAATTGAAACTAAGAAAAAATACTTGAAATGTGACTTTGACAGTAATGGGAAGAATCGACACTTTTTGATAGCTATAGATAAAAATGAAAATAAAGTTATCGGGACAATTGAATATGGACCTGTTAGTGAACTAATTATTAGATGCACAGATAATGTATTGCAAGGTTTGTATGAGGTAGGGACTGTGTTTGTTCACCCAGATTATCAAAGAAAAGATATCGGGAATTTACTTTTAAATGTCATGCTTCTTACCTTATTGAGTAGGGGAATCCAAGAATTTTGTTTGGATAGTGGATATAAAAATGCACAGATGATATGGAAAAAGAAATTTGGCGAGCCAGATTATTTGCTGAAGGATTTTTGGGGCAAAGGATCTAATCATATGATTTGGAAGAGATTTATTAATGATATATCCATAGTATTTAATAGATGAAAGGTAGTGCACGACCCCAGTGTAGTAAAGTTTTCATGTTGTGAAGGTCCAACACACTGAAGGTCAGGCACTTTTTTTCGATTTAGGTGTGATAGTCACCGGCATTTTAATAATCTTATCATTTATAAAATGCTGATATAATGGGGCATGACGGTCATGTCAATTGAATATCCCCTATTTAACCGTTGTCGTTATAGTACCCTTAAACTGTATACCGATGAAGGAATGATGCCTTTCGGGCAGACAGAAGAAAAAATGAACCGCCGATTCCCTTGAAAAAGTGCAAGCACGTCCCTGTTTTATGGACAGTGCCTGGCACTTTTTTTGTTTGAACATCGAAATATAGGGGTAACTATTTTCATAAGTAAGTGCTTTACAAAGATGAAAGGGATTGATAACCAGTATGTGGGGAAACAAAAAGGGTATGTTGTTATTTTTCATTATGGTCATTAGCTTATTGTCCGCTTGTGCAGAAAAGGAGAAGCAAGCTGATGGATCCGAACTGATACATAAAAATCAATTTGTCTTTGCTGCTTCTGGTGAGTTTAAACCATTTAGTTATATGAAGGACGATCTCACCATGTCAGGTTTTGATATTGAGGTTGGGGAAGCCATTGCAAAGGAATTGGGGCTTAAGCCTGTTCAGAAGCGAATAAAATTCAAAGGGATCGTCGAAGGGATTAAAACAGGCCGTGCAGATGCGGCAGTTGCCAGCCATACCATTAATCCACAACGGAGCAAGCACGTTTCCTTCAGTTCACCTTACTATTATTCGGGGCCGCAAATTTTCACAAGGCCGGACAGTAATATTAAGTCAGTAAAGGATTTAACGGGAAAAGAAGTGGCAGTTGCAAAAGGTTCGACCTACTCAGATACAGCTTCCAAGTATACGGACAAAATCAAGACATACGATAGCGACATCACTGCCTTAAAAGCATTGAGCAGTGGACGCCATGATGCAGTTATTACTGATTTTGTCACGGGAAAGAGTGCTGCAAAGGAAGGCTTTGAGATTAAAGGTCAGCAGTTAATCAATCGCAGTGAACAAGCAGTTGTCCTTCCACAGGATAACCCTAAACTATTAAAACGTATTAACGAAGCGCTTGAGCATCTCCACAAAAATGGGACACTATCCCGTATTAGCATTAAATATTTTGGTGAAGACATTACTAAAAAACCTGAATAAATTGCCCATTATGAATAGAAAGGAAGTAGGTATACTTGCCAAGTTTTTTACATTTTTTTCAGATACTCACGGAAACAAAAGGGGTATTCATAAAAGCGATGCTGTTAACGTTAGAACTAACAGCTGTATCGATCTTAATTGGAATTGCGATTGGACTGTTCTTTGCACTTTTAAAAATATCGAAAGTAAAAATATTAGAATCAATTTCTGATACATATGTTTACCTTGTTCGCGGAACCCCATTGATTGTTCAAATCTTCATTCTTTACTTCGGTATAAGCGGTATTTTTCTGCTCCCTGACTTTTGGGCTGCTTCACTTGCCCTGGCTTTACATAATGGTGCCTATATTGCCGAGATTTTCCGGGGAACGATTAAGTCTGTTGACAAGGGGCAAATGGAGGCTGGCCGTTCACTTGGGATGTCAAAGGCGCTGACATTAAGGCGGATTATTCTCCCACAGGCATTCCGCCGGGCGCTGCCGCCTTTAGGAAATCAATTTATTATCGGTTTAAAAGATTCTTCGTTAGCAGCTTTTATCTCTATGAATGAGTTGTTCAATGTGGCCACGACACTAGGTTCAAATAATTTTGATGAAATGACCTATCTTCTTATAGTTGCAGTGTACTATTTATTGCTCGTGGCACTGCTGACTTTTGTGGTGAACCGTGTTGAAAACAATTTAGCAGTGAGCGACAGATAAGGGGGTATAACAGTGGAGACGAAAGAAATGATAAAAATTGAGAATTTAAGTAAATCCTTTGGCGATTTGCATGTGTTAAAAAATATCAATATGACTGTTTTTGAAAGTGATGTTGTTTGTTTAGTAGGGGCGAGCGGCTCAGGAAAAAGTACGCTGCTACGCTGTTTAAATTTTTTAGAGAAAAAAGATAGAGGGAAAATTATTATTGGCGGAAAAGAGATCATCCCTGGTACCGATAATATTAATGAGATCAGGCAACGAGTAGGAATGGTGTTTCAGCATTTCAATTTATTTCCGCACAAAACTGTTATAGAAAATGTCATTGAAGCACCAATTATGGTCAAGGGAATAGCAAAAGAGCAAGCAATTGCTGAGGCAAAACGGTTACTTCAAAAAGTAGGTTTGGAGGATAAAGAGGAGGTCTATCCTAGTAAACTATCAGGGGGTCAAAAACAAAGGGTAGCCATAGCAAGAGCACTCGCGATGGAACCGGAAATTATGCTTTTTGATGAACCAACCTCTGCCCTCGATCCCGAGCTTGTTGGCGAGGTGTTAACGACTATGAAAGAACTGGCTGAAGAGGGGATGACAATGATCGTCGTCACCCACGAAATGGGATTTGCTAGAGAAGTTGCTGATTGGATTGTTTACATGAATGATGGCATGCTCATTGAGCGTGGGGAACCAGAGCAATTTTTCAATCATCCAAAGGAAGAACGCACGAAGGAGTTTTTAAAGACGACAGAGTTATAATAATTATGGAATGCCTTGGCTGATATAGTCAAGGCTATTCTCATCCATGAATAAATTGGATAAAGTAGTCCTCTGTCTGACTGTTCTTGATGAAAAATAGTGCTCCTATTTTCCTTTGATACGTTTCATTGGGATGTAACGAAAAATAGACGTATGATCGTGATAAAAAGTTTTCAAGTGAGGAATGAAAAAAAGAAATAGTTGATAGGTGTATATCCACTTTACATAATTTACTATATTTGGTATTATTAAATCGTAAGTAGTAAGTAGTAAGTAATTGGTTTTTACCACTTTTTTAATAAAACAGGGGGGACCTTTATGAGGGAACTTAGTTTTGCGCTTAGCTTTTCGGTAATGGCACTTAACGCCCAGGATAGTCTTCGTTTAACAAACGCTAAGAAAGTATCTTTGCGTTGTATGGCTGCTGCAGCAATTTTAGAATTATATATGGACAATGGTTTTACAAAGGAGGGAGAATTCCTTACCTTTAGAAGAGAGGAATTGCAGTCGGCAGTGATTCCGATGTATCTGGAATCAGTAGTAAAAATTCTTTTAGGTAAAAATGAAATAATTAGTGCGACACTGCCAGATTATCTTTCAATGGTTACGAAACTATCGAAAAGGATGTTGGTTGAGGTTGAACAAGGTTTTGCGGTTTTCTTGAAGGAAGCAAATGCACTAGAAGAAATTCCGGCACTGCTTGGTTGTGATCTGGAGTATGTATCAGCTGGTATTTCGATGAAGGAATACCGCAGCCATTCAGACCTCTATACAAGAATAACAGAAAGTCTTCGTGCAGAGATTTTAGAAGAGGGAATCATGACGGACGAAGCTATCCTGATGCTTTGGTTATTACGAGAAAGCGGATGTTTTTATGATTTGTTCTCAAAAGTGGAATTGAAACGGGTTGCAGAACGCATGTATGAATTACTTGACAGCAGCTTTTTAGCGAAACAGGTTTACCCAATTCAAATTCATAAATCCATTGAAACTGCGATAAAGAATTTCTTAAAGATAAAAAAAGAAGTGATGTCTACTCCAACAGGTTCGGGGATCAATTTTATATTTCCGTTAATCGAACGCTCTCAATCTGTCTTTATTGATACTGAAGAATATTTTGCCAATAAGGCAGATCGGCTGAGTGATGTAAAAGCGAGACTCGAAAGTAAAGGACACACATTTGCTGTAATTCGTGAGGGGGAAGTCCCTCTTATTAAAATTGATAACGTCCTCTATGAAGCCGTACCATCTGCAAAGCAGTATCGAATTCCTGTTCATGGTGTCCGATTAAGAAAATATCCACTATCCTTATAACAGGGGGGAGAAAATGTCCCGTCAACGATCGATAGATAAAATATTGGCTTCCGAATTTGTATCAATCGGGGAACTTGTACGTTTAACCGGTTGCCGATATAGTACACTTAAATTCTATACAGAAGAGGGAATGCTTCCATTCAAACAAGAAGAAGAAAACCTGACCCGCAGGTTCCCGAGGGAGGAAGCATTAGTCAAAATCCAAGAAATACAGGGCTTGAAAAAACAAGGACTTAGTATTTCGGAAATAAAAGAAAGATTAGTTGAAAAATAGCTAATCCCTATCCAGACAAAAAACGACTGTGAAATTACTAACGGATTCACTTTAGGTGCAAACTACTGGAGGTCAATGACCAATAGCCCTATCAATTCGAACTTATTTACAGGAGAGAAAAAGATGAAAATTTACGTTGATGCAGATGCTTGTCCAGTAAAAGATATTATTATCTCCGAAGGTACAAGTGCAGAAATTCCCGTAATCTTGGTTACGAGCATTTCTCATTTTTCTAATGCGGAACAACCGGCAGGAGTAGAAACCATTTATGTTGATTCTGGGGCAGATGCTGCGGATTATCGGATTATGAAGTTAGCAAAATTAGGAGATATTATTGTTACGCAAGATTATGGACTTGCCTCTCTAGGTTTAGCAAAAGGATGTGTAGTGCTACACCATAAAGGATTTAGCTATACAAATGAAAATATTGACCAATTATTACAAACACGTTATTTAAGTGCAATGGCTAGAAAAAGTGGAAAGCGTACTAAAGGACCAAAGCCTTTTACATCAGAAGATAGAGAGCAATTTAGAGAGCTTTTTAAAAAGGCCATTTCTTGTTAAACATAAATGCGGTGCATATAAAGAACTCTCTACTAAATTTCAAGTTCGCTATAGATATTCTTAATAAGGTGTAAAAAAGGAAAAATAAAGTCTTATATTTAGGAATTTACAGGGAAGAATGGAGAAAATAATATTATGTCAAATTTGCCAAATTGTCCAAAATGTAATTCAGAATACACTTATGAGGATGGAAGCCTTTTTATTTGCCCAGAATGTGCTCATGAGTGGGCTTTAGACTTAGAAATTGAAAATAAAGAAGATCAAAAGATATTCAGAGATGCCAATGGAAATGTTTTAACCGATGGTGATTCTGTAACAGTAATAAAGGACCTGAAAGTAAAAGGAAGTTCATCCATCTTAAAAGTAGGTACAAAAGTTAAAAATATCCGTTTAGTGGATGGGGATCATAATATTGATTGTAAAATTGATGGTTTTGGTGCAATGAAATTAAAATCTGAATTTGTTAAAAAGGTATAAATTCAATAGTAATCAACAAAACCTTAGCTGATACAATCAAATAGGTCTATTCTAAATGACGCAAGTAGTCTGTACCACAGCAGGAGGTGACAGTCTCAGCAATTTGCGATGACTGTCACCATTTTTAATTTACTTAAGATTTAACTCGTAAACCCCTCGTCCGAAGGTAGATGCAAATAATGTGTTTGTTGTTTCGTGCAAGACTAGATCCGTAACGGGTGCCAATGGCATTTCTGAACCTAGACTGTACCACTTCTTACCGTCATTTTTTGTCATAAATACACCAACATCTGTTGCGATGTATAGCTTATGACGGTTTTTAGGATCGATGATCAGGTTATTTACAGGTGTATTTGGCAGATTCCCGCTAATGTTCTCCCAACTTTTCCCGCCATCCTCGCTTTTAAAGACGTGGGCACTGTCTTCGCCATTACGGAAACCGGAGAACGTTGCATAAACATAATTTTCATTTTTGGCATCAACTTTAAGCTGTGTGACCCAGCGATTAGGTAAATTCTTGTTAATGATTTCAGCCCAATTCTTACCTTGATCTGTTGTTTTCCAAAGTCGGCCATCATCAGTCCCGGCATATAAAACCTTTCCGTTTGATTTTGAAACAGCTACAGTCGTAATGGTGCCATATGGATACGAATCTTCGGACTTGCCTTCTGTAAGGCTTGGGCTAATTGCTTCCCATGTTTTTCCGCCATCAGTTGAACGATTGACACGATTGCCTGCATAATACATAAGAGATGGATCATTTGGATCAAAAAGAAGTGGGGTTAACCAGTTCCGGCGCTCTGATACGGTCTTGTTTGTAAAATAAGTCATGGTATTTCCGCCGTCCTCAGACCAAGCACAGCTTCCATATTGATAACAAGCATACACTTTTTCTTTATCCTTATAGTTAATCAAGTTTCTTAATCCATCCCCGCCGTAATACTCATTCCAATCATCTTTTCCCCATGACCGGATAGATCCGTTATCCTGTGTTCCACCCGACATGCGTGTAATATCTTGCTGGCTTACATCCATTGTATAAAATTGGGTAGCCGGTAAATCAGCGGCTTTTTGCCACTTTCCAGTAACAAGGCCATTTTCCTCGGAACGATAAACACCACCATCATTTCCGACATAGACCCGGCCAGGTTGTTTAGGATCCCAGGCAATCGCGTGCTGGTCTGCATGAATTCCTCTTGAACTTGCCCATGTTTTTCCGCCGTCTTTTGATTCCATCATGTTAACACCTGCGACAAAAACGTGCTTTTCATCTTTTGGATCAACCCAAATGCGGCCAAACCACCAGCCAAAAGAAGATTGGGCATTTGAAAACGTCCTCGTTACTTCTTGTTTTGTCCATGTATCGCCGCCGTTTTCTGAAATATAAAATCCTTCATAGTAACCATCTGTTTTAATGGTAATCGCGTACAGGCGGTCTGGCAGAGTTGGCGAGATAGCAATTCCAATTCGTCCAAGATCTTTATCGGAAGTTGGAAGTCCGTTTGTAAGTTGTTCCCATGTGTTACCGCCATCAGTAGAGCGGTAAATACCGGACCCTTCCCCACCATACAATCTGTTATTTGGATAGCGGACGTGATCCCACATTGCCGCGTAAATTCGTTTCGGATTTTTTGGGTCAATTGCTATATCTACAGCTCCTGTTGTGCTATTTCTTCCTTCGAGAATCAGATTCCACGTCTTGCCCCCATCTTGAGTCCGGTAAAGACCACGTTCTCCCCCGGGATTAAAGAGCTGTCCAGTTGCCGCTACGAAAATTTGCTGCGGATTCTGTGGATCAATCGCAATTCTTCCAATAGCGCCTGATTCATTTAAACCAATTGATTCCCAATTTTCTCCTTGATCAATTGATTTGTAAATTCCTGTACCGCCAAACACGATACTTCCGCCGCCCGGATTGGCTTCACCGGTACCTGCATACAGTGTTCCATCAGGTGCAGCGGTCAAAGCGCCCATCGATTGAGTATTATCTTCATCCCATGCGGTGGTGAAGGTTTTCCCTGCATCAACACTTTTCCAAACACCGCCTGTTGCTGCGGCTGCAAATATTGTGTCTTTTTGATTTGGGTCGACTGCCATATCGACAATCCGGCCACCGACAATCCTCGGTCCGACAAATGTCCATTTTTCATTTTTGAGCTCTGGAAGTTCTTTCATAGTAGTTTCTTTTAACATTTTTGCTTGATTAGTGGCTTTTTGAAAGGCTTCTTGTGGAAGTGTTTTATTCGGAAAGACTTTTTGATTAATAAACCAATCATCACGTTTTCCAGGTCCCTTTATCATGTTTTCAATTTCTTTAACTTCCCCATGTTCCTTTGTTTCCTGTTTAGGTAGGGTACTTGCATTTTCTGTACTGTTGTTAAAAGTGAATACAACTGCAAGAATCACAACGACTACAAAACACCCGACTAATAGGGACAGCACTTTTTTTGACATGACAATTCCTCCTCTTCAATCGAAATCAAATGTTACATGGACACCTAATTATATAGGCTGATCTCCCCCTTACAATTTGAATAGTCTCTCTGAAATCAATTTCAGTTTTTTATTGTGGCACCCAAAAACGAGGATGCGAACAATCATTTTTATTCGTAAAGGTATGTACAAAAGATGATGAAGTGAGGGTGGATTTTATATCACTGAATATGGAGGGATACATATGTTTGGTAATATTCGTTATAGTAAATGTTAAAATATCAATCATCATTTAGGGAATTTATAAGTATGTAGTTTAAGACATTAGAGCTTTTGTTCATAGTGAATCGGCATGTGTAAGCATGCCGATTCATGGGAAAGGGTGCCAAAAAGAATCAATCATTAAATCTTTGAGTCTCTATTTTGCTATCTATATCTTATAAGGCTTTTGAAATAAAAACAATGTATTCTAAATATTTTGATTATTAACTCCCGATATTTTCTTTTATGCTAGTGACAAAAAACTAGATATTAAAAAAAACGACAGGACTAAAGCACCGTTTGATCATATGATTTGGAAGAGATGTATTAATGATATGTCCATAGGATTTAGTAGACAAAGGTAGTGCCTGACCCCGGCATAGTAATGTATTAATGTGTAGGGGTCAGGCACCATTTTTTGTGGATCCGTTTCAACATCTTCTTTTACGAGAGGCTCCTAAACGTACATAAAGTCAATACACAAGTAGTGCCTATAATGATTTCTTATTTACTTTTTATCCTTATCAATCATTTTTAAGTATCTGTATACACTAGGTTCAGATATATTCAATAACTCAGCGACTTGGGATACGGCACCTTTTAATTGGAATATTCCTTTTTTGTGTAACTGTTTTATGATATCTATTTTTTGCTCCTGCTTTAGGATAATATTCGGATTTAAAAGAGAGGGATCGACGATTGAGTTTACAACCTCTTCAATAGAGTCTGAAAAATATTCAATAATTTCATTATCATTGAGTTCTTCGATTGTTTCTTTCTCCGAAAAAGCCATTTCTTCTACTTTTGGGCTAATCATATTTAGTTGAGTCTGTAGTAAATCTAGAATATCACTGGCAATTTTCTTGTGTTTACTAGAATCAAAATTGATACAGAGCATTCCAATTAATTCATTATTTTCATCTTTGATAAAAAAAGTAGAACCTCGGACTTCTGCACCTAATTTTGTAAATCCTTTGTAGTTAGTTATATAATCATTATCTTGATACTTTTTGTCCTTCATCATTTTAAGAGCAAGTCCTGTTAATGGTGCATTGACTGTTCGACCGCTAATATGATTATTTGCGATGGCTCCAACATAAGAATTGCCTTTCTCAATAATGTGTAAAATCACTTCATAGTTTTCTCCAAGGACGATACCCAAAAATTTCACAAATTTTTTGTAGTGATCAATAACTTCCTTTTTCTTAACTTTCTTATTCATATTATTACTCCCCATAAACAATAATAAACGATAATTCCCAATAAAAATTCAATATGGAAACAGGTAAAAAGATAAAATCTATTCATCTTAAAGTGTAACAACATCTGAATAAATTTTCCAGATGAATAAAGCTGTTCAACAAAATAATACCAAGGATTCATATATGGATAATAGTATAATTCTAGGATTGTTGCCATGCATTTCTACAAAAAATTGAACATTCTTTTAAGATATACTTATGATTAAAAAAATTTCTCAACATTATAAAAATTTATTGCAATTAGATTGTCGTGATAATATAATATTATCACAATAATAAAAAATTATTAAGGAGTGTTTTAAATGAAAAAATATCCTGAGGCTATTGGCCCTTATTCAGCATATCGTAAAGTAGGTAATTTGATTTATACGTCTGGGCAGCTTCCAATCGACCCAGAAACAAACGAATTTCCAAGCGATAAAATTGAAGATCAAACCAGACAGTCTCTATTAAATGTAAAAGCAATCCTCGAAGAAAATGGCGGCTCGATGGATAATATCATAAAAACGACTGTCTTTTTAAATGATATGAATGATTTCGGTGCCATGAATGAAGTATATAAAGAATTATTTGTTTCTCCTTACCCAGCAAGAACGGCTGTTGCTGTTGAGAAACTTCCAAAAAATGCTTTAGTGGAGATTGAGGTTATTGCAGCACTTGATAAATAAAAAGGAGATGAGGAAGATGCAATTAGATACAAAATTAATTCACGGTGGCCCATTACTAGATAAATATACTGGCAGCTCATCCGTACCTATTTATCAAGCTTCCACATTTCACCAATCTCAATTTGCAGAATCACAAGAGTTTACCTATACCCGATTTGGCAATCCTACTAGAAAGGCACTTGAGGAAACGATTGCTTGTTTGGAATTTGCTAAATATGGATATGCCTTTTCTTCTGGTATGGCAGCGATTTCTGCAGTGCTGCTTAATTTTTCACATGGTGATCACGTAGTTCTTTGCAAGGATATTTATGGGGGAGCCTATCAACTAGTAACAGAAATGTTTCCAAAGTATGGAATTGAATACACTTTCGTTGATGAAACGAATCTTTCTTCCTGGGAAAAAGCAATCAAAGAAAATACAAGAGGTTTTTATATCGAAACACCCTCTAATCCTTTGTTAACCATTACAGATATAAAAGGTGTTGTTGAACTAGCAAAACAACACAATATTCTTACTATAATTGACAATACATTTATGACGCCAATCTATCAAAATCCAATAAAACTTGGTGTTGATATTGTTATTCATAGTGCAACAAAATTTATAAATGGTCATAGTGATGTTACGGCTGGATTAGTGGTTACAAGTGATGAGGAAATTGCTAAAACAATTTCCAAAACACAAAAAATGTTTGGCAGTATGCTGGATCCATATGATTGCTGGTTGGTTTTAAGAGGAATAAAGACAATGAATATTCGAATGGAAAAGGAGGTTGAGAATGCGGCCTTTATTGCAAAAGAACTTCAAAAGCAAAGCAAAGTGAAAGCAGTCTATTACCCAAGCCTTGCCAATCATAAAGGGAAAGATGTCCACTTTTCCCAGGCAAGTAGTGGAGGAGCTGTATTGACATTTGATTTAGGCAGCTATGAAAATGTGAAAGCCTTTTTTGAAAATGTAACGTTTCCAATAGTCGCTGTTAGTTTAGGCGGAGTAGAATCAATATTATCTTACCCTTTTACAATGTCACATGCTGTAATCCCTGAAAAGGAAAGACTTGATTTAGGGGTGACAGAAGGATTAATTCGACTAAGTTGTGGAATTGAAGATAAACATGATCTTTTAAATGATTTAATTATGACATTAGATCATGTGAAATCGGAGAATAGTACGCAGAAAAAGATAATTTAAGGATTAGAAAGGCGATATGGATAAAATAATGATAGCTAACTTACCAACCAAAATTGAAAAAGTAGATTTTTTCAGTAAATACTTGGAAAAATCAGTTTTCATAAAACGTGATGATCAAACTGGAATGGCAACATCAGGGAACAAGATTAGAAAGCTTGAATATTTGTTAAAGGACGCTCAAAATAAAAAATGCGATTATTTAATTACAAATGGCGGGATTCAATCAAACCATGCTAGAGCAACTGCTGTAATGGCAGCAAAATATAAAATGAATTCCTTATTAATTTTGAAAGAAGGTGAAAAAGTTAAGACAGAAGGAAATCTATTTTTTAATAAATTAGTGGGTGCAAAAATTAAAATGCTAGATGAACAGCAGTATCAAAATCTGCCTTCAATCATCGAAGATTTAAAGGAAGAATTGACAGAATCAGGTCATAACCCCTATGTTATTCCGATGGGCGGATCCAATGGCATGGGGGCTTTAGGGTATTTAGATGCCTACTACGAAATATTAAATCAAGAAAAGCAATTGGGAATTGAGTTTGATACGATCGTGGTTACGAATGGCTCAGGTGGGACATTCGCTGGTTTATTTTATGGAAATAAAGAATCCAAAAGTAATAAAACCATTATTGGAATGAGTGTATTAAATCAGAGGGAACAAGCAGTTCGTGATATAGTACATGTTTTAGAAGATATGAATCAATATAGAGATAATCATTTCCGCTTTTCGGCTACGGAAATCAACATTATTGATCGCTATATTGGATTAGGTTATGGCAAAAGCCAAATGGATGAACTGAAATTTATAGAGAAATTTGCCCAAGAAGAAGGAATTATTCTTGACCCCGTATATACTGGGAAGTCAATGTATGGTTTGTACCACGAACTTAAAAATGGAAACCTTCAGGAAAGCCAAAACATATTGTTTATTCATACGGGTGGTATTTTTGGCTGGACGGATGAAAAGATGAATATGTTATTTGATTCTATGTAAAAAGTGTCTGTTAATGGACATGTCAAAGAGGCATGCCCAACAGACAAAAAAAGTAATTCGTTTAAATAAAATTGGTTCGCGTAAAAATGTAAACGCATACGTAATTATTTTTTTAAAGTGAGGGAACATTTATGACACACAACTTTGATGAAACTATAAATAGAATCGGTACCGATTCGGATAAGTGGGATAATGAGGGAAAGGGAGGCACTTTGATTCCACTAGGCATTGCCGATACTGATTACAGGGCACCACGTGAAGTATTAGATGCTGTAAGGAAAAAAGTAGACCTTGGGGTATTCGGTTATGGACATTTTCCTCATGATCGATTTACTGATGCTATAAAAGGTTGGTATGGCCGCCATCATAAAATCGATATTAGGGAAGATGAAATTAGTTATGCTCCCGGATTAATGACAGGAGCTTTATGGATGTTTTTAGATGCCTACACCAATCCGGGAGACAAAGTAGTGATTCAGCCCCCAGTCTATGCAACATTTAAGAGGGTAATTGAGAACTTTAATAGAAAAGCAATCGACAACCCGTTAATTTTTCGCGAAGGAGATTATCATATTGATTTTGAAGATTTGGAAGACAAACTAAAGATGCCTGATGTGAAAATACTCCTTGTATGTAATCCTGCAAATCCAGTTGGACGGGTATGGACAAAAGAGGAAATGCAGAAAATGTACGATTTATGCCGCGAGAATAATGTGATTATTATTAGTGATGAAATTCATAGCGATATGATACACAAAAGGCTGCCATTTCACTCCTTTTTAGAGATTTGTGAGGAAGAGGATCAAAATGTGGTGGTAATGAACTCTCCAAGCAAAACATTTAATTTAGCATCTTTCTTTAGTGCTTATGTGATTATAAAAAGCAAAAAATTAAAAAAAGCCTTTGATGATATCTACGAAAAATATCATTTTGATTATAACTATTTAGGGGTTGAGGCTTTAATAACCGCTTATAGTGAATGCGATTATTATGTGAATGAATTAAATGACTATTTACGAAGCAATATTGACTTTTCTATTGAATATATCAACAAACATCTACCAAAGTTAAAAGTTCAGTATCCTGATTGTTCCTATTTGTTATGGGTCGACTGTGAAGAGTTAGGTTTAAATAGTGAGGGTCTGGCTGGATTTTTTGAAGGGTCTGGGGTAAGAGTAAATGCTGGGAAATCGTATGGAAAAGATAGTGGTCACTTTGTAAGAGTAAACATTGCTTGTACAAGGTCTTTACTAGAACGCGCATTGAAACAAATTAAGGCAAATTATAAAAAAAATGGTTTTTAAAAACTATTAAATTGTGAGGTTTTGTGTATGGGGAGAAAACCTGAAAGTCAAGGAAATGCAACTGTTTCATGGGATGATAAGTCGTATAAATTTCCGGTGTCATTTAAATATGCATTGATTACTGTCATAGTATTTTTCGGATTGCTGCTTACTGGAACACTTGGTTTTGGTGCATCCTTGGAATTAATGTTCTTGTTGTTATGGATTGTCGTGGCCTTGCTTGTCATGAAACTAGGATACAAATATAATGAAGTCCAAAATATGGCTTGGGAAATGGGAAAGCAGTCATTTGAACCGAATACGATTATTTTAGTAGTTGGCGTGATGATTTCTACCTGGATGGCTTCTGGTACAATTCCTTTTATTATGTATTGGGGGTTAGAAGTAATTTCGCCACAATTCTTTTTAATCACGGCTTTACTCCTTACATCAGCAACATCTCTTGCAACTGGTACCTCGTGGGGAACCTTGGGTACGGTTGGGTTGGCATTAATGACAGTTGGTAATGCACTTGGCATTCCCCAAGCAATGACAGCAGGTGCCATTATTTGTGGTTCCTTCTTCGGAGATAAGTTGACACCGCTGTCTGACAGTACCATTTTAGCAGCTACCGTTGCAGGTGCTAAAGTAATGTCGCACGTTAAACATATGTTATGGTCAACTGTCCCAGCGTATATTCTAACCGCGATAATATTTTTCTTTTTAGGTTTAAAGTATGGAAAAGAAGGATCGAATTTGCAGCAGATTGATGAAATAACTAGTGTAATTGCAAAGAATTTTGATTTATCCTGGATTTCATTGCTTCCTCTCCTTATTGTACTGGTTATGCTTGTGAAAGGTATCCCATCTATTGTTTCACTGTTAATGGGTGTGTTTAGCGGCCTGGCTGTAGCTGTTTTTACTCAGGGATTTAATTTAACTAAAATGTTTGATATCATGACCAATGGATTTGTTATAAAAAGCGGTAGTGAGTTAGTTGACCCTATCCTGAGCAGAGGTGGACTCTACAGCTTGATGAGCTCATTCCTTGTTGTCCTTTTAGCAATTTGTGTAACGGGCATGTTAGAACAATCGGGCATTCTGAGTGCTTTAGTAGAGCCATTAGTTAAACGAACCCACGGCTCTGTATTTAAAATAACACTAGCAACGATGTTGATCGCATTAGTCACAAATATGATTGGCTCATCGATGTTATTAACTTCGATTGTAGCGGGTTCACTTATGAAAAATGTCTATAAAAATAATAATTTGGCGCCAGAAAATCTTTCGCGTAATATCGAGGATGTTGGGACGATGGGCGCACCGGTTATCCCATGGAATTCCAACGCCATCTATTGCTCACAGATGTTGGCAGTATCGCCATATGCCTATTTCCCATATGTCTTCCTGGCCTTCTTTGTCCCATTATTCGATTTAATTTATGGTGCTACTGGATTTGCAATCAAAAAGTTAAAGCCAGAGAAACTTGAGAATGTTGAACCGGCAACTAAAGCGATCTAAACAACGCAAGGTAAAACGATAAGTTTGGAGTAGTTTTTTAGATAATAAATCAATTTTTTCAGCCATCGTAGTTGATTCGATGGCCTTTTACATCTTTGGTAAAGTTGTCCATATACTCAAATGATTGTATCTAGCCTTTTGGGATTAGCCCGTAAATGGATGACACTTCCATTATTCTTCAGTATAATTCAACTATAGCAGGCTATTAGGGTGGTGAGTATAGGGTGAAAAAAATAACAGTCGAAAACTTAGTTCGAAAGTTTTCATTGAAAGTAGTGGCCGGTGAAAGTCAACTGCAGAAAATGATTACGCAATCACGGGTGCATCGTCCGGGTCTGGAATTTGTTGGCCATTTTGATTTTTTTCCAACGGAACGGGTTCAAATTTTAGGAAAAAAGGAAATTACCTATTTACATAAGTTAAGTAAAGAGGAACGAAAAATACGAATAGGAAATATTGTCCAATATCACCCGCCATGTTTTATTGTGACGGCTGGTGAAGAAGGACTTACCTATTTAACTCACCATTGCATTGAAGAGGGTATACCCTTGTTAGTAACAAACAAGCCTGAGTCAACTTCAGATTTTATTACAAAATTGGATGCCTATTTGATAAAGGAATTAGCACCAGAAATTGCTGTACATGGAGTTTGTATGAATGTGTCTGGTATTGGGATATTACTTCGCGGTCATTCAGGGGTAGGGAAAAGTGAGACGGCTCATACGTTAATTCGCCGGGGACACCGGTTGGTTGCTGATGATATCGTTGTCCTCAAGAAGCTTAGTCCGCAAACCATCCTGGGTACTCATGATGGGAAAACCAAGGAATTTTTGGCTCTCCGCAGTATCGGGTTGTTGAATGTGGTCCGCTTATACGGCCGCAAGGCGTTTCAAGATGAAACACGAATTGCTCTTGATATTAATTTGACGAAATGGGAAAAAGATGCCTTGTATAATGAATTGGATCAGAGACTCCACTATACCGACTATATGGGAGTTAAGATTCCTTCTATGGAAATCCAACTCCAGCCTGGACGGGACGTGGCGGGTTTAATTGAGGCCGCAGCAAATAACTGGTATTTGAAGCAGCATGGATACAGTGCAGCAGAAGAGTTTATGAGCAGGATCGAGGCTGATATTACAGGTCCTGGTAAATTATAACTACGAAGTAATTGTTACTTCATAATCTTACCTAAAATGAAAGGCGAACAATGGTTGTCATTGTTCGCCTTTTAAATCTAGAATCAATGCATTCGCTCATTATAATAGCCTATGGTAGAGTGACTTTGTAGCAAAGCACCGTACATCTTATGAAAGTACAACAATTGAATAGATACCAATGACTGTTACATATCACGTAAGAGTCTTTTTTTATTAGCATCTTTCCTTCTTTTTAGTTCGGATTAATCGCCGATAAAAATGAAATATTGAGAAAAAATATTGATATTCCCTAAAAAAATACTAAATTTATAAAATTTATACCATTAACAAATATATAAAGCTATTATACTGTTTGTAAAAACGATGCCGCAAAAAAATTAAGCGCTTACAAATATATGCGGGAATATGGGCAGGAAGGGAGAGCTTTGAATGATTGGGATATGGAATACAACCATACAAACTCCATTTGCTAAGTTTAAGGTTATTTTTAAAATCGAGAAGGAAGAGAATTATCGTTTAACAATAAAGACTGAACCTTTTCCATTAAACATTGAATTCCAGATAATCGAAGCAGAAGGAAATCAGCTTAGAGGATCTGGCATGTATAGTCTAGTTTCACAAGAGGAGGCAGTTATTGAACTTACATTTGAAGGGGAAGGTTTTTCTGGAGTATTGAACCTGCACCCTCTTGGAACGTTTGAATTCCAGGGCCATAAGGGGGAAGGAGAGTCGTTAGCTGCAGAACTTTTTAATCAAGTGAAGGAATATCGAAAGTCTGAAACGGTAAGAGCTAGAACCGATGAGGAAATTTGCGAAGAGGTTAACAATCTCCTAGCTAAAATGACCATTACAGATAAGATCGGGCAGATGAGCCAATGTATGGCTTCCAATTTTTCCTTTGGAGGAGATGTGGAATCGGAGCCTCCTGAAAAATTAGTTGCAGAGGGTAAGGCAGGTTCTATTTTGGGGGCATTTGACATTAAGCGAGTTTTTGAACTTCAAAAGATTGCAGTTGAGAAATCGCCCTTAGGAATACCGCTACTTTTTAACGCTGATATCATTCACGGTCATCAAACGGTATTCCCGGTACCGTTAGCCTGGGCCTCAAGCTGGGAAATGGATGCCATCAAACGCGCCTGCGCTATTTCCGCAAGGGAAGCTTCCGCATCTGGTATAACCTATAATCATGGACCGATGGTGGACGTGACTCGGGACCCAAGATGGGGAAGAGTTGTAGAAGGAGCAGGAGAAGATCCGTACTTAGGTTCTTTAATTGCCAAAGCACAGGTTGAAGGATTCCAGGGCAACAGCTTATTGGATGAGGAAACGATTATTGCATGCTTAAAGCATTTTATCGGGTACGCTGCGGCGGAAGGCGGTCGGGACTATAATACGGTGGATATTTCCGAAGGAACATTACGAAACATTTATCTCCCTCCTTTTAAAGCGGGGCTCGATGCCGGAGCAGGTTCAGTGATGAACGCGTTTAATATTTATCAAGGAATACCGGTCGCAGGAAATCAGGCTCTATTAAAAGGGATATTAAGGGATGAGCTGTGCTTTGATGGAATATTGATTTCCGACTATGGTTCGATTGACGAGATTGTTGCTCATGGGGCTGCTAAGGATCAACAAACTGCGGCGAAATTGGCACTTGATGCAACGATGGATATTGAAATGGTCACGGAGGCATATTTAAAGCATCTTCCTGGCCTGATTGATGAAGGAAAGGTAAAAGAAGAGCAATTGGATGAAGCTGTGCGAAGAATCCTTACCTATAAATTTAAAATTGGGATTATGGAGGACCCATTCAGATACATTAGACCTGAGAAGGAGGAGGAGTATCACTTTAGCGAGGAACACCTCCGAGAAGCAAGAGACCTAGCCTGCAAGTCGATTGTCCTGCTGAAAAATAACGGAGTACTCCCTTTGCCAAAAAAACATGGAAAAATAGCAGTCATCGGACCGTTTGCGGACAGCAAAGACCTGCTTGGACCTTGGCAATTTTCTAAGTATGGCGACAAAACGATTACATTACTGGAGGGCTTGAAAGACAAACCGGGCTACTTCCTTTTTGCTGAAGGCTGTAAGGTAGATAAGGAAATCGAAGGAGGCTTTGCAGAGGCCATTGAAAAAGCTAAACAAGCGGACACCGTCATCCTTGCATTAGGAGAAAGCAGTGGGATGTCCGGAGAAGCGGCATCGAGAATGGACATTAAACTGTCGAAAGTCCAAAGAGTATTGGCGGAAGAAATCGTCAAATTAGGCAAACCTACGATTCTCGTTTTAACTAATGGACGCCCGCTGGTTTTGGAGTGGTTTGAAGAAAAGATGGATGCTATCGTGGAAACATGGTTTTTAGGATCACAAGCAGGACATGCTATTTCCGATGTATTATATGGAGATTACAACCCGGCAGGAAAACTGACGATAAGTTTTCCACGTAATGTGGGACAAGTGCCGGTTTATTATAATCATTTCCGAACAGGACGACCGCTCACGCCGAAAAACCAACATGAAAGGTTTATTTCCAAATATATGGACGGTCCGAATGATCCGCTCTATCCGTTCGGCTATGGATTAAGCTATACATCCTTCGAGTATTCCGATATTTTCTTGGATAAGAAGCAAATCTCACGAACCGATAACCTTACGGCAAGCGTAACCGTTACAAATACCGGCGGGTGCCCAGGCGAGGAAATCGTCCAGCTTTATATTCAGGATTTATACGGATGTGTCGTCCGTCCGGTGAAAGAACTAAAAGGCTTTAAAAAGATTTCCTTGAGCTCGGGAGAAAGTCAAACGGTAACGTTCACCATCAGCGAAGAGGACTTGAAATATTACACTTCCGACAAGAACTATCAAGCTGAGGAAGGAGAATTCAAACTCTATATCGGTTCGAATTCTAAGGATGTAAAAGAGACGGTATTTGAATACGTTTTGTAGAATTTCCCTGTTATAAGTATAAACAGCGATAGGTAAAGCAAAAAAGCCTCCCAGATTTGGAATGGCTTTTTTGCTTTACTAATCAGCTTTCAACAATCCACTTTTAAATTGCTTTGGCGTTACGCCCGCATACTTTTTAAAAACTTTTGTAAAATGGCTTTGGTCATGAAAGTTCAAAAGTGTTGAGATTTCTGTCAAGTTGTAGGATGTATAGGTGATTAAGCTTTTTGCCTCATCCACCTTGGCACGTTGGATATATTCACCTATGGAAATTCCCACTTCTTTTTTAAACAATGTCGATAAGTAACTGGGATTCATGGCCGCTTTATCAGCTAACTGAGGTAGCGTAATGTCCTCGTAAAGTTGGGTAAAGATATGATTTTGGCAGGCATAGATGGGTTTGGAATACTTATTCTTGTTACTTTGTTCCACCCGTTCTGTAAACTCCATGACGGCATTTTCCAACAACCGCATGACCGCGTTACTATCATTCAACTCTTCAAGATTCTGGATAAAAAAGTCACTAAGCGTATAGGCGATTTCTGGGTAAAGTCCTCCGTCCACAGCTGCTCTGGTTGCAAGTGTAATCCCTGAAATCGCTAAGTTTTTTTGGCTTCGCAAGTGACTCCTTTTAGATAATATTCCGGTGTCACCTGTTTCAGGCAATGCTATCATCATATTGAGGACTTCATCCTTTTTCCCCGCTCGGATACTTTCAAAAAGTTTCTTCTCTCCAACAATGTCATAATGAACCCTATTATTTTGGAGCTGCTCAGAAATCTGGATATCCGGTGTTTCAATTTTAATTTTCTCTTTTTCCAAATGCTGATTATTCTGCACGATTTCCACCAGGTCAAATTGCTGTTGAAAGAGCATGTAATACAAAACCATGCTCATATTAATAAAATTTAAATTACTAATAACGGGAAGAGATTGATAGTACTGAACTAATTGCTCCTTGTTTATGTTTAGCTGAAGATCATGGATGAGACCATTAATGGTTTCATCTGGATGTCTGGAATAAAGAACAGGTCCGACAAAGATGATTCCATTCAATTGGCTGTTTAATGGGAACTGAATAGAAAAATAGTTTTCAAGATTGGTAGTCGATTGAAATACCGGAAATGGGTAATATTCATCTTTCAACATCAACCGCCCCAATAAATCCATTCTTGAAGGTAAGAGCGGATTCGGCAGGAGGTTTCCTGAAAACTCCAGTACTAGGTTCCCTTTATCATCTATTACATACATTGGTATTTTATAGGTTGTAAATAAAAGCTTACAAATATAATTTAACTCTGCTTCCTTACAGAAATTCACCTTTATTCCCCCTATCTACACAGTAGAATTAATTTTTGAAATATTTCAAAACTTATACTATTTTTCTAAAAAATATACCATAACTGTCTAAAAAGAAAAACTATAATAAAAAATAAGTAAGCGCTTTCTAGTGATTTTTACAAGGAGGATTATTATGGGAAGAGACTTGAAGAATATCATTGCAGGAATGACCATTGAGGAAAAAGCAAGTCTATGTTCAGGATTGGATTTTTGGCATACAAAAGGGATTGAACGATTAGGCATACCTTCGATTATGGTAACCGATGGTCCGCATGGACTCCGGAAGCAGACGGGGGATGCTGAACACTTTGGTATTAACAGTGTTCCCGCTACATGTTTTCCATCTGCAGTAGGCTTAGCAAGCACATGGAATAGAGAATTAATTAAAAAAGTTGGGGTTGCATTAGGAAAGGAATGTCAGGCTGAAGATGTGGCCGTCCTCCTTGGTCCTGGAGCTAATATTAAGCGTTCTCCGCTGTGCGGAAGAAACTTTGAATATTTTTCTGAGGATCCATATTTATCCTCACAAATGGCTGCCAATCATATTAACGGTGTGCAAAGCCAAGGTGTTGGAACCTCGTTGAAACATTTTGCGGCCAATAACCAGGAGCACCGCAGAATGTCGATTGATGCTGTCGTGGACGAAAGAACATTAAGAGAAATTTATCTCGCCAGTTTTGAAGGCGCTGTTAAAGGGGCCCAGCCATGGACAGTGATGTGTTCTTATAACAAAGTGAATGGGGAATATGCCTCGGAAAATAATTATCTATTAAATGAAATTTTAAAAGACGAATGGGGCTTTGAAGGCTTTGTTGTTTCGGACTGGGGAGCAGTTAATGAAAGAGTAGCCGGTTTAGAAAACGGATTGGATTTGGAAATGCCTACAAGCTTCGGGGTTGGCGAAAAGAAAATTATTGATGCGGTTCAGAATGGTCAATTAGCTGAAGAAAAACTAGACCATGCTGTAGAACGTCTTCTGAATATTATTTTTAAAGCTGTAGACAACAAGAAAGAAAATGCTAACTATGATAAAGAGGCGCATCATCAGCTTTCAAGAGAAGTTGCACGCGAGAGCATGGTTCTATTAAAAAATGAAGATCACATTCTTCCATTGAAAAAGTCCGGAACCGTAGCAGTAATTGGTGGTTTCGCCCAAACACCACGCTTTCAAGGTGGAGGAAGCTCACATATCAATCCAACAAAACTTGAAAATATTCTTGAAGAAATTAAAACAGTGTCGGGAACCGGCACAAATGTGCTATATGCACAGGGCTATAACCTTAACAGCGATGAGGTGGATGAAGACTTAATTAAGGAAGGAAAAGAAGCGGCAGCAGCAGTGGATACGGTCATTCTTTTTGTCGGCCTTCCAGATCGTTATGAATCAGAAGGCTATGACCGTGAGCATTTAAGGATGCCGGAAAACCACATTAAGTTGATTGAGTCGGTTGCTGAAGTAAACCGTAATATCGTGGTTGTGTTAAGTAACGGATCCCCGATTGAAATGCCATGGCTTGATAAGGTCAAAGCCGTGCTGGAAGGCTATCTTGGCGGACAGGCACTTGGCGGAGCTATTGCTGATTTATTATTTGGCGATGCGAATCCAAGCGGGAAATTAGCAGAAACTTTCCCGAAAGTACTAAGTGATAATCCTTCCTTCTTATACTTCCCTGGTGAAGGGGATAAAGTGGAATATAAAGAAGGCATTTTTATCGGTTATCGTTACTACGATAAAAAGAATATTGAGCCGTTGTTCCCATTTGGATATGGATTAAGCTATACAAGCTTTGAATATAGTAATCTCACTTTAGACAAGAAAGATATGATGGATACTGACACGTTATCTGTTACTGTCAGCGTAAAAAATACTGGAAATGTGGCAGGGAAAGAAATTGTCCAGCTGTATGTACAAGATGTATCCAGTAGCATAGTCCGCCCGGAAAAAGAATTAAAAGGCTTTGAAAAAATAGAATTGCAGCCTGGTGAGGAAAGAATTGTTACCTTTACATTAAATAAGCGGTCATTTGCTTACTATAACGTAGAATTGAAAGACTGGCATGTTGAAACGGGTGAATTTAACATTCTCGTTGGTAAATCTTCAAGAGAAATCGTTCTAACAGAGAGTATCCATGTTCAGTCAATTGTATCGGTTACAAAACCGGTTCACCGCAATACACTAGTTGTCGACCTGCTCTCAAATCCGAAATTAGCGCCAATTGCTAAGGAGCTGTTAGCTAAGGCTAATGAGAACAACCAGGTGATAAATATGGCAGATATGGACTCTGAGACAGCTGAAATGATGGAGGCGATGATGAAGTATATGCCGCTTCGTGCACTTGTTAGTTTCAGTCAAGGGGCGTTTACAGAGGAAATGCTGAGTGGATTGATTGCACTCATGAATGGACAGCTAGTAACAAACTGAACAATGGAAAACCTCTCATGTCCTGATTAGGGATCATGAGAGGTCGTTTTCAAAAAGAAAAGGAATCTAGTAAGTTGGTTTATTTTTTTTTCAAATCAATGTAAACGCTCACATCCGTTATTAGGAGGAAATAATATGGCTGAAATAACATTGAAGGGCCAAGTGAAAACACCATTTGGCAGATTGACTTTTGGGATTATGTTGGGTTATGCCTGTATGATGGTGGGACTTATGACACCAGTCGCCATGTTGTTAACGTTTAAGGTAATGGAAATTGATCCAAATGGTTACACGTCTTCTTACGGCTTAGTTGCTGGTGTGGGAGCCTTCTTCGCATTAATTGGGAATCCAATAGGCGGTGCCGTCAGTGACCGGACTAACATTGCATTTGGACGTCGGCGTACTTGGATTTTATTAGGACCTTTATTCGGATGTGCAGCATTATTATGGATTGGAACGGCCTCGCAGATTTGGCAGGTTATGGTCGGCTGGTGTGCCGCGCAATTTTTTTTAAATTTTGGAATGGCCGCGTATACCGCCTTAATTCCTGACCAGATAAAAGAAGAAAAGCGCGGAACGATTTCCGGATTAATGGGATTGGCGCTCCCTATTGGCATTGCAATCGGTATGGTGTTGATGATGAGCATGCCTCATGCGGCTACTTTCACGAAATGGCTGTTTATCTCAATGATTGGTATTGTCGGACCAATCATTAGTTTATTTATCATCCGTGATGGCAAAGTGGAAATTGAAAAATCAATGGGGGCAAAAACATCAATGGGAGAAAAACTTGTCAAAGTATTCCCGAGCCCGCGTAAATTCCCTGATTTCTCATGGGCAATTGGTTCAAAATTCCTATTGATGATGGGCTCTTGCAGCAGCCTTTATCTAACTGTCATGCTTGTTAACCGTTTAAGTTTTACAGAAAGTCAAGCCACAACAAGCATTGGAACAATTAATTTAATCGGGTTAGTGGCTACGGCACTTACTAGTATTTTAGGAGGTATTCTCTCTGACAAATATAAAAAGCAAAAACCGTTTTTATATGGCTCTGCATTTATCATTTTAGTTGTTTTATTAATTTATGCCTTTGTTCCAAATTACACAGCAATTCTCATCGCTTCTATCCTCATGGGACTTGGTTTAGGATGCTTCACTTCAGTTGACATGGCTTTAGTGACTCGTATTTTACCTAACAAGGAAGATGCGGCAAAGGACTTTGGTTTAATGAACGTAGCGAATGCGCTGCCACAATCCATTGTTCCTGCAATTGCACCGCTATTATTGGGCATTGGCGGCTGGACATTTTTCTATCTTTTCTTATCCGTTCTTGTCGTATTAGGAATGTTAGCGCTTAAACCACTGCCTGAAGTAGGAGAACATAAGGATGACGTATTAACGATCCTTACGGAAGCAAAATAAGAGGTCATACGAACAGTGTAGGGAAGTATCTTTATATCTAGATACTTTTTAATAAAATGGATTATGGAGGAAATATTCACACAGGGCAAGGTAAAAAAAGCAAGATCCAGTCTGAAAGCAGGTCTCATTCGGACAGGGCAAGGTGGAGAAAGAATGATCAAGTCTGAATGGTGACTGACCTCTTATGGATTTTTACTTTAACATATTGGGAGGTCAAGCACCATGACCAAAATAAAATAGGAATAATAAATATTACTTACCCCAAGCGAACAGTGACAGCCGCGGTTCGCTTGGGGTAAGGTGTTTATTCTGTTTCTTCTCCAGAAGGCCGAGTCGTTTGGGTTGGAAGGGTATCCCAGAAGCTTGTATTAGCTTTCTCAATTGAACCATCGGCGATCGCTCTCGTAGTTGCATCCAGGGTGGTGATTGTTTGCTTAATCAAATAACCATTGCTTTTTTGTCCAAGCACGTAAGACTCATAGTTGTGATCAGACATGCCTCTCATTTCAAAAAGGAGTGTAGATATATCGTATTGAACTGCGGCTCCATTGCGGCCAATCGTTTCCTCGGAACCGCCATTGTATTTTCCGATATTGCCCCATCCCTTTGCGTTAATAGCATTGAACACGACAGATCCTAACTTTTTCGACCGTTCTAGGACTTCCGGCTTAACATTCCGATTTGTCGGATAAAGGATGGAACCTGATACATATTTCCCATCTATTTCACTTTGAGTTCCTTGATGATGGAGATCAATCATATAATCAATTTTGTACTTTTTTAACACATTATTATGCAAGGCTTGGGTCTCTGGGTGTATTTTGGCAACATGGTCACGGTTTAAATCGGCACCAACAGCATTATAGCGAGTCAAATGCCTGCCGCCGTCAGCGACATAGTCATCAAGGGAAAAGTTGACATCACCCATAGCTCCATCAGCATTTAACATGGGTACGATCAGGATGTTTACGTTCTCAAGTACTCCTTTCATTTTATTCGTTCCTAAATGTTTAATAAATTCCAAAGCACCTTCCGTCGTCAGCTGTTCATTTCCATGTTGTTGGGTTAAAAAGAGAATGGTAGGATTGCTAGGGTTTGACATATATTTCGCGAGGTAAATGTCACGGCCTTTAACAGTTTGACCAATTACTTCTAGTTTCATAGCACTTTGTTTAGCATCTTGGGTTTTTAGAAAATCAACTAGTTCAGTGTATGTATGTAGAATAGAAGTCTGAATCGACTCATTTCCGCCATAGTTTGGCCCTTCTCCCACTGCACCAACAGAAATGGGAACGCTTACAATTCCGCCGATTGCCATTAAACTAGATAAAGATAATGCTAGGACTTTCTTTTTCATTTTTAGAACCTCCAATTGATATAATTATTGAAAAATTAAAAATATTCGGTACACGAAGAATATTACATATAAAATGGCAACTTGTACATAGTAATTAATTACCGAATTTTTAATCCAACAAATTTCCTACTGAGGTGAATTTTAGGAATAAATATAGCCTGTCCCCCTAGGTCGAAGACATTAAGATAGTCTTATCTTTCGATAATCTGACGGTGTAAGACCAAACGTTTTTTTAAACGTCTTACTGAAATGAGGATAGTCACTATAGCCTACATAAAAAGCAACTTCATATGTTTTAATTTTAGAGTCTCCTAGTAGTTCCTTTGCTTTTTTCATTCGTAAGTCAATAAGGTATTTTATAAAACCTATGCCCATCTCTTCTTTAAATGTGCGGCTAAAGTAGGCATCGGATACTCCAATAAAATTAGCTACATCCTGCAGGGATAAACTCTCAAGAGAGAAGTAATCTTCGATATATTGAACAGCCTTTAAGATATTTTGTCGAGAGCCAAGATTACGTGAATTTTGAATGTTTCTTATAATTTGAGTAATGATTGCTTTCATATGGTTAAGGGATAATTCCACTTTATTTGTCCAGTAAAAATCATCTGGCATATTCACTGACAGATTTCCAATTCGTTTCTTCATTGCTTTATCAATGGAAAATAAGAGATTCTCAAGAAATTGCGAAAGAGGTATTTGATGATTTGTTTGATAATGGTTAAAAATGACTTCTATCAAATTACTTGCTTCTGTTTCATTTGCATTCCAGATATGTTCTACTAATTGTTTCTTATAGTTTTCTAAAGTTAACAGCCAGTCATTTTGCTGCGAGAAAGCATGCTCATTTCCTTTTAATTTCATATAAATTTGATTTAAAGTTTGCATGAATTGTTCAGGTACAATCGGTTTTAATAAAAAATCTGTCACGCCATATCTAATCGCTTTTTGAGCATATTCAAAATCGCTATATCCCGAAAGAATAATAAATATAATAGAAGGGAATTTCTCTTTTGCTGACTTAATAAATTCGAGCCCATCCATTTCTGGCATGCATATATCCGTAATCACTATGTGTGGAGAAACGGAATCTAATAGTTGTAATGCCTCTTTTCCATCCTCGGCTGAACCTGCTGCTAAAAACTTGTTTTCCATTGATAGAATCAGTTTTTTTAGGCTTAGATGAATCATATATTCATCATCTACGAGCATGACTCGATACATTGTTCTTCCCCCTCAATATACGGTAACTTTAATTCAATCAGCGTTCCTGTTTCAGTTGAGGAATGTTTTATCAACAGCCCATATGGATGACCAAAGACTAGGCGAATTCGTTGATGGACATTCCACAACCCAATACTTTTTCTTTGTGCAGGCATGGGAATAATTTCTTTATTTTCAAAAGCCCGATTATAATCCTCCATGGTAGCCGGGTCCATTCCTTTTCCTTTATCTTGGATACGCAACACGAAATAGGATGATTTTTTTTCACCATGTATTCCGATATAGGTGGGCTTCATTTTATGATTTTGATATCCATGAAGAAAGGCATTTTCAATTAATGGCTGAAGAGTTAAACGAATGGTCCCAATTGCAGCCAATTCCTTTTCGTCTAATTGAATATCGACATGTAAATGGCGGAATCTTGCACACTGAATCTCTAGGTAAGAGCGAATATGGGAAATTTCCTTTTCTAGCGTGACCACTTGCTTTGCATTTCCTAAGTTATACCGAAACATATGGGCTAAAGAGGTAGCGATTTTACTTATTAACTGATTATTCTCAATAATAGCATGAGAGTTGATGATCTCGAGTGTGTTATAAAGAAAGTGTGGATTAATTTGAGATTGCATTGCTTGCAAAGTCGATTCTTTTTGCTTCAGTTCCAACTCATGTTCCCTCAGTTTAGATATTTGGATCTCTTCATAAAGCCTTCTCAGTTCACTTACCATCATAAAGAAGCTCTTGAATACTCCGCCAATTTCATCCTTTCGATCTTGAATTCTGGAAATCTCAATTTTTAAATCTCCGGATTCTACTTTCCTCATAAGACGCTGCAGGTAGGATAATGATTTGGTGATGGACAGAGAAAATCCTCCGACAACAGCCATCGCAACAATGACAATGATGATCCCTAAAAGAATGGTCTTAGTTCTTAGCTGGATTAAATTACTAATGATTTGGTCTCGAGGAATTTCTGCAACTAAGATCCAGTCAGTCACATGGGAATGCTCATAAATAATATATTTTTTCACCTTATTTAAATTAGTCAAAAAGGCATTGCTTGTTTTGTTCAAATACTTATTCATGATTTCTCTTGAAAAAGTAGAACCAAGTAATTTTTTATCTGAGTGATAAATGATTTGTCCTTTGTAATCTAAAATATATACTTTCGATTTACCGGTTAACAGATTTTTACTAATATTCGAGATTTGATTTAGGTTGATATCAATAATCAAAAGCCCTTCGTACAGGTAGGAAATGTTGCTATGTATTTTTCTTGTAATGGTTAAAATAGGCATTGACCCAATCTGATGGAGTCCGATGATATTGAAATTATCCAGTTTATCGGTCGTTTGCAGAAGATCTATATTCCGTTTTCTAATTTCCTCCATATTTAATAATTCTTTTTCTCTTGTATAATCGTTGATTTGCATGTTGTTCTTACCAACCAGAGAAATGCCGGCTATGTCCTGTCTGCCATAGATCATTTGGGAAAATAAATCCTTTTCTATGTTTTCAGCCAAGATGAAGTAATCATAGTCACTAAGGCTTTTGCTATTAATAAAATGTTGAATTTGCGGATTATTCACAAAGGGGTAGGTCGAATTTTCCAAATTCGATATGTACAAATCTAAATACTCATTCGTTTGCTGAATTAACTTTTGGTTGGACTGGATGGCTTCTTGTTCAATTGTCCTGGTGCTCGTTTCGTACCAGATCAATCCAAGGATGGAAATAGGTAAGCAAACAAAAACCAGGATGATAATAAATAGTTTTCTATTTATTGAAGACGTTTTCATAAAAGAACCTTCCCTATGATTATTTTTGCCTTTGTTGTAAAAATATTAGAACAAAAAAACACAAGTAAGTAAAGAAAATTCATTTAATTCTGATAAAAAGTCTTTAAAGTAATAAGTGTAAGCGGTTTAATAAATATTAAATAAAACTGGGGGATAGGGTAATGAAGGTAAAAAGTTGGATTTCAATTATAACAGTATTCGTTCTCATTCTTGTTTTAGCTTTAACTGGATGTTCTAACTCTGATAGTCAAAAAACAGGTGGATCTACAAAAAAGGATACTCCTAAATCTAATGACGAAAAAGAAGTGACGATAAACTTGGGATTCTATTCAGGCGGTAAGTCTGATGAAAAAATGCAGGCATTAATTAAAAAGTTTATGACTGCCCATCCAAATATTAAAGTTACTTCTCAAAGTGCACCTTATGGTCAGTTTTACCAAAAATTAGATACCCAGATTGCTGCACAGGAAGCTCCAGATGTCTGGCTTTCCGATGGAGTTTTAGTGATGAAATACGCGGAAAGAGGGGCCGTAAAGGATTTAACCGAATGGATTAATCGAGACTTAAACAAAGACGATTATTATGGATTAGATTTTAATAAAGATGCAAACGGGAAGTACTGGGCTGTTCCCCAAGGAATCCAAATAGGTGTTTTATACTACAACAAGGATTTGTTTGATAAGGCACATGTTGAATATCCAAATGAAAATTGGACTTGGGATGATCTTCAGACTGCTGCAGCGAAATTAACGCTTGATGCGGGTGGGAAAAATGCGAATGAGTCTGGTTTTAAAAGTAATAACATTTCACAATTTGGTCTAACATTCTTCAGTATCACAGAAGGCTGGTTCTCTGTATTAAAATCCTATGGCGGCGGTGTATTGGATGAATCAATGAAAAAGTCAATTATTCATTCAGATGAGAACAAGAAAGCCTTTGAATGGATGGTCGATGGTATGAAACGAGGAATTCTTACCGACCCAGCCGATCTTAAAAGCTTTCAAAGCCCAATGGCAGTATTCCCAAGCGGTGCAGCGGCAATGAGAATTGGTATTTATGCGCGTGTGTTAGCGGCAAACGAAGCAGGCTTAAACTACGACGTAACCGTGCTGCCAAAAGGTCCAGATGGAAATAGGTTTGCTCCTGTTATCTCGAATTCATGGGTTATTAATTCAAAAGTAAGCGATGAGAAAGCAAAAGCGGCTTGGGAATGGATTAAATTCTGGGCGACAGAAGATGAGGTCCAAAAAGAGTGGGCGGAACTTGGTGAGGCAGTTCCAGTAAAGAAATCTGTTGCAAACTCAGATGTATTCTTGAAAGCGGCAGGTAATCCTGCGAACAAAAAGGCGTTTTTAGACAGCTTTGAATTTGCAGGAGCATTAGACACGAATGCAGTATGGGAAGAGTGGGTTGCTAAGTTTAATGAACATGCGCAGCGTGCTTTCCTAGGCGAATCATCTATTGAAGATTCCTTAAAAGGAGCAGATAAAGATATTCAAAAGATCCTAGATGAGTTTTATAAAAAATAATCGCGAAAGCGGGGATTGGCGAAATGAGTAATACAGTCGTTAATAATATGGCAGCAGAAACAATCCCAACAACTAAAAAACGAAAATATTTTTCACATGAGGGGAGATGGGGGCTTATTCTAGTCTCCCCTTATCTTATTCACTTAATTGTATTTGTTGTTGGGCCTTTAATCGCCTCATTATATTTTAGTTTAAGTAAATATGATATGTTAAATCCTCCAAAATGGGTCGGATTGGAAAATTATCAAAAGCTGTTTCATGAACCACTTTTTTATAAATCACTTTGGAACACGATTTACTTTGCCATTCTATTTGTCCCTGCACAAACATTCCTAGCTTTATTACTCGCGGTTGCGCTAAATCAAAAACTAAAGGCATTAAAGCTATTTAGAATGGCTCACTTTATACCAGTCATTTCATCTTGGACAGTCATTATGTATGTAGCCGATGCTATTTTTAATCCGCGTTTTGGATTGGCAAACACTTTCTTATTAAAATTGGGACTAGACCCTCAAAGATGGTTTAATGACGAGCACTTAGTCATACCCCTCCTAGTTTTAGTAGCAGTTTGGAAGGGGATCGGCTATATCATGATTATCTATTTAGCTGGATTACAGAGTGTTCCAAATGAATTGTATGAGGCGGCCGAAATGGATGGAGCCGGAACGATTAGGAAATTTACTTCTATTACTCTTCCGTTAATATCACCGACTACTTTTCTCGTAATTGTGTTAAGTTCTATTACCACCTTTCAGGCCTTTGAGCAAATTTATGTAATGACCGGTGGGGCCGCGGATATTTCGGCAGCAGGGGGACCGAACAATTCGAGCTTAGTACTGATGCTTTATTTATATCGTGAAGGCTTTTCCTTCATGCATATGGGTTATGCTTCGGCCATCGCTTGGATATTATTTATTATTTTGTTCACACTCACGATAATTCAATTAAAAATCCAAAAGAAATGGGTCCATTATGATTAGGCTTAAAAGTAGGTAGTTTATAGAGAAAGGAGATTATGAAATGAAGAATAAAAAGGTTTGGAGCAAAGTAACCGGATACTCCATTATTACTTTTAGTGCATTAATCATGGTCATGCCCTTTGTCACAGCTCTATTTAATTCACTTAAAACGTACAAGGAATTTACTGCCATACCTCCAAAATGGATCCCTAGTGTGTTTCAATGGTCTAATTATTCCGAGGTTTTCAAGTTAGGTAATTTCTTTCATTATACTGTCAATAGTTTTACCGTTACAATCTTGTCGGTTATCGGAGCACTCCTGTCCTGTTCAATGGTGGGGTATGCCTTTGCCAGGCTCAAATTCCCTTTTAAAAATACCTTGTTTGTGATGGTGCTTGGAACCATGATGATCCCCCCTGTGGTTATAATCATTCCGCATTTTATTATTTTTAAGAACTTACATCTGCTAGATTCATTGACACCACTCTGGATTTTGGAGTGGCTGGCACAGCCATTCGGCATCTTTTTAATGCGGCAGGCATTTATGGGAATTCCGAAAGAATACGAAGAATCAGCTAAATTAGATGGATGTAATCCTTTGCAAATCTATTGGAAAATTTTTATGCCCATGTGTAAACCGACACTGGCAACATTAGCGATTTTTACTTTTATGACCAAATGGAATGAAATTCTTGCTCCTATCATTTATTTAACCACTAATGAAAAGTATACCTTGCCAATTGGGATTTTATCATTAGGCGGTCAATGGGTTGGAAATGAACAGTATATGGTTGCGGCTGCTTTAATTAGTTTAATCCCGATCTTAATCGTCTTCTTTTTCGCTGAAAAATATTTTGTCAGCAACTTCAATAATTCTGGAATTAAGTAATGGCAGTCAATATTCGATGAAGTAGAAGTGGAGGGGTTAAGGATGGCTGATCAACAGAAGAAATGGCGTAATAAAATTAAGATGATCTTGCTCACTTTAATCATTATTTGTTCGGTGGCAGTTCATGGTCCAATGAAAACAATGGCAGCTTCAACGATAACGCTGGACTCTCCTCAAGAGGGGGCACAGGTATCTGGAGAAGCAGTACGGATCATGGGGACTTATACAAATGCATACGATGTTAAATTATTTGTCAACGGTGAAAAGCAGGTCGATGTCATGATGGATGACCAGGATGGTGACGATTCAGGGGCATGGTATTACGACCTTAATACAAGTGAATTTGAAGGGGATATCACGCTTAATGCAAGGGGGCTGGATGTTGACACTCGTTATGGGGTTTGGAGTCCGTCCATAACACTGCACATTGATAACTCAAAAGCCAATGTTCCAAAGGTCACCATCGTGAATCCTGGCGATGGAACGCAGGTTGCTGGAAGTGTGCCTATTCAAGTAAAGGCAGAGGCGAAAAACGCCATTAAAACTGTCCAAGTAAGAATAAACAGTGGACCTTGGCAAGAGGCAAAACGAACTGGAAATCATTATCAATTTAAATGGAGTCCAACTCAGCATGAAAACAAAACATACAGTATCCAAGGCAGGGCTATCGATGTACAAGGCAATATTGGCGTTAGCTTCACAACTTATGCAAAAGTGGGTGAAGGCACAAAGGAACCAGTTGAATTAAAGAAGCAAGATCGCGCTATGTGGATTTGGGAGCCTGAAAGCTATAAACTGCTGCTCAATCCAAAATCCAGACTTGTTCTAGATGCCTTTGCCAAAGATACGACTACTTTTCAATCAAATGCGGTTACGACTCTCTACTTAGCCGTTGGCGGTTATGCCGGTATGGATATTTTTGAAGATGCACCAGATAAGTTAAAAGATTTTATAAAATGGGCCCACGAAAATGGCTACCAAGTACACGCGTGTATAGCAGGCGGTACTTCGCCACAGTTTCTAGGAGCTTATAGTGCCTATCATGGTCATGCCATTCGTGAAATGGAGAAGGTAATCAACTATAATCTCGCTGCAGATAAAATGGAGGCGTTTGATGGGGTGAATGTTGATATTGAACCATACATTTCTCCAGATTTTAAAACAGATTATCCCTCCCTTCAAATTCAATATCTTGACGGGTTACAAAAAATGATCGAGCGAAGAAACGCAGCCGGGATTAACCTTCCGTTTGGTCCGGCAATTCCAAAGTGGTTTGATTCATCAGATACCGCAAAAGACATTACCTGGAACGGAAGTACTAAGTGGTTATCTGAGCACATTCAAGATATCAGCGATTATATATCTATTATGGATTATCGCGATACAGCAGAAGGGTCAGCGGGCATCATTGCCGGTGCTCAAGGTGAAATCGATTACGCCCAAAAAATAGGCAAACCAAATTCGGTCGTAATCGGGGTAGAGACACTCGATATTGCCAATAGTGGCGATCCTTCGACGATTACATTTCGTGAAGAAGGCAGAACCTACATGGAACAAGAGTTAGATAAAGTATACTCCGTATTTGGTGATAGTGAATACTTTGGCGGTATTGCCCTGCATCATTATGATTCTATTCGAACATTGCCTTCATCTTGGGGATTAGATCATTATGTCTGGGAGCCGCCTGTAGATACAGAAGAACCAACAGCTGTTAGTCAACCTCCAACTGCGGCTGCGAAAAGCTATCAAGAAATTGAACTTTCATATGGAATGGCCTACGATGACACTGATATTGACCGATATATTATTTATCGAGGCACAACAAAAGATTTTACACCTGACGCTGCTAATATTGCGGGATTAGCTAGAGGGCAATCATTCCGTGATGTCGGGCTGTTACCGAATACAACCTATTATTATAAAGTAGCTGCGATGGATCTGAGTGGGAAAATAGGACCGTTATCTAAAGAAACGTCTGCAACAACAGGAAATACCACATTGAAACCAATGATTCTTAAAAATATGAGTATCACTTTTCAAGCTTCAAGGGCATCTGCCTATATGGAATTAGTAGACAAAGAGACACTTACACCTATTACCGATGCACATATTGAAGGAAGGTTTACCTATGCAGGCGGCAAATATACAGGAGGGACGGTGAATAAAGAGGGGGCAATCAGCCTTTCATCTGAATCTATTTTGGCAGATACACAAATTGGATTCGAACCGCGACGTGTTACGGCAAAAGGATATTATTGGGCTGCTGCCTATGATCAGCCGCATTCGACTACCCTTTACCCAAAAGCAGGATTAATTAATCTTACAGTTAGTGCTGGAACATTAAATTTTTTACCGAAAACGACAAGCTTCACGGTTAAAGTTCCAAATGAAGAAAGCTCGGTACACGTTACACCAACAGCCGCACATTCCGACAGTGTGATTGCAGTAAATGGCAAACAAGTAAGAAGTGGAAGTCCTTCACAGGAGGTAGTGTTAAAGGAAGGGAAGAATACAGTATCACTCATTGTGGCAAATAGGGATGGCTCAACGGACATGTATACCATTCATATCGTTCGAGAAAGCCCGGTGGTTAATAAATTCTTTGCAGTCGATGATACGTATGTTTACGAAAATAGCCCTCAGGAGAATTTTGGCACTTCAAAAGTTTTAGAGGTTGCTGATTTCCCAAGTGCAAATGGCGGTGGGGACCGGTTAGCGTATATGAAGGTTGATTTTTCTACTTATAATAAACCGATTGATTCTGCTAAATTGTATTTTTACGTTCCTGAAAGTCTTAGTAAATCAGTAGAACTAGGGATTAATGGATATGTCAATAACAATTGGTATCAATCCACCATGAACTGGAATAATCGAATCGGGGGAGTTTCTGAGGCACTGGGGATGGTTCCTATTCAGTCCGCTGGGTGGTACAGTGTCGACGTCTCCGAGTTTGTGAGAAAGCAGTCTTCGGATAAGGTGGTTACCTTCAGATTCATGGATCCGAAGACAAAAAGTATGATTGTAAGCATAAATAGCAGCAAAAACAAGGAAAATCAGCCCTACTTAATACTCAATCCTTAATCTAATTCTAAAGAGTAAATTGCTGCATCGTTTAGTAGGAAAGGGTTGGAAAAAGATGATTAGACTATTCTTCCAAAAAGAGCTCGGTGATTTACGAGCAGGCGTAGAAATGCTGATGTCTGACAGGAGATTTGTCCTGTCAGACGATGGCATTCCAATATTGGTAGAGCAAGGAAATGAAACGGGAATCCTGGTATCCTTGGATCAGCATCAAGGCTATATTCGCTACAACCAAAAGATACATTTCTTTCGTGCATTAGGATTATTTCTTGAGCATGCAGCTCGAGAGGAATCCTTTAACATCATAGAAGAACCTCAATTTACCATGAATGGAGCTATGATTGATTGTTCTAGAAATGCTGTGTGGAAGGTGGAGTCGGTCAAAAAATGGCTGCAATTAATGGCGATCATGGGCTTGAACACTTTGTTGGTTTACATGGAGGTTACGTACGAAATACGTGATGAACCGTATTTTGGTTATATGCGAGGTCGATACACCGCTAAAGAACTGAAAGAACTGGATAATTTTGCAGATGTATTTGGAATTGAAATTATTCCATGTATTCAAACGCTAGCCCATCTTTCCAGCTTTTTGAGATGGGAAATTAATAGTGAAATAAGAGATACAACCGATATCTTATTGGCCGGATCAGATAAGACCTATCAGCTTATTGAAAAAATGATCCGGTCAGCAAGCGAGCCGTTTCGCAGTAATCGAATTCATATCGGCATGGATGAAGCTCACTTTTTAGGGAGAGGAAACTATTTAGATTTATTTGGTTTTGAATCCAGTTTTCAGATCATGAGCAATCATTTAAAACGAGTGAAGGAAATAACAGATGATTACAAGCTGCGTCCCATGATTTGGAGTGATATGTATTTTCGCTTAGGTTCAAAAGACAGGAATTATTATGACCTAAAGGCAAACATTCCAAATGAAGTGAAGGAGCAAATGCCTAAGGATGTCCAATATGTTTATTGGGACTACTATCATGAAGATGAAAGCTTCTATCAAACTTATATACAAAAGCATTTGGAGTTTAGTCCTCATCCTATTTTTGCCGGGGGTATATGGACATGGAATGGCTTAACCGTCCATTACGATAAAACCTTTTCGTCTACAAATGCGGCCCTTGCTGCCTGTAAAGAAACAGGGATTAAAGAAGTATTTGCGACCTTGTGGGGAGACAATGGCGCGGAAACGGATCCATTTACTGCACTTTTGGGCTTACAGCTGTATGCAGAACATGGATATGCCAGAGAGTTTGATCAAGATAAATTAAAAGCAAGATTTAACTATTGTACGGGAGCTAATCTGGAGGCGTTTCTTATGCTTGGCCAAATAGACACAGCACCGGGAACGACTCAGGGTGAAGCTGAACGTCCACTCGAGACAGAAAACCCTTCTAAATATTTATTGTGGCAGGATCCACTTCTAGGAATATTTGATAAGCATGTTGGTGGGATAGACATTCAAATTTATTTTAAAGAAATGGGAAGTAAATTGGAACAGGCGAAAGATCTTGCTGGAGCCTGGGAAGAACTGTTTGATGTACCGATCCAGCTTTGTTCTGTGTTGGCAGTTAAAAGTGAATTAGGAATAAAACTCAAGAAAGCTTATGATGCTCAGAATAAGAATGAACTGGAACATATCGCTTTACGTGTTCTTCCTGATTTAGAGGAAAGAGTTAAGAGGCTGTGGGGTCTTCATTATAAACAATGGATGAAAACACATAAACCATTTGGCTGGGAGGTTCTAGATATTCGTTACGGTGGACTTTTAGCACGAATACACACAGCGATTCAAAGAATTAAAGGGTATTTAGCTGGTGACATCACAACCATTTCAGAACTGGAAGAGGAGAGATTATCCTTTTTTGCAACAGCGACCGGAAAGGGAACAGGAAGATGCAATCTCTACAGAATGATTGCTTCTCCTAATGAAATTTAGTATTCCCCTATCATTGTGAAATAAAAGGAGTAAAAACCATGAAAATTGCAGCATTTAGTGGAGTTTTTCTTGACTATAGCATTCATCAGGCAATGGAGTACACAAAAGAGCTTGGGTTTGATGGAATCGAAATAGCCTGTAAAGAACCGCATCTTTCGATAGAAACATCACGTCAAAGAGTAGAAGAAATAAACAGTCTAGCTAAAGCCTTTGATTTAAAAATTCCTGCCTTAGCAGGTTATATGGGCTGGTTCTCTACCTCAAGTGATAACGAATGTGAAAAATCGTTTGCTGAATTTCAGCAGATAGTAGAGTGGGCTAATATCCTGGAAGCAGATATGATCCGCGTTTTCCAAGGCGGTCCTAATGCCTTCCTGGCTGCTGACTATCATTATGAAAAAGCTGCCTATTGGCTCAAAAAATGTGCCGGAAAAGCAAAAGAGTATAACAAAAAAATTGTTTTAGAAATTCATAATATGAGTTTAGTAGAAACAGTGGAAAGCGGGCTAAAGCTGTTAAATATGATAAATAAAGAGAATGTGGGTCTTATTCATGATGCCGGTAACATGTACATCACCGATACGGATTACGGAAGAGACTCTGTTAGGGGACTAGGAAGGCATTTATTTCATGTTCATGTCAAAGATGAAAAGAGGATAGATGTGGCGGGGGCACCAGGTACATTCATTAATTTAACGAAACACGGTGAAGAGAAGTTCCTCCAGTGCAGGCTTGATGAGGGTGAAGTAAATCATCAGCCGCTTTTCGATGCCCTTAAGGAAGTGGGCTACGACAAATGGATCACACTTGAATGTGCAGCCCCTCATCCGCCGAAAGAACGTTTAGCCCATGATTTAAAAAAAGTTAAACAAATGCTCGAGAATGTTACTGTTACAAATAACCAAACAGTGAATTAGTTTGCAGGGAAGTGATTAATATGAAATTTTCTGTTATTGGCTGCCAGCATGCTCATATTGAGATTTTTATAGAAGAAATGATGAAATTAGGTCATGAGTGTGCAGGTATATTTGAACTGGAAAATATGACTTTAGCAAGTAGACTAGCGGAAAAATATCAAATCCCACTTGTCCATGACAAGATGATATTACTCGATGACTCCATTCAATTGGTTGGCTGCGCTGCTATTAATAATGAAAAAATAGATGTCATTGAACTTTGTGAAAAATATCGGAAGCACATCATGATCGATAAGCCTGCCGTGACCAATCGCGAGGATCTTGCAAGGCTGGAAGCGGTAGTGAATAGAGGAGCTATCCAGGTAGGGCTGCTGTTAACAGAGAGATTTAGAGCTTCACTTTCTACATTAAAAAAGCAACTCGATGAAGGTGCAATTGGAGAACTTATTAGTATTTCAATGCGGAAGCCGCATTTATTAAACCCTAAGCAGCGGCCGTCATGGCATTTTTCGAAACAACAGTCTGGAGGAATTGTGATCGATTTGTTTATCCATGATTTTGATTTACTTCGTTGGCTAACCGGTAAAGAAGTGAAGTCGATTACAGGTTATATGGCCAAAAACATTCTTCCAGAGTATCCATCTTTCTTTGATACAGCTGGTCTCCAGGTCATTATGGAAGATGGGCTGGCAGTCCAGCTTTACGCTGATTGGTTTACGCCAGAGAAGAGCTGGACCTGGGGGGATGGAAGAATTTTTGCTGTAGGGACAAAGGGGACAATCGAAATCCGGCTTGAGGGAGACCCACTGGTAGCAAAAGATGTCCTGTACCTCCAGGTTACGAGTGAACAAGAGCTGACTGCAATTGAAGAAGGTAGGATACCGATAACGATTACAGAGGACTTTCTTAATAGAGTTCGTGGGGAAAACAGTCTATTACAGCATGAAGATATTATTGCGGCGACAGAAGCGACAATCAGGGCAGATGAATGTGCGGAGACTATATACCGCCTTAAAGAAAAAAGTTGATAATCTAACAAAGAGTTTCAATCCCTTACTACTACGAAAAGGATGGATAACATGTTAGCGAACGGAAAAGTGGGCTTTGCGATCATTGGCTGTGGAATTATTGCTGATATTCATGCTAAAGGTATACAAGAAACGGAAGAAGCAGAACTACTGGCGGTTTATGATGTGAAAAAAGATGCGGCAGTTGAATTTGCCGCAACGTATCGTGCCAAAGTATATGAATCTATTGAGGAAATGTTAAAAGTGGCTGAGATAGATGTTATCTGCATCTGTACTCCAAGCGGCCTCCACATGGAACAAACCATTCAGGCAGCCAAGGCGAAAAAACATATTTTAGTAGAAAAACCTATGGCTATTAAGCTTGAAGATGTGGATCGGATGATTGAAGCTTGTGAAGAAAACGAGGTTCTTTTAGGAACGATCTTCCCGCGGCGAATGTCACCACAGGCCCAATATGCGAAACAACTGATACAAGAAGGAAAACTAGGGAAATTAAGTCTATGTTCGGCATACGTAAAACTTTATCGGAGTCAAGAATATTACGATAGTGCGGGTTGGAGAGGTACATGGGAAATGGATGGCGGTGGAGCGATGATGAATCAGGGCATTCACACGGTTGATATCCTTCAATGGTTAGTTGGTCCTGTATCCTCCCTATATGGAAAGGCCAAAGCAATTTTACGAGATATCGAGGTTGAAGATACGGCGGTTTCTATCCTTCAGTTTGAGAGCGGAGCTTTGGGGTTACTAGAAATTACGACAACCGCAGTTGAAGGAAAAGGGCAGAGATTTGAAATACATGGAGAAAAGGGAACATTAGAAATCGAAGAGGACACTATTACTAGGCTAGTCATAGAGGGAGAAAAAATAGAACTTCCGTCATTCGAGCCCTTCAAAGTGATTCCAGATGGTCACCGAATTCAAATTCGTGATATGGCACTGGCGATTATCGAAAATCGTCAGCCAATCGTAACGGGGATGGATGGGAAACACTCATTACAGATGATCCTTGGTACGTATGAATCCTCTCGTAGCCAGAAAGAAATCTTCTTATGATAAAAATTTGTTGAAGCAGAATGGGGGTAGTCAGATGAGCTCTACTGTCCAACCAATAAAAGTTGATAAAGTTGACGGGATAAATTTACATGTTTTTGATAATCGCTATGAGATGGGTGTAGCAGCCGCGCGAGCTGTCGCTGCAAAAATGAAGGAATTATTATCTCAAAAAGAACAAATACGGATGGTTTTTGCGGCAGCCCCATCCCAAAACGAATTTCTGAAAGCACTTATTGCAGAAGATGGACTCGATTGGAAGCGAGTAACGGCTTTCCATATGGATGAATATATCGATCTTTTAGAGGATGCCCCTCAACGATTTAGCACATTCTTAATGGAGAATCTATTCAAGCATGTCCTCCCGGGTGAAGTTCATCTTATCGATGGATTACAAAATCCTAGTGAGGAATGCCGCAGATATCGTCAGCTAATTCGCTCTGATGCCGTTGATATTATTTGTCTAGGAATTGGAGAAAACGGGCATATCGCTTTTAACGATCCTTCTTTTGCAGATTTCCAAGACCCTGAAGTGATGAAAGTGGTCAAGTTAGATGAAGCATGCCGCAAGCAGCAGGTGAATGATGGATGCTTTAAGCAGCTGGATGATGTACCCACTCACGCTCTGACTTTAACCATCCCAACGATTCTGGATGCAGCGTCCTTATTTTGTATCGTGCCGGGTGAAACGAAGCAATCTGCCGTAAAACGTACACTATCAGAGTCAATCTCCACTGATTGTCCGGCATCTATTTTACGAACACATCCGAACTGTCAGATGTATGTCGACAGAGATTCCTACAGGAGGGTTTCCGATGTTTAAGGGCATCCATTACCAAACAGGTGAAGCGCTTGCTATTTCTATTGAAGAGGAGACTATTTCTTCGATAGAAAAGTTAACAGAAGGAGATATTTCTTCAGGACTACCGATTGTTGCACCTGGATTGGTCGATTTACAGCTGAATGGATATCGGGGAGTTGATTTCAACTCCCCTCCTTTTTCCAAAGAGGATGTTTATAACGTCACATCCGCTCTTTGGAAGGAAGGGTTGGTCTCCTACTATCCAACAATTATTACGAATGAAGATGCTAAAATTGAAGAAGCGATAGGGACCATTTTGGAAGCCTGTAACTCGGATGAGCTTGTTAATAAAAGTATTGCAGGGATTCATCTAGAGGGTCCCTTTATCTCGCCCGAAGATGGACCGCGGGGAGCCCATAATAAGAAATATGTCCAGAAACCGGATTGGTCATTATTTCAAAAATGGCAGCAGACCGCTAAAGGGAAGATAAAAATACTTACCATGTCTCCGGAATGGCCTGGTTCCACAGACTTTATTAAAAAATGTGCAGACAGTGGTGTAACGGTTGCCATAGGGCATACCGCTGCAACACCGGAGAAAATCGAGGCTGCTGTGTCTGCAGGGGCAAGAATGTCCACCCATTTAGGGAACGGCGCTCACCTCATGCTGCCGCGCCATCCTAACTATATTTGGGAACAGCTGGCCCAGGATCATCTTTGGGTAAGCTGCATTGCAGATGGGTTTCATCTTCCAGCATCAGTACTAAAAGTCATTTTTAAGGTGAAGAAAGAAAAGGCCATTCTTGTCAGCGATGCCGTCTATTTAAGCGGACTGCCGCATGGAACGTATAATACCCATATTGGCGGAGATGTTGTCCTTACATCAGAAGGTAAACTTCATCTAGCAGAGAATCCTAATTTGCTTGCCGGTTCAGTGCAAATGCTGAAAAGTGGAATTGAATATCTCGTACAAAAATGCATATGCAGCTTTCCTGATGCATGGAATGCTGCCTCTATACTCCCAGCTTCATTCATGGACTTGCCTGTTCAAAAAGGGCTAAGTATCAATTCAAAGGCTGACTTTGTGCTGATAGAGCGCCAGGCAAATCATTGGAAAGTCATTCAAACGGTTAAACACGGTACAATTGTTTATCAAGATGAAAGCTTTATAGAGAATTGACTTCTTTTTAGGAAATGTCGTGTATCAAATAAAAGAAGCAGAGAAAGCAAAATAGAATTATTTATTTAAAAACCTTGGGTGGCAAATGCTGTGCCCAAGGTTTTTATAGTGGGGTGTAAACCATTTGCGAGGGACCAAGGGGGCGGTTCTTGTGGTCCTCCCTCATACCATAAAAAACCATGAGAACCGTCCCGGTGGTTTCTGTATCGTTTTTTAAGACGTTTGTAAAATGTCGACAGATAATTTATAATAGTAAGAAAATTATAAATTGGTAGAAAGGGGTTTGGGGATGAAATTATATATTTCGGTTGATATGGAAGGAATCACAGGGATGGTTGACCACACTCAAGTTGATTCTGGCAAGCATAACTATGAACGCAGCCGTATTATTATGACGGATGAAGCGAATCAGGTCATAACGGCTGCCTTTGATTCAGGGTGTAATGAAGTAGTAGTAAATGATAGCCATTCTAAAATGAATAATCTATTAATTGAGAGGATCCACCCTGAGACACAATTAATAACGGGTGATGTGAAACCGTTTTCAATGGTTCAGGGATTAGATGAATCCTTTTATGGGGCAGCATTTGTTGGCTACCATGCTCGCGCAGCCTTAAAAGGGGTCATGTCCCATTCAATGATCTTTGGAGTTCGCAATATGTACATTAATGATGTAGCGGTGGGCGAACTTGGATTTAACGCCTATGTCGCAGGATATTACGATGTACCGCTGCTGATGGTTGCGGGTGATGACCGTGCGGCATTTGAGGCAGAGCAGTTGATCCCAGGTGTGACAACTGCAGTTGTAAAAGAATCCATCTCAAGGTCCGCAGTCAAATCGTTAACACCAACTAAAGCTGGGCAGCTTCTCCGTGAAAAAACGGCTATTGCACTAAAAAATAGAGATAAGGTAAGACCGCTTACACCGCCGGATAGACCACTTCTATCTATTGAATTTACCAACTATGGGGAAGCGGAATGGGCTAATTTAATGCCCGGTACAGAATTTGTCCCCGAAACGACCATTGTTCGTTTTCAAGCAAAAGACATTTTAGAAGCATATCAAGCAATGCTTGTAATGACGGAAATGGCGATGAGAACTACATTCTGTTAGGAAGTGGACAAGCATGAATTCATATTTCATTAAACGTTTTGCAGCGATGATTATCACGTTATGGCTCATCATTACAGCAACATTTTTCTTAATGCATTCGGTACCAGGTTCACCATTTAATGAGGAACGAACAACCAATGAAGCGGTCCAGAAGAACCTTGAAGCCTATTACCATCTGGATCAGCCACTCATAGTCCAATATGGTAATTACTTAGCGGCACTTGTGAAATTAGACCTTGGTCCGTCCATTAAAAAATCATCACAGAGCGTTAACGACATGCTGGGAAGAGGATTCCCTGTATCATTTGAACTTGGTTTTTATACACTTTTAGTTGCTATTCTTTCAGGGATATTACTTGGAGTGCTTGCTGCCCTTCGGCATAATGGAATTCTCGACTATGTAGCGATGAGTATCGCAGTAATCGGAATTTCGATACCGAACTTTGTTATGGCTACTTTTTTGATTGAGGAATTGGCGGTAAGATTCCCAATATTTCCAGTCGCTACATGGTCTAGCCCGAAACATATGGTATTGCCGATTTTGGCTTTGGCAACAGGACCAATGGCGATTATCGCCCGCTTAACTCGCACATCTATGCTGGAAGTATTAACACAAGATTACATAAAAACGGCAAAAGCAAAGGGACTGTCCCCAGTTAAAATTGTGTTCAAGCATGCCCTAAGAAATGCTCTATTACCGGTTGTTACCGTTTTGGGTTCATTAGCTGCAAGTATCTTAACAGGTACATTTGTTATTGAAAAAATATTCGCGATCCCTGGGATGGGAAAATACTTTGTTGACAGTATCAATACGCGTGATTATCCAGTCATTATGGGAACTACAGTCTTTTATAGTGCCATTTTAATTCTTATGCTGTTAATAGTCGATCTCGCATACGGGGTATTGGATCCGAGAATAAAACTGCATAAAAAGGAGGCGAAATAATGGAACTTCGGAAACATGAAAACAGAAATATTTCGCCAGATGTTCCAGATGCATGGTTTGTTCCTAAAGCACGAAATCATACAGATGCTGAAGCAGTCATAAGACCTAGCTTGTCATACTGGAAGGATTCTTGGCTAAGGCTGTTAAAAAATAAATTAGCGATGGCCGGCTTAGTTTTCCTAGCCCTACTAACTTTATTGGCGATTTTCGGACCGATGATCTCAACACATTCTGTAGAAAAACAAACGTTAACACTGCAGAATTTGCCTCCATCAAGCAAATATTGGTTTGGGACGGATGATTTAGGGCGAGATGTGTTTACAAGAACATGTTATGGTGCTCGAATATCATTATTTGTCGGATTGATGGCTGCCTTAATTGACTTTATAGTTGGTGTTGTTTATGGCGGTTTTTCCGGTTACAAAGGCGGCCGGACCGATAACCTGATGATGAGATTTGTGGAAATCCTATATGGCCTTCCGTATTTATTAGTTGTTATTTTAGTCATGGTCGTTATTGAACCGGGATTAACTACTATCATTCTAGCATTGTCTATAACCGGCTGGGTCGGGATGGCAAGAATTGTGCGTGGGCAAGTCTTGCAAATTAAAAACTATGAATTTGTTCTAGCATCGAAAACGTTTGGGACAAATACGGCACGAATTATCCGGAAAAATCTGCTGCCAAATACAATGGGGCCTATTATTGTCCAAATG
>Ga0213822_1000077_pt1 | contig 106770 bp, 93 predicted proteins | sample MC6MC0908MG_FD_179872 | JGI IMG/M metagenome (GOLD analysis project Ga0213822, IMG submission 179872) | Enriched soil aggregate microbial communities from Iowa State University, Ames, United States - MC6-MC0908-MG | ecosystem: Environmental > Terrestrial > Soil > Unclassified | place: USA: Iowa... | reverse complement strand
CCATTACGCAAGTAAGTAAGATCCCTCAAAGACGATGAGGTAGATAGGTTCGAGGTGGAAGTGTGGTGACACATGGAGCTGACGAATACTAATCGATCGAGGACTTAACCAAAAAAAGTTTGAAACAATCAATGAACCGTTTATCCAGTTTTGAAAGAATAACTCTTTCAATTAAATACATGTCTAGTGATGATGGCAAAGAGGTCACACCCGTTCCCATACCGAACACGGAAGTTAAGCTCTTTAGCGCCGATGGTAGTTGGGGGCTTCCCCCTGTGAGAGTAGGACGTCGCTAGGCATTTGAAAGACCAGAGAAGATTTTCTCTGGTCTTTTTTGTGGTTTTCAATGGAAGAGGGCAAAGCCGTCTCTTGAATAAGACAGCTGGTATAGTTAAAATTCAAGCGCACTTCTCAGGTGATTGATATAAGACTGACTCACTGGAAATTCACTACCGTCCATTAATGTAATAATAAAATTTGACGTTAAATCACGTGCCATTTTTTTTATAAAATGAATATTAACAATATAGGATCTATGAATACGAATAAAGTATGATGGTAACCTTATTTGGAGTTCTTTAAGGGTAATGTTCGTTTTAAATTGTTCGCTTTCTACATAAAACCATGTTTTTTTCTGTAGGCTTTCGATATGGGATATTTTATTGATGGCCACAGGATTCCACTCTTCGTCTTGTTTCCCCGTTAAAAATTGATATGGTTCTGTTCTTTTAATAGGGAAAGTTGAAGGCAGGATCACTACTAGAGCAGCTGGTTCATTTTGAATGAATATAGGATATCCGATACCGTAATAGGGTGAATCGAATAACGAATTATCTAAAATTGCTTCCGTCTTTTGCTGTGTGCGCAATACCTTATCAGCAATACTATCTGGTAATACTTGCTGCCCAATCTCTAAATGCATACTATGATGCTTAGAATGACTAAAGACATAAGAATTTTCAACAGCAATTGCAATGGATGAATCAGCAGGAATCCAATCTTTCAACATTAAAATATATTGTTCTGAAATAGCTTTTGCCAAAGAATTTAACTTGTTGTTCATTGTGAATATCCCCCTTGTTTGTAAATAATATTCCAAATTTCGTCGTTGAAAAAGGTAGCTTCGTCATTGAAATTTGGTCTTTTATCAAAAAATAATGAAAATTCAAATACTCTGTTATATATTAATTTACAACAAATAAACCTGTTATGGAACAGTAAATTAAAAGTTTTTTAACAGAGGATATTGTACACAAAGGGGAAGGTGGAATTTCAATATGTCAACTCGTCAAGAAAGAATTGGAGCTTTAGAAAAACAATGGGCTGAAAACCCACGCTGGGCTGGAATTGAGCGCACATATTCAGCTGAAGAGGTTGTTAAACTACAGGGTACTGTAGTAATTGAACAAACATTGGCAAAAAAGGGTGCGACTCGACTATGGAATTCGTTACAGGAGGAACCGTTTATTAATGCACTGGGGGCATTAACGGGTAATCAGGCAGTACAACAAGTTAAAGCTGGACTAAAAGCTATCTATCTATCAGGCTGGCAAGTAGCAGCGGATGCGAACCTATCTGGACAAATGTATCCAGATCAATCATTATACCCAGCCAACTCTGTACCAGCAGTAGTTAAACGAATTAATCAAGCACTTCAACGAGCAGATCAAATTGATCATGCGGAAGGACGTGTCGATCAATTTGATTGGTTTGCTCCAATTGTAGCAGATGCAGAGGCAGGTTTTGGTGGTCCTCTTAATGTATTCGAGCTTGTCAAAGGCATGGTTGAAGCTGGAGCAGCTGGTGTTCACTTAGAAGATCAATTAGCTTCAGAGAAGAAATGTGGGCATCTTGGCGGTAAAGTTTTACTTCCAACACAAAATGCTGTTCGTAACTTGGTTGCTGCGCGATTAGCAAGTGACGTTATGGGTGTAGATACAATTTTAATTGCACGTACTGATGCTGATGCTGCTGATATGGTTACTTCAGATATTGACCCACGTGATGCAGAGTTTATTACTGGTGAAAGGACTCCTGAAGGTTTCTTCCTTACAAAAGCAGGCATCAAACAAGCAATTGCGCGTGGCTTAGCTTACGCACCATACGCAGATTTAATTTGGTGTGAAACTTCTAAACCATCACTTGAGGAAGCTCGTGAGTTTGCAGAAGCTATTCATGCAGAGTTCCCAGGAAAAATGCTTGCATACAACTGCTCGCCTTCATTTAACTGGAAAGCAAATCTTTCAGAAGAAGAAATTGCAGAGTATCAGCGTGAGCTTGGGAAGCTAGGTTACAAATTCCAGTTTGTTACTTTAGCAGGATTCCATGCATTAAACCACTCTATGTTTGAGCTTGCACATGATTATAAAGATAATGGTATGGCGGCATATTCTAAGCTACAGCAAGCTGAGTTTGCCTCTGAATCTAAAGGCTATACAGCTACACGCCACCAACGTGAGGTAGGTACTGGATACTTTGATGAGATTTCTCAGGTTATCTCTGGTGGTACTTCTTCAACAACCGCAATGGCTGGATCTACAGAAACTGAGCAGTTCGTATAAGAAATGCGTGTTTTCCTAAATTCATAATCATAGAGTAGTCTCCTCCGCTCCTCCTAAAGCGGAGGAAGACAAAACTAAAATCACAAAGGTGGGTAAACAACCAATGAAACAAGCAACGACAGGTAAGCTTAAAATTGTTGGCGAACAAAACGAGCAATCAAATGAAATTTTAACACCTAAAGCTCTTGAGTTTGTTCTTGCCCTACACGAAAAATTTGATGCTCGCCGTAAAGAGTTATTGCAGGCTCGTCAGAAACGGCAAAAACGCCTTGATGCGGGAGAGAAACTTGATTTCTTACCTGAAACAAAGCATATTCGTGAAGGTGAATGGTCAATTGCACCGCTTCCACAGGACTTGCAGGATCGGCGTGTTGAAATTACAGGGCCGGTTGACCGTAAGATGGTTATTAATGCTTTAAACTCTGGAGCGAGGATGTTTATGGCTTGTTTTGAGGATGCATCTTCTCCAACATGGGAAAATATGATCAGTGGTCAAATTAATATGCGTGATGCTATTAATAAAACGATTGAATTTACACAAGCATCCAATGGTAAAACATATAAACTAAATGATGAAACAGCAGTGTTATTAGTTCGTCCGCGAGGCTTACATCTGCTTGAGAAGCATGTACTTATTGATGGTGAACCGATTTCAGGAAGTTTCTTTGACTTTGGTTTGTATCTATTCCATAATGCTAAAAATGCGCTGGCGCAAGGTACTGGGCCTTATTTCTATCTACCAAAGCTTGAAAGCCATTTAGAAGCTCGTCTATGGAATGATATCTTTGTATTTGCGCAAGATTATATTGGCATTCCGCAGGGCACTATAAAAGCTACTGTATTAATCGAAACAATTTTAGCGGCGTTTGAAATGGATGAAATTTTATATGAGCTACGTGAACATTCAGCTGGTCTGAATTGTGGGCGCTGGGACTATATTTTCAGCTACATTAAACGTCTTCGAAATCAAGCTGATGTTATTTTACCAGACCGAGGCCAAGTTACTATGACTGTTCCATTCATGAAAGCCTATACATCTTTATGTATACAAACATGTCATAAGCGTAATGCACCAGCAATGGGTGGAATGGCTGCACAAATTCCGGTTAAAAATGACGATGAGGCAAATGCAGTGGCATTTGCAAAGGTAGCTGAAGATAAACGACGAGAAGCAACAGAGGGGCATGATGGTACTTGGGTAGCACATCCAGGTATGGTGGCAACAGCAATGGAACAATTTGATGCCATTATGACAACACCAAACCAAATTCATAAAAAGCGTGAGGATGTATGCGTTACTGCGGAAGATTTAGTAGCTGTGCCAGAGGGCACAATTACACTGGAGGGTCTTCGCGTTAACTGTAGTGTTGGAGTACAATATATTGCTTCATGGCTTCGTGGTAATGGAGCTGCACCAATTAATAACTTGATGGAGGATGCTGCGACAGCAGAAATCTCTCGTACACAAGTATGGCAATGGATTCGTCATCCAAAAGGGATATTAGACGATGGACGCGGTATTACTTTAGCGTTTGTCTTTGAAGTTTTGGAAGAAGAGCTTGTGAAAATTAAAGAGGCTGTTGGGGAACAAGCTTATAACAGTGGTCGCTTTCAGGAAGCTGCTGAACTGTTTAAATCTTTAATTGAGCAAGATGAATTTGCGGAATTCTTGACACTTCCAGGCTACGAAAAATTAGCGTAAAATACAAATCTACTAAAAACATATCCAACTTTCCTAATAACACTGGATTGCATTTAAATACAATCCATCCTATAAGGTAACGGGGTCTGTTCCCCCGTTTCTAAAGAGATGAGCACAATCGTATTAAAGGGGTCTATTTATAAAAGTATAGAGATTTTAAGGGGTGAAAGGTGTCTTACGAGCTTAGATGGGGAGCTTGTAAGACATCTTTTTGGTAAATCCGCGTAACTGTTTTACAAGTCTACGCGGATTTTTTCCTATTTTAGTTTACTATGGCAAGTACAAAGCCATCATAGCCTTTGACACCAACGGTTTGTATAGCTGTTGCCTCAATTCGGGGCTCCTCTTTTAACAGATCTAGAAATTGCTGTACGCCTTTAACACGTTCATCTACACTATCTACATCTGTTACGGCACCATTACGCACTACATTATCTGCCATGATAATAGCACCAGAATTCGCAAGTTTTAAAGCCCACTTCAAATATTCAGGATTATTGGGCTTATCCGCATCAATAAAAATAAAATCAAACAATTGTCCATTTCTTTTTAAGTATGGTAATGTATCTAATGCATTTCCGACAATAACTTCGATCTTTTCTTCAAAACCTGCATTTCTTATATTTTGCCTAGCCACTGAGGCATACTCTTCATTAATTTCTAAAGTCACTACTTTCCCTTCTTTAGAGAGGGCTTGAGCTAAGCAAATACTGCTATAGCCACCAAGTGTGCCAATCTCTAAAATATTTACTGCTCTTTTCATTTTAGCTAGTAAATACAATAGTTTACCTTGAGTCGGGGACACATCAATTTCTGGTATTCCTGCAGCTTTATTAGCCTGTAGTGCAGCATTAAGATAGCTGTTTTCTGGTAGAAGTTTATCCATAAAATATCCATCTACATTATGCCAAACATTTAACTCTGTCATCATACAGTCCTCATTTCTATGTGATTTAAAAGTGCAAGCTTGCATATAGAGTGTATGATAAAATTAATCATAAAAAAAATATATTATTATTATTTATGTATAACCTCAGATTATAGATGGGAGTGAAATCATGAATATTCATGGCTTAAAATTGTTTTATCATGTTGCTACTACAGGTAGTTTCACTAAAGCCGCAGAGTTATTACATATTAGCCAGCCAGCTATTTCGAGCCAAATTAAACGATTTGAGCATGAAATTGGGGTACAGCTCTTTAAGCAGCAGGGGCGAGGTGTAGTACTCACAGAATTTGGCGTAGCCCTAGCGGAGAAAGCTCAAAATCTTATTGCCCTTGAACATCATATCGAAACATTTGTAGAAGATTACCGCCTTGCAAAAGCAGGGGATTTACATATAGTGGCTACCTACCTGCCAGCAAATTTTTTAATCCCAAAATGGGCCGCTACTTTTAAAGCTGCTAATGAACATGTGAATTTAATGATTACAACGACCAATACCAAGGATGCCTTTGAGCAACTTATTCACTATAAAGCCGACATTGCGATATATGGTGGAGGAATTTCCGAGAGACCTAAAGAAATATGGTGGGAGGAACTATATGAGGATGAATTATGGTTTGTGGTGTCACCCAATCATAGGTATGCTCATCAAACCATTACATTAGTTGAAATGTTTCGGGAGCCATTTATTATGAGAGAGAAAGGGAGTTCGATGAGGGAGCATCTTTTTTCCTTGTGTCAAACATATCAAGTAAAGCCACCAAAAATTGCGCTACAATTTAATGGGATCAATGAAACAATACGTTCTGTTATAGCAGGATATGGTGCGAACTTTATTTCTTCCCTTGCAGTTAGGGAATACGTCGAGAGTGGGCAATTGGCAAGGGTCAATATTAAAGATATACATCCTGTTAAACATAAAATCGCTATTTGTACGAGGAATAATGAAAAACAAAATTTGTTAGTGCAAAAATTTATCGAGACAATTAAGAGTTCCCTATAAAAATTTCGTACCTCATGCACATTCAAATAAAATTTGTTATACTAGTTATATAACAAATATGGAGCTGATAAACATGTTTATTCAAATAGAGCCACAATCTAATGTTCCAATCTATGAACAAGTGACACGTCAAATAATTGAAGGTATCGCAAGAGGTGATATGAAGCAAGGCGATACCTTGCCATCTGTTCGGAGTTTAGCTGCTGATTTAGGCGTTAATATGCACACGGTTAATAAGAGCTATCATGAATTAGAAGCCAAAGGAATAATAGCTATACGTGCTAAATCTGGAGCCATTATACGTTCAACAGAGGAGAGGGCTTTGACACATGCGCAACTACAACAAATTGAAAAGAATTTGAAGCCTGTTGTGGCAGAAGGTATGGTGCTCGGTGCAACAGTGGAACAAATTGAGCACATGATGAAAAAGGTGTTCGCAGATTTGCAAATACCAGCAGAGGGAGTGTAGCAACATGCTACTTGGTGTTTTTATATCTATTTACATCATGACATTAGTTTTACAAATGATCGTTCCTTTTATCGTACGAGAGACCATTGTTTTTGGAGTCACTGTACCTGATCAAAACATTAAGCATCCTGTCTTAGCTAATATGAAAAAGCGTTATGCTCAAATAGTAGGTGGCACAGGTATTGTATTGTTAATCGTTATGATTATTAGTTACAATATACTAACTTCTGAATCTAATCAAAGTATGGTTTTACTGGGTTGTTTATTTAGCATGCTTACCTTGAGTATGGTACTGTACTGGGTAAATCACCAAAAGATATTAACTCTGAAAAAGCAGGAACAGTGGGGCGTAAATATCAAACAAGTCCGTGCAGTTGATCTCACAGCACGAAGTCGTGATGAGATGCTACCTTGGTCGTTCTTTGCTATACCTTTAGGGATATCAGGATTTTTAATTATTTATAGCATTCTTCATTACGATCAAATGCCAACTAATATAGCAGTACATTGGGGGCCAAGTGGGGAAGCCGATGCTTGGAGAAACAAGACGTATTTATCAGCTATTTCTTTGCCTCTTAGTATGTTAATGATGCAATGCATGATGTGGGGAATTACCGATTCCATTAAACGTTCTGCTATCAAAATAGCTGTAAATCGCAAGGAGGAGTCACTGGAGGATCAGCTAAAGACTCGAAAATATATGAGTTGGCAAATTTTGTTGGTTAGCTATGCTTTAACAGTATTATTAACGGTGTTACAACTTAGTAATATCTATCCTGCCATGACTGTGGGCTATAAGCTATTACCTGTATTTGTTTTATTTTTAGCTGTTGTGCTCGGTTCACTCTTTATTTATGTTGTGAAAAAACGCAAACATAGAGTACGCTATGAAGAAAATATTGATTCACAGATAATGGATGTGGATGAAGATCGCTATTGGAGGGGCGGCTTAATTTATATGAATCGTCAGGATCCCTCCATATTTGTAGAAAAACGATTTGGGGTAGGTTGGACCATGAATCTTGCAAATCCAAGAGGATATATTGTCATTGTCTTACCATTTCTCTTATTGCTGTTGATTTCTATATTTTCGTTATAAAATATATAGTGATATATGATGAAAAATTCGTTCCAAGTGAGCGAATTTTTTTCATATTGATTGGAGGTAGTCCGATGAGAATACTTGTTGTCGATGACGATGTGCATATTTTACAGCTAGTAAATATTTATCTAACAAGAGAAGGTTATCAAGTGTTACGGGCAGAAAATGCCCAGCAAGCACTAGCGTTACTGAACGGGAATCTACCTGATTTAGCTGTTGTTGATGTGATGATGCCAGGTATGGATGGATTCAAACTTACCGAGACTTTAACACAAGATTACGATATTCCTGTTTTATTATTAACAGCGAAGGGTGAGCTTGAAGATAAAGAGCGAGGCTTTTTAGCAGGCTCAGATGATTATGTTGTGAAGCCTTTTGAGCCGAAAGAATTATTGTTTCGTATAGCAGCCATATTACGTAGATTGGATAAGAAAAATCAAATAACCATCCAAATCGGCAAACTAGTAATTGATCGCCGTAGCTTTGAGGTTATTATTGGGGAAGAGACACTTATCTTACCTTTAAAAGAATTTGAATTGCTGGCTTTATTGGCGTCTCGTCCTAGCCAAGTATTTACACGGAGCTATATAATGGAGCAAGTATGGGGCTATGACTATGATGGAGACGAGCAGACGTTGAATACACATGTGAAGCGGGTTCGAGAAAGATTAAATCGTTTTGAAACTGCTGTTGAGATTACAACGGTACGAGGCGTTGGTTATAAGCTAGAGGAAACGTCATGAAGACTTTATACAGTAAATTTGTTGTGACAACATTGCTAGTGATGATTGGAAGCTTGTGTATTGGTTTTTTAGCGACGAATACATATTATCATCAAGTGGTAAAAGAAAAAAACGATACAAAAAACGTTATCATAGCACAGGGGATTGCTCATTATATTGAGACAGCTAAGCCAGAGGATTTAGACAACTATTTAATGACACTTGGCGAAATTGGCTATCAAATATATGTAACATCTGGCCGAGAAGGGCACTTTTTTGGTGGAGAATATCGTGATAAAGTATTGTCTGAATCTGTTGTTGAATATGTTTTAAATGGGAAAGTCTATCATGGTATGCGGGATTTCCCAAAAGAAACTTTTATGACAGGCTTTTTTGCTAACGAGTTGATTAATACAATTGGTGTACCATTCACATATGAAAATAAGTCATATGCATTGTTTATCAGACCAGATATTCGCTTATTATTTTCTGAGGTGCACACATTATTGGGCGGCTTAATGCTTGTGATGACAGTGCTGAGTTTACTAGCCATGCTACTATTTGCTAAGGCATTAATTCGTCCCATTACAAAGCTAACAGCGGCTACTCAACAGCTTGCACATGAAAAGTTTACAGTATTGGACATTGACCGTGGGGATGAATTAGGCCAATTAGCTACTAGTTTTAATATAATGACCAAGAAATTACAGGAAAATGATCGTGTGCGAAAGGAATTTATTAGTAATGTATCACATGATTTTCAATCACCTTTATTAAATATTCAAGGATATGTTGACTTACTTAAAAATCCCTTGCTGACAGAGAAGGAAAGACAGGAGTACGCAGCAATTATTGAGTTGGAAACAAAGCGCTTATCAACTTTAACGCAGCAATTATTGTTATTAACATCACTTGATCAATCGACAAGAATTGCCAAACGCGAGCATTACCGATTAGATGAACAGCTCAAGGAAACCGTACGGAAATATCGCTGGCAGATTGAGGAGGCGCAACTTCAAATAACCTATAAACTAGACCAAGTTATTTTTAATGGGGATGCAGGGCTTCTACAAAATGTATGGGATAACTTGCTGACAAATGCGATTAAGTACAATGTGGAGGGTGGACAAATACATCTATATTTACAGGAAAAACCTACTTCACTTGAAATCCTTGTTGAGGATAATGGTATAGGTATGACTATTGATCAATTAGCAAAGGTGTTTGACCGTTTTTATCGTGCGGACTCCTCCAGAACGAAGCAAGGGACTGGATTGGGACTAGCGATAGTTAAACAAATCGTAGAGCTACATGGAGGCACTGTGCAAATAGAAAGTATGATAAATGCTGGGACAAAGGTATATATTCATCTACCAATTTTGTCATAAGGAGTTCATGTAAAGTTCATGTTCCCCCTATAAACTGCTACTTAGTTGAAACAAACTAAGGGGGAGTTTTCGTATGGAACAGAAGTGGAGTATACGCCTTATTCGATTGGCTGCCATTTTTGCTTTAATCGGAACGTATTTAGGCTCGCATATGTCCGGTTCAGGAAGCTACGAGTATAGACCAATACATGCACATATTTTGCTTGGTGGTTGGCTGAGTATGTTTGCATGGGGTATTTTTTATCGAGCTTTTAAAGTGAAATCACAAAAATTAGTGAATATTCATGGTTGGACAGCTATTATTGGTGTTATGGGTTTAACAGTAGGGATGTGGTTCTACAATATCAATCCATTTCATTTTAGTAGCACATTTACATTAGTTTTCTTTATTGTAGGTGGAACTACGTTATTAATTAGCTTTGCTTTGTTCATTGTAGTAACATTTATGATCATACAACAAGAGGATATGAAAAATTAGTAAAACCTACTGTGTCACGATAAGTTCGAGACGCGGTAGGTTTTAATTGATTATTGGATATCTTGAAGTGATTTTTTCAGCCATTTTGTGGACTCTTGATAATCTTGGGCAACACCATGCCCTTTTTTATAGAGCATACCAAGTTGGAATTGCGCCTTTTGATGCCCTTGATTAGCGGCTAGTCTATATAGTTGGGCAGCTTTTGCAAAATCCTTTGGTACGCCCTGTCCATGGCTGTGCATTTGTGCTAATTGGTATTGTGCCTTCATATGTCCTTGTGCCGCAGACTGTTCAATCCACTTTGCGGCTTCTGTGTAGTCCTGTGCAACACCTTTGCCTTTATCAAATAAATTGCCTAGCTGATATTGGGCACCTGCATGCCCTTGAATGGCAGCCAGTCGATAGCATCTACGTGCTTCTTCCAAATCCATAGAAACCCCTAACCCTTGCTCATATAATAAGCCTAATTGATATTCAGCCTGAATATGGGACTGATCAGTTGCGGCTCTCCACCATTGCACTGCCTCTGGATAGTTAACAGGAACAACGCCAGCTGTCAGTAATAGGCCTAGCTCGTATTGAGCCTCCGCATAACCTCTTTCAGCAGCGGCCTTTAGGTGTGGTAAAGCTTTATCGGGTTGCTGGAGTTGATAGACATAAATACGCCCAAGCTCGAAGCCAGCACTAATATGTCCTTTTTCAGCAGCGAGTATTAGCCACTTCTCTGCTAATACCATATCCTGTTCCTTTTCATAGAGAAGGCCAAGATAATACTGTGCATTTAAATGACCTTTATGCGCGGCTAACTTGAACCATTTTAAGGCTTCTATATGATCCCTGGTGATCCCTTGGCCAGTATTGTAGAGCATGGCAATTTGAAATTCTGCATTCATATGGTCTTGTAAAGCAGCCATGTGAAACCATTTTGCTGCTTCTGCAAAGTTTTGTGAAACTCCACGACCTTTAAGATACATATAGCCGAGATTATATTGTGCACTTGCATCTCCCGCTAAGGCAGCCTTCTCAAAATAAGTGCTTGCCTCCGCATAGCTTTGCTCTACACCTGTACCATTGTGATAAAGAAACCCTAGATTGTTTTGTGCACTTGTATTCCCTTGATTGGCGGCTAAGGTGTACCACTTGGCCGCCTCAAGGAAATTTTGCGACATGCCTAGTCCTTGATTATAAAGCACACCAAGATTGTACTGAGCATCTGCATTTCCTAAATCAGCAGCTATTTGGTAGTGCTGGGCGGCTTGCATATAATTTGGTTCCACACCTTGTCCTAGATGAAAGAGTACCCCAAGACTATAATGTGCATTGGCATCATTTTGTGCTGCAGCTCGTTCATACCACATTTTTGCAAATGCATAATCTTTTTTGACCCCTCGCCCATGATTGTAAAGAGCCCCTAAATTATATTGAGCACTGGCATCACCATTTTGTGCAGCAAGTTCAAACCAATTAGCAGCATGTTTATAGGCTTCTGTTGATTGGTCATGCTGATGTAGGTTTTTATCAAACATCGAAACTGCCTCTTCGGCGTTATTTGATCTAAAGCTACGATCATAGCGTTTCATAAACCATTCAACAATATCACTCATATAATCAATAACAATTTTGGCTGCTTTTGTCTCCACAAGTTCGTTACTAGTATGGCTCGTCATTTTATAAACTAGATTCATTAATAGGAAAATCCGACGAGGATGAATTTGGGCTGCAAAACTCCGATTATTTAACAGCACGCGAACATTTTTTAATTTTGGTGCAGTATGCATTTCCAGCCGATAAATCTCATATAGAATTTCTTCTAAAACGAGAAGGGACTTTTGTAAAGAAACTGCAGGATTCGAAATGGCGAGCAAACTAGCATCTTGCAAATTGTTAGCTAATATTGTGAAGGATAACTTCCTTAATTTCTGACACTGTTCTTCTAGAATTTCGTAATGTATGACGATAGTACCCACCTCCTTCATACTATTCTCTTTTTTCATATATCGGAGAAATATCGATTTTATTGATATGTTTTAATGGGATTCATCAGTTGAATTGTTGCTGTTACATGATACTATTTGATATAAGGGAAATTCATAGATATGAAAAGCCTGACAGCCTTAGGTGGAGGATAGATATGAAAAATATTGCAGCTATTATTCCAGCATATAATCCGCAACAATCACTTATTACCTATGTACATCAGTTATTAGCAACGACCATTACACAAATTATTATTGTCAATGATGGGAGTGATCAGAAATATAAAGGTATTTTTGAGGATCTTAAAAAAATAGAAGGTTGCCAAGTCCTTCAGCATGATGACAACATTGGAAAAGGCGGCGCACTTAAAACAGCCTTTGCATATATACGAGAGCAAAAAAGTTTATGCCATGGGGTACTCACAGTAGGTGCGCATGGTCAACATACAGTACAAGATGTAAAGCTTGTCTTAACAATGACAAAGGTGTTTTCAGAAGGCATTGTACTAGGCGTGCGGAACTTCCATTCTGCCGATAGTACATTTCTTTCTTATTGGGGTAATCGAGCAACGAGCCTCTTTTTTGAACTACTGTATCATCGGAAATTGATGGATACTCAAACGGGTTTACGTTATATTTCTATAAATGAATTACCTTGGCTGATGAAAATAAAAGGTGATCACTATGATTATGATACAAATATGCTAATTTCTGCACTTAAAAGAAAGTGCCCTATTTTCGAGGTAGAGATTGGGCAATTACGAATAAAAAAGAATACCATTATTCAGTATGATGAAATAACAAATGCGAGCTCCATTATAAGGCGAATGCTTATGAATTATTTAAAACCAAGAAACAATGATGACTAGGTTTAAATTTGAAATAATGAGCTAGGATAAAGTATAACAATTACTCAATAGAACGTAGCGAGTATAGAAAGAAGGAGCGATGTTTATGGAATATTCAGATCAAGTTAAAAATCGTGTGAAACGAATGGAAGGACAGCTACGTGGTATTTTGAAGATGATGGAGGAAGAAAAAGATTGTAAGGCGGTGATTACACAGCTGTCAGCCGTACGCTCTGCAGTAGACCGAACAGTTGGTGTGATTGTTAGTACAAATTTATTGGAATGTGTGCAAAATGCTGAAGGGGATGGCGATAAGATGAATGAAGCCATTCAGGAAGCTGTTAATTTAGTAGTGAAAAGTCGTTAATAGTCGTAAAACTCACTGGAATGTAGTGAGTTTTATTTTTTTACAAATAAATAGTTATATTCGATACATATATTTTAATAATAGGTATTTTTTATTACAATGGTAATTTTATTTTTTCAGTTGAAAGTCTTAGTTGGGGAACTTGTCTGATAGCTTAGTAGTCACTTTCTTTGTTATGCTAAATACTAACAATAGACTTAAAGGGAAGTGATAGTTATGAAGAAATGGTTGTTATGTGGCGCTACTTTACTGATGTTAAGCCCAACTGCCGCTTATGCACAGCAAGCAGAAAATACTTCCCCAATACAACCTGTTGTCGCAAATTCAACAGGTACAACTTGGGAGCAGTTTACAAAAGAACTGGTAAAGCAAATAAATAATTTTGAAACGGATATAAAAATTACATATACTGGACCGATGGGTGATTTCAAAAAAGAAATTATGGATGCCTTTGAAAAAGCTAAAAAACAGGCTGTATATGCAAGTGGACATATGGAAAGTACCACAATATCCGCAGATTCTTTAGGTAACGTAACCTATAAAATTAAGTACCTGACAAATCAAACACAAGAAGCGGCTGTACAAAAAAAGATTGGTCAAGTACTGAAAAACATTATTAAACCCTCTATGACTGAATTCGATAAAGTAAAAGCTATTAACGATTATATTGTATCGAATACAAGTTATGGTACCAAAACAAAGGCAAGTCCCCACAGTGCTTATGCATTGCTATTTGAAGGACAAGCAGTGTGTCAAGGCTATGCTTTAACTGCACAAACTATGCTAGAGCAGACTGGAATTGAAACAAAATATGTTGTAGGCTTTGTGAATGGAAACGAGGCTCATGCTTGGAATTTAGTAAAAGTGGATGGCAAATGGTATCATTTAGATACAACCTGGAATGATCCACTGCCAAATCGCATTGGTGCTGCGTCATATGATTACTTTTTAGTGACGGACGAACAGCTTAACAAGGATCATTCTTGGATTCAGGCAGATTATCCAGCCGCTACAAGCACTAAATATAGCTTTTTGCACAATGTCCATTTTGCTTATCAGTTAAATAATACCGTCTATTTTAGTAATACTGCTGATAACGATAAATTGTATAAGCTAGATATGGCAAGTGGTAAAAAAACAAAGGTATTGGAAAAACGAGCGTTGTATATTACTGGAATGAATCAACATCTATACTATAGTGATTATAGCAACAGTGGATACTTAACAAAACTAGATTTGAAAACATTAAAAGCTGAAGTGTTGGTTAAACAGCAAGTAACGAATCTAAAGATTCATGACAATTATTTAATCTATAATATTCAAGCTAAAGAACATAAACTTAAATTAAGTCAATAAACAATTATTTACAGGCACAAAAGGACTCTTAATGGGTTCTTTGTGTTTGTTTTTGTATATAATGAATATAAGAAGACGGTTGGAGGTGAGGAGTTTGTGGAAGAAATTAGCCATTATTATGATTATCATTATTTTCATTGACCCTATTTATACGGCTGGTAAAGCAGTTGTTCAGCAGGTAGTAGAGTGGAAAAATAATGATGAAATAGAAACAATGCTTCTTTCAACAAAGGATAAAATCGTTGATGTGACTGCTAGACTTTCAGACAATGCCTCAATAGAAACTGCCATACCTATAGAAGATATGCATGATGCGGAGGTAGCACCTCCTGCTCAAGCCATTAAGAAACCAGAAACGAAGCTAGTTGTGACAAATGCCAAGGAAATGTCTGATGCAATGTATGCATATTATAGTAGTTTTTCGCCGAAGTTTGAAATTCAATATAAGGGTAATACACAACGAATCGAACAAATTGTAGAAGAGGCCTATAACAATGCCATCGAACGAGATGATTATGTCTATGGCCATATTAGTAAACACTCGATTCGTTTTGAATATGGTAGGAACCAGGCAACTATTTTTGGGGAACAAAGCTACTTAATGACGCCTGATCAGGCTGCCTATGTAGAGATGAATGTCCAAGACATTATCGCCAAAATCAAAAGTAAATCTATGACAGACGTAGAAAAGGTACGAGCAGTTAATGACTACATTGTTGTGAATACAGCTTATACTGATCAAACGAATTCTACTCCCCATAGTGCCTATACCGTTCTTGCAGAGCATGGAGGGGTATGTCAGGGCTATGCCTTACTTGCTCACTCTATGCTACAAAAGCTTGGGATTGAAACGAAATATATTGTGGGTTATGTTGGTCAAGAAGGACATGCATGGAATTTAGTGAAGTTAGGTGATCAATGGTATCACCTTGATACGACATGGAATGATCCAGTCCCAGATCGTAAGGGTGCGATTCGTTACCAATACTTTTTAGTGGATGATCGTACAATGGCAAAAGATCACACATGGATTGCCGAAGACTATCCTAAGGCAACAAGTACACGCTATAGCTATTATCATGCTATAGACTTTCCAGCACAGGTTGGCGACCAATTATATTATAGTAATATCTCTGATGACAATAAGTTGTATGTGCTTGACATGAAAACTAATAAAACGAAACGACTAACAAATTCTCGTGTACAATACGTAGTTTATGCAGATGGATGGCTCTATTATAGTAACTATTCCCGAGGGGCTTATTTAACAAAGATTCGTCCAGATGGAAGCGGGGAACAGCCCCTAAATAGAGAAGATACGAAGGATTTGTTTGTGAAAGATGGCTATCTTTATTTCACAACTAATGAATTGAAGAAAATGGCCCTATAAATTTGGGCGGAAAAAAAGGGCATGACTTATAAACAGTCATAGGCCCTTTTTGTTCGTTCAATCAAATAAGTAAGGGGGTGGTGTTGGCAAAGTGTAATGGAAATTTGCGGATACATTAATGCTATTTTATCTGTTAATGTTTTTAAAATGAGCGGATTATGTTTGATAGCACCACCATTACAATAAAGTGGAAACGGACCATTCTGATAGCTTGCTTTATTCAAGATGGCCCTTACCAAAAGGGTTAATTCTTGAGCAGCTTGTAGTGATATTTGAATGGCACAAGCATCTTTTTGTTCAACTGCTTGAGCGACAAATGAGCCCATCTTGGCCAATTGTGCATTCGTATAGGAGGGCTGAAATAACCACTCAGCTAGTTCTGTTACATGTTGTATACCTAAAGAATGATAGACGGCATCTTTTAAGATAGTTGACTCTCCACGACCATCCTCCATTTTAAAGATGGCTCTTACCACTTCTTGCCCTAACCAGTAGCCACTACCTTCATCCCCAGCCCGATGTCCCCAGCCTCCAGCACGGACAATTTGCTGTCCATCATAGGCGTAAGCGATAGCTCCTGTTCCAGCAATGAGTAATGCACCAGCCTGTCCAGCGGTCACACCAAGTAGTGTGGCTTCAGCGTCATTTTCAATAATAAGTGTATCGATAGGTAGCTGTGTAGCAGATAGGGCATTTTGAACAATGAATGTAACAATTTCTTGGTCTTTTGGAGAATCAATACCAGCTAAAGCAAAGGTAGCTACAGCAATTTGTGAGGGAGGGTACTTTTGCAAAAATGTTCCTACCTTTGCTAAAAGTTCTTGTAAAATTGCTGTAGCCGCTTCAATACCAATTGCTTGATAGTTAGAGCCCTTTGTTGCAGTTGAATATTGCATAACACCAGTTTCAGCATGAATGACTGCACATGCCGTTTTTGTCGCACCACCATCAATAACTAGTAGCCATTTCATCATTGATTCCATTCCTCAAGAAAGACCGTTAATTCTTTTTCCGCTTCAATAATGGAGCTTTCTTTTAGTTGAATCCATTCATAAAGATTGTGAGCATTCATTTTGGAACGTTCAAGAGCTGCTTTCATCGTGGCTGGAGCTGGACCACCTGGTAATGTACGAACACCAACAAAAGATTCTGGTTTTAGGGTTTTATAAAAGTCCTCCTCAGAGATCTTTAATTCTTTCCCCGTAATCAATTTAGATTGAGTATTAACGAGGCCCAATGTAAGGCTTGCTAGTGATTCCTCACCGTGAGCAAGTAGTACTTTAATGCACTTACTAACAATGCTATGTGCTTGTCGGAAGGAAATATCCTCTGAACGCACTAATGTATCAGCAAGCTCAGTGACATTGGCAAAGCTATTCTCTGCACGATTTCTTAATTTCTTCTTGTTAACATCCATTGTGACAACAAGTGAGCCAAATAATTTATATATTCCAATTAAACGGTCGATGGCACGCCATAAATAGGGTTGCATATCATCTTCAGTATCTACGATATCTCCGAACGGTGTATTATGTACCATCTGTAATACAGTGCATGCATCTCCAACAACTGCAGATAGTAAAGAGCGTGTATGCTCTATTGAAACTGGGTTACGCTTTTGAGGCATAATAGAACTTATTTGAACATATGGACTTGCGAGTGTGAAGGCATTAAACTCCTGGGTAGCCCATAATAAAAAATCCTGAGAGGTACGGCCAAGATTGAGTGCAGCGAGCTGTACAATACTTGCTGCTTCGGCAATATAGTCTGCCCCTGCCACTGCATCCCACGCATTTTCGATAATATCGTCGAATGCCAACAAATCACGCATGCGTTCTCTATTAATATTGAACCCTGTTGTGGTTAAAGCAGCAGCCCCCATACTACTCCGATTAACAGTTTTATAGACATTTTGCATGCGCTCAAAATCTCGTTCAAGCTGGTCGATGACGGCCTTTAAATAATGGGCAAAGGTTGTAGGCTGAGCCTGTTGCGTATGTGTGTAGCCAATCATGATAGTATCTACATGCTCCTCAGCAGCAGCGATTAAATCATCTCGTAATGTTAGTAGTTCTCGCATTAATAACAATAATTTTTGTCTTAATGTCATGCGATAGATGGCGATGCCCATATCATTACGACTTCGTCCTATGTGAAGATTTCCAGCAACATCACCAGCAAGCTCTATTAACTTATTTTCAATGCGGAAAAATAAATCCTCGTATTGGGGGTTATAATCCTCTAAGCGAAAATAATTTAAATCAATATTTTTTAGTGCTGTCCCAATTTGTTTCGCTTCATCTTTTTTTACAAGTCCTTGTTCTTCTAACATTTTTAAATGGGCTATATTGATTTGTAGCATAATTGTTAAAAAGTTTTTCTTTGCCTCATCATAAGCTGGCTGTAAGACAATTTTTCGATAGATGTTAGAAGGGAAAATCATCCCATCTTCCTGCTGTGTTTTGTTGCGAAAATCTTCAAACATTGTAATGGCCTCCTAATAGATTAGCAGTTAAATGGCTGTACCAGCACTGCCTTTTGATAGTTTTTCAGAAATAATAAGGACAACTAAAATTAAGCAAATTTGTAAGACACCATAGGCGCAGGCTGTTCCAAATTTAAATGCATATAATTTTTGGAATATCGCTACAGACAATGGAATAGTGGAAGTACTGTATATAAGAATGGATGCAACAAATTCACCAAAGCTTTGTACTAGGGCTAATAGTGTCCCTGCTAATATCCCGGTAAATGTTAAAGGTACGACAATACGTCTAAATGTATACCACCAATTGGCACCTAATCCACGAGATGCCTCTTCAATGGATTGATCTAGTTGTACAAGAGAGGCGGATGTTGACCGAAAAACTAGTGGCAAATGTCGGATGAAGTAGGCTAATGGTAAAATCCAAAATGTACCAATTAATACCTGATTAAAAGCAAAAATGTTTTCCGTACTAAAGGCAGCGATTAAATTGACTGCCACAACTGTTCCTGGTAATGCCCAAGGTACCATTATTAAAATATCGAGTAACGTTTTCCCTTTAAAGTTTAAACGGACCATAGCATAAGCGGCGGCGACACCAAAAATAATATTGCCAAATGTTGCGACGATTCCCATTTGAATAGAATTCCAAATAGGTCGCCATGTACGCTCATCGGTAAAAAGCGTAATATAATGATCCATTGTATAGTCGGTAGGGAGTATTTGAGTCTTCCATGCCCCATCAACAGAAAAGGATATCAATATCAGCACTAATATCGGTAAAATCAAAATTAAAGTGCCTATAAAAGAGGCAATAGCTGCTGCCATTTTTATTTTTTTGGAGGATACCTCCGATCGATGGACACTAATTCCTTTACTGAGATTTTGATAATTTCTCCGATTTTGATACCAACGCATGATGATTAAAAAAGTGATAGAGACAAAGGAAAGTATCATGGACTGTGTTGCAGCCATTTCAAGGTTGCCATTTGTACGAGATAAGTAGATTTGCATCGTCATAGTTCGCTCTACACCAAACATTAATGGAGCCGTGTAAGAAGCCATAGAAATCATAAACACTAATAAGGAGGAAGCAACAATGGAAGGTGTTAGCATGGGCAAAATAACCTTTGTCCATACGCGAATACGCCCTGCACCTAAACTAGTTGCAGCTTCTTCAAGTGCTGGATCTAGCCCCTTGATAGCAGCTGATGCGGTTAAATAAAAATAAGTATACATCGTGAATGTATGAACAACGATGACTCCCCAAATCCCTTTCAATGAAAACGGTACATGATCTAAGCCAAATAAATGCTGAAAGATTCGAGGGAAAATACCACTATCTCCGTACAAAAAAGAAAAGGATAGCACACCCACTAGAGGAGGAAGCGCCATAGGGACCAACACTAAAATTGAAAGTATTCGTCTCCCAGGGAAATTATAGCGTTCAAGTAAAAAAGCCATTGTTACTCCAACAATTGCACAGCAAAGGACGCTGATAATTGAAATATAGATACTGGTCCACAAAGCCTCTAAATTTGCTGGACTTGCTAGATCGAAAAATTTTCGATAATGAAGGAGTGCCTCATCCCCAGCAAAGCTTTGAATAAATGTTTGATAGAAGGGATAAACCACATAGGCGAACAGCACTAAAAATAATGGCGATATTAATATATAAATAAACCAATTGGAATGAAAAATTCGTGTCCACGCACTTTCTTGAGAAGCATTGACAGTTTGTTTTTCCATATTGGCTTCCTCCTATTCCCCTAAAAAATATAGTGAGTCATGTGTAACATTAATGGTAATGTCCTCACCGATCTTTTTTATTTGGTCATAAGAATTAATAATCATTACTTTAAGTGAAAAGGCGTTAAAATCTACAATATAATTGACACTAATACCTGTAAATTCAACAAATGTAATTTTCCCTGTTAATGTATTGTCCCCAGAACCTAAATGAATAGATTCCGGACGAATTGAAATAAATACTTTGTCTCCAATCATATGCGTTAAAGTCGGAGAGCTTTGTTGCTTTCGCCCAGTAAAAATATGTCCATTTGCTGTTATCACTTGTATATCTTGGCCATTAATCGTTTGTATTGTGCCTTCTATTAAATTGGTTTCGCCAATAAAGTTTGCCACAAAGCGATTTACAGGCTGATTATATATTTCTTGAGGGGTACCAATTTGCTTGATATGGCCTTCCTCCATGACCATGATTCGATCAGACATAGCCATGGCTTCCATTTGATCATGGGTAACATAAATAGTAGTGACACCAAGCTCAGATTGAATACGTTTGATTTCAATACGTGTTTCCTCACGTAATTTTGCATCTAAATTAGATAATGGTTCATCAAGTAATAAAATATCTGGCTCAATCACCAGTGCTCTAGCCAAAGCAACACGTTGCTGTTGTCCACCAGAAAGCTCATTGATTTTTCTGTTTCCATAGGCTGCTAGACGTACTTGTCCTCTAATGCGATCAACTTTGTGCTTAATTTCAGCCTTTGAAAATTTGCGAACCTGTAAACCAAAAGCGATATTTTCATCAACTGTCATATGGGGGAAAAGGGCATAGTTTTGAAATACCATACCGATATTGCGTTTATTCGGCTGAAGACGAGTGACATCCCGTTCATCAAAAAGAATTTTGCCTTTAGTAGGGTAATAAAAGCCAGCAATCATTCTTAAAGTAGTTGTTTTTCCACAGCCGCTAGGACCAAGAAAAGTAAAGAATTCACCAGCTTTTATATTAAGGTTTACATCTTTTACACCATACAATTGACCAAACTGCTTCGAGACATTTTCGATTCTGACACTTCTCAACAAAAAGCTCCTCTCCAACAGAGAATTCATTGCCGTGCAGGGGATGCTATAGTAAGGTAAAAATCCGCTAAAAAAGCCGAATCTTTACCTTGATACTTAGTTACCGCGACCTTTAATATTATTATCCCAGTATTCCATCCATTCAGCTTCTTTGTCAGACATTTGCTGCCAGTCTATATCAAATGTTTTTAAATCTAATTCTTGATACCATTCTGGCATGGAGCCTTTATCGATATCAGAACGTGTAGGAATTTGATAATAATCATTCGCTAATTGTGTCACCATCTCTTTTTCAAATAAGAACTCGACAAATAGTTTTGCATTTTCTAGGTTTTTCGCATTGTTCACAACTGCTACGCCATCTACTAAAATAGGCGCTCCACTTTTTGGATAAATATAATCAAAAGGATAGTCAGTCGTATATTTCTTTAATAAAATATCTTGCAGATTCCACAAGGAGACACTACCTTCTTGACGTGTTAGCTTTAAATACAAAGCATTAGGGTCTTGCGTATATTCCTTTGTATTAGCGTCTAATTGTAATAGCCATTCATAGCCCTTATCAGGAGAGTTAGCATCTTGTCGTACAATCATGGAGGAATATATTGTGCGCATTGTCCCTGACGCCAGCACACCTCGAATTAAAATTTGGTCCTTCCATTTAGGATCTAGAAGATCATCCCAATCCTGTGGCCCAGTTTCTTTTGTTAATAAATCGCTATTAATCATAATAACTTCTGGAAGCAGCATCTCTCCGAACCAACGTCCATCTGCATCTTTATGTGTAGCATCAATGGAATCGCTAAAGCTAGGCTGCCAAGCATGTAATAAGTCTTCATTTGCCCCAACGATGAGGGCGGATTGTGTGCCTCCCCACCAAAAGTCAGCCTGAGGATTAGCCTTTTCACCACGTAAACGCTCTAAAATTTGCTGGGCACCCATAGTTAAAAACTCTACTTCAATGTCTGGGTACTTTTCATTAAACTGATCGATTACCTTTTGCACCATTTCTTCGTCGCGCCCTGTGTAAATAACTAGCTTTCCAGATGCCGTTGTTGCTGCTACTTCTGTCTTGTCGTTATTTGCTGTGTTTTTTGTAGAATTTTGGTTTTCGTTTCCACTACATGCAGCTAAAACGAAAAGCATGAACACAAGGAAAAAACTAAGAATGCGTGTTTTTTTCATCAACTTCCCCTTTCTTAAAGTAAGGTACTTACATATTGCAGTATAATACGAAGGGGTAACATTAATGTTAGAATTATTAAAAAATTACACTTACCCACATCATAGTGAAGTACCAATCCAATAGCAACGGCATTTCAGTGAAATTCAAAAAAACTCCTTGAAAAGGAATAATTCCATTTTCAAGGAGTTTTATATCTGTTTAAGAATGTGCTTCTAATAAGCTGTCATTTTGTCGACGTTGTGCAATAATTGTCGGCAACATCATACCAACAATTACTAGAATAATACCCATTATTTGCAGTGCAGTTAAAGGTTCATGTAGAACAATAACGGAAACTGTAACCGCAACGGGTAATTCAATAGCACTTAAGATGGAAGCAAGTGCGCCACCAATTTTAGGAATAGCAATTGAAAATAAGTAAATTGGTAAAATGATACCGAATAGACCAAGTGCTAGTCCAAACTTCCACAAGCCTTGCATAAATAATTTGCCGTTCCAAATAACTTCTGGACTCAGGAAAATACTGATCATGATAAGGGCTATAAAGGAAACGATTAATACCCTTGATGTGGTTGTAACACCCTCGACAGGTCGAGAATTAAATTGAATGAAGCAGGCAAAGGTAACGGCAGCTGCAAAGCCAAATAACCACCCTTGGATAGGGATATCGCTTAAATCTACATTTAAAACACCAGCAGCTAAAATAGTTCCTACAAACAAGATAATGATGGAAATCACTTCAGGTCGGCTTGGTAATCTTTTATGTAGGGCACAATCAATTAGCAGACCAATCCATGTAAATTGGAACAGCATTACTACCGCTAGAGAAGCGGGTAAATATTTTAGAGATTCTCCGTACACTATACCTGTCGTCCCAGTAAAAATACCAGCACTAATTAAAATAAATAAGCCCTTTTTGGACGGCTTAGGTAATTTTCTGTCTGTAAAAATAAAAATGGCTACAACAAGTATAAAGCCAATAATATACTGACTTGATACTGCCTCTGCAGATGTAAAGCCGTGTTGCATCGCTACTTTGACAATAGTCGACAAAATTCCATAGCTACTAGAAGCAATGACAATCAAAAGAGGATAAATTAAATTCGTTTTCATATATAAATTCTTCACTTCCTAAAACTGCTTGACCATATGATGAAATGGCTCATCGATGATGGACCATGGCTCAGTGATAACAAAGCCTAAGCGTTCATAAAGACGGCGTGCATCTTCTTTTTGGGTTTCAACATTTAATGATAATTTTGTATAACCGCGTTGTTTTGTCAGATCTTCGGCAAATTGTAAAAGCAATGTGCCAATTCCTTTACCGCGTGCTTCGGGTGCTACACAAACTGTATCGATATAAGCCTCATCTTCATGGGCTTCTTGATCAATGACGATCGATGGGGCATTTTTTGATGCTAACCACTTCACTAGGTTAGCATCCATGGCAATGGCCTGTGCACCATAATAATAAACGAGAATCCCTAATATTTGCTCACCTTCCGTAGCGACAAAGGTATTTAAATAAGAATGTCGATTGTCATCACGTTGAAAAAGAATTGTCAGTTCTTGACTAACAGCTTCGGCTGATTGCTCGCCAGTTAAGCGATTTGCAATATCACCAATTGCATCGATAATTAAAGGCACAACGGCATGGGCATCTTGAGGTTGCGCTTGTCGAATTGTAATACTCATCTTGAAAATCCCTACCTTTCTATAGGCAAGTATAACAAAGAAAGAGGATGACTCAAATTTTCTGGCATGTTCTCAAAAGTTAAACCTTTATAGAATGACAATTTTCGTGTTAATCTATAATGACTAGACTTTCAGGAGGACAATCATGACGAAGCAAGAGAAGGATTTTATTTTAGTCTATGGAGATGCTTTTATTGACTATATTGCTGATGATGTAACAAACACATCATTTACTAAATATATGGGTGGTGCAACGGTCAATGTTGCAGCTGGTATTAGCCGTATTGGTGCGCCTTCCGCCTTAATTACAATTACAGGGGATGACGATGGTTCCCAATTTGTACGTGATGGGCTTGTACAGGAGGGAGTAAAGCTAGATTATGCTGTATTTGATCCAGCTAAGCGAGTAAGTGGCGTATATGTGCATCTAACAGAAGCATGTGAGCGGATTTTTAAAGATTATGTTGATGAAACACCTGATTTACAAGTGGAGCCATCACAGTTAAATGAAGCAGCATTTAAACATGCCTCAGCTTTAACGGTGTGTTCAGGTACTATGTTCCATCCAACGGCTCTAGCCACAACACGAACTGCTGTAGAAATGGCGAAGGAAAAGGGTGCAATCATTGCAATGGATGCAAATATTCGTCCATTACGCTGGAGCAGCGAAGAAACTTGTCGAGAAACAATTACATCGTTTTTTGAGGATGTAGACATTTTAAAGGTGACGGATGATGAATTATTCTTCCTGACAGAAACAACTAGTTTAGAAGAAGGTATTGAACAACTAAATAGCTATTTAGTGCCTATTATTTTAGTAACAGTAGGAGAGAATGGCACCTATGCCGTGCTTAATGGTGAAGTCATCCATGTACCAACTGAGAAGGTGATACCTGTGGATACTACTGGTGCAGGCGATGCATTTATGGCAGGTGTATTACGTGATGTTCATTACAATGGCTTACCTACAACGAAAGAAGAGCTTGTTCGTTGTACAAGCTTTGGCAATAAATTAGGGGCATTTGCAGCAACTAAGGCAGGCGCCTTAACTGCTTTACCATATTACGAGGATATTAAGCATTTACTGAAATAATCTTGTGGAGTGTGACAAGTATGGAAAAAAGCTATGATGTTTTAGTAAAGGATCGAATATTCTTTGGCGGTGCAAAAGATGCGAATGAGGCATTTGCGCAAGAAGCTGTAGATGTTGTGATAGATGTTAGAGTGAAGGGGCTTTCATCCGGAGAGGAAGAGGCCGTTTCTTATTCGTATAAACATATGCCAATTGCAGATGAAGATATCGCAGTAGCATCATCCATTCAAGATGTGGCGAAGGAAATTGCTTTATCCTATGAAGCAGGACAGAAAGTGTATGTTCACTGTGGGAGTGGTGGCGGTCGTGCTGGAGTTGCAGCAACTGCTGTGTTAATGGAGTTAGGGATGGCTAATTCACTAGAGGAAGCGGAGGCGGCAGTCAAAAAAGCTCGTCCACAAGTAACTATTCGTCCTATAATGGAAGATGCTCTACAAAAACTTTATAAATAATGGAAAAGATGTACTGATTAGGGTACATCTTTTTTTCTTGAATTTTATACCGAAAGGGAGGTGTTGTACTGATTCTAAAGCAGAAACCGAAAGTTGAAATAGGGGAACACCTTCAAAAATCGCCCAGCACTGTGGCAATGACGGTGAGACCAATAGCAAGTTGCTCTAAATCCTTTGGTAGAAGTCGCAGATTAAATTTGAAGAGGAGCTTTTCAAGCAAGCTCGAAAAAATTTAGAAGCCAATATCACAGAGGTGTTATTGGTGCTTTAACAATTTTGTTCTATACATATTAGAACAAAATTGTTATAGTTTATGTATAACAAAAAATGGGGTGATCTGTATGATGGAGGAATTAGCGAAGGTTCCATGGGCAGTTATAGCACCGCTCATCATAGTTCAAATAATATTAATGATCGTAGCACTAATTGACTTGCGTAAAATACATGCGACAAATGGACCTAAAATTTTATGGGTATTTATCATTCTATTTACAAATATATTAGGATCGATTGCGTACTTTATAGTGGGGAGAAAGCAGTCATGACAACAATACTTCAAGTAACAGGTTTGACCAAGCAATTTGCAGAGCACAAAGCTGTCGATGATGTTCACTTTATTCTAGAGGAAAAGACTTCAACGGCGTTAATAGGACCAAATGGGGCTGGCAAGACAACCACTTTATCCATGCTAACAGGGCTTTTAAAACCGACTGCTGGAAGTGTAAAGATGCTAAATGGGGATTTACGTACGAATATAGGGTTTTTACCTCAATATCCCCAGTTTTATCCCTGGTTAAGTGCGTTAGAATTTACTGAGATGGCTGCAAGGCTGAATGGTGTAACAGCAAAAAATGCTAAATTGGAAGCGCAAAAAACATTAGAGTTTGTAGGGTTAGGAAATGCCCAACATAAAAAAATAGCTACTTTTTCTGGTGGGATGAAGCAGCGACTTGGTATTTCCCAGGCAATTGTGCATAAGCCTAAATTACTGCTATTAGACGAACCTGTTTCAGCATTAGATCCTGTTGGCCGTAGGGAAGTACTTGATTTATTAAAAGGATTGCAACAAGAGACGACCATTTTATATTCAACGCATATTTTAAATGATGCGGAAGAAATGACAGATCAGTTACTATTCTTACAAAATGGAAAACTGGTAGAGCAAGGAACATTACGAGAGGTACGGCAACGTTTTGATGAGCAAAATTATGTAGTTGAATTTTCTAACGAGCAAGAGGCAAAGCTTTTTGCAAGTTCGTCTGAACAAGTAATAGGTTGTTATGTGTATATCGAGATAGTGAATGAGGAGCCGACGATGAAGGAGTTGCTTCAGCGTTTAAGTGGATGTCCTTATACAATAAGAAAAGTGGAACGACAAACAGCATCTTTGGAGGAAATTTTCATGAAGGTGGCGAAAAAAGCATGAGAGGATTCAATGTACTTCTGCAAAAGGAATTTAAAGAGGCATGGCGGAGCTGGAAATTTTTGTGGATACCTCTTGTGTTTGCCTTGCTGGGAATGAGTGACCCTCTGACAAATTATTATATGATGGATATTTTAAATGCTGTTGGAAATGTGCCAGAAGGCTTTGAAATGTTGATGCCGGAATTAATGCCAGTTGATCTATTACAAGCTTCTATTGGGCAGTTTCAAACCATAGGATTATTGGTGATGATGGCTACTTTTGTGGGTGTTATTAGTAAAGAGCGTGCAAGTGGTATGGCTACCTTATTATATGTAAGACCTATTTCTTTTGGAGCCTACTTTATGAGTAAATTTATTGTTATGAGTACAGTTAGTTTTGTAAGTATTTTTGCAGGTTTTGCAGCGAGTGTGTATTACACTAGTATTCTATACGGTACTTTAGAAATTGGATCATTGCTTGTAAGCTTTTGTACGTATTATATTTGGCTATTATTTGTAATAGCTGTAACTTTAATGATGAGCGCTAGCTTTAAAACGATTATAGCTACTACATGTGCCTTTACGGTTATCTTTGTAGGGCAAATAGTAGATATGATCGTAGGTCTTTTTTGGACTATATCCCCTTGGAAGTTAGCGAACTATGGAACTTTGTTAGTTCGTGGAACGATGGAGATGTCAGATTACTGGTGGAGCTTGACGATTACCATAGCATTGACAATCCTCTGTATTTGCATTGGAATCATTATGATGAAAAGAAATGCGGCTATGGCAAAAATATAAACAATATAGGACGGAAAAATCGTATTTTTACGGATTTTTCCGTCCTTTTGTTTTAAAGCATCCCACCATTGATCAGCAGGATAAGCCCAACAAAAAACATGATCCAGGAAAGGGCAGAACTAGTACTTCGATCAAAGAGTGTCTGAATCCTTCTTAAGGGTTTATTCATAAATCTGCTAAATAAAAGATGTAAGCCTAATAGGAGTATTCCTGGTGTAATCATCACTAAATTGTAACCACCCAATAATGGTAGCCATTCATAAAATGCTAGATGATTACTTGTTAGAATACCTATTGTTGCAAAATAAGGAAGAGCTGTAGCTACCTCTAGAATAGAAGTAGTGAAACCTAGGGCTACCATAGCACCCACATGTAAGGATTTTGGTTTAGGTGCTCCTTGCGCCTTTTTCTTAGGTACTAACCAACTACCTACAAATAATATTCCACCCACAATGGTCATAATTAACCGAGCGGAGTAGCTATTTAACAAATTAGCAATAGGATCAAATATACATTCTTGGAATATCCATAACTTAGGAATATAATGGGGATGTAACTCGAAATTTGTCAAATAACTCGGAAAATACAAAGTTAATATAGAAAGAAGGTACGTAAAAAGTGGGGACAGAAAATTCCGATCGTTTCCTGACAGCGTTTAATCGGATAGACCATAGATTACGAGATATTGTAGGTATAAAGGATTTTACGCCCTTTTATCGGCTCATTGATCAAGCGAAGAAAAAAGATGTATTAGTGAAAAAATATGAAGATGATTTACGGTCATACGCTGATTTGCGAAATGCCATTGTACATCATCGTACTTCTTTAAATTATGTAATTGCAGAACCACATACAGATGTAGTCGAAAGAATTGAATACATAGATGCTACTCTCGCAAAGCCTACACTTGTGGGGCAAATGTTCCGAAAGAGAGTACTTGTTTTTCAAGAGAGTGATTCCCTAAAACATGTGTTAAAAGTTATTCGCCAACGAAAATATACACAATTCCCCGTCTATTTTAATAAGCAATTTCAAGGGCTTATTACAACTGTAGGAATCACCAATTGGCTTGCCTCTAAAGTGGGTGGTGACTATTTACCGAAAGGGATTCCAACGTTGCATGATATTTTAATGCATGAAAAAAACAAGGTGAATTACAAATTTGTCAGTAGATACATAACGATCTATGAAGCCGAAGAAATTTTTAAACAAGGTGTTGAAAGAGGTAGGCGCTTTGAGGCTTTACTAATAACGGAGCATGGCAAACCACATCAAAAATTAATAGGAATCATCACACCGTTAGACATTGTTAAAATCGATTAACAAAAAGACGAGACAAGTCAAGCAATTAGGGGCTTGATTGTCTCGCTTTATCTTTTAAGCTAATGTATAAGGACCCATTTGTCTGAACTTGTGCAAAAAAGACATCTTCAACGGACTGAACATTTTGTTTTTTCAGCTTCTTCATTACCCAGTCATCCGTTAATTCAAGCTCAACAATATTTTCTTTGATGAGTTGCCCATCTGATATGACCTCTGTAGGCAGATAGGTAGGTGGGCTAACATCTGCTTTAACATCCTGCTTTGTAGCAACTTGTTCGGAGGTTTTCTGCAACACACTTAGTTTTCCATTTGTTTCAAGTAATGCGTATTGTACATCTTGTACAGAGAAAATGGCTTGCTCACGCAGCATCATTGTCAGCTCATCCATATGCAAACGATTTTTCCTTAAGGCAGATTCTAAAATGAGACCATTTTGCACTACAATCGTAGGTTTGTCATCAATAAGTACGCGAGCCTTTTTTGATTTAATCGTAATGATGGTCATTAAGTAGGTCAAGACACTCCACCAAATAAGAGAAATGGCACCATCTAAAAAGGGTGTTTCTTCTTGTGAGGCAATTTCCGAGGCAATCGATCCAAATGTAATACCCGTAATGTAATGGAAAAATGTTAGTTGGCCCAATTGTTTTTTTCCGAGAATACGTGCCAGAATAAGTAATATGAAGAAAGAGAGCGTTGTTCGAAGAATCATTTCCCAAAAGTGAGCATGAATAAAGCTTTCCATGCATACATCAACTCCTTTTAAAGCTGTCGAAACATAGCTTGTGCAAAATGGTCGATAGTATGCGACAATCATGAATAAACAAAAACTAAAAAGAGCGAGGTGGCAGCATGAATAATCAATTAAACATGACAAACCCAATCTATCCAATAATGATTTTAATAGGTGTTGCTCACCTGATCAATGATACGATGCAAGCTGTTATTCCAGCTATGTTTCCAATTTTTAAAAGTGAGCTAGGACTGACCTTTACCCAAATCGGCCTTATATCATTTGTCTTAAATATATTTGCATCTGCATTACAACCTATTGTTGGCTTTGTCAGTGATAAAAAGCCAATGCCATATGCGTTACCAATAGGAATGATCAGCTCATTTATTGCTATCGCAATTATTGCATTTACAACTCAATATTGGATTATTCTTATCGCCGTATTATTTTTAGGCTTCGGTTCGGCAATATTTCACCCTGAGGGTTCTAGGGTATCATTTATGGCAGCAGGTTCTAAAAGAGGACTTGCTCAATCTATTTATCAAGTTGGGGGAAACTCGGGACAAGCTTTAGCCCCATTAATTAGTGCCTACATTTTTGATATTTTCGGCCAGCGTGGTGCAGCAATTGTATTAGTGGCTGCAACATTCGGTATCATTTTATTAAGTAAGATTGCTAGATGGTATAAAAACCAATTGGAGCTAGAACGTCAAGCGAAGAAAAAACGTGTATTGGTTTCAACATTGCCACCTTTAACAAAGAAACAAGTTGGTATTGCTTTAACCTTATTATTTACTATTATTTTTGCACGATCATTTTATACAACAAATATAACAAGCTTTTATGTATTTTATCTGATGGATCATTATGATGTGAGTCTTCGACTTGGACAAATCCTTATTTTCTTGTTCATGGCATTTGGTGTAGTAGGAACCTTTTTCGGGGGCTCTCTATCAGACCGTATTGGTAGAAAAAATGTCATTATTCTTTCTGTTGTAGTACCAATGCCATTTTGCCTAGCATTGCCTTATGTACCGCTATGGGCTGCTATGATATTTTTAGTCATTATTGGTACATTGATTATGATTAGCTTCTCTGTAACAGTAGTATATGCGCAAGAGCTCGTTCCAACAAAAATTGGCACAATGGCAGGCTTAACAACAGGCTTTGCTTTTGGGATGGGGGCAGTAGGGGCGATGGTTATTGGTGTTTTGATGGACCACAAAGGTATTGATTTTACAATGATGGTCGTTTCAATATTACCATTATTATTGCTAATTGCGTTCTTCTTACCGAAGGATAAACCAGCATCTACAGCAGTTTAGAAAAAAACGCGTCCTCTAAAAAAAGAGGCACGCGTTTTTTATTGTCTTAATGGGGATAAAAACTCTGCAGGAAGCTTCTCTTGATCGACCACATAGCCTTCTGAAATATGAACTTCATGCATCTTATCGTTGTAAGTGAATTTGAAGACACCATTGTCAAAATCGGTGCCAATTTCCTTGAAAAATATACCTTCAATGGATACATATTTCGGACAGGTAAATGCTACTTTAAAGTTTTCTTGTTCTTTAATTAAGTAAGCACGAACACCTTTTTCGTATGTCTCATTTGCATCATCATCAGTTGGACGTTGAACAGCAACAATATGAAAATCTACAAATGGAACTTCTTTTAACAGAACATTAAGGAAAGATCCTTTAGTAATCTCTTCCCAACGACTTTGTGCGCTTTGTCCTACAATAATTTGTGAAATGCCAAAGTTTTTCGCGACTTCTGCAATGACCTTCTGTATGGGGCGTTTTTCATTATCTTGCAAAATGAATTTTTCAACCTCAAGCTCATCTGATAACTTTTTCCATTGCTCAATATAACTAGATTTCTCAGCGTCAAATGCATCAAGGGGTTGCGAATCAACTGAAAGAATATAGAGTGGGCAATCTAGCATTGTGGCCATTTTGTGACCCCGACGTATCAAACGTTCGCCATTTAAGCCATAGTAAACACAAACTAAAATACTTTCATCTAAACGCCCTTTTACATGCTTCATAAAAAATGTACACCTCTTATCTGTTGGTATTTTGTTAATTTCACTGTTGATTTTGAAAAAATTATCCTAAAACAGCTAAAATTGATGCTGTTACAGTGCATTATGCTCATTTATATTGTATACTTAAAAATGTATAAAAGTTAACGGAAATATATTGGAAAACCCTTGAAGTAATAAGCTTAAATCAATAATTTAAAGTTATTTAATTTATGCATTGTGTGCATCTAAGCAAAATTGATTCCATATGCCACACTATTATGCAGTGTGTTAAATAGTTAGTCAAGTGTCTTTATAATGCTGATATAATTGAGTTAAATTGATTTGCAACTGTATAAATTATCTGATTTTCCACAAGTTATTTAGGCTTGCATCGGGTTAGAGGTGACTAAATAACTAAACATACCATTTTTAATAAATAACAAGGCACTTTAACACCCCATCACTTTCCATTTGCAAAATTTCAAGAATAAATCTGATATGTTACTTAGCTTAAACAAATTGCTATAATCTTAGCACTTAACATTCCAATCACCACAAAAATTTGCTTGATGATTTTGATAGTAGGAGGTTTTCATTTGGTTACAGTTCTCATCGCGATACTCTTGCCATTTGTTTGTGCTGCACTTATCCCATTGCTTTATAGGCGACTAAGGCGTGTAACACATCTTGGCTGGTTTGTTTTCTCTGTTCCATTCATCTTATTTCTTTTACTTGCGCGCTATATTCCTCAAATTGCCGGAGGTAAAACATTTATCCATACATATGAGTGGATTCCCTCTTTTAATATAAATATCACAACTTACCTAGATGGGCTCAGTATGATCTTTGGCTTACTGATTACAGGTGTAGGTAGTTTAGTCATTTTATATTCTATTTTTTATTTATCAACGAAAGAATCTCTTCATCATTTTTACTGCTATTTATTACTATTCATGGGCGCTATGCTTGGCGTTGTTTTTTCAGATAACCTAATGGTATTATACACATTTTGGGAATTAACAAGTGTGTCATCATTCCTATTAATTGCATTTTGGCATCATAGAAAGGCATCACGTGCAGGTGCTAAAAAAGCAATGATGATCACAGTCTTTGGTGGTCTCTCTATGCTTGCAGGTTTCCTAATGCTCTATGTAGCCTCCAATACGTTTAGTATTCGTGAAATTGTAACTAATGTAGAGATAATCCGTGATCATGCCCTATTTACTCCAGCACTAATCTTGATTTTACTAGGGGCTTTTACAAAATCTGCACAATTTCCATTCCACATTTGGTTACCAGATGCGATGGAAGCACCGACACCTGTCAGTGCTTACCTACACTCTGCCACAATGGTAAAGGCAGGTATTTATTTAGTTGCCCGTTTCTCTCCAATCTTTGGTGGAGAAGCGACTTGGTTCTGGCTAGTAAGTGTTATTGGTCTAGTCACACTCTTCTGGGGTTCATTTAATGCAGTTCGCCAAACGGATTTAAAAGCTCTATTGGCCTTTTCAACGGTGAGTCAGCTAGGCTTAATTATGAGTCTATTTGGCCTCGGGTCTGTTGGTCATTATTATGGCTATGCCGATAGTTCTATTGTGTATACACAAGCCAGTTTTGCGGCACTGTTTCACCTCGTAAATCACTCCACATTCAAAGGAGCCCTATTCATGATGGTCGGAATTGTCGATCATGAAGTTGGGACTCGTGATATTCGCCGTTTAGGTGGCTTAATGTCCTTAATGCCTGTCACTTTTACGATCGCAGTAATTGGTGGCTTTTCGATGGCAGGATTGCCACCATTTAATGGTTTCTTAAGTAAAGAAATGTTTTTTGCAGCAGTCTTGGCTATTCAAGATGTAGAGGCATTTTCCATTGCTGATTTAGGATTATTTTTCCCACTGATAGCATGGGTAGCTAGTATCTTTACCTTTGTCTACAGTTTGATTTTAATTAGTCGGACATTTTTGGGTAAACTACAGCCTGAGAAGATCGATAAAAAACCACACGAAGCTCCGCTGGGCATGTTAATATCGCCAGTTATTTTGTGCATGTTAGTAGTCGGTATCTTTTTCTTCCCAAACGTGTTAGGCCACTATATTTTAGAGCCTGCCATGGCCAGTATTTATCCTACATTCCCAACAACCAGTGAATTAACACCACATATTTATGCGTGGCATGGAGTTAATGCTGAATTGTTAATGACATTAGGTGTGATTGTAGTTGGGATCATCTTATTCAAAACATTGAAAAGCTGGAAGCCACTGTATCGCATTTTTTCACAAAAATATACGTTTAATACGTACTACAATCGAATCATCGAGATAAGTGAAAGTGGCTCAGAGAAGCTTACTCGCAAATATATGACAGGTAATTTAACACATTATTTTGTCTATATATATGTATTTTTCGTTGCACTTATTGCTGGCTATTTTATTTGGTCAGATGCAATGACCTTCAATTTTGATATGGACTCTACTATTGAGTCATACGAATTAATTCTTGTATTTGTCATGGTATTCGCTGCAGTGTGGATGATTTTCGCAAAGGGCCGTGTGACAGCGATGTTATTAAATGGCGTATTAGGCTATTCAATTGCCTTCTTCTTTGTCATTTTCCGCGCGCCAGATTTAGCGTTAACACAATTAGTCGTAGAATCAGTAACAACTGCATTATTCCTTTTATGTTTTAAATATTTACCAGATTTAATGCCTGAGGCACCTCGCAAAAAAGTGCAATGGTCTAAAGCCATGATCTCTATCTTTGTTGGGGCAACCGTTACAATCGTTGGCCTGGCCGTAGTACACTACAACCGCTTTGAGCCGGTGTCCACTTATTTTAATGATGCCTATGAGTTGGCAGGTGGTTCCAACATTGTTAATACAATTTTAGGAGATTTCCGTGCTTTTGATACGATGCTTGAGGTAGTTGTGCTTCTGATTGCTGGCTTAGGGGTTTATACATTGACAAAGCTTAAGCCTCAAAAGGAGGAAGAAGATCATGAAAATTAATGATGTGATATTAAGGACAGTCACTAAGGCAGTCGTATTCATTATTTTAACACTTGGGGTGTATTTGTTCTTTGCTGGACATCACGCTCCAGGTGGTGGCTTTATTGGTGGCCTCGTGTTAGCTTCTGGCATTGTTTTATTGTATCTTGCCTACGATATAGAGACTGTGCATAAAGGGATGCCATTTGACTTTAAAAAGGTTGCAGCTCTTGGTGTATTGCTGGCAACAGGAACGGCAATTGGTTCTTTGTTTTTCGATGTCCCTTTTTTAACGCAGGCTTATACGTATATAAATGTTCCGGTTTTCGGGAAAATGGGTTTTTCAACCGTAACCATTTTTGAAGCAGGTGTAGCTTTAACGGTTGTGGGTGTTGTCGTGACAATCATTTTAAGTATAAGTGAGGATGAGTAGCCAATGGAATCTTTAATACTTGTTTTAGTAGGTATATTAGTAGCTGTTGCGACGTACTTAATCCTCTCAAAACAGTTATTGCGTGTTATTTTAGGGACTGCTGTTTTATCACATGCTGCCCACTTGCTGATTTTAACAATGGGAGGTCTTAAAAAAGGGGATGTGCCATTATTAGGGGAATCAGAGGGTCCTTATACAGACGCATTACCGCAAGCCTTAATTTTAACAGCGATTGTTATTAGTTTTGCTGTAACTGCTTTTGTTCTCGTTTTAGGCTATCGAGCGTACAAAACAAATGGTTCAGGGAATTTTGATGAATTGAGGGGTACGCCGGATGAGTAATATTATTGTTTTACCATTAATTGTACCGGTAATTACAGCTATTTTACTGGTGTTTTTAAAAGAGCATGTCTTTTTACAGCGGATTATTAGTTTGCTGACATTAAGCTTTATCGTTATTATTAGCATCATTTTATTGTTAGAGATTCAAGAACAAGGAATAATGCGCATTGACTTTAGTGGCTGGGCACCGCCTTTTGGTATCTCATTTGTGGCAGATTCCTTCGCAACACTACTAGTGTTAGTTGCAAATCTTGTAGCAGTTATCTGTATGCTATATGCAATTTTTACAATGGAGTTAAGGTATGAAAAAATGTATTTTTATCCGTTTACTTTACTCATGGTAGCGGGCGTTAACGGTTCATTTTTGACGGGAGATATCTTTAACTTATTTGTATGCTTTGAAGTTATGCTGCTAGCGTCATATGCACTTATTAGCCTAGGTGGCGAAAGGGTTCAATTGCGTGAAGCATTAAAATATGTGCTCATCAATATTGTTGCTTCTTGGATTTTCTTAGTGGCACTTGCCTTTCTTTATGGAACAGTCGGTACATTAAATATGGCCCATATTTCTGTGCGTGTGACGGAAGCAGGTGCTAATCCCCTTATTACAACAGTGGCACTCATTTTCTTAATTGTCTTTAGCTTGAAGGCTGGACTATTATTATTCTTCTGGTTACCAGGCTCTTATAGTGTACCTCCCACTGCTATAGCAGCTTTGTTTGCAGCTTTATTAACAAAGGTCGGAATTTATGCACTTGTCAGGACTTTTACATTACTTTTCCCAAGTAATCCAGAAGTTACACACATGGCACTTGGCATAATGGCGGGGGTCACAATTGTAGCTGGTTGTGTCGGTGCTCTTTCAGGGCGTGATGTTAGAACAATTGCCTCATATAATGTATTGATTGGTGTTGGCTTTATAGTAGCTGGTCTATCGATTGGTACAGAGTCGGCCTTACAGGGTGTTATCTATTATTTAATGCATGATATGGTAGCAAAGGCTATGTTATTTTTAGCAGTTGGCATGATGATTTATGTGACTGGGGAAACAGTCATAGATAAAATGAGTGGGCTTATTCGGAATTATCCTTTTTTTGGATGGCTATTTTTTGTGGCAATGTGTTCACTAGCTGGTATACCGCCACTGAGTGGATTTTTAGGAAAGGTTTTAATTGGACAAGGTGCTATAGAAGGCGGCAATTTTGTTCTATTAGGTCTAGGGTTTTTATCTAGTTTAATTGTTTTGTATTCACTACTGCGGATATTTCTTTCCTCCTTTTTTGGTGAAACAATTATTAGCTTAGAAGATGAAAAACCTTTACCCAAACGTGTTATACTGCCGTTAACTTTACTAGCTGCTTGTACAATTAGTTTAGGGATAGGGGCTGAGAAATTAGCTCCCTTTGTAACCGATGCGGCAGAAACATTATATACACCATCTATCTATATTGATGCTGTACTAGATGGTGAACAATGGCATGGTGAGGTGCATAAATAATGGCGATGCAGTTTATTTTAAATTTATTTATCGCAACACTTTGGTTACTCTTAAAAGATGAAGTGACACCACAATTTTCAACATTTTTAATGGGGTTTATCGTAGGAATGGGTATTTTATATGCCATGCATCGCTTTTATGGCACCCAATTTTACTTGCGACGAGTCTTTTCAATTATAAAGTTATTATGGCTTTTTAACTGGGAGCTATTTTTATCAAGCTATAGCGTATTAAGACAAATTACTACACCAAAGCTTAACATTACGCCAGGTATATTCACTTATAAAACCGTGCTCAAAGGTGATTGGGAGATTACAGCACTTGCATTACTGCTAACACTAACACCTGGCTCTGTCGTCATGGAAGTATCTGAAGAGGGCGATGTTTTTTATATTCATGCCATGGACATTGAGCAGTCTAAGGAAGCTGTCATTCGCTCGATTGGAAAATTTGAGCAAGCAATAATGGAGGTAACGCGTTAATGATTGAGAATATTTTACTTCTGGCTCTCGCCTTCTTTAGTATTTCCATCGCGCTGTCACTGTATCGGGTTATCCGTGGTCCATCTATGCCGGATCGAGCCATTGCTCTCGATACAATTGGTGTAAATCTTTTATCTGCCATTGCGATAGTTTCGATTATATTAAAAACGAAGGCTTACTTAGAGGCCATTCTTATATTAGGAATTTTAGCGTTTATTGGTACCATTGCTTTTACAAAATATATTGAAAGAGGTGTGATTGTTGAACGTAAATCAAATGATTGAATGGGCGGCAGTCATCCTTATTCTAATAGGTTCTATTGTGAGTGTTATAAGTGCATTCGGCATGATTCGTTTACCAGATGTCTATACACGATCACATGCGGCCACCAAAAGCTCCACGTTATCGGTATTAACTTGTTTATTAGGCGCATTTATTTACTTTTGGGTGCATGATGGTTTCGTCAGTGTACGTTTGATTTTAGGTATTCTATTCGTCTTTGTTACAGCTCCAGTTGCCGGACATTTAATCTGTCGTGCGGCTTATCGTTCTCGTGTTCCATTAGCAGAAGGCTCTGGGGAGGACGAACTGAAAGCAAAGTTATTTAAAGAAGAAAAATAAGCATGGGACCTCCAAATGGGGGTCTTTTTTATTTCCACAGAAATTTTGCTAAGGATTTTGGGATAAATATTGAGCTTTCGGAAAATAGTAAGGGAAAGCGTACTCGAAAATAATAAATTGACTTATCAGAAAATTATGCATATAATATTTCGCTAAAAATTTTCTAGTTTATCTTGATTATTATTTCAAAAGAGTATATCTTAATTAGCAGATAGATTTTTTATTCTTAAATATGAATAAATATCCAATCGACTATTTTCGAGAAATGTATTCTCATACACAATAAATTATAAATAAAAGGAGATACTTAACAATGAAGAATAAGTTATTCATGATAATCCTTGTACTAGTTATTGGTGTACTTGCAGCATGTGGTGCTAAGGATAATACAAGCAATTCTGGTTCTAATGCTGATGTTAGTACAGACAAGCAAGTATTAAAAGTGGGGACTTCAGCTGACTATGCGCCATTTGAATATGTTGATGCAGCAAAAGGTGAAGAAATTATTGGATTTGATATTGATTTAATCAAATTGGTTGGAGAAAAAATTGGCGTTGATATGCAAGTGCAAGATATGGACTTCAACAGTCTTGTGCCAGCGTTACAAGCAGGGAAAATTGATGTAGTAATTTCCGGTATGACACCAAATCCTGATCGTGAAAAGGTAGTAGATTTTTCTGATAAATACAATGAAACAGAGCAAGTGATCATTGTTAAAAAGGATAGCGGTATTAAAAAAGAAGCAGATTTAGCTGGTAAAAAAGTCGGTGTACAAACTGCCTCTATTCAAGAAAATTTAGGTAATGAAATTGCCAAAAAGGTTGATGTTTCAGTAGAAGGACGTACACGAATTCCTGAAATTATTCAAGATATGATGTCTAAACGTTTAGACGCTGGTATTTTAGAGGGTGGCGTTGCGAAGGGTTATTTAAAAACAAATGATCAATTAGTAGCCTTCCCTGTAGAAGAGCAGCCAGAGGATTTTAAAGCAATTGCTGTTCCAAAGGGAAGCGATCTTAAAGATAAAATTAACAAGGCATTAAAAGAACTAGCTGAAGAAGGCAAAATCCAAGAGCTAGAAGAAAAATGGTTAGAAAAAGTTGAATAATTAAAGCATGCGATAGCTCTTATTTGGGCTATCGCTTGTGCTTTTCATTTCTATCAATTATGCCTCGGCATTACTGTGTCCAGAGTTTTTCGAGCTTGCTTGAAAAACGCCTTACCAAAATCTGTGACATTCGCCGGAGGCTTCTGTACTCGCTTTACATTTCTCAGTATAAAAAACAATTGCTGAATCAAGATGAAAAAGAAAGGAGGGAGCGCTGTGAATTTAGACTTTACGGCTATCGTTCCCTCTATTCCTTATATTTTAAAAGGGATAGGTGTTACACTTCAAATTGCAATTGGTGCGTCCATCATTGGTTTTATCGTCGGTATATTACTAGCCTTATGTAAAATTGGAAAGATGAAGGTTTTACGCTGGTTTGCTGATTTTTATACGTCAATTTTCCGTGGAACACCACTAGTATTACAATTATTGATTATTTACTATGCAGTACCACAATTGTTGGATATTCAAATCGAACCTATTCCAACAGCGATTATTGCATTTGGCTTAAACTCAGGTGCTTATATTTCGGAAATTATTCGTGCAGGTATTAATGCAGTAGATAAAGGGCAAATGGAAGCAGCACAAGCTCTTGGCATTCCTTATGCAAAAATGATGAAGGATATTATTATTCCACAAGCAGTAAAAAATATTTTGCCCTCTCTAGTTAATGAATTTATTACACTAAATAAAGAAACAGCAGTTGTTACAGTAATTAGTGCTCTTGATATAATGCGTCGTGCTTATATCGTAGGTGGTTCGACATATCGATATCTTGAGCCTTTACTCTTTGCCGGTGTTATCTATTACCTCATGACACTTGTTTTAACGTTCCTTGGTAAACGAATCGAGAAAGGAATGAGAAAAAGTGATTAAAATTGAAGATTTACACAAATCATACGGACAGAATGAAGTACTAAAAGGTATTTCAACCGAAGTTAAAGAAAAAGAAGTAATTGCTATTATCGGACCATCAGGGTCTGGTAAATCAACATTCCTTCGTTGCCTAAACTTATTAGAAAACCCTACGAGTGGAAAGGTAACAATCGCAGGGGATGTCCTGACAGATAAAGGGACAAATATTATGAAAATACGGGAAGAAGTAGGGATGGTATTTCAGCATTTTCACCTATTTCCGCATAAAACAGTGCTAGAAAATCTAACTTACGCCCCAATTAATGTAAAAGGAATGGATAAGGCAGTCGCAATCAAAAATGCAGAAGAGTTACTTAAGAAAGTAGGTCTATTTGAGAAGCGTCAAGAATACCCAAACCGTTTATCTGGTGGGCAAAAACAACGTGTTGCCATTGCTCGAGCACTTGCGATGGATCCGAAGGTCATATTATTCGATGAACCAACGTCAGCGCTTGACCCTGAAATGGTTAAAGAAGTATTGGCTGTAATGAAAAACCTAGCGGATAGTGGCATGACAATGTTAATTGTTACACATGAGATGGGCTTTGCTCGGGAAGTTGCTGATCGTATACTCTTCTTAGATGGTGGCAAGCTCATTGAGGATGCCCCACCAGAGCGGTTTTTCACAGCACCTTCAACACAGCGTGCAAAGGATTTCTTAGAGAAGGTTTTATAAATAAACAATGAAACGCATTAAGCTCTCTTTGAGAAGGGAACTTAATGCGTTTTTTGTGATTACTTCTCTACTATGGTGTAATTGATTGAGAAAAAGAAGATGCATCAAATTGATTTTGTAATGTTTCGCATGTAAATAACTCCTCGATATGATAGGTTCCTGATGGATGTTCGTTTTCTAAGAGTTCTCTAGCAATAGCCGCTGCAATCTTTGCTGTAACAAGAGATTCATCGCGACCTTTAAAGTCCAGTGTCACAGTTGCGTCTTTGTGTGGCATCTTACCAATGGCTTCAATTTGTATGGAGCATACATCAGAACCCATTTTTATTTTTTGAATGAGTGAGGCAAGTATGGATTGTATTCTATTAAATTTCAATAGATAGGCAATACGACTTTTTTGTAAGAAGGATACGAACCAATTGAGAGACTCTACATCAAAACCTAATCTTGTGATAATGGGAATACTAGAAAAATGTTTGGCTAATGTGTGCTGATCTGAAAAGTTAAACTGGTATACACTACGTTTTCCAATACCCTTAAATTGTACAGATCTCTTATTGGTGAAATTAGTAATGGCCTGATTTTCGTAATTGTGATATGGAATATTTAATTGTTGCAAAATCCAAAGAATTGCTGCAGTGCCATGTGTATCTCCTGCCCCAAGCAAGATAGAAATATGGAGCCTTTCTATAGAAGTTAATTGCTTGGCAGCATGCATAGCCATTAAATTGGTTAATCCTGGTGCCATGCCAACACTAAATATAGCAGTCGAATTGTGCTCTATAGCAGTAAAATGAAGGTTCTCTAATTGTTTTAGGAAGGCATGGCTTGCTGTAATATCAATGTACATAATCCCTTCTTTCAAACAGAGCTGCGCAAATGCAGTATTGGGTTGTTCTAAACACATAATGACCAGTGCTACATTGGCTAATTGCTGTGAATGAACAGTTTTAGAAACATCCATTTGTAAAGGTGTTGCAAGATCTTTGTGTTGTGCGCAAAACTGTTTTGCTTTCTCTAAATTTCTACCAGCGATACATACTCTATTTGGGTAGCTAGAGAGTAGTATTTTTGCAATTTTACGACCAACTTCACCATAACCACCAACGATTAATATATTGTCTCTTGTCATTTGTTTACCTCTTCTTTAATAGCTAATAAGGCATCAACCATATGTGATTTAAAATATGGAGCTACCTTTGAAAATCCGACTTCATGCAGTAGGTCAGTTAGCAATTCAAGTGTAATTGGATAAGTAGAGGAGCCAAAAGATTGCTCAAAGCGTAGCCAATGTTCCTCAGATAAATTATTTTGTAGCATAGAGCTTCGCCAATACTTGAGTTGGTGTTGGAATGATACAGCTGACATGTCTGCATTAATGGATGATATAAATAAAATTCCGCTATCCTGTAAGCTATCCGCCATTTTTTGTAGTAGAGCTTTTTTTTGTTCAAGTTCCTCAATAAAATGTAAAACTAAGTGACAGGAAGCCACTTCAAACTGATGGTCGAACACTAACGAAAGTAAATCTTCCTCATACCACTCAATATGAAAAGGGGGTTCCAATTTCTCTAAATGTTTACGGGCAGCCTGTAGCATAATTTTAGAAGTATCAACGGCTGTAAAGTGGGAGAAGGGGAAAGCTTCCCCTAGAGAGAAGAGTTCCTGACCGCCACCAGCTCCGACTATTAGTATGTTATCAATTGTTGGGTAACTATGAAGGATATCGGTCATCATGTCATAGATAAGGTCGTAACCAATAATTTTTTGTCGAATAGTATTTTGGTAGTTAGAGACATTAGGATTGTGCCAATCATGTTGTGGATTTTTCATTTTTACCTCCGTGTTGTACAATTTAATTAAGAATTATTCTCAATTATAAATGCTTATGGAAAATGTACTATCCCATAATTCTGGGGGGAATTTCATGCAAGATATTCATTATTGGCAAAAGAAATCAGAAAGCTACTCTAAAAGTAGCGAGGATTCAGTTCAATACCGACAAAAGATGATAGAAGAATTGCGCAAGTTTATTAGTTTTGATGCATTTTGTTTTACTATGACAGATACTCAAATCCTTTTTTCAATAGGGGCTGTTACAGATCAATCAATAGAGAATATTCATCAGCAAATAATGTCTTTGGAATATGGCTCAGAAGATGTAAATAACTATGTATATCTCGTGGAAAGTGGCCAATACATTGGTAGACTTAGTGATGTGAGTAGTCAGAGTGTACGTTATAAAAGGGTGTTAGAGCCCAATGGATTTAGTGATGAAATACGAGCTGCTCTGATGTTTCAGGGGCAATGCTATGGTTTTTTAACACTATTTAAAATGGTGGAAAATAGACAGCCCCATTTTCAAAATGCTGAGGTAGATCAAGTGAAAATACTGATGCCTATAATGGGTAAGGCACTAATGGAGTTCTACCATAGGATTATAGAAGAGCGGCTATTAACTGAAGAGGAACAAAGTGGAATTATTATTTTGGATAAGGATCTCCATATTCTCTCAACAAACACAAAAGCAACTCAATTGTTAACACTTTTAAGAGACAATGAAGGCTTGCTTGATTGGCAAATACCCAAGCCAATACAAGCATTTTGTGCGAAGCTACAGGCTAACAAATTGAACACGCAAACTTCGTTATTAGTACCTATTAATAACACGGGTTATATAACGATCCAAGCATCCTTTCTTATAACAGCTGATTCACAACAACAGATAGCAATAGTATTAAATGAAGCATCTCCTAAAGAAATGCTATCTTTTTTACTGACAGCTTATCATCTTACACCTAGAGAAAAGGAAGTCGTAGTAGAAATAATGAAGGGGATGCCGACAAAAGTCATTGCACATAATCTCGGAATATCCAGTTATACCGTACAAGATCATTTAAAGCTAATTTTTCAAAAGGTGGGTGTGGGGGATCGAAATGAATTAGTATGGAAGATCTTTACTCGTTTTAATTGAATAAATAAGCCCTATAAAAATCTGTTTATGTTCATCTATGAGAGCATCCGCAGATTTTTTTTGATTTTTGACAAAGTAAAAAGAAGAAAGGTTAAGAAAAATTAACCTAAAAAATGGAATTATTTCGTAGAAGAAAATAGGGAAGTTATAATATAATAAAAAACAGTAAGAGAGTCCTAAAAATAATACAATACTCGACACCGACTTTAGGTAGTAAGAAATAGAAACTAAAATATATCTGCTTTTATTATTCAGAAAATTCAGTTATAAGGAGGAAGTAATGATGACATGGACTTTTTATTTAAATGTCACAAATGACACAGATCGAGATTTAGAGTTAGTAGAATCGCAGTTACATTGGGGTTATTGGAATACAGATAGTGAAGAAGATAAAGAACCTCAATCTATTAAGGCAGGAGAAACGATTCAAGCTGTTGGCGCCAAATCAGCTTTTGGACCAAATGGCTATGAATTTTCTTGCTCCTGGAAAGATAAAAATGATAGAACACAAACGCCGTATGGAGTAGTAAGCCTTTATGTAAATGTTCCCTATAATGATCCAAATGAAGCTAGATGTCGAGCAAATGGATATTTTGAAATAGCCGAGTGGAAAGACATTACACACGATGGCCATAACTTTGTTCGAAATATACGGATCTCTAACAAACTGGATAAATTAAACCAACAAGAAACAAGAAACAATTTATTTACGGACTGGTCCAAAATCAATACATTAAATGAAATTGAAGATGTTCGAGATATTGATTTGAATCAATCGATTCCGAGTGGTGTTCATTTTGAAAAAATGTCATTATTCCGAACGCCTCTCTTCAATATTTCTAAAAAATTATGGGACGGGGTCAATGATTTAGAGTTTGATAGCCTTTATTTAAAGCAGCGTGAAGCGCAACAGTATTTTTCTGTAGAGGTAACTTGCTTAAGAGCAGATGCTACTAAAATTGAAACTGTTACTAAAAAGGGAAAAATTACAGTAATTGATGAGTATGGATTATCTACTGCTAGTAAGGTGGTAGAGGAAAAGGTTAGTACTATTGAAACAGCCTTTAAATTTACTGAAAAGGTATCTGTATCTGATGAAAAAGTGGTGAAAGCGAGCGTAGCACAGGAACTACAAGCGGAATTAAAGGCGAAGTTCAATATACTAAATGCTGTTACAAAAGAGCAACATCAAACAGAGAAAAAATCAAAAACAAGGGTTTTTGAAGCTCCAGCCGACAAGGATATGGACGTTGTACCATGGATTTTTAGTAAAATGATTCTTCTTTACCGAACAGATAATAATAATGTCACAAAGCTCATTGGCGCATCTGAATGGGATTATGCAGTATTACATCGTACGCATGTATACGATGTGATGGATAACGCGAAGAAAAAAGTACCGACAGGAGGAGAGTACTAAAATGGCAACTTGGACATTTTCATTAATGATTACAAATGCAACAGACCGTGAGCTTGAAGTGTTTCAATCACAGTTGGAGTGGGGAATTTGGAACACCCAAGATGAGGAGGACAGGAAGCCAGTTAGTATTCCACCAAATACAACATTGCAGGCATTGGGAATAAAAGCATCCACTGGTCCAAATGGTTATGAATGCTCTTGCTCATGGCGTGATAAGGTTCAGCCAGGCGAAAAATCCTATGGCACAATCTCGCTAGCCCTAGACGTACCTCAAAAAAGTAAAAATCGAGCTGAATGCTTAGCAGACCATCAATTGCATGTCGATTGCTGGGAAGACTTGCCTGAAAAAGGACATAACTTTGTAAGATCTATCATTGTGACCAATAAAAATGCTTAAAAGAAAGTGGAACAAATGTGATGAAAATAGAGCTTAAATCTATCACAAAGGAAGATGAAGCATTTCTCTACGAAATCTATGCATCTACAAGAAATCAAGAAGTAGATTCATGGGGATGGTCAGCTGAACAAAAGGGGCTTTTTTTAGAAATGCAATGGCGCGCACAGCAAGCTTCGTATAATCAGCAATTTCCAGGGGCAAGTCATTCTATCATTGCCGTAGGTGAGCAATACGTAGGGAGATTACTAGCGGACGAATTATCAGATTATCATCATCTTATTGATATTTCTATTTTACCAAGTTACCAAGGTAAAGGGATAGGTACATTCTTAATTACTCAACTTCTACAGAAGGCAAGAGAAGGGAATAAGCCAGTTATATTGCAAGTCTTTCATACAAATCCTGCAAGAAATTTGTATGAGAGATTAGGATTTCAAGTAGCGTCATCAGATGAAATATATTTGAAAATGAGATGGCAGTGAAAAAGAAATCTATCTATTTCAAAAAGCTCAAGACTATGTATGACATTTACTAAATATTTCGCATCAAAGTAAGTATGAAAGCCGCGTCAATTTAAGAAGCACATAAAGATGTGTTAGTGGGTATTGCTTAATGCGTTTTTATAGCATTCATTGAAATTACAGTTAAGGGAGGATGTGCATAATGTCAGATCAATATGTAGGCGAAATCCGCATGTTTAGCGGTCAATATGCTCCAGTAGGATGGGAATTATGCAATGGCCAATTATTGCCTATTACAGGTAATGAGGCACTTTATTCGTTAATAGGTATCTTATATGGAGGAGATGGTCAAACAAATTTTGCTGTACCCGATTTACGTGGAAGATTACCCATTCATAATAGTTCTCAATACCGTCTGGCAAGTAAAGGTGGGGAGGAGACAGTTACATTAAACGAGTACCATTTACCTGCACATACGCACGGAGTGTATGCCAATAATCTAAAAACAGATGCAACAGAAAATTCGCCAGCTAATAATACATGGGGTGTTTCATCCCTCACAAACTATCAAACGAATGTTAACAGTAATATTGTACAAATGAACAACATGTTAGTTTCTAATGAAGGTGGGACGCACTCTCATAGTAACATCATGCCTTCGTTTGTTATTAATTTTATTATTGCAACGCAAGGTCTTTATCCTGATTTTATATAAAAGGAGTGAGTTTAATGGCAGAGCCATTTTTAGGAGAAATACGTCTTTTTAGTTTCGGTGGAATACCGAATGGCTGGCTACCTTGTAATGGTCAACTGTTATCAATATCTACAAATACTGCACTTTATTCATTGTTAGGAGCTACCTACGGAGGGGATGGTAAGACAACTTTTGCGATTCCTAATTTACAAGGGAAGGTACCAATACACCCAGGTAATCAAATTGCATACGGATCAGTAGGCGGAGAAGCAGATCATACATTGACCGTTAATGAAATGCCGTCTCATACACATCAAATAACAGCCGATGCATCAACGACAGATAAGCCTTCACCCAAAGACAATACATGGGGGGCAGTTAATGGAAAGGATATTTACGCGAAAAATGATAATGTGGCCATGCATGAAGCTGCTTTGTCAAGGACAGGACAGAGCCAACCACATAATAATATGCAGCCTTATTTAAGTGTATCTTTTTGTATCGCAACAATGGGTATTTTTCCAAGTAGAGGATAAGGAGGAATCAGGGAATGGATCCGTATTTAGGTGAAATTAGAATTTTCGCAGGAAACTATGCTCCGAGGGACTGGGCATTCTGTGATGGCAGTCAATTGCCTGTCGCTCAATATAGTGCTTTGTTTGCGATTCTCGGAACAACTTATGGCGGAGATGGTAGGACAACATTTAACTTACCTGATTTAAGGGGACGAGCTCCCATGCACTTTGGTAATGGTCCTGATTTAACGCCAAGAACAATTGCACAATCAATAGGATCAAGTACAGTCACACTTATTGAAACACAAATGCCTATTCATACTCATAGAGCACAAGGTTCCTCTTTAGTAGCAGGTGGCATTGAAAACCCTACCAATGCTATTTGGGGAAGTGAGACAGCACTTTCGTCAAAACCATATGTTGGTTTGAAAAATGCAGTGGCAATGAAAGCGGACATAGTAAAGCCACAAGGTGGAAATCAGCCACACAATAATATGCAACCTTTTGTTGCACTGAATTTTATTATTTGCTTAGAGGGGATTTTTCCTCCGAAGCCATAGAAAGAGGGAGTGAGAATGGATTTAACTTCTTTTATGAAAAAAGTCATATACAAAGTTTTTGTAATTGTCACCATAGCTATGATGGTTTTCACAACTTTAGGAATACAACCTGCAAGTGCAAGTACTCTTGTACCGCTGTTACATCCAGTAGTCCAGTTGAATGCAGTAAATGATAGTAATGGTAACTTTGAAAGTTTGATTGGAGATAATGATGAGTCGTTCGATGTTTCACATATTGATAATAAAACGTTTGTAGCTGCTATGAAGTTTAATTCGATTGATACGACTAAAAGCATTATTTCAGCTAACCTTATATTATATGTTTTGAATGATAATGATAATATAGCTGGATTGCCAACTGCTGACTTAGTAACAAGAGTTGGGTCGAGTAATTGGATTAATGGAAGCTTTCCAAATGAGTTAACAGGTTTATCTTCAGAAAAAGTATCTATCTCGAGAAGTATGACAGGTGAACCGGTTAAGGTATCAATTGATGTAAAACAGTTATTGGAAAGTCCATCAGCAATTGATGAACAACAGATTACATTTTTACTGAGTAGTGATTCTCAAAATATGTATATTGTTAAATCAGGAAATACAATTACCCGTGATTGGGATCCATATTTACAAATTACTTATGGTGATGCGCAAAATAATGCGCCTACACTTATTTCAACAGCACCAGCAAACAATGCACAAGATGTTTCAGTCAACTCTCCACTTTCTTTAACATTTAGCGAAAATGTAAATGCTGTTGAAGGAAAGAACATTCGTATCTATGATGCTGAAAATGATAATTTAATAGATTCAATAGCAGCTACTAATACAAATGTTGTCACAGTAAATAGCTCAACGGTATCCATTCAACTAACCAACAATCTATTAAAAGGAAAGACTTATTATGTATTAATGGATCGTGGTGCATTCGAGAATACAGAGCATCAGGGTGTAGCGGGTATAACAGCAAAAGACATATGGCGTTTTACCACGTTATCTCCTAGTAATAATGCCAATTTAAGTGATTTAGTTCTTTCACCAGGCACTTTAATTCCAAATTTTAAAGATAGTATAGTGAATTATCAGGTCAATGTGGCTCATGATGTTGAATCTATTGATGTAACGCCAACAGCAGCCGATAGTAGCGCAACTCTTACATTAAATGGTGCCTTAATTACAAATGGGCAATTGACAACAATACCTCTAAATAAAGGCAATAACACGATTACCATTGTTGTGACTGCTGAAAACGGCGTAACTAAAACATATACACTCACGGTAAAAAGAGCATTACCTACACTACAGCAAGTTGGCAATGTGGACTTAAGCACTAGTGGTGATGCGACATGGACAGATATAACAGGTGAATCTTCCTATGCTGTCCAACTCTTTAAAGATGGCTCTCCAATTGGTAGTGTCGTTGATAAAGCAGCAGATTCAACAACGCATAATTTCTTACCAGCAATGCGTGCAGCTGGAGCGGGGGCATATACAGTAACCGTATCAGCCAAGGGAGATGGGTTTACATATTTAGATGGAGCGCCTTCAATCCCTTCTAATAAACAAACGATGATTAAACTAGCAAGTATTACAAATAGCTTGAGCTGGGATGGAAATATTGCAAAATGGCCAGCTATTCCTAATGCGGTGAGTTATGATGTGCTTCTGTATAAGGGAGGTACAGTAATTGGAACAGCAGCGAATGTATTAGCTGGGAATATCAATGAAGGTGTTGATTTTACTACCGCGTTCCAAACAAATGGCATAGGAAGCTATACTTTTACTGTACAACCAAAAGGTAATGAACTACTAATTTTAGATGGCGATCAAGGAGTATCATCATCAGCAAAAATCATTTCACCTTTAACTTATACTGTTTTATACAATGGTAACGGTAGTACGAGTGGTATTGTACCTCAAGATAATGCAACATATAGTCAAAATGACAATGTTATTGTAGCTGCAAATGAGGGGCACCTTGTTAAAACAGGACACTCTTTTATAGGCTGGAATACAAAGGCGGATGGTACAGGAACTTCTTATTTGCCAAATGCTACGTTTAAAATAGTCAGCGAGAATATCACACTTTTCGCACAATGGGTAATTAATCATTATACAGTGAGCTTTGATGTAGCAGGAGGAAGTGCCGTATCAAATCAAACGGTAAATCATGGGGAAAAAGCAAGCCAACCTACCACAGAGCCAACGAAGGCAGGCTACACATTTGGAGGATGGTATACAGATGTAATGCTTACAGATACCTATGATTTCAACACTGTAATCACAGCCAATACGACAATTTATGCGAAGTGGGAACCACTGGAGTATACTGTTAGTTTTGAAGTGAGCGGTGGCAGTACAGTACCAAGTCAGTCTGTAGAGAATGGAAAAAAAGCGAGTGAACCAACACCAGAGCCAACGAAAGCCGGCTACACATTTGCAGGCTGGTACACAAGCAGTACCGGGAATACGCCATTTATTTTTGATAATGCGATCATAGAAGATACAATTGTCTATGCAAAATGGAATCCAGTGACGTATACGGTGAGCTTTGATGTGGATGGGGGAAGTGCAGTCCCTTCACAAACAATAGCCCATGGGGAAAAGGCGACGGAACCAATGCTAGCTCCAATAAAAGCCGGCTACACATTTGGAGGTTGGTATACAGACAAGAATCATACACAGGCATTTACTTTTAATAGTATTATCACAGGAGATACGACCATATATGCGAAGTGGGAACCGCTGAAGTATACTGTTAGTTTTGAAGTGGGCGATGGAAGTGCAGTACCAAATCAATCCGTGGCACATGGGGAAAAAGCAAATGAACCAACACCAGTGCCAACAAAAACAGGCTACACATTTGGAGGCTGGTATAAAGACGCTGGCCATACGCAAGCCTATGATTTTAATAGTGTCATTACAGAAACTATGACAATTTACGCCAAGTGGAATGCACAGACGTATACAGTAGGTTTTAATATGGACGGAGGAAGTGCAGTACCAAGTCAATCCGTAGTACACGGAGAAAAAGCAAGTGAACCAACCCCAGAGCCGACGAAAGTGGGCTACACATTTGGAGGCTGGTATAAAGACGCTGGCCATACGCAAGCCTATGATTTTAATAGTGTCATTACAGAAACTATGACAATTTACGCCAAGTGGAATGCACAGACATATACAGTAGGTTTTAATATGGACGGAGGAAGTGCAGTACCAAGTCAATCCGTAGTACACGGAGAAAAAGCAAGTGAACCAACCCCAGAGCCGACGAAAGTGGGCTACACATTTGGAGGCTGGTATAAAGACGCTGGCCATACGCAAGCCTATGATTTTAATAGTGTCATTACAGAAACTATGACAATTTACGCCAAGTGGAATGCACAGACATATACCGTGAGTTTTAATACGGACGGAGGCAGTATGGTATCCAGTCAGTCTGTAGCACATGGAGGAAAAGTAAGTAAACCAACATCAGCTCCAACGAAAGCAGGCTATACATTTGGAGGTTGGTACACAAGTAGTACACTAGAAAAATTATTTGATTTTGATAGTAGTTCTATAACTAGAAACATCACTATTTATGCAAAGTGGGTTAGTATTGTATCACCACCTACCAGCAATGATAGTAGTAACAGTGAAAGCTCTACACCATCAACAAACACAGAACATATTGTTGTTGATGTCGAAGGAGAAGATGGTGTGAATTTAACTAAAACACCAATTATTCGTACAACAATGCCAGATGGAGTAATAAAGGATCATGTTTCCATGTCGGAGGCTATCGCTAAGGAAACAATTGAAAAAGCGAAACAATTGGGCAATGATACTGCTCGTATTATTATTCCTGATGCAAACGATAAAGTTAGTGAAGTTGTCATTGATATTCCTAAATCTTCATTAGCTCAAATACATGCAGGAAATATACAGTTAGAAATTGCTACTATGAATGCTGTAATTTCTATTCCCAATGTATCTATGTCGAATTTTAGTAATGATTTATACTTCCGATTGGTTCCTATTAAGTCATTAGAACAGCAACATCAAGTGGAGGAAAGAATACTAAAAGAAGAATTAATTAAAGATACATTACAAAGCGAAAAAGTGAATTTAATTGGTCGTCCAATGACGATTGAAACAAATATGCAGAATCGCCCAGTGACATTAACATTGCCATTACCGAAAAATATAACGCAAGAACAACTCGATAATTTGGCTATTTTCATTGAGCATAGCGATGGCACAAAAGAGTTAATACGTGGCAAAGTTGTAGATTATCAAAAAGATATGTTAGGTTTGCAATTTGAAGTTCAGAAATTCTCTACCTTCGCCATTCTCTATTTACCAGAGGATGAAAATGTAGAGGAACCAACGACTGACCATATTACACATACACCTTATATTCAAGGCTATGCAGACGGTACATTTAGACCAAATTCTTCTGTCACTCGCGCACAAATGGCAAGTATGTTTGCTCGTCAATTAACAGGTAATGCAATTCCGATGTCTAAGGCGACGTTTACAGATACTGTTCAGCATGATGCAAAAGATGCAATAGAATTTGTGAAGGAAGCAGGTTTATTTAACGGTGTTACTGAGACAAGCTTTCATCCAAATGGCTTCATTACACGTGCCCAAATGGCAGCAATAGCAGCTCGATGGATGGAAAAGCAGTGCGCAGACAGTCCAAATGCAGATTTTTGTAAACCAACTTCACTAGACAAAATTTTAAAAGATGTTAGTAATAATCATTGGGCTGTTCAAGCGATTAATACTGTCAATGGATTGGGCATTATGACTGGTATAACGGCAGACACATTTAATCCAGATGGATATTTAACGCGTGCGCAAGCAGTGAAGGTCCTAAATCGGTTGTTTGAGCGTCAAGTTACAACAGAACATCAAAATCCAATATTTAAAGATGTCCCAAGAAAGCATTGGGCATTTTATGAGATTCAAGAAGCGGCAAAAAAATAAAACGAAGCACGACGATTTCATTAACCAATCGTCGTGCTTTTTTATCATTATTCAAAGAGGAATTGATAACCAGATCCTCTCACAGTTACAATTTTAGCCCGGTGGTCTGAGATGGACTCCAGCTTTCTTCGTAAATTACTAATATGAACCTTTAATGCCTGTGTTTGTCCTATACTATCTTCCGCCCAAATGAGCTTATACAGATCAGACGGATGAAAAATTTGCTCAGGTCGCTGTGCTAAAAAGAACAGAATTTGAAATTCTTTAGTAGATAAGATTAAAGCTGCTTCATCGATGTAAACCTTTCCTGAATGAACGTGAAAGTGAAAATTATCGATGACTTGAACATTTTCATTTCGCATTTCTATATCTGTTAGTAACTGTATTTTACCCCTTCTTAGAGAGATTCTCTCAATTGTTTTCATTAAACGATCTTTCTCAATGGGCTTCAAGATATAGTCAATAGCTTGAACAGAAAAGGCATCAATTGCATAATGCTCATAGGCAGTTACAAAAACGATATCCAATAGATGTGTTAAATCTTCTATTTTACTAGCAAAATCAATCCCATTCATCTCTGCCATTTCAATATCTAAAAAAAGAATATCTGGTTTGAGGGTAGGGATGTTTGCTATAGCGTCAAGTGGGTTTTGAAATTTCCCGATAACATCAATAGCTGCATTGTCCTTTAACATAGCCTCTAATAAATTGATTGCTAAAATTTCATCGTCAACAATGATTGCTTTTAACATTCTTTCACCTCTCTTCATCTAAAAATAGCGGGAATTTTAGTTTCACGGTCGTTCCTTCATCTACAACACTCTCAATATGGAAAGTGGCATTCTCATATTTTTTTAAACGTTTAGAGATATTGCGGATCCCCACACTCTTATGAACGGATGGCTCTTCCGATAGAATCTTTTCTACTAATTCTTGTGTCATACCACTACCGTTATCCTTAATTTTGATATCAATCATTTGTTGATCATTTTTAATAGTCATTGTTACTTTTCCATTTACTCGTTTGTTCTTTAAACCGTGAAAAAGAGCATTTTCTACTAATGGCTGAAGTAGCAAAGGGGGAATCAGTATATTTAAAGGCTCCTCCATCTGAATGTCCCATGCAAGCTGATCTGGATATCTTGTCTGGTGAATATTGACGTAAGCTTGTATAAGCGTAAGCTCCTGTTCAAGAGGAATAAGGCTATTTGTATTCTCAAACGAGAAGCTGCTTCTTAAGAATGTTGCAAAATCTGTTATCATAATTCGAGCTTTATCCAAGTCTAAATAGCTTAGCGATAAAATAGAATTTAAAACATTGTATATAAAATGTGGTTTAATTTGTGCTTGCAAAAATGCGGTTTCCATTTTAATTGCAGTTTCCGCCGATTCCTTTAGCAAGATAAGATTGCGAACTCTTGTCTTCAATTCAGCGGTATCTAATGGTTTATGTAAAAAATCATTGGCTCCGGATTGGAATGCTGCAAGAAAATCTTCTGGTCGAATAGCTGCCGTGAGCATTAAAATTGGTAGCTCTGCTGAAGAATAGTTGCTTCTTATTTGTTGGCAAACCTCATATCCAGAAAGGTTAGGCATCATAATATCTAAAATCAATAAGTCTATATCTGGATGTAATATTAATTGTTCAAAGACTTGCCGACTATCATCAACAGCAATGATAGAGTAATTTTCCTTTGCAAGAATATCGATTAGTACTTTGAGGTTAATATGATCATCATCAGCAATCAGTATTTTTTTGCCCATTTTTCTTTCTGCAAAATAAGGAAATGCTATTGGTAAATAATCTTTAGTTAGGGTGATTTTATTTTGTTGTTGCTTATCTTGTTGACCTTTTATTATTGACTCCACAGGTAGTTTGACGCAGAAAGTCGTTCCTCGACCAACAATGGAGTGGACCGTGATTTCTCCACCATGCAGCTCCACAAGCTCTTTCGTCACATTCAGACCTAGACCCGCACCTTTACTCGCGTCCTCTAACTGGCGGAATGGTTCAAATATCGACTCTAAATGTTCTGGAGCAATGCCTCGACCAGTGTCACTTACTTCAATAGCAAGAGATCCCTGTTCTTCGTAACATGAAATCTCCACTTTTCCATGCCTCGTATATTTAACAGCATTTTCTATTATGTTATAAAGAATTTGTCGCAGTCTATCCTCGTCAGCTACTATAAATGTTCCTCGTTCAATGTAATTGTATATCTTTACGTCTTTATTTCCGATGTACGACAATATTTCAACGATGACATGGGTTACAGAATAAAGATCAACGTTGGTAAGGCGTAGTTTTAGTTCACCCTCTTTTAACTTTGAAAAATCAAGTATGTCATTAACAAGATGTGATAACTTTTCTGTGATATTAAATATGAGCGATAATTTTTCTTTTTGTTCCATCGTTAATGTAGAGCTTTCCTGAGGCTCTAACATGGACTGAGATATGGCAAGCACACTGTGTAATGGGGTGCGAAATTCATGTGAAGTTTTTGCGAGAAATTCATCTTTTAATTTATCCACTCGCATTAAAGCATTTGTTAATCTTCCTTTTTCTAAATAAGAATCTGTAAAACGATGAGAAATATAAAGAGACAGCATCGTTAAACAAATAAAAGGAAGTAAGGGAGGTAAGGAGTAAATTTCTAGATTGATATTGAGATTTAAAGTAGCTACAACCATATAAATAAAAATAGCCATAGAACTAAGCCATAAATAAATGGCTCCTACTAATCGTTTAAAGATTGCAATGGTTTGAATATAAAGCATATAAAAGATAATTAATAAAATATAAATAGAATGTACAGTTTGTAGGTATGAGCTAATGGATATTGGGAGCATAACCGTAGCTAATAATAAAATGCCAATTATACAAAGTGCTTTCACAAACTTTTTATGGGAAAATTGCTGTAGGGCATGGTAAAAGTACAACAGCATGAAGATTCCTGAACCGATACTTGAAATGATTTGGATTCTTATCAGGAATTCATAGCTGATAGGAATTATCGACATTAATATTTTTTCTCCATGAGATATACTGTACAAACCGACCATAAAGCAGAATAAGGAAAAGTAGAGCTGCTCAATTTCGAGCTTGGCATATAGGTAGGAACCAGCAAAATAAATAAACATTGTAAAAAAAGCAGCTATGGTTATTAAGTCGTAGAAAAGTGAGCTTTCTCTTAATTTGCCAATACTCTCTTGATCCCCAATAAAAATGGAACCAATAATTCCACCACCTGATGCATAATCAAAATTAGCTACATGAATGATGAGCTCAAGTTCACCTTTTTCAGGCGAGAAATAAGCAACATACGGTACATTTTGTTGTATATACGTCGTATCCTCTGCAGGTTCTCCACTTTGCCCAATACGTTTTTCATTTATGTAAATGGCATTCGACATCCGAATATTACCTGTTTTTATGCCTAATATAGTATCAGTAGGATTAATTAAAATTTTTAAACGATAGGTACCGCTACCAAATGTAGTAAAATTTTGATCATCAAGCTTGTACCTTGACCAAAGTGATGGGACATTTACTAAATAAGAAGGATGGGTGTCTAATTCCGAATAATTCAATAATTTATTGGGGACGAAATCCCATTCTCCATCCAAGCTTACAGTATTATTGTGCAAATCATACTGTCTAAGATCGATTACTCCTGCAATGGCTTTCGGAGCATTTGGGCTCTCATTATTAAGTAATTGAGCTATCCAGCCAATTATCACAACACTAATAATGACCATAAAAATAAGTAATAACTTTCTCATTCTTGTTCTCTCATTCTTGTAATATTTTAAGGTAATGATATTAAAACTCTTTGTATGTACGCAAATATGAAATTATACCCATATTATATCATGCGAAATATCACTAAGAATAGATAAAATGCGTATGATTTCCTATAAAGAGCGCAAGGGTATGAATAAATTTTGTGCATTTTATGTAATTAAAGCGCATATACTTACAATCACTCCGTTTTTTGCTTATAATAGGGAAGTCAGAGTTTTTTTCTGAAAAAAGTAGCCGCAAAGTGAGCGATTGCGATTGAAAAAATTATTATATGGTATTTTTTTTGTTGTTTTTATAGTCATTTTTTTGTACGTAAACAATCACTGGCTAGTCGTTAGTAAGCATGTGTTCGAATCAGAAAAAATGCCTGCCAGCTTTGATGGGCTGCGCATTGTACAGGTATCGGATTTACATGATGCCCTCTTTGGTAACAATCAGCAAAAACTGATTGCTAAGGTTAAGGATACAAATCCTGACTATATTTTTATCACAGGTGATGTGATTGATAGCAATCGCTACGATTTAAAACAAAGTCTACAGGCAGTTAAAGGACTAGTTGAAATAGCGGATGTTTATTATGTACTGGGAAACCATGAAGTGGCGACGAATAAGGTTAGTGAAATTTATGAGGCGCTATCATCGTTAGGGGTACATATCATGGCCAATGAATCGACCGTGTTAGAGCGCGACGGGGAGCGCTTGGCGATTGTTGGAATTGAAGATCCGTTAATGGGTAGATCAACAGAGGACATGCTGGATATGGCTACAGCATATTTACCAGACGATATGTTTAAGCTGTTACTGGCGCATCGACCTGAAGTGTTTAATACGTATGTAAATTATGGCATAGATTTAGTGTTTTCTGGACATGCGCATGGTGGGCAAGTTCGTATTCCGGGACTTGGAGGACTTGTAGCACCTGGACAGGGGCTATTTCCAAAATATACTGCCGGTGTCTATGATGAAGGAACGACTAAGATGGTTGTTAGTCGTGGTTTAGGCAATAGCTCGGTACCATACCGCATTTTTAATCTTCCAGAAATTATTGTGATGGATTTAAAGAAAAAATAAGCACTGCGTGAAATTTACGCAGTGCTTTCAATTTGTTTTCGTTCTGTGCGTTTGACGAGGTAAATGCTTATTTCATACAAAATAATCATCGGAATTAATACAAGTAGTTGACTAATGAAATCGGGTGGCGTTATGACAGCAGAGCCTACACCCATTCCGATATATGACCAACCTCGTATTTTTTTCATGGATTCAGCAGTCAGTACACCAATAGCCGATAAAAACAGGGCAACAATTGGTAATTCAAATAATAAACCAAGCGGTACCGTGGTCATGATTAAAAAATGCATATATTCATTTGCTGATACCATGACATCGAAATTGGTAGCTCCTATGCTCACTAAGAATGAATAGCTTAGCGGGTTTACAACAAAGTAGCCAAAAGCGATCCCCATTAAGAAAAGGACTAGCATAATTGGTGCATAGAGTCCTAAAAAACGGCTTTCTGCTTCCTTTAATCCTGGTTTTACAAAGCTCCACAGAAAATGAACGAGAAAAGGCATTGAAAGACCAAATGCTAAGGTAGTTGAAATGGTCATATAGAATTTGACGACCTCAAGCGGTCCTAAAATAATGAGAGAATGACCTCGAGTTACGAAGGGAAACCATATATTAATTGTAGAAAAAACAACAATAAAAAATAAAATAAAAACAGTTAGCCCTTTTATAATTTGTTTACGTAGTTCAGAAAGATGTTCCAATAATGAGGTAACAGGTATAAGAGGCTCATCTAATACATGCTCTTCTTCCATTGTTACCGCTGGTATTTCAACTAAAGCCTCCATAGGTAACGGGGGCTCAGTTTGTGGTTTATCAAGAGGGCTTAAAAATTTCCTCTTTCCATCCTCATAAGGATCCATAGGAAACCCTCCTACGAAGCATCAGATTTTTTTTCGACCTTTTTCACGGAATCATCATCATCTTCTATAAGCCCTTTAGTAGACTTTTTAAATTCTGCAAAGGTTTTTCCAACTGCTCCACCGATTTCTGGTAATTTTTTTGGACCAAATACAATTAACACGATGACTAAAATAATGACTAATCCAGGTACTCCAATTGCTCCAAGACCACCCATATGCCTTACCTCCTTTAATAAAATAGTTGGATTATAAAAAATTAAACTAAGGAACCACCTGATTGACTATATTTAATGACACCTTCTGCACAACGGTAAGCCAGTGCTCCCAACGTACCAGTTGGATTGTAGCCGCTATTATGAGCAAAGTTTCCAGCACTTACAGCAAAGAGGTTATCAACATTCCAGTGTTGTAGGTAATTATTTACAACCCCTTGCTCTGGTGTTAAGCTCATCACGGTTCCACCTGTGTTATGTGTTGTTTGGTAAGGCACAATATTGTAATCCGTAATTTCAGCATTTGGGACGATTGTTTTTGCGCCCATTTGCTTCATAATGTCAGCTGCACGGGCAGAAATATATTTATGAAGCGCACGATCCTGATCCGTAAAGTTGTACGTTAGTTGCATCAATGGAAGTCCGTATGCATCCTTGTAGGTAGGATCTAGCGTTAAATAATTTTGCTTATGTGGCATTGACGCTCCTTGCGCACCAATCCCGAATGAGCGTGTAAAGTAATGAATAGATTGCTTTTTAAATTCTGGTCCCCATGTAGGTGTATCTGGAGGGGTTGGATTTGACCCAATTGGACGGGTACCTGTCTGTGTGAGAGCGATATTGCCACCATGAATAAAATCTAATTCACTATGGTCAAAATTATCACCGTTATAGTCGTCTACACACATGCCTAAAGAGCCTGCCCCCATAAAGGTATTGTATTGTTCGTCAAAGAAACCAGCAGCACCAGGTAAGATTTGATAGCAATAGTTTCTTCCGAGTGTCCCTTTACCAGTAGTAGGGTCATATCTTTCACCTATGTCTGAAACCATCAAAAGCTTGGCATTATTAAAGACGTAACTAGTTAATACGACAGCGTTGGCAGGCTGAATATATTCTTCTCCTGATACGGTATCGATATATCTTACACCAGTAGTTTTATTGCCTTGTTTCAAAATTTCAACAACGTTAGAATTGTAGCGTAAATCGAAATTACCTGTCTTTAATGCAGTGGGGACAACTGTAATTTCTGCAGAAGATTTTGCTCCATACTCGCAACCAAAGCGTTCACAAAAGCCGCAATATTGACAAGCATTAATCGTTTCACCATCAGGATTTTTATAAACTTCAGAGACATTTGCTGATGGCACCATATAAGGTGTTAGCTTTAAGTCTTTTGCAGCTTTTTCAAATTGCGCAAGCATAGGAGTTTTTTTCATAGGTCCGGTCGGATAGGGATTTGAACGCTTTCCACTAAATGGATTTTTGTCATCTCCTGAAATACCAGCTGTTTTTTCAAACTTGTCCATATAAGGCTCAAGTTGATCATATGTTAAACCCCAATCTTGAATGAGATAATCTGGCCCAAGTTTGTTTGGACCATAACGTTTGTCGGTTAGCGTTTTGATTTGGAAATCATAGGGTAAAAAGCGATAGGTCATTCCGTTCCAGTGTGTTCCTGATCCTCCCAACCCCTCTCCCAGTAAAAAGGAACCTAGCTGACGCATTGGTAATGCCTTCATATTACGATCATTACGAAAAGAAACAGTTTCTTTGGATAGATTTTGCATTAAATCATAACGAATTGCATAACGGTATTCATCATGAACGTTTAAATAATCTTCGGTACCACGCTTTTGTCCTCGCTCTAAACCTACAACCTTTAAACCGGCTTTCGCACATTCAGCAGCAACGATACCACCGGTCCAACCTACACCAACTGTTACAACGTCTACACTTGGTAATGTTTTGGCCATGTTTTAACCCCCCTTAGTGGTTGCCCAATGCATTAGGCTCAATTTTTTGGAATTTCGCATCTTCAATTTGTGAAATATAAGCCATCTGGTGACCAGGGAAGTTCTTCATGCGCCAGCCATCCATATTACGATTACCACCGTACATTGGATCAGAATAGGCACCCTCTAAAGTAGCGGCCCGTAACAATGTAAAGAAGAATGCGGATTGCACACCAACCATTTCTACTTCACCCTTTTGAAAAGCTGTTAAAATTTCATCGATTTGTTTACCGTCTAAATCATTGAAGCTCTTCTTAAAACGCTTCTGAGCTTCATCCTCCATTTTTTGGATACCCTGTCTGAAGATTTCAGCCCGTGTTAGGCGGCTTTGATAACCTTGTGTAGGGGAACCCACATCAAAAGGACCATGCATATATTCTTTAGAATTACTCCCATAATTTCCCGCTAGTTGATGGTCGATAAAATAGGGAACATCCAACCCTATAGCACCTGGCCCCAAATCATCTTCTGGAAAAATACGTTCTGTTGCCTTTGATAAAATACTAAAATCCCTTTCATTTCTAAAAAACATTTTTGCTTTCGGTGAACCTAGGGCCTCATTGGTAGTACCATGTCCCCCATGCTCCAGAGTAGAAGTTCCTTTACCATTAATGTTGTAGCCTACTAGACCTCCTATTAATCCACCGCCGACTAATGTCCCGGCAGCAATACCAGTCGTTTTTAAAAAGTCTCGACGTGAAACATTGTTCTTGTCTGAACTCATAGTCATCCTCCCCTCAAAATTTTGAAGCTATCCTATTTCTAATAATCAGCAAAAAATGTGAATTATAATCAATTTCTGTTGGAAAAAGTTTAAATTCCATCCAATAGAATTGTTGTATTTTGTCCATCTATAACAAAATGAGCCGAAAAGTTAAAAAATTGTAGAAAATTGTAAGCACTATAGTGATAGTGAAAATGGTATTATTATACATTAATTAATCTTATTGGAAAAGTTTTGTTGACTTATACTTTTACTGACTTTACTCTGAGAGTAATGCATAAATAACTGAATTTTATAGCTAAAAATGGAAGAAGTGAGAAAAAGGAAATGTGGATAAAAGGAATTGGCGGTAAATTAGTCGTTGCAATTATAGCTCTTGTTTTTGTGACGTGTGGCACGCTGGGACTGTCTACTTGGATAAATAGTACAAAGGCAATGAATGAGCAAGTGGAATCAAATTTGGTATCAAGAGCCGAAGATGTTTCACAATACATAGAAGAACATTTTCAATTAACATTAGTAGAAGTTGAGGCAATTGCGGAGCAAGAGGCAGTTCGTAGTATGGATTTTGAAACACAAAAACAATATTTATCCAAACGTCTTGCTAATAATAAGAATTACTTGGGATTTGGCATTATTAAGGCTGATGGGATTGCCCATTATTTAGATGATACAACCGCTGAATTGGGTGATCGTGATTATGTTAAGGAAGGTTTTACTGGTAAGTCTGTAATGTCTGAAATCACAATCAGCCGTGTAACAGGTGAACCCGTTATTTTAATTGTGTCACCTATAGATACAGCGACAGGTGAAAAAGCATTATTACTAGCCCGCATGGATGGCTACTATTTATCCAATATTGTAGAGGATATTAAAGTTGGAAACAGTGGCTACGCATTTATGTTAGACGCTAAAGGAACCATCATTGGGCATAATAAGCATTCATATGTGAAAGAACAAAATAATCCCATCAAGGAAGCAGAAGAAAAAGGTGTAATGACAGGTAGAGCATTAGCAGCCAAAGAAATGATTGCAAATAAAAGCGGTTACTTCGCATTTAAATCAGAGGATGCGGGTACAAACTTAATGGGCTACCATACGCTTGATAATGGTTGGAAAATGGGCGTTATAGCTTTAGAAAATGAAATGTTTTCAGGGCTTTCTAAGCTTAAGACAAACTTTATTGTGACGACCATTATTGTTTCGTTACTAGGACTATTCATCTCGTTTGTTATTTCACGATCTGTTAGTAGACCACTTCGTCATATGCTCCGTATTAGTGAAGGCTTATCAGAAGGTGACTTTACACAGGAGATTCCTGAGAAGTATTTAAAACGTATTGATGAGATGGGGACAATGTCGCGTGCATTAGATCGCATGACTGATAATATGCGAGAAATGATAGCAAAAGTGAGCCATGAAGCAACTACAGTGAATGAATCCTCGTGTGATTTAATGGGGGATGTAACTGCTGTAACAAAGCATTCTAAGCAAATAGCCGGTGCCATAAATGAAGTAGATAGAGGAGCCCAAAGTCAAACAGTGATGGCAGAGGAAAGTGCTTCTGCAATGGAACAAATGGCATTGGGTATACAAAATGTGGCCGAAGTAGCTTCAACAATTGCCTCAAATACAGACTTTATTTCCCAGAAAATTAGTGAAAGTAATAACGCTGTCCAACAGTCCATTCATCGTATGAATGAGATTCAGCAAGGGACTACTACCGAGTTAATGATTATTCACAAGCTAGAAAAAGAGTCAGAGGAAATTAGCTTAATTTCTAATATGATTACTGATATTTCCGATCAAACAAATTTATTAGCACTAAATGCATCTATTGAAGCTGCAAGAGCAGGAGATGCTGGTAAAGGCTTTGCCGTTGTGGCAGAAGAGGTTCGTAAGCTATCGGAGCAAACAGCCGAGTCAGCTACTAAAATTAATGTGTTAATCGAACGAGTTCAAGCGTACACATTAGAAGTAGTTAAGGCGGCAGAATCAGGTGAAGAGAATGTTGAACGAGGATTAGCATCTATTGAGGCAGTGGGTGAGCGCTTCGCGGAGATGGTTCAAGCTGTTGTGGAAATAGCAGGCCAAGTTGAAGAAATGAATGCTTCTGCTGAACAAATGTCTGCAAATACAGAGGAAGTTTCAGCGTCTATGGAAGAAATGGCGGCTACTGCACATGCTGCAAGTGATTATGTGCATGAGGTTACAGAGGCCACAACAGAACAATTAAAAACAGTTACAACGATGAATGATCAAACAGAAAAGCTATCAGAAATGGCAAAACGTTTATACGGGGCCATCCAAAAATTTAAATATTAAAAAAGAAGGAGCTGTCAGTTATGACAGCTCCTCTTTTGCTAGCGGGATTATGCGTTTTGCATAGCTTCTAAAAGTTCTTCTTTAGAAATAATACATTCGCCTCCACCTTGTACCATTTGGTCGCTTCCGCCACCCTTACCCTTAATAAGGGGTAGTGCCTTTTCTGCAATAACCTTCATGCTTTTGGATACATTTTTTCCTCTTGCTGCAACGAACTGCAGCTTGCCTTCACTTTCAGAAACAAGCAAGGCTGTAATGTCTAGTTGTTCAGAAACAATCATACGAGCTATTTTTTGTAGTTCTTGCATTGTCCGTTGTTGAAAAGTAGCAGTAATTACACCTTCGCTATTTGAAACCAGTGCTTTTGCTTCGTAAGTTAGTAACTCTTCTTTGGCTGCAGCAAGTGCCTTTTCAGTATTTTTCTGAATGGATAATACTTTAGAGAGGGCTGTAGCAGCTTCCACTTCAGGGACGCTGAGTTGTCGTGCAACATTCGCTAACACTTTTTTACGCATAGCAAGCTCGTTTAAAACACGTTGTCCACAAACAAAGGAGACGCGCACATTGCCCTTCATTTTTTCAGTTCCTAGAATTTTGATGGCACTGACCTGCCCAGTAGTTGTTGGATGGGTTCCACCACACCCGTTGTAATCATAGTTAGGGATGATGACTAGTCGAATATCTCCGGTTACAGCTACTTCTTTACGAAGATGATAATTGCCAAGTTCATTTTCTGTAATCCATGTTGTTTCAATTGAATGGTTTTCTAAAATGATTTCATTTGCTCTTGCCTCTGCTGCAGCCAACTGTTGTTCAGTCAAAGCATCTACAGCAATGTCAATTGTGACTTGCTCGCTTCCTAGGTGAAAACTAACAGTCTGGGCATCAAAAAGTTCTACAAATGCCGCTGTTAAAATATGTTGACCAGCATGCTGCTGCATATGATCGAATCGTCTAGACCAATTTAACTCGCCGTGTACAACATCGTCCAATTCAGATAGACTACCTTGAATATAATGACGAATCTCTTCGTCAATTTTCTCAACATCTATGACCTCTATCCCATTCAATGTACCTGTGTCATGAGGTTGCCCTCCACCAGTTGGATAGAATGCAGTATTAGATAGTACCACAAAATGACGACCAGCTTCGTCGGTTTCTTTACTGACAATATGAGCATCAAACTCACGTAACATTACATCCTGATAATATAATAGATCTTTCAAGTAAAAGCCTCCTTTTTATGTAGGTAATGGTTAACGTTAGATGGATTCCATTTTATTTTGGCATAATTACTTACAAGTGTATACGGCTTTTCTAGTTGACCCATGCTGAAATTGATTTAATATAGAAAGGAACAGCTAAAGATAAAGGAGCTAGCATTATGGAAATTACACAATTCTCAATGGAAGAAATTTTAGACCCAACCAATATTATAGAAGGGAAGCGTTACGAATTTATTTTAGATATTGAAATTGATGAAGAAGATGAGCTATATCACGAAGCAGGTATTGAAATTCGTGTTCTTATTGGTGAAAAGGCAGAGGAGCCATATATTTTAAATTACTTCATCATGGAAAAAGCAGAGGGTGAATACTTAGATTTTGCTTTAGAGGATGATGAACTAGAAGAAATTTTAGTATTTTGTAAAGAAGAAATAGTAAAAGCATAAAAAGAAACAGGTAAAGAGTATATTCTTTACCTGTTTTTTTAACTTCATTCAACAGTCACTTCTCGATAAATGCTTAATGAGCATTCATTTAGTTGATGTCCAAATACTCGCTGAAATAGAGAGACACTGTCAAAAATCGCTATGTCCTATGACAATGTTTATGGGAACACTCATGTTGTCCCATAGTCTGCTGCAGATGTCTCAGATTAAATCGATCAGGCTCGAATTGTTCTGGACGCAATTACGCGATGGATTGACTTAAGGATTATGTAAGCTTATTGACATATTCGTGTAGAGTTTGAGGATTAAACTGAGTTTTAGGGTTCATAAATTCGGGCAGTTTAAATAGAGAGGTGCTTTTATATGTCAACTTACACACAATCCATTTTTATTGCATTTTTTATAACTATTATTTTATCATTTGTTCTTTTTATTCCATGGCTTATTTATACGTATCGAAAATATGGTTATTTATCAATGTCTAAAACCATTATAATGTTCTCATTTATTTTTTACTTTTTATCCGCGCTCTGTTTAGTATTACTACCATTCCCAGCTACAAGAGATACTTGCTCACTTCAATCGCCAGACACAGTCCATACAAATTTACGGCTTTTTCAATTTGTGGATGATATTTTAAAAAACAGTGGGGTTGTTATAACAAATCCGTCGACATGGCTTGCTATCACGAAACAACAAGCATTTTATCAAGCCTTTTTTAATTTCTTATTATTGATGCCATTTGGTGTGTACTTACGATATTTTCTTCAAGAAAGAAGGTACTGGAAACGTGCATTTTTATTAAGTTTTTTGCTAACATTGTTTTATGAGATCACACAAAGAACGGGTATTTATGGCATTTTTAATTGTGCCTACCGTATCTTTGATGTGGATGATTTATTGCTAAACAGTGTAGGCGCGTTACTGGGGTTCTTTTTAGCACCTATCGTATGGGCTCTATTTCCTTCTCATGAAGAGGTTGAGGCTAAAGCTTCTGAAATGGAAAAAAGTGATATTGTAAAACCAATTTCAATTTTGCTGGCATTAGTCATTGATTTCTTTATCGGGCAAGTGATTTGGCTCATTATTGGTGCTCTGACTGGGTATAGTGGCACTTTCGAATTCTTGGTCATCATTGCTCTATACATGGTTCTCTTTGGTTTCATACCAAGTATAATGAATGGCGCAACGCTAGGTATGAAAGTTATGCGTTTTACAATGGTCAATAAGAAAGGCAAAAGTATTGTAAGGCAGTCGTGGAGACGCTGTGTAGCGATTGTCGCCACCGTTTCTCTATTAGAGGTCTTTACAACAATCGGGGACATTCAATTAGATATGGATTCACCATTTTATGTCCTACAAATTGTCATTTCTCTACTCGCCTCATTAGGAGGTTTTGTACTTATAATGATTGTAGCTATTCATGTTATACGTGTCATTGTAAGCGGAGGAAAACGTCGTTTGTATATCGATCAATATGCAGATCTAACGGCAACAAGGAAAAAATAAGGGGGCCCGTCGAATGAAATACGTCATCATTGGGGGAGATGCTGCGGGTATGTCCGCAGCTATGGAAATCTATCGTAATGTACCGGGAGCAGAAATAACTACTTTAGAACGTGGCTTTATTTATTCATATGGGCAATGTGGTTTGCCATATGTTGTAGATGGTCGTATTTCATCAACCAAACGATTGATTGCAAGAGATGTTGAAACTTTTCGAGGTAAATATGGCATCAATGCACGAGTTGGCTATGAGGTAGAAAAGGTAGATGTAGAGAAGAAGGTTGTTTCGGGGATACAGGCAAGTGGCGAAGTATTTGAAGTTTCCTATGATAAGCTTCTTATTGCAACAGGGGCAGATCCAGTTGTACCTGTCAAAAGAGGTGTTGATCTAGAAGGTATCCACACCGTAAAAACAATTCCTCAATTAGAAGATTTAATGGCTGATTTAACGCCTGATATTGAACAGGTAACTATTATTGGTGGCGGCTATATCGGATTAGAGATGGCAGAAACATTGCATGCCTGTGGGAAAAAGGTAAGACTTGTCCAACGAGGAAGCCATGTGGCAAAAATTTTAGATGAAGAGCTTGCTCAACATGTTCATGAAGAAGCAAAAAAGAACAATGTAGAGCTGTTATTAAATACAGATGTAGAAGCTTTTGAAGGGAATAACCGAGTGGAAAGGGTCATCACAAATAATGGTGTCTTGGAAACAGATTTAGTCATTGTTGCTTCTGGTATTAGACCAAATACAAAGTTTCTAGAAGGTACTGGTATAGCTTTTGCAAAGAATGGGGCTATTATCGTCAATCGTCATTTAGAAACTTCTGTGGAGAATGTTTATGCGGCAGGAGATTGTGCCACTCATTTTAATATTGTGAAGGAGCGCATAGATTATATACCTTTGGGAACAACTGCCAATAAACAGGGCCGTCTAGCGGGTCTTAATATGTCAGGAAAGTTTGCGCCGTTCAGAGGCATTGTCGGGACATCTATTTTAAAATTTTTCAACTTAACAATTGCTACCACTGGTATAAATGAAAGCCATGCGAAAGAGCTTGGCTTTGATTACGAGGCCTTTAAATTATCAGCTCGCCATATTGCAGGCTATTATCCAGGTGCACAACGTATGTACATTAAGGTAGTTGTACGTAAACGAGATCAGTTGCTATTAGGAGCCCAAATTGTGGGACCAGCTGGTGTTGATAAGCGTATCGATGTTTTTGCAACCGCATTATATAGTAAAATGACATTACCTGATTTGCTAGATTTAGATTTAGCTTATGCTCCGCCATTTAACGGTGTTTGGGATCCTTTACAACAGGTCGCAAGAATGAACGGACGTTTATAAATAGGAGGTAGAGAGCAATGAGTATTTATGATATTAACGTAACTTTAGAAGATGGTACTGTTTATAGTCTAGAAAGTTATAAGGGAAAGCCAATGTTAATTGTCAATACTGCCTCGAAATGTGGCTTTACCCCGCAATTTGAGGAATTAGAAGGCCTCTTTGAGAAATATCAGGAAGAAGGTCTTGTTGTACTAGGTTTCCCGTCCAATCAATTTAAGCAAGAGCTTGCGACGGCTGAAGAAGCGGCATCACAGTGTCGATTAGACTACGGGGTGACGTTCCCGATGCATGAAATGGTTAAGGTGAATGGTAAAGAAGCACATCCTATTTTTGATTATCTTACTTCTCATTCAAAAGGGTTTTTAGGAAATAGCATTAAGTGGAATTTTACGAAATTCCTAGTGAATCGAGATGGCGAGGTTGTTGGACGATACGCATCGGCAGATAAACCAAGTAGTTTTGAGAATGATATTAAAAAAGTTTTAGCATAATAAGTTAAAAGGGTTCATGCACAAACTGTGTATGAATTTTTTTTTATCGATAAATTTCAAAGGTTGTGCGGTGAAGGCAGAGTTTTAACGAGAATACATGATTTAAGGTTGCTGTAAGCTTACGACAAATTTGCTGTAAGTTTGAGGGCGTATACTAAAGTCAGAAAGAAGAGGTGGAGCGTATATGACGCCATTATTAAAGGTACAAAATGTTGGGAAAACTTACGGCAAGGGCACTAATACTTTTACAGCGCTATCTAATATATCATTTGAAGTAAAAAAAGGTGAATTCGTTGGTGTAATGGGTCCTTCAGGAGCTGGAAAATCTACGCTTCTTAATGTATTAGCGACGATCGATACGCCAACTACTGGTGAAATTATCATTGGTGATACAAACTTAGCACGTATGAAAGATGCTGAATTAGCAGATTTCCGTCGTGATAATTTGGGGTTTATTTTCCAAGACTATAACTTGCTTGATTCGTTAACTGTACGAGAAAATATAGTCTTGCCATTGGCTATTGCAAAGATGCCAACAAAAGCTATTAGCGCCAGAGTTGATCGTATTGCCTCATTGTTTGGTATTAATGATTTATTGGATAAATATCCTTATCAAATATCAGGTGGACAAAAGCAGCGTACAGCGTCGTCACGAGCGTTAGTAACAGAGCCAAAATTAATCTTTGCTGATGAGCCTACGGGTGCACTAGATTCAAAATCAGCAACAGATTTGCTTGAAAGTTTAAGTGATTTAAATCAATCGCAAGCATCTACCATTATGATGGTTACCCATGATGCCTTTGCAGCTAGCTTCTGTCAGCGCATCCTATTTATTCAGGATGGGCAGCTTTCTAAGGAAATTCAACGTGGGACTCTAACAAGGAAGCAATTTTTCCAAGAGATCTTGCAGGTGCTGTCAAGCATCGGGGGTGGAGTAAATGACGTTATTTAGTTTAGCGCGTAAAAATATTCAACGTAATTTGTCGAATTACTTTTTATATATTGCCTCTATGGTATTCAGTATCGTCATTTACTTTACGTTCGTGACGCTGAAATATAATGACGACCTTTCAGCTTTAAAACAATCCTCACAACAGATTAAGGGATTGATGAGTGCCTCGTCAGTAGTGCTACTATTCTTTATTGTCATTTTTATGGCTTATTCCAATTCATTTTTTATGAAGAAGCGGAAAAAGGAAGTAGCCCTCTATTCATTACTAGGTGTGCGTAAGCAAAAAATTGGCTTAATGCTCTTTTTCGAGAATTTAGTTATAGGGCTAGTTTCGCTAATACTTGGTATCGTTCTAGGATTCTTTATGTCGCAAGGACTGTTAATGATCTTAGTTCGATTAATGGGCTATGAAATTGTTGGAAGCCTAACATTTTCAGTAGAGGCACTGGTTAATACAACAGGCATTTTTACATTACTGTTTTTATTTACATCATTACAAGGCTATCGTGTTATTTATCAATTTAAACTGATTGATTTATTTCATGCAGAAAAACAGGGTGAGCATATTCCACGTGCATCTTTAGTAGCTGCAGTATTAGGAACAGCGCTCATTGCATTTGGTTATTATACAGCTGCGTCTGATATGTTTACGAGTGGAATTTGGAGATTCTTTACAGTATTAGGTACGCCATTAATGGTTATTGGTGTAACGATTACAGGAACATATCTTTTATTCCATAGTGTCAGTGTCTTTGTGTTAACAGCTTTAAAAAGAGCCACATCATGGTCATGGAAGGGCTTAAATTTAATTGGTGTCTCTCAGTTATTGTATCGTATTCGAGCCAATGCTAAATCACTGTCAATCATTGCAATTTTAAGTGCAACAACGATTACAGCTGGTGGTGGTGTCTTCGGTATGTATTACAATGCAGAAGCAACTGTTCGTCAGATGTTGCCAAATACATTTATGTGGAAAGGCGAGACAGTTGAATTTTCTCAGCAAGACGTCTTATATAACGAAGCGCTGTCTGTCAAAAATTTACGTGTCGATAATGAATTCTCATTTTTCGAATATACATTATTGAAGGAATCTGATTATAATCGTTTAGCTAAATTACAAGGCGAGGATGAAGAACTGCACATTGCAGATGGCTCTACGGTTTTACTCGATGCAGCCTACGATGAACGATTTTCACATGACTTTACGGGTGAAAACTTTAAGTTACAAAACGGTGATTCTTTCCATGTAGAGAAGATGTACACGGAAAGCGTTCTAAACTTTATAGCAGCGGGAACAGTACTCGTTGTGAATGATCAGGAGTTTTCGACTACAGATGCTGAAGTAATGAAGATGCAGGTCGTTGGATTAGACAATGATTTGAAACAACAGGACGTTTCCAAGGATATATACAAGCAATTGCCTTCAGAGCAACAAGAAACCTTCTCTAGTGTTCCGCAAAGCTATGAGGATAGTTTAGCGACAGTTGGTGCACTATTGTTTGTGGGAAGTTTCCTAGGTTTGGTTTTCCTAGCAGCAACAGGTAGTATTATTTATTTCAAAATTTTAACGGAAGCTGAAGAAGATCAGGCCAAATATGCAATATTAAATAAAATCGGTGTAAATAGTAAGCAAATTTTAAAGACAGTGGCAGGGCAGGTTGCTGTGATTTTTAGTGCCCCTCTTATCGTGGGTATCGTGCATAGTGCGTTTGCATTACTAGCATTTTCACAGCTATTTGGTATGAATATTACTAAGCCAGTCATCTTGTGGATGGTTGCCTATTCAGCTATTTACTTTGTTTATTATATCTTTACCGTACGTTCGTTCTATAAAATAGTGAGACAGGGGAATTAATATGAAAAAAGTATTTTTAGGAATAGGTGCATTGTTCATCTTATTCGTGGCAGGATTGGTTGTATTGATGACGGTAGACTTTAATCGTTTAAATAAAGACACGTACTATGTCCATATTACAGCTGATGGAGAGGTAGAGGAGTATAAGGCAAGTAATGGTGAAATCTTTAAAATGTATTGGTACGAGCTACCTACTTACAATAAAAATGGCAAAGAAAAAACATTAAAATTTTCAGCACAGAAAAATTTACGTCATGACGCATATTTAAAGCTTTATGTAAAAAAAGAAAATGAAGTTACTTCTTATGATGAAGTAAAATTCCACGAATTACCTGCTAAAGTACAAGATCAATTGAAATAGCAAGAAGGAGCAGTCACTAGAACTAGGACTGCTCCTTTTTTAGATAAATGTGGACGCTTGTCCCTTTTCCTTCTTCAGAGGTGATGGTAACAGTACCTCCATGGGCTTCGATGATATCTCTAGCAATAGCTGTGCCTAAACCAGTGCCAGTTGTTTTCTCGGTATTTGTTCCTCGGTAATAGCGTTCAAAAATATGTTCTAAATCCACCGCCGCAATCCCTTTACCATTATCAGTAATTGTAATAGCATCATTATCTACAGACACAACGACTGATACATCAGGAGCATTATGAAGGAGGGCATTGTGTAAAAAGTTCATAATAGCTCTGCGCATAAAATGCTCGTCAATTTGATGCGGGCTGTTCTCGGTGGCTGCCTCAAACGCAAGATTAGCCAGTTCATATTGTGGTGTATTCAATGTATCAATGACAATTTCACGAATAAATGGCACCATATTCACATTACTTAATGTTAGTGGAAGTCGTTGATGTCTTAAACGCATTGTTAAATTTAAATCATCAAGTAGATCTTGCATATGCAACGATTGTTTTTCGATAATTTTAGCGTACTCAGATTGTTCACTATGTGCTAATTGGTCATCATTCAAGAGCTCTGCATAACCACGAATAGAGGCGAGCGGGGTTTTCATATCGTGGGAGACATTACTAATCCATTCCTCACGCATGATCTCCAATCTTTTTCTCTCCTGCTCATGGGCAGCCAATTCTTGCGATACTTCATTTAAATTTTCAAAAACAGGCTTGTAAACACCACCAGGGGCTTTAATGGATTTATGCTCATGATTCTTTAACTGATGAATACGTTCTATCATCGCATAAAGAGGTTTCGTTAGTGTACGACCAAAAAGCCAGCCTACCAATGTAGCTACTAACAAGTCAGCAATAACAATGAACAACCCAAATTTCCCAACAAACTGTAAAAGTGATGTTCCAGAAACATGCATGATAAATCTTGTAACACCACTACCTTTAATACCAATTAAATAACTGAAATCACTCTTACTACCAATATACACCGTAGTATCAGAATCAAATTCTTTATATTTATATACTTGAATTAAGTCGATGGGTGCATAGTGTAAAGGTGCTTTTTCTGGTGCAAAGTGGGCGTCAATAACTTGGCCATTTGCATCAAGCATTTGAATCCAAGCATTTCGCTGATGTAATTGTTCAAGTCCATCAGCACTTACTGAGGGGGCGCCGTTTTTAATTTCAATATATTTTTGAAATTCCCGTACAAAATTTTCCTCTTTAGTTGCAGAAACACCTTCAGAATCAGTTGCTAACCGATAAGTGAGGAGTCCTATTAAAATGGCCGTATTGATGAAAATAACGATGATAACAATCGATAGAACTGAGAAGAGAAAGCGAGCAGTTAATTTCCACTTCATCCTTGTGCCACTTTTGGTAGGACGAACTTATATCCAAGTCCTTTTACAGTTGTGATATATAAAGGTTTAGAAGCATCCTGTTCAATTTTTTCACGTAGTCGTCGAATATGCACCATGACAGTATTATCAGAACCGAAAAAATCCTCTCCCCAGACACGTTCAAATAGAGTCTCTTTACTTAAAATTCGATTAGGATTGTGCATAAAGCATGCCATTAAACCAATTTCCTTAGCAGTTAACTCCAATAAAACCCCTTCTTTGTGTACTTCAGTTTCGTCAGCGTTTAACAGGAATGGCCCAATTTGTATCGTTTTTTCTGGAATGCTCGAAGTTGTCTCCTGTGTTCGATAGCCAGCCCTACGTAATTGTGCTTTTACGCGATAGGCAACTTCCTTAGGGCTAAAGGGTTTTGTAATATAATCGTCGCCTCCAATGGCTAGCCCTAAAATTTTATCGATTTCTTCATTTTTAGCAGACATGAAGAGCACAGGTACATGTGATACTTCACGGATTCGTCTACATAAATCGTAGCCCTCACCATCAGGAAGCATAACGTCTAGAAGCACAATATCTGGATTTGTTTGTTGAAAGCTTGTCCAAGCATCGTGAATGGAGCCAGCTGTATAAATTTGTTTATAGCCTTCTTTTTGTAAGCTTACTTTTAGGAGATTCGCTAAATCTACCTCATCATCCACTACTAATATGGTTGGCTCTTGCACTTATTTACACGCCCTTTCTTTTGATGAATACTTTCATTTTGAAAGAATCCTTTTATGAAAATCATTATAAATGAAATGTACAGGAAAGAGGAAATGAAGTATTGCTAATAGAAGATTTTCTCTAGCTAGATGCATGCCTGAAATAGATAATGGAGGAAAGTAATGAAACCTTTACAGATGCTAAAGCGTAAAAAGAGTATAAATTATTGAGGAGGAATGGCGATGTTTAAAAAAATTGCAGCCGATGCATTAGGATTATCTGATATTGGGGTAGTCGTCCATCGAGAGGACTATGATAAAACAGATGCAGATGATTTTATCCTACACGAAATAGGTGAGAAAATTTACTTTTTAATTAAAACGAAGGCAGATGAGTACTGTTTTACAAATCGTGCTATTCTCCATGTAGATGGCGAAAGTGCCATGAGTAAGAAACGATTACTACGTCGCTATGACTATTCTCTGTACGCCATTACAGATGTTTTTCTCGAAACAGCAGGAACAATTGACCTTGATGTCGAAATTAAGTTTACAATCGGCAATTCTCCACTATCCATCGACATTCATAAACGCTTTATTGATGACATTAAAGATTTATATAAAGCACTACATGCGATTAGCTACGAACAAAAGAACAATGCCTATAAGTTAGAAGTAGCAGAAAAAAGCTTAAATATTGCTGCTTCATCACTTGGTCGAATTGGCAATGATAACATTTCTCCATCAGCGTCATTTGAGGAAATTACCCGCTTTTCGAATTCTTGGATGATTGATCATAAAGATCAGTACAAAAAGGAAGATTTCTCACATATTTTTGATTTATATATGAATAATTAATTGTTCTTTGGTATTTGCTACTGTGTGCAGTTCAAGGACTGAAAGAAGATAAAAAAATAGCTCTCTGCAAATGTGGAGAGCGTTTTTTACATATAACCTTATACATAAAAAAACAAAACTAGGAGCGTGACGAAAAATGACAAACGAATTGCATGTGCTTGACAAAGAAGGACTAGAAAGTGACCTTATACAGCAACCGCAAGCCGCTGAGACATTGTTCGTAAATGAGTTCATAGATGGGATTTTAGACCCTTCGCGGCAAATGCTTGGGCCGGTTAAAGATGGAGGAACGATCATTGCCAATACAGCACCTGGATGCTGGGGACCCATGCTAACACCAACTATACGTGGTGGACATGAAGTAACGAAGCCTGTCTTTGTGGAGGGGGCTGAGGTGGGTGACGCCATCGTCATTAAAATTAAGTCTATTCAGGTGACATCACTTGCCACTTCATCTGGTCACGATGAGGCGATTATAGATCGATTCATTGGGGACCCATTTGTTTCCGTAAAGTGCCCAGGTTGTGGCAAGCTCCACCCAAGCACAGTTGTTAAAGGCATAGGTCCTCAAGCGATTCGCTGTTCGACATGTGACACAGAAACAGCACCATTCAAAATGACCAATGGCTACACAATGACGTTTGACCATAAAGGGCATATAGGTGTAACGGTTGGACGAGAGGGTGCTCGTCGTATAGCCCTTGATGCGAAAAATTATATGAGAACACCAGAAAATTCCGCTCAAAACCCTGTTGTTGTGCTAGCGCCAAGCGATATAGTAGGTGTAATGGCTAGAATGCGCCCATTTTTAGGTCAACTTGGCACAACACCTTCAAAGGCAATGCCAGATTCCCATAACGCGGGTGATTTCGGTTCATTTTTAATTGGGGCACCACATGAATATGCATTTACACAGGATGAATTGGATTTACATCGTACTGATGGACATATGGATATTAGCAGAGTTCGTGAAGGAGCAACGATTATTTGCCCTGTTAAGGTACCTGGCGGTGGTGTATATATTGGAGATATGCATGCCATGCAGGGTGATGGTGAGATTGCAGGACATACAACAGATGTAGCAGGGATTGTCCAGCTTCAAGTTAGCGTCTTGAAGAAAGTAGCATTGGAGGGTCCTGTGTTACTACCAAACGAGGAAGATTTACCATACACAGCGAAGCCTTTTACAAAAGAAGAAAAACGTCGTGCTCGCGAGCTAGCAGAGGAGTTCGGTGTGAAACAGATAGAGGAGGCATTCCCTGTATCAGTAGTTGGTTCTGGCAAGACATTAAATGAGGCAACTGATAATGCCATTCGTCGAGCATCAAAGCTATTTGAAATGACCGAACCAGAAGTATTAAATAGAGCAACGATCACAGGTTCTATTGAGATTGGTCGTCATCCCGGGGTGGTCACAGCAACATTCCAAGTACCTAAAACAATACTGAAAAAGGTTCGAATTTATAAAACTGTGAAAAAACAATATGATTAATTAATCTATTTTTAAAAAGCAAACTTTTAAAGGTTTGCTTTTTTTTGTATGAGTTGTAAGTGGAAAAAGTGAATATTTGTCGGAAATTTGAAGTTAGAATTGAAATCCCTTGATGGGTTGATATAATGAATAAAGTTTAACGTCCATCAATATGTCAGTATTTAAATAGATTAGAGTTGCGTAGAAAAGTTGGTGCTGAATGACAGAATTTTTAAGAGTTGGAAATAAAATTAAAAAAAAGAATATGGTAAAACCCTTTATCTTAAAGATGAAGGGAGGAGGACATGCACCTTCTCGGACAAACTTTGCTGATGCCTTTACTGGTGCGATTGGTGGCTTAATTTGTATTTTTGCGTTGCTTTGGTTAACAAATTATACAGATGCACCTTGGTTAATGGCATCCCTTGGTGGGAGCTGTGTACTTGTATTTGTTGTTTGGAATGCACCATTGTCCCAGCCTCGTAATATTATCGGAGGTCATGTAGTGTCTGCATTTATTGGCCTAGCATTGTATACAACTTTAGGTTCGAGCATGTTGTCCATCAGTCTTGGTGTTGGATTAACCATATTTTTCATGGCCTTTCTAGGCATTATTCATCCACCTGCAGGAGCCAACCCTATAATTATTATTTTAGGGGGCTATAGCTGGAATTACTTAATCATGCCTGTGCTGATTGGGGCAGTCATTATTGTTTTCTTTGGTTTGTTGATTAATAATTTAAGAGAAACAAGAAAATATCCACAATTTTGGTGATGAAGGTATCCCCATCTATGAAGTGCTCACTTCATAGATGGATTTTTTATTTGATAGCGTTTTCGATAGGCATACCACTATTTTTTTAGCATATGTTAGTTAAGATTTGTTATATTGAAGAAAGAGTGTTAAAAACATGTATTTTAATGATAGTGGAAGATCTTTGTTGATCGAAATTGATGGGAGGCTCCAATTGTATGCTGTTGGACTGTGATGAGCAATTATTCATGACATATAAACAAGGTAGTGTAGAGGGTGCTGAAGATTTACTTGCAACATGGCAAGAGGCAGAGTCAGATTTGCAAGAAGATCCAAAAATACTTGGTACTTCGCTCTCACCCAAACTATTTTTAGTAAACGAAGAATCGGCTATGAATATTGCCTTTTCCACAGCACGTAAATATTGGGGTCGTGTATCAACAGAAATGCAAATGTATTTTGACAAATACGGTTTAGAGGCAAAATTTGTGAATGACCGGCTCAATGCCTTTTTTTATACACAAAAGGGAAAAGAAACTTTTTTTGAGCAACTCTTTGCGCAACACACAATAGATTTGGAACGGTTAATTTGGTTGGTTTTCGGGAAACGAATGCAGATAGAAATGCCAGTAAATGAACTACAGACGATTATGTTATATAAATTTCAGGACGAGTATTTAGTGCATATGATGTATAAAGAACATTCATCGTTTTGGCATTGGCTTTTCGTAAAAAAAGTTTATTCACTTTTTATCCACAGACCGTTAGAACAATTTACATTTCTTTATGAAATAATGGGACATTTCGAGCATTCTATGAAAAAGAGCTGTGAACATGTGGATAACTTTGTGAATAACTATAAAGTGATACTGGATAAGTGTATAACTCATGTGGATAAAAATAAATCTAGCTGTTTGGCTAAGAAACAGCTACGACTTTACCAAATTGTTACACATTATTGCTTAGCGGAGGGCGATTATAATCAAGTCAAAGCGTTTATTACTTCATTTGAAGCGGAATGGCGCTACTCAATGTATGCCCTAACTGAGAAGGAAAAAGTGTTAATTGCCTATATTTTATTTCATATAGCAAATAGAGAACAGCAGAGTGAAATGGTTATACATTATGGCGAGTATTTATTAGAGGATGAACGATTAAATAATTACGCTATCGAAATTTTATTGGAGTATAAAGATCTTTTGCCAAATCGGAAACCAACACCACCTGCCATTATTAAAAATTATCAACTGAATTATTTAGAAAATTTATATGCCATTTTACTTGATCATTATGTAAAAGTGACTCGTTACGAAGATGGCTTACTCCTATTAAAGGAGCATGTACTAGCGTCTAATAAAAAAATAAATGCCTCATTAGTGCAAAAAAATTATAGTAGTGAACAACTAATTGCTATTGAGGCATATGTTCAACAAGACATCGCTCTACAGGTGAACAACTCACTACAACATATTGGTTTGTCCGTGGAGGAGTGGCGACGGAATTATCGCCAACCTGATGTGTCATACCATGTTGTAGCACAGAGTGCCTCCTTGCATATGTTAAATATTTTACGAGTTTTATTTGTAACAGAGCAGTTCGAGCTTTTTGAGAAATTAATGGAGATCTATAAAAAATATTTATTAATTGATGATCATTTTGAAAATCTCAGAGTATTTATTAGTGCATATGTATAAAAAAGTGTCTAATACGTCTTTCATCGACAGTATTAGACACTCTTTTTTATTCCAAAATGCCTTTATCTTTCAAAGCTTTGATTTGTTCAGCATCATAACCTAGTGAACACAGAATTTCTTCATTATGCTCACCAAGTTTAGCACCAACGTGCTTGTATTCTGGTTGAGCTCCGTCAAATTTAAAAGGAGATGCAATTTGCTTTTGTAGGGTTCCATCACTTTTTGGGATAGCTACAATCATTTCTCGTGCCTTTAGTTGCGGATGCTCACAGGCTTCTGGAAATGTAAGAACGGGTTCCACGCAACCTTCAAAGTCCTCATTAAATACTTTTAGCCATTCCTCATACGTTTTAGATAAAAAGGCATCATGAACAGCCTCTTTAAAACGAATTTGCGTGTAGTAAGAATCATTGAAGGTATTATCAATCAATTCAGGAATATCGAGTGCTTCACAAAGTAATTTCCGAAATTGAGGCTCTAAACTACCGACAGAGAAGAAACGACCATCCTTCGTTTTATAAAAATCATAGTAACTGCCACCATTTAAAATTTCTTGCTCTGGCTGTGGAACACGCCCACCACCAATAAAAGCTGAACCATACATTGCATTTAGTGAAAAAACAGCATCCGTCATACTAATATCAATGAATTGGCCATCACCTGTTTTTTCACGATGAAGGGCAGCAGCTAGTACCCCAATTGCAGCATGCATAGTTCCTCCGGCAATATCAGCTAGCTGGACCCCCATAGAGACAGGCTTTTTATCCTTATGGCGTGAATAATCTAGAACACCCGCCAATGAAAGATAGTTATTATCATGTCCAGGTCGATTGCTATATGGTCCTGTTTGTCCATAGCCTGTAATCGCACAATAAATAACTCGTGGATTTATTTCTTTAAGAGCATCGTAGCCTATCCCAAGCCGTTGCATTACCCCTGGCCGGAAACCTTCGATAATCACGTCATACTCTTGTACAAGAGATTTTACAATTTCAATAGCTTCCGGTGATTTTAAATTTAAAGTAATAGATTTTTTAGATCGATTTAAATGTTGATGGATGTATGCCTCATGATCATCATCGTAAGGAGGCATAATTCTTGTTAAATCAACGCGTTTTGAAGATTCAACATGTATGACATCTGCTCCTAAATCAGCAAATATCATTGTCGCCATTGGCCCCGGTAGTAATGCAGAAAAATCGAGAATTTTTAACCCCTTTAAAATACCCAAATCTTTCAACCCCTTTTTGTGTAGGCTACACGACCATCCTAGATGGTAGAGTAGCGCTCTTCTCATAATCCCCATTGTGCGAAAAGCGTCAAATCTGTGATAATACAGAATATTTAATTTTAATCAGTATTATAACAGAATGGCTCTTTCCTTGCCTATGTTATTTTTAATTATAGAATAAACACTATTAATTTTATATGTCAGAATAACAATAAAAGTAAAAAAAATTAGAATTTAGATTACCTGTCAAATTTCAGATAATTATTAGCGAATGTTAGAAAATTTAGTGAGATGTAATTAGCTTGTTATGAAAAAGAAAGTTTACTAGATATCCATATTATTCGCTCCTCTTTATTGATACAATCCTAGAGATATGTTCTAGAGTGTAAGGAGGGAGAAAAGGTATCTCCAAATTCCCTTTCCTCTAGTAGAGCCTTGCTTATAATAGGCACTAATTGTTAAAAATTATAAACTAGCATACATAGGTGGGAAGTAATGAAATCACATCAGTTAAAATTAAAGCATTTAATTATGGGAGTAGCTATGGCAGCATTCTTCTTTACAAGCATTGGTAGTGTTTGGGGTGGATACAGAATGAATGTTGACTCCATAAAAGAAAATACACTTGAGACAAATCGAGTGTATGCGCAGAAATTGGCTTCAACTGCAGACGCCTATCTTCATGAAGCCTTTCAAATTTTAAGCTATAGTGCCAATCAAGTGAGTGAAAATTTAGATGATGAGCAAATTTTAAATAGGGAAACAGACCGTCTGAGATTACAAAATGAAATGTTCAATTCAGTAGTCATAACAAATGCAGAAGGACTTGTCCTATCCGTATCACCACCCTCCATTGAAATTAAAGGTGAGATTTTAACATCTCTTGGCGCACAAGAGGCATTAGCCAAAAAAATACCACTTGTTTCTAAGCCGTACGAGGCGATGACAGGACGTCTCATTATTTTTATTTCCCATCCTATATTTTCAGCATCTAACGAATACTTAGGGATGGTAGCGGGAACGATTTATCTAAAAGAACCAAATGCCTTTAAAACGTTATTAGGAGAACATTATAGTAAGGATGGCTCCTACGTATATGTTGTAGATTCAGATGGACGCGTTATCTATCATCAGGACCCGAGCCGTATCAATGATGTGGTTACAAAAAATAAAGTAGTTCAGGCTGTAATGTCAGGTAAGAGTGGCGTTCAATTAGTTGAGAACACAAAAGGAGTAAAAATGCTTGCTGGCTATAGTACTGTGCCTTCAATAGGTTGGGGGGTTGTCGCACAGAAACCTCTAGATGTAGCACTGGCTCCTTCATTCGATAGAGTACAAGAAGTTATTATCAAATCTGTACCGCTTATGATTATTTCAATTATCATTGTACTTTGGGCTGCCACTCGTATTGCTAATCCGTTACAGCAATTAGCAACGTTAACAGAAGAAAGTCTAGATAAGAAAAATGTAGAAGGTTTAAAATCTGTCAGTGGCTGGTACTTTGAAGCCCATTCATTGAAGAATGTCTTAATTCGCAGTCTATCGTTTTTACATGGACAAGTTACATTTTTCAAGGATCAATCAACCGTAGATCCATTGACGGGTGTTACTAATCGAAGAACGATGGATGCCATGCTGGCGGAGTGGTTAGAGAAGAAGGTACCACATGCCATTATTTTGCTAGATTTAGATCACTTTAAAAGCGTGAACGACACATATGGTCATGCAGTTGGCGATAAAGTACTGCAATTTTTAGCTAAACATATGTTATCTGTAGCACGTGAAGGAGATGTATGCTGCCGTTATGGAGGCGAGGAATTTGTCATGCTTTTGCCAAATACGACTGCAAAGGAAGCAGAGCAGGTAGCGGAACAATTGCGAAAAAAATTAGCTGAGACGGAAAGTCCTTGTGGTAGGCCAGTAACATTATCAGCAGGCATAGCTTTATATCCAGAAATGGCCGTTACGACTGAGACGTTAATCGAAGCAGCTGATGGCGCTTTATATATAGCAAAGCAAGCTGGACGCAATCAAGTAAAGATAGCTGTACAAAAAATAGAGTGAAAATTTATCACAAAAAAGAGCTTACACTTCTGATTTTTGGGGTAAGTGATTAGTGCAAACATCATTTGGGCAAGCTACTTTTAAGTCATCCGCCAAATGACTTTTAAGCCATGTTCAAATGATATGTAATTCGGGTCACATCTCTTGATCGACTTGACAAGACGTAAGGTTATCCCCCTTTCCCTTATGACACCACAAGTACGACCAGATGTATGCCTATATATTGTGAAAGCCAAGTGAGCACCGATGCTCCTTGGTTTTTTGTTGTTGGAATGAATAAAAGAAGGTGAAAATCTGTTCAATAGAGGTATAGTGTTAACTATTCCAAAGAGTAGTATCGAACTATTTTTATCGATAAAATTACTGGACTATTTTAGATTTGTCTATGAAGATTCACCTGCTCTTGGTCGATATAAAGGGTATGATGAAAATGATATTTGTACGTATCAAATTACATAAGTGAAAGGAAGAGTGGAATGGATAAATCTAAAATCCAAAAAGTAAATAAAGCCTTGATTGCAACGGTATTTGCTTCAAGTGGGATTGCTGTTGTAGTGCCCTCACCACAAAAAGCTGAAGCGGCTACGTCTCCCTTTACGGATATTAACCAATACTCAGATAATTATAACGAAATTTTAAAATTAAATTCTCAGGGTGTGATAAGCGGATTTGCGGATAATACTTTCCGCCCAGATGTAAGTGTAACTCGTGGAGAAGCAGCGAAAATGCTGGCAACTGCGTTAAAATTGGATACGAAAAATATCCAAGACCCTTACTATAAGGATATACCGAAGGGAAGTCAATACTATAAATATGTAGCGGCATTGCAAAACGCAGGCATCATGTCTGGTTATTCAAATGGCACATTTATGCCAAATGAGGTACTTACTCGAGGCGAATTAGCCAAAATAGTAGTAGTCGGATTCCATTTAGAGGTTTCTCCTACGTATAATAATATTTTCAAAGATGTCAACAGCCAAACAAGCAATGCTATTTATATTCAAACATTAATTGATTTGAATGTTACAAAGGGCACAACACCTGTTACATTTTCTCCTTTTGATGCCGTAACACGTGGACAATTTGCTTCATTTGTGGTGGGTTCACAAGAGAAGAAGAATAATGAAACATCTTACAAAATTACAAGTGTTGATGATGACGCAGTTTATATAAATGGTCAATCTTATACAATTCCAGAAAGTCTTTCACATATTTTTAATGACTATAATGCACCAGTTTTAAAAGGGGCCTTAATTGAGGGTGATCTTTCTAGTAAAGCTATTCGCTCCATCTCAAAATTAACTTTAAATGCTAGTGGAACAAGCTCTCGCTCCCTTGATTTTGATGGCGAGTATGGTTCATTAAACGCAACGATTGTTGTTAATGGAAACTATATTGAATTTTCGAATCTAACAATGACAGGAACAATGTTTGTTAATGAAACAGTTCGTCCACCATTACATTTAGGCGCTACTTATAATCAACCATTGGCTCTTGGACGTGTAGCAAGCAACAATATCTCATTTATTAATTGGTCAAATCCAGATAATAATAAGGGGGAAGATTCGTCTAATAATAATTCAACGAATGATCTTCAAAATTGGACAAATCCAAATACTGATAAAGACAAGCCACTAGTCAACTGGTCTAAAGAAAAACAGGAAATGAAAAATGTTGAAAAATATCTTGAGTTTTATAACAGTACTGTTTCTCGATTAGTCGTATCTCAAACAGGTACGAAGATTGAGACAAATACAAAATTACCTCGCGTAGACATCATTGGCAATGTGCGAGAGTTTGAAATTCAAGGCGATATCGGCACGTTGAATCTAAATACTGAAACAAAGCTTACCATTTACGGTTCTGGGAATATTGACTGGATCAATTACAATAGCTACACAGATCTTGAGCTTTATATCGATGGTCGCATCGGCACATTATTTGTTGATAATTCATACGGCAAGATTGATATTGGAGATTATACGTATATTGATAAAGTCATCTTACCTAAGGATGGATCGCCGAATAATATCTTCGATGATTTCCTTGATGATAAAGATAACATAGGCAGTATTACTGATCCAGACGGCAAACCAATTGATAAAGATGAAAACGAGAATCAAGTTCCCGATGATAAAACAAAGCCTACGATTAGTATTACAAATGTCAAAGTGCTCAATGGCAGTGAGATTCAAGCAGACTTCACGTCGGATGAAGTCGGTACGTACTATTATATTGTGCGTGAAAAAGGTGCAGAGGCACCAAATAAAAGTGAAATGGTAAATCATCTTTCAAATGAGAACGTAGCCTATGGAAGTGGTGCCGCAGTAAAAGGTACAAACTCCATTAAGGTCTCCAATCTGGGTGAGAAAAAAGAATATGTCATCTATATCATGGTGGTAGACGGCTCGAAAAATGCATCGGATATAGTTTCTCAAGCGTTCCAAATGAAAGACGGAACTCCACCAAAAGTAGAAAATCTAAATGTGACAGCTTTACATGGAGGCACACGTGCTAAATTCACATTTAAAGCAACTGAGCCTGGGGACTATTACTATTATGTACGTAAGAAAACATCAGCTCCTGCCCCAACAACGGCAGATATCGTTGCTGACCCTACAACAGGTAAGGGTAAAGCAATAGCTGGTAACCTAGGGATAGCAGATATATTAAAAGGCTTAGAGGCTGAAACGGAATATCAACTTTACGTTGTTATGAAGGATGAGTCAGGTAACTTCTCGATTGATCCTGCTGTATGGACTGACTTTACAACAGAGGAACTGGATGATATTGCACCATTTATCCCTATTGAAAAACAACGACTAGAACTGACAGGATTAAATGAAATTACTGTCCATTTTAGTGAACCACTTGACGAAGAAGCTGCTAAAAATGTGAAAAATTATGTTTTAAGTGGTACTGGGATTATGAGTATTTCAGGACAAAAAGAAATAAATCCATCTAAGGTAGACTATAAGGAAAATGATACAAAGGTAACGCTAACAATACCGTCAGCAACAGGACTTATTAATAATGATACGATTCGTGTCACTATAGAACCTACATTATATGACCTTGCAGGTAATGAATTTGAAAATAGTAGAACTCATGAAAAACCTCGGAATTTTGCTGTTTACACACATGAGGATACACGAGCGCCTTTATTAACAATTAAAAGTGTTGAAACAAACGATCAATATGATCATGGTCTTTTAAACGTTAATGCATCTAAGGCTGGGACATATTATTATGTCATTTTACCTGCAAATAATAGAGTCTCAGATTTATCTATGCGAGATATAATGGATAAAAAATTGAATGCGTTACTGCCAAGTGGTACAAATAATGAATTAACATTACAGGACGTACCACTAAATTTATATGGAGGTTCAAGAGCCATTGAGATAGGAGACAGTCAGTTAAATATTCCAATACCCAATAATTTAACAAAGTTCCATTCTTGGAGTATTTACATTTTTATGGCTGACCGTTCTGGGAACTTGACAGAAAAAATACAGACAATTGAACTTGTTAAAGATAGAACTGCGCCAGAAATTATGAATGGTATTGTAAAGCCTCAAGAAGGTGATGCTACAGCAAAACTAGATATTAATTCTAATGAGGCTGGTCAAATTCGTTATATATTAAAACGTAAAGATGAACAACCACCAACATTAGAAGAAGTAAAGAATTCAAGTAAAACACTCGAATTAAAGGAAGGTCCACAAACAACTGAAGTATTTGCTGTTCCCGAGGCTCATAAGGACTTTGTGCTTTACTATGTAGCTAGAGATTTAGCAGGAAATACAACGGAATTGGAAAAGGCTGAATTTTATTCTGATGGAACTAAACCAAAAGTTGAAGATGTAATTGTAAGAGATGAGAATAAATTTGAAATAACATTTAGTGAAGCCATAATGCGAGGATTAGATGAGAAATCAACAATTAACCTAAACGAAGGTGACTCGCTTGATAGTTTATTAGTTATGACAGGAGCAAATTTGAGTGATTACAAGTTTGTTAGCTACACACAGGGAACAAAGACAACAGAAAAGAGTAAGTTAGTCATCAAATTCACGGGAACACCGTCAACAAATGGGGATAAAACGTTTAGTATTACTATGAGTCCAGATGTAATAGATTCTGTTAAAGCAAAGCATACATTTGATTTGAATGATTTTGGTAAGTATGTATTTAGATCTTTAGACACTATGTTTGTATATGCAAAACTTGTTTCAGGTGATAACAAGAAGGTTGATGTTTTGGTGGATCTATTATTACAAACAGGTAGTCCAGATTTTGAAAAAGATGAAAAAATAACATATTATTATTTATCCGCTCCAATTGGAACAAGTGAAGATATAATAAAAAACAAGACGCCTGAAAAAATAATTGAAGATGTATTATCTAATCAAAGTAATAATAGTCTAGCTAAGGGAAAAGGCTCATTTACTCCGGACGATTCTCGCTTTAAAGAAAGTCTTAACCATCCAGTTGAATTTGTAGAAGGAGATTGGATAATGATAGTATTAAAAGATAGATATGGTAATTTAATAAAAACGTACCAAAGAGTAGGTTATGTTTATAAGCCTTAATGATTTAAAGCTATTCTTTATTTTCATTTAATCCTAAAATAATTTTTTGTGAAGGCCGAGAGCAAAGCGTTTATTAATTAGCCTGTGGGGAACTTAACTTTGTATTATACTACCCTCGTTTTAAAGGCAAATAGATGGAACTAAAAGTATAGGTAACAATCATAAACAAATAGAGTTGAAACTAGAATTATTTTTTGCCTTTATATGGTAAGAAAGACTTTGAAAACTTTGAGAAGATTGCACCAACCGTTTTAAGTATGGCGAAATGAGTTGCCTGCAGCGAATAATAACATGGTTACTATATTGGATAGTAATGCTTCATACTTTAATGAACCTGTTTCATTAGAGAAGCAGCTTGAGAACCTTTAGCAAAATGCAAAAAAATGAATAAATGAAAATTTTCAGAAGCCAAACTACAATCCATCGTAGTTTGGCTTTTATTTGAGAATCATTTTCATTTATAATGATAATAGCAAAGAAGGTAGATAGGAGGATTTAGGTACGTTATGAATGTCGATGACCATATATACCTGTGGGATCATGCTGCTATCAAAGTGCTGGATGTTAGGCATCAGATTATGAGAATGGGGGAAACGTTTCAGTCTTATAAAATGCCTTCTAATGGCTTTATTTTTGTTTCACGCGGAAGGGCGCAAGTTCAGCTCAATCAAATAGAGTATATTATTCAGCAGTATCAAGTCATACATGGTAGCAAAGGGACTGTTTTAGATATTTTTCTGACGGAGGATGAGTTGGAGTATTATTTGATTTTTTATAAAGCGACCATGCCTATTCCTATGCGTCAGGAAGTACTACGCCTGATGGATAAGAGTAATCCATTTCAACTGCAATACAGCTATATACCCAGTTACCCAATTTTTATTTTTCACAAAGTTAAATTGATGGAGCAGGAATGGAGGAAGTCCGGTGGAATAGATCGCTTTCATGTGAAATCTTTGTTCTATCAATTTGTTCATAATCTGCTACAGCAACTCCATAGTCAAGGCATAGACATAGTTAAGTCAGACCTTGTAGGACAGGTAATGATGTATATACAAGAGCATTATGCACAGAATTTAACACTAGAATCTATTGCAGCCAATTTGAATTATAGTGTTCCTCATCTATCTTCCATCTTTAAAAAGAAAACCGGTTATAGTGTAATTGACTATGTTATTCAAACGCGCCTCGATATAGCAGCTAACTTATTAATAGAGACGGATGCTAAGCTGAAGGAAGTTGCTGAAAATGTGGGCTATAAGGACCCTTATTATTTGAGTCGTCTTTTTAAAAAGTATAAGGGTATTTCACCATTACGTTTTAGAAAACAAGAAAGAAAAAATGCAATACATCGTCCTCAAAATAGCATTGAATCGTCCATTGTTTGGCGACAAATATGGCGATATATTGATAGTGATAATCATTATCAATATAAAAGAGAGGAAGATATACATATGCATAGAGGCACAAAGACTTCATTTACTGCAATGGCACTACTCTGTATTACATTACTATTATCAGCCTGTACGGGAGGAACTGCTAATTTGAACAATGAAACTACTGGGCAAAATCAGACTACGGTAGAAAATAAGCTAGCCAGTTCATCTGAGACAAGAGTTTATAAAAACCATCAAGGAGCTGAAGTAGAAATTCCAGCAAGTCCAGAACGAATTGTACTTCAAGGGAATGCAATCGGTGATTTAATTGCATTAGGTATTGAGCCTGTGGGGGTAGATCGTCGTTTTATCGAAAGCGGTGTTTTAGAAGATAACGGGAAAATTAGTTCAACAGATATTGGCTTTCCAACAAACTTAGAGAAGGTACTGACATTAAAACCAGATTTGATTATGATGTCTTACGTCATGGATAATGAGGTGGAAGAAGCTTCTAAAATTGCACCAACCGTTGTTTTTGATGGTATGCAGCCATTAAAAAATCGATTACCAGTCATTGCTGATATCGTTGGTAAAAAGGAAGAAGGAGAACAGCTACTGAAGAAATATAATGAAGATGTAGATGCAATGTGGGAACAGCTTCGTGCAGATGGCAAGGTAGCTGATAGTGAAACGGCTGTCGTATTGCAATTTTTTTGGAACAAAGCCATGTATGTGATGAAAACAGGTGGGGTGGCAGATTTATTGTATCAACCAAAAGGATTTGCTATGGACGAAAAAGTACAAGCACTACAGCCAAATAGTGGACCGTATATTGAAATCACTCCAGAAGTGCTGCATGAAACACTTGTTGGTGATCACTTATTCGTTGTCCTTTCTGCGGATAAAGAGGCTCAACAAGCTTTTGAAGAATTAAAACAAGAGCCGCTGTGGAACTCTTTACCTGCCGTGAAAAACAATAAAGTACACTTCATTGAGGATAAATGGAATTATGATGATATGACAACGAGTAACATGCTGTTAAAGGAATTTCCAAATATGCTGAAAAAATAAGCATTGTTAGTATGGGGAAATTACATAAATATGGTGGGCTAGGAAAATTCTTAGCCTTTTTTGTTTATTCAGAGAGCCTTGAATAAGAAATTAAGGAAAATCAGCACTATTGAAATCTTCCTGTTGTAAAAAATAACAGAGTATTTCCTATAAATGAAGATGTCTATTCTATTTCTGAACACTTATAAAAGCCAAGCTAATGTAAATAACTCTAGTAGCTTGGCTTTTATTGAAAATCATTATCAATTATAATTATTGCATGATGAATGTTCCAATTATATTGAGGTGGATGTAAAATGTACAAGTTAATGAACACAGCAATAATCGAATGGCAAGAAAAGACGAATATATATACGCTTCATATAAAATACCCAACGCTACTAGCCATTGATGTTTCTACCAAAATCTTTTTAAATGGGGAATGGTTACATTTAGCTAAAAGTGAAATGATTTATCTTTGTGCTGAGAAGATAGTGACGCTAAAGAAAGCAGACCACCAAGTTGTTCATTTATATATAGTATCTTTTCAAAAATACAATCTTGCTAAAGAAAATGATGATGAGCTGATTTATTATGTCGATCATGAAAAATTGCCTGCTCACGGCTCCATTGCTGGTATAGAAACGCTGTCGTACCGTGCTGTTACGCTTTTTCAAGAACTTGTAGGAAAATCTGAAGCTTGTGAACGGTATATCTATGCCAAACAAAATTATTTTTTAGAGGAATTACTACATTTATTTATCCAAGCCTTAAAGCCATATAAAGAAAAAGAAGAATTAATTATGAGAGAAGCTTTAGTGTACATAAATCGCTATTTTGATCAAAATTTGAATCGACCACAATTGGCCAAGCTTATGGGATTTAATACTAGTTACTTTTCTAGACTATTTCAGCAGCAAATAGGACGTAGCTTTTCTAATCATTTGACAAGAGTAAGGATAGATAAAGCAAAAATGTACCTACTTTCTACTGATGACACATTAAACGAGATTGCAAGAAAAGTAGGCTATACAGATGGACTCTATTTAAGTCGTAAGTTTAAACAAATTGTCGGTGTATCACCAAGTGAATATCGGCAGCGGCCTAAACCGAGACGCATTGTAGCGTTTCAATATAGCGGTGATTTACTAGCTTTAGGTATACAACCAATTGCAGCACCTTTTACACCATGGGAGGTATCACCACTTATTCATCAGGAGCTTGGCAGTGCAATTGATATAGAGCAAGGAATTCATCAACTGGAGAAAATAGAAGTGGACCTAATTATTGCACCTGAATATTTATATTATTGGCCAGGAAAGCTAGAAAAGTTGGAACAGATTGCGCCTGTTTTGGTTTTACCTTGGAATCAATTAGATCGACTTGAAGAGGTTCAGCTTATTGGGAAAATTATTGGACGCGAGGCTGAAGCGAATGGGTGGATAGAACATTATCAATCCCTTACACATATAGCAGCTACTAAACTTAAATCAGGCTTACAAGTAAATGTGGGATTATATGAGGTTTGGGAGGATTATACAATCTGTATTTGGAATACCACGGCTAGAGCAACTTATAATTTATATAATGGCTTAAGGCTAACTCCTCATCCACGTATTCAGCAAGAGGTGCTGGCTGTGAATAGTCATCTTTATATTGATGAAGAAGTATTGGCTGACTACGCTGCTGACGTAATGTTTGTTGTTCTCCCTGAAGATTACTATAACGATTTCTCAGAGAAGCTATTAAAGCGTAAAGCTTGGAGTCAGCTACAAGACGATCCTTCTAGGAAGATAATACCTATTAGATTAAATGAGTTTTGGTGCAATGATGGATTAGCACTAGAAAAACAGCTCTACATAATGCTAGAAAAGCTTCTTACTAGTTAAATAATTTAACCTATGTAACGATTGTCTATGTGCAAGTTGTCACATTTTGAAATAGACGATTGATGAATAGACCTTTACGATAAGAATATCAATTGAGAAAGATTATCAATGTTGATAGGAATGAAAAAATGGTCAAGGTTAAACAAAGAAGCTGGAAAAGCTTCATCATGCTACTGATGCTTTTGATTGTTCTAGGTGGCTGTAGCAAAGCGACAGAAAGCAATTCAGAAAACCCTCAGTCTGAGTCAAATAGTAATTCAAAAACAGATACAAAGATTATTAAAACGGTTGATGGAGATGTTGAAATACCTGCTAACCCTCAACGAATCGTTACACAGGGATATTTAGCAAATTTTTTAGTTTATGGCGTTAAGCCAGTAGGGGCACCATATTGGGAATTGGAAAGTCCCTATACAATAGATTTAAGTGAGGGAATTACTGACATTGGTCAAATAGATGGAGGCTCGGTTGAAAAAATTTTGTCACTTAAACCAGATTTAATAGTCACGGTTGGAGGAGATGAAAAATTAAATGAGCAATACCGCAAGATTGCCCCAACATTGGTCATCCCTTATGGTACATATCATGAAGTTCATGACGAAATGAGAGCTTTTGGGGAGATTTTAGGAAAAGAGAAGGAAGCGGAAGAATGGCTAAAAGAGTTTGATAAAAAAGTAGCGAAGGCAAAGGATTCTATTAAAGGGTTAATTAGAGAAGGAACGACTTTTTCTCTTATGGGTCCGTTTGGAAAGGATTTTTATATCTATGGTGATGGTGTGAATCGCGGTGGACAAGCAATTTATCAGCAGCTAGGTTTAACACCACCAGAAATAGTACACAAGGATTTAATTGAGCCAAAAATTAATGCACTTAGTATTTCACAGGAAAAGATTGCAGATTATGCAGGTGACTATATCTTTTTAGACATTTCAGGGGAAGCGGAATTTGATGAGAATGACCCTGTATGGTCAACGATTGATGCTGTCAAAAATAATAGAGTATTCAACTTAAACCCAGAGCGTTTCTGGCCTTATGATCCAATTGCTGTAGAATCGCAGGTTGAGGAAATTGCTAACATGCTCAAGGATCGTTTAGAGAAAGAGAAGTAAATGCTATAAAAATGCCCAAGTGGAATGATTACCACTTGGGTTTTTCAACTAGGAATTCAAAAAACGGGGCAGACGACTAAGCATACAAGGTAGGACGCTTACATGGTCCTCTTCATCGAATTTTACATAGTGCGTGTGAACGTTCTTGTCGCTTAAATGCTTCATATGTTCAGCTGCTTGAGCAGCTCCCTCTAGCATATCGGGCAGTTCATTAGCGCCGATTGTGACTAGAAGATGAAGTACATGCTGACCATTCCAAGTTTCAGTGAATTTTTTTATTTCATTTAGTACCGCATTGTCAGCCCACCAAACAGAGGGACTGCCAGCTACAAGATGGCTAAATAAGTGGGGTCTCTCACATAAAGCATATAGTGTGAAAAGACCGCCTAAAGAATGACCGACAACGGCTTGTTTCTTTTTATTGATAGGCCATTCCTTTGAGACAGCAGGCATGAGGTCATGCTCAATAAAGTCTAGGAAATCATTGGCTTTGCCATTTGGAGGCCAAGGTGTACCATCTGGACGTGGTGGGAGATTATCTTCACTTACAGGTAGTGTAAAATCATTGCAGCGTCGATCCATATCAAAAGGTTCCTTTGAGGGATAGCCAATTCCAATAACAAGAATGGGATCATAGCCTTTTGGTTTGCGTGTTTGTAATTTTACCGCCTCTGCAAGCGTTGGAAAAAGGGCATCCCCGTCTAATGCATATACAACGGCATAGCCATCTGCTGGTGGAGCATCTGTTGGAGCAGCAATTAGAATTCGATAGTCTAATTGTTGGCTGGATGTAATGGCATACTCAAAATAGCTTTCTGATACATACGGTTTTTTTGTCATTGTTGTCATGGCGCTAGAAACTCCAATACATCGTCTATCACTTTCCCTTGTGCATGAATACCACCATTTAGCCAATAATCCTCGGATGTTTCAAATACTTGGTTGTTTTTGAAGGCATCTGTACTTTGCCAGATTGTACTTTCCTTCAATTCATTTAAAAATTCGTCGCCAAGATTGTCATCATTGATTAGGAAAATATAATCGGCATCTAGTTCAGGTAGAATTTCCAATGATACTTCGAAGGCACCATTCTTCACGTAGCTGCTTTGTTCAAATCCTAACTCATGTGTTAGTACATAACCACTGAAATACTCATCAGTCATGAAAAACATACCTTTTGCGTTAAAGCGAATTAATGCTACTTTTTTAGCATCTGTCTTGGAATCTAGCTTTGTTTTTGCTGCATCCACCTTTTCCTGATAATCCTGTACGGCTTGCTGTGCCTTATCTGGTTCATCAAGTAGTTGACCTAATATTTTAATAGAACCTTCTAAATCAGTTGCTGCATTTTTAAACACATAGGTTGGTGCAATTTTTGCGTATTTTTCATATGTGCCATTTTCAACATAAAAGGAATTATGCAAAATAATTAAGTCTGGTTTGTCCGCCATAATCGCTTCAGGAGATGGGGGACCGCTGGCAAAGCTAATTTCTGGTATACCTTGTAGCTGATCTTGTAAATAGAGCTGTGGTTTAACACCATTCGACCATTGCATAGTAGGCTTAATACCAAGGGCTAGTAACGAATCCTCCATAACAGGTGCGAATATTTTAGAGGGTTTTGCAGGTAATGTTACATCATTGCCAACCTCATCTTTTAAAGTTAGTGGATAAACATTTTGCTCCTTTGTACTTTCTGAGTTTGCCTGCGTCTCTACTTGTTCATGGGCATTGCAGGCAGAAAGTATTCCAAAAGCAAGCAATAAAATGGCTAGTATATACACAGGTTTTAAAATCATATGACAGTGATTACGACAACTTCGTTTCATTGTTCATCAAAGTCTCCTTCCATTGATAATCATTCTCAAATAGAATTATAATTCACTGTCGGATACGATACCATGGACGGGAACAGGAAAAGAGTTTGGATTTTTTCCGGTCAACATGAGCAACATTTCATCTAGCATTCGGTTTATCGCAATAGCAGAGTATTCAAACCAGGGATTTGATGGCAAAACATAGACATGTCCATTTTTTACAGCTTGGAGCTTTTGCCAATGTTCGAGGTATTGTAAAGTGAGCCAATAATTCCGAGTAGGCGAATCTGGACAAATGATAAATAGGAGCCGGTCTGGATTTATGTCTACCAGCTGTTCAAGTGTAATAAGCTCGTTACATGTTTGCTGTTGCGCATCAACAGGACGAAGCTGCAAATCCCTATATAGCACATCTTGAATCCCTTTATTACAATATAAAAATAATTGATCACCACATAATCGTAGAACGGCAAAACTATCTTCTTTGGTCACTCGTTTAATCTCTTGCTTTGCCTCTAATGCCTTTTGTTCGTACGTTTGAATGAAATACTCACATATGCTTTGTTTTTTGACAGCAATAGCTATCTCTCTTAGCTGAGTTCGCCAATCTTTTGCTTGAATATACACATTTTTGATGCCGATTGTTTGAAGCCGATCAAGCATGGAGAGGGAGGGCTCCTCTTGAAAAATATGAATATCTGGCTTGGCGGAGGCTAGTTTTCTAAAGTTGTCCTCAGATTCTGCATCAAATATATTAACGTGTACTTTAATTTTTTCTTGGTAATGGTTGTAATAATAAGGGCTCCATTTAGCATTCAGTGGGGCTGCAACTGGTATGATACCAAGTGCTAATAAATTTCCAGTGGCGGATACAGAAAAAGTAGAAATGCGCTGGCGAGCCATTTTACTAAAAGCTGATGGCGAAACCCCAACTTCTTTTTTAAATTTCCGGCTAAAATAAAATTCGTCACTGTAACCAACTTTTCTTGCAATCTCACGTAGCAATAGATCCGTATCACGCAATAACTGTTTGGCATGCCCAATACGCAGCTCTGTTAAATAATCTGTGGCACTTTGACCGAATGCCTTTTTAAATGCTTCTCCAAAATAGCTGGAACTCAGACCAGAAATGATGGCAAGATGCTCAATCGTGAGAGGCTGATGATGGTTTTTAGCAATATAATCACGTATATCCTTTAATGATATTTTAGTCGTCATTCTATCTGTCATATTTTCTATTTTCATGTAAAATGTCACCCCTTGAATTTATATTACTTTGCAGTAATCAATAATCTCGGTAATGCGCCAAGTAACTTTTCTCTCGTAAAGGCATCACTATAATTCCACTTTGTTGCGTCCACTAAATAAACGTGGTTATTTTGAACAGCAGTAAGTCCTTTCCAAATATCGCTATTAATTAATTCTATCGTTGCCATTTGCGATTCTGGCTTATCAGATAAGAGCAGAAAAATTCGATCACCAGCATACTGAGGTAAGTGATCTATCAGTATTTCTTTATAACCCTTGCCTGCTTGAAGCAATTTTTTAACTTGTTGGTGTGGCTGAAATCCAAATGGATGAAAAAGAGCAGGGGATAGACCAGTACAGCCCATGACATAAAGGCGTTTACCATGATCAAAGGTCACAACAGATGCGGTTTCACCTGGCTCTACTACTGTTTGTAGCTGTTGCCACATTGTTTTTTCTTGAATTTTATAGCGGGTTAGCCAATCCTCTGCTCGTTTTTGTTGACTAAACCATTGTCCTAATAGAAGGATGCGTTCTTCTAATGAATCCCAAGAATTTAAGGTAATCGTTGGAGCAATTGTCGATAAGGCTTGATATTGCTGCTCATCATTATTTGTAAAGATAATTAAATCTGGATTTAGCTTCGAAGATTTTTCAAGACTGATTGGAAAGGCAACATCTTGAATGTAAGGAACATGGTTTTTATAAAAAGATTTACTAATAGAATTTTTGTCACCACCTATTGGCTGAACATCAAAAATCAACATATCCCCAAACGTTTCACCATGATAAATAATCCGATGAGGTGCAGAAGGAATGGTTACTTCATGTCCAGTCCAATCTTTTACAACCGTTCTTTGCTTATATTGTCGTGCAAACTGTTTTGGGGGAATACCGATCACCTGTCGGAAGCGGCGATTAAAATAATACTCATCATCAAATCCAACCTGCTGTGCAATATCCTTTAATGGCTCGTTTGTTTGTAGCAATAATTCTTTTGCATTTGTAAGACGTAAATCTGTAATATAATCTAGCGGTTTCTTCCCTGTTAAAGTCTGGAAGATTGCACTATATTGCCATTGAGCGATATGAGCAAGTTCCGCTAGCATTTTCACTGTTAAAGGCTGTTGATAATATTTATGTATATAGTTGATGGTTTCTTCAACCGCCTTTGTCATCGTTAATTGATAATTCATATGAAGCTGGTGTTCAAATAATAAATTTAATAGTTCATACAAGACTCCTTGCTGTTTAAGATAATCCGATTTAGGCTTTAATTGATACAGATCTTCCGTTAGACGAACAAAGCGTGTATTCGGGTAAACAGTATGCTCCACTTCATCAGAAAAAATGGGTCCTATATAAGGAGAAGGGCGTTCATGCTGTAACTGAAAAGCAGTAAAGGTTATTTTGTAGAAACGGAATTCATTAGAAAGATCCGATAAATCGATCATAGAATGTGGTTGTATAAGAAAAATTTTTCCCTTAGTGACCAAATAGGGTATATCATCAATCGTTAATGTCCCACAGCCATCCGTAAAAAGTAATATCGTATGGTTAGATGTGGAGATAAACGGATAGATCTTTGAAATACAGTCAATATCTTCTAGATGAAATAGTAAATCATTGTTAAAAGAAATGGAATGGTTGTCTTTCATCTGTTCACGTCCTCACTAAATGAAAATGATTATCAATTAACTGTATTGTATAAAAAGTAAAGAGACATTTCAACAAAGATGAAATGTCTCTTGCTATCTATTTTTTTAACATGTTAGGTAATTCGGTTAACAGCCATTCTCTAGTTGAGGCATCGCTATCACTTTTTTGAATATCAATCGTATATACATGCCCGTTTTTAACAGCAGGTAGGTTTTTCCAAATGGGGCTTTCCATCATTTCTTTTGTCGATTGTTTCGCTTCATCATTTGTTGGCGTTAGGATGAAAATTCGATCTCCAGCATATTCAGGAAGAAGTTCTGTAGAAATTTCAGCAAAGCCTGTGCCATCATCAAGTATTTTTTGAATTTTGTCACCAGGCTTAAGAACATTGGAATCGTATAAAACTTGAGAAAGCCCTGCACGTGCCATTACAAATAATCGATCTCCTGGGTAGTATGTTAAAACCGATGCAGTTTCATCTGGTTTAACAGTTCCATCAGCCACAAGCGACTCCCACATTTTATCCGCTTTTTCTGTATAATCAGCTATCCATTGAGCTGCTTCTTCTTTTTTATTAAGTATATTGCCCAGTTCCGTTAAACGTTGGTTCAAAGGTGCGAACGTATCAAACACTATAGTTGGAGCAATTTTAGAAAGCTGTGAATATGTTTTATCATCAGAAGTACCAATAATAATAAGGTCTGGCTTTAATAACAATGTTTGTTCTACATTAATCGGAAAACCAACGTCCTCCACATCTTTTACACGATCTTCCCAAGCATAATCAGTAATCCAGGAGAATCCCGCACCAACTGTTTTGATATTTAAGGCAAGCACATCCCCGTATCCTTCGCCATGATAAACCACTCTCTCAGGATTTACAGGGATTTCTACCTCATGACCTAAATAATCCTTATAAATACGTGTTGTTGGTTCTGCTGTTGTTGTCTCTTCCTGATTTGTCTCTTCATTGTTAGAACCACAAGCAGCCAGCATGATCCCAACAAGTAGTAATAGGCTACAAATGAGCATATGTCGATTTAATTTTTTCATGTCTATTCCTCCATAAATGATAATCATTCTCATACGATAGCATAAAATAATCTTTGTCCTAGAACAATGGACAAACTGAAGATGTGTCATTGAGGTTTATCCAAAATCTGATTAGTGGTTGGTCTTTTATGCCAAAAAATAAAATCCGTTTGACCGTATTATCATCCTTTAATCGGTAGAGGGTTGACCTTTCATTGAGCTAAGATTATTCAACAATGAAAGGGGTTTAAGGATGAAAAAATTTTGGGTGTTTGTCATAACAGGTATGCTATTAATTGTTACAACTACTGGTTTTGCTCGTATGGCATATGGAATTATTTTGCCGTTTATGCAGGAAGGGTTGGGTTTAACAACTGCACAATCTGGTTACCTAGGTACGATGCTATTTTTAGGTTATTTATTGACAGTGGGGCTTTCAGGAGGACTCACAATGCGCATTGGTGCAAAAAGTGTTCTGTTAGTGGGAGGAGGCGCTGTCGTTTTAGGGTTAGTGGGTCTAGTATTCGCCACAAACTTCTGGTGGGCTGCTATCACGCTGTTCTGCGCAGGTGCTGGAAGTGCACTTGTGTATACGCCATTACTATCTATAGCCATTAGCTTGTATCCTAAGAAACGGGGTTTGGTAATGGGGCTATTAATGAGTGGAGCAGGGGTTGGAATGCTATTAGCAGGTTTACTGGTACCACTTTTGCTGCAGCATTTTCCTACGTTAGGTTGGCGGGGCGCTTGGCTAACTTTTGCGGTATTGACACAGCTAGTCGTGTTGTTAGCGTTTTGGACGATAAAGCAACCAAGGTATGCTGAAAAGGATACTGCACAAGAAAAAACAACTTCATGGCGTAGTAAGCAGTTGTATATCATTGCAGGGATGTATTTTGCTGTGGGTCTAGTGTATCTTATCCCTAATCTATACCAGACAAGCTATATGAAAAGTCTTGGCCTATCCAACGAGCTAGCAGGATCTATTTATGCCATTGCGGGCATTGTATCGATAGGGGGTGCACCGTTTTGGGGAATGTTAGCAGATAAAATTGGTGTTAGAAAGGCATTAACATCGGCATTATTACTATCGGTTGCCGGTGATTTGGTGCCAATTATGTTAGAAAATATTGGAGGGTTTCTTCTCTCTTCTATTATTTGGGGCTCTTCCCTCGGTGGTGTTTTACTATTGATTCAGATGAAGGCTAGTCAGCAAGTGTCCTCACAATATGTTGCATCGGCTATAGGATTTATTTCCATTTTCTATGCAGTTGGTCAAATGATGGGACCAGGTCTAGCTGGCTGGTTGATTGAGTATTTTGGTGGATTTTCAGTTGCTTATGGCTTTGGAGCGACCATATTCTTTTTATGTATTTTGCTAGTATTTCCACTGACTACAGATCCAACAGAAGAATTCTAATTTTCATAGCAGAAAAAAGGTGTCTTTGCTATACTTTGGTTAATTGTTGATAATCGTTCTCAACGAAGTACTGAAGGATGGTGAATGTTATGAATGGGGATTTTCATCAAAATTTCACTCGATTTTTTCTTACATTAGGAATACAAAAACCACAGGAAAAGTCAAAACAACCTATGACTTTCCAATCGGTAATAAAAGAAGGGGCAATATATCGTTTGATGCCTCAAACTGGTTTAGAGGTGATTGTATCAGATTATTCATTCCATCAAGAACATCAAATGAATATCTCAACGGTGGAGCCAATGGTGGAAATTGGATTTTGTTTGGAAGGAACACGAGAAGTTCATATTGCCAATAGGCAGTATGAAGTAAAAGCAGGGACATGTACATTACAATTAATCGAGCAAGTGGAGGCAAGTTTTTTATTCAAAAAAGAGGAGTCTTACCATATGGTCAGTATTGGAATCCCTGTATCAACTTTTAATCATTACATGGAAAAAATTAATGGGAATAATGGTGCTTCTATTAATTTTTCAACAGTGCTCCAAGGATCTTGTTATCGCTTGTTTCAAGAGGAAATAAATCCACTAGATACAGGTATGGTGAAACAATTGCTAAAAGCCATAGCAACTAATCGGATGACTAATTTGGAGTTAGAAAGTATGACTTTACAGCTTTTAACAAGAACATTCCAGACTTTTTTTCCTCCTCCAACAAACCCGATGGCGTACTCACAGGGTGATAGAGCCAAACTAGTTCAGGCACAAGCCATCATGGTAGAAAATATGATGAATCCTCCTTCATTAATGGAGCTATCTCGTTTAGTCGGTTTAAATGATTTTAAATTGAAAAAGGGTTTTAAAGAAATGTATGGTACAACAGTATTTGGCTATTTACGAGAAAAGCGTTTGGAAAAGGCCTTTTATTTATTGCAAAACGGAACAATGAATGTGATGGAAGTGGCAAATGCTGTTGGCTATTCTAATCCAAGTCATTTTGCTGAAGTTTTTAAAGCGAAGTATGGGCTGACTCCCCGAGATTTTATAAGATATAGATCATGATAAAACCCTTCAGCTTTATGGCGACGCTGAAGGGCTTTTTTTATTTCGCTATGCTATCTACGACATTTTGAATGATTTGGCGATTGGCAATAGCTCCTGAATATAACCAGCTTGAACTTGGTTCGAATTCATAAACGTGACCATTTTTAATGGCAGGTATATTAGCTAGAAGTGGATCGCTTAGCAATTCAGAGCTACCTGCACTATCACTGTTAATAACAAAAAGATAGTCAGCATCTATTTGTACAAATTTTTCTAAAGAAACTTGTGACCAATCACCAGCAGCAGACGCTGAGACCTCTTTTACAAGGCTTGGTGTTTGTAACCCAAGATCTTCATAAAGAACAACACCACTAGAAGCTGTGTCACTTACCATATAGATTGAATTTTTGATATTCCAAATTACAGTGGCCGAGGGATTTCCGATTTTGTTGTGAATTTCTTCTTTTGCATCTTTTGCATATTGATCATAATCTGCTAGGACTTTCTTTGCCTTATCTGTTTGACCAAAAATTTCGCCTATTTTTAATAGTTTATTGCGCCAATTATTATCCTCCACGCCCATTACATAAGTAGGTGCAATTTTGCTATATTGCTCATATTTTTCACCTTCAGCAATTTCAAGAGAACCGATTACAATTAAATCCGGATTAAAGCTTGTAACAGCTTCATAGGGAAGATCGAATTCAATCGTTGGAATATCTTTTAAAGAATCCTGAAGATAGTCTTGGATAGATGTACCACCCTTTACGGACCATTGTGCAACTGGCTTAATACCTAATGCTATAAGATGATCTTCCAAATAGGGTGCGATGATGCGTTGAGGATTTTCAGGAATGGTTACTTCATGATCTGTTGAATCTATTAAAACTCGATTGGAGCTATCTTCCTTTGTTTTATTTGCTGAGGAAGAAGATGGTTGATTTCCACATGCAGCTAATAGGATGGAAATAATTAAAATGCCAGTTAAGAAGACATTCTTTTTTAAAAGTTTTGTCAAAGCTATAAGCCTCCTAATTTAATTGAATTCTATCATTCTAATTCATTATAATGAAAATGATAATCAATATCAATTTGATGATTAGGAGGTAGAATTAAAATGTACAAAGACAATCAGTTACTGTCCCATATTTTTTATCAGCCTATTCAAATAGTGAAATTAAAGGAAATGTTAAGTGGCACACAAACACAATTCACACACCCCTCCATTGTCATTATATATGAGGGATATATAGAGTGTACGCTACAGGGTAGAGAAATTCAGCTTAGTTCAAATTCTGTAATGCTATTCAATGATACAGACGATTTTCACCTACTTAAAGCATGCGAAAGTAGAGGAATCGTCATTCAATATCGCGTATATGGCCGCAAAACGGATCCTTTATTACAAGATGCTATCTTAATTGAGCATTGCCCCTATCGACTTATGAATTTAGCTAAAGAAGTAGAAAAGGAAGTGAACGATGAAGGCAACAATCCGTTTCGTTTACAAAAATTATTTGGTGAAATGCTAGAAGTGCTGTATAGCTATTTACACGATAATAAACAACAACAAGAGGGACTATGGATTGACAAGGTCCTTCAATATATTAATCAAAACTTCCGTGAAAACTTAACAAGAGAGCAGATGGCTGAAAAAGCACAAGTAAGTCCAGCGCATTTTTCGCGAACGTTCCATAAGCATACGGGCTATACATATAGTGAATATTTAACATTGCTAAGAATACGGGAATCACAGAAAAAGCTATTGTTTGCAATGCCGAAATTAGATGAGCTTGCCCAGGAAGTTGGTTACAATGAGGGGACTTATTTAAGTCGGAAATTTAAAGAATTAGTGGGTGTATCACCGACAGTTTATTATCAGAAATCGAAACGTGTCATTGTGCTGAATACAAATCATACTGCATGCGTACTGGCTCTGGGTATTACGCCAGTGTTGGGGGTGTATTCTCCATTTTTAGAGAATTTCAAACCCGTTCCATCCTCGCAGAAACTGAAGGGCTATGAGTATGATATTGCCTCAAATTATCAGGAACTAATAGCTGCTTGTCCAGATGTGATTATTAACTATAGTGGTGGAGAGGGTAAACAATCTTTAGTGTCAATAGCCCCTGTATTCGAGCTACCGTGTAGACAGTTAAGTTGGCGAGAGCAATTTGGACTTATTGCCAATTTAGTGGATAGACGAGAAGTGTATAATAACTGGCTTCAGCTATATGATGACCAAGTAGTTCAATGCAACAAGGTTCTTGATCGACAACTTGGGGCAAGGGGTACTGCTATTGTTTGGGAAATAGGTAGTCATGTAGCTTATTGTCTAAATAGTAGTCATGGTAGGGGCAGTCATATATTATACGAAGATTTAGGGTTTAGTCGACCAGATGAGATTGTCACACAAAATATTGAGCAAACAGGATATTTAACAGTAGATATTGAAGAAATCGTTCACTTTCCAGCTGATTATATATTTGTAACGGCTCTTCCTACAAAAGATTTTGGAAAAGAGTGTCTCTTAACAGTATTACACTCAGAAAAATGGCAGTCACTAGCGGCTGTGCAAAAGAAGCAAGTGTATTTTATTAATCAGTATGAATTATTTTATGGATATGATCCTTTATCTACAGTAGCTCAATTGCAAAAATTGATGGAAGTACTGACATCATAAAATTACAGGGCAATAGATCACTTTCATGCATAGACAGTAATGTAGCATTCTTCTACAATTATTGAGAATGGTTATCAATTAAAGTGTGGAGGGAAAAAATTGCTTAAACAAAATAGAAAATTTATAGTACCACTGTTTTTGCTATTACTGCTTATGTTAACGGCTTGTGGAGAAAAGGAAAAGACAGCTAGCCCAACTGACGAGCAGAATACAAATGAAGCGGAGACAAAAACGGTTCAGACGACAAATGGTGAGGTTGTTATTCCGACTAATCCGAAGCGTATTGTAGCAGAGGAATATATCGCGAGTTTACTAGTATTAGATGTGAAACCTGTAGGAGCCCCTGGGTTGGCTCTGGAAAACTATTATTTAAAGGAAGCATTAAAAGATGCTGAAGATATCGGTGCATATGGGAAACCATCGACTGAGAGGATTTTAGCACTTAAACCTGATTTGATTATTTCTGGCAATGGAGAAAATTATGATGCTTTAAGTAAAATTGCTCCAACAGTTGTCGTCCCTTATGGGAATTTGAAGAATGCACATGAGGAGCTTACATATTTCGGTGAGTTACTGGGAAAAGAGCAAGAAGCAAAGGATTGGCTCTCCCAATATGATCAGAAGATTGCTGATGCAAAGGCACAAGTTGATGCAATTATTCCGGAGGATGCAAGTTTTTCAATTATTGAAGATGCAGGTAAATCTATCTATGTTTATGGAGACAACTTTGGACGTGGAGGGCAGCCAATTTATCAGTCACTTGGTCGAAAGCCACCTGCTAATGTTGCAGTTGAAATTATGGAAAAGCAGTGGGCTGAAATTTCAGAAGAGGTACTGTCAGATTATGCAGGGGACTACATTATTCTGACTTCAAATGATCGAACGCTTGAAGATTTTAAGAATGACCCCATATGGGGGAGCTTGCCAGCTGTAAAAAATGATCATCTTTATGTTTGGCCAGAGGAGCGCTCTTGGTATTATGATCCAACAGCGGTGTTGGCGCAGGTAGAGGAGTTAACAAACTGGCTAACGAATAAAAAATAATACGCGAGTTGAGTGAATCACTTAGCTCAAAGGAAAAGGAAGTACCTTAAGAAACGAAGGTGCTTCCTTTTTATTGTGACAATTTAAGATGTCATTGAGAATGTTTATCATTTATAATATTCACAAGAGGAACCATTCTATGATTTGACTAGAAAGGGGAAAATAAACAGTGAACATAGATGATCATATTCTTCTGTGGAAAGCAGCTTCCATTCAAGTGTTTGATATCCGTTATACAAGGATGCAAAATGATGAACAGCTTAGCTCCTATCGTGTACCAACAAGCTGTTTTCTATACGCAATAAAAGGGAAAGCTGATTTATTGTTGGATAGTAAAGCCTATAAAATAGAAAGTTTTTATATAATGCATGTTGGTAAAGGGAGCTGCCTACAGATTAGTGCTGTAGAAGATAGTTTGGAGTACTATTTAATTCTCTATAAAGCGACGTTACCTCTTCCTCATAGAAAAAGTTTGCTAGCGTTGTGGGAACGTGAAAAACCTTTTCAGCTTCAATATGTTTTTCAAGTTTCGAATGTACTTACATTACAGGAAAAAATCGAAACTATGTACCGAGAGTGGCTCAAACAGGGGAATCTAGCCCATTTTTATGTCAAATCACTCTTTTATCAATTTGTTTATGAGTTTTTGCAGCAATTACACCAACAGCAGGTCATTGTTCAGCAGCCAGATCTTGTGGAGCAAATTCAAAATTATATAGAAGAATACTATAGTCAACCGATTACACGAGAATCGCTTGCCCAAATGTTAAATTATAGTGTGCCTTATATAGCCAAGCAATTTAAACAAAAGACGGGTAGAAGCATTATCGATTATCTTATCCAGATAAGAATACAAAAAGCACAGCATTTATTAATACATACAACTTCGAGTTTGCAAGAGATTGCGTCGAGTGTGGGCTATGAAGATGTCTCTTATTTTATTCGTATCTTTAAAAAATATAGTGGGCAAACCCCAATGCAATTCAAGCAACAGCGGGGACAGAAAAAATCGTATCGTCCTATGTATCGGCTTTCTTTGTCTAATGATAAAAAGTGGATACGACATTATATTGATAATGATAATTATTATCAATATAAGCAAAAAGGAGATTTACCGATGAATAAAAAAACAAAGTCCTCTATGATGGCGACGTTATTGCTATGCTTCACTTTATTGCTCAGTGCATGTTCTGGTAATGCCATTAATACTTCCAATAGTGGGGAGACAAAAGCATCAGCTAATCAGTCAACGGAAGTGCAGGCAACAACGAAAATCGTCTCAACTGTGAATGGGGATGTAGAAATTCCAGTTGATCCTAAACGTATCGTAACCGATCATTACCCTGGTTTTTTATTGACCTTGGGCATAAAACCAGTAGGTACACAGGAGCTTTATATGAAAAGCCCTTACTTGAAAGAGCATAACGAAGGAATTACATATTTTGAAGACTCCCTTGAAGCAGTAGTTGATTTGAAACCTGATCTTATTATTACTGGTGACGAAAAGAAATATGAAGCCTTTGCTAAAATAGCTCCAACTGTCTTAATACCCTTTACTTTAGAAATGGGTGCAACATTGGAGGAATTTAGTAGAATTTTAGATAAAGAGAAAGAAGTAAAGGCTTGGTTAGATGACTATAATCAGAGGGTAGCAAAAGCCAGACAAACTGTTCAAGATATTATTGGTAAGGATCAAACAGTTACGATTTTTGCTGGTGGAGCAAAAAATGACATAACATTATACGGTAATGGTTATACAGGGCGATCATTTTATGATGGTCTTGGACTAACTCCACCCGCAAAAGTATTAGAGGAAATTGATCCTGAAAAGCCTTGGTTGCAATTATCTCCTGAATTACTTACAGATTATGCGGGTGATTATATTTTTATGGCTGTTGATAAAGCGACAGAAACATACGATTATAAAAACGAACCCGTTTGGAAAACACTCGATGCTGTACAAAATGATCAAATCTTTGAAATCGATGGATGGAGTTTCTGGTTTTCTGATCCTATTTCAATTCTTGGTCAAATTGAAGAAGTGACAGAAATGTTAGTACAGCATGCTAAAGAAAAATAAAGGCGTTGAATAAAATCACTCAAGCTTTGCTTGAGTGATTCAGACTGTAGACAAACTCAAAAAATTTGAGAGTTTGCCTACAGTCTTTTTTCTTTTACAATGAAATAAAGTAAAGCCGTTGATTTCCACTACGGGCGGACGCTTTCCGCGGGCGGGGTCGAGCTG
>Ga0213822_1000073_pt1 | contig 111183 bp, 105 predicted proteins | sample MC6MC0908MG_FD_179872 | JGI IMG/M metagenome (GOLD analysis project Ga0213822, IMG submission 179872) | Enriched soil aggregate microbial communities from Iowa State University, Ames, United States - MC6-MC0908-MG | ecosystem: Environmental > Terrestrial > Soil > Unclassified | place: USA... | reverse complement strand
ATAAATGGTCCCTTCCAGGTCGAAGTCACTTACCTACACCCAGGTTTGGCTGATGCAGCCGGAATTCTGCCAATCGTCGAAAGAGTGAACTCGACAACCCACCGCTTTGAAACAGATGACTACATCACTGCTTTTCGGTATATTCGTAGTCTGATTGCAATTGCGGGAGCACTGAACTGAGAACGGTGAATCCCCCTTGGTTCTGTGGATTTAATGACCCAAGGGCAATTTTATGAACAAGTTATAAGGAAACTAGGAAGTGACATGTGCCTGATAAAATATCATCTATTTCAGAATAAAGTAGACACTAGTTATTTCACCTTGCATTCAATCCGTAATGATATGCCAAAATCACTTGAAAGTACGAATAAAGATATCCTTTCTTTTATACTGGGGTAAGGGACGAATATCATATTTTTGTAACATGATGAGTCGGAGTGGGGGCAGTTCACCGAAGGAAATTGTCGATAATTGCCAGGGAAATTAGCGGATTATAACTCACCTATTACACAATTTGATCAGTTTCACGTGAACTTACATTATTCTATCAATTCTCTGTAATTCCGATACCAATTAAACGTTCGTTGAAAAGAAGCCCCAACCCGCCCTGGGTCTGAATTTCCCTTTACAAATGCGTAAAAGAATGTTGAAACCTGTCCCAAAGAGCTTTTTGAAAAAGGAACCATTCATTACCGCTTTACTAGAATTAGCCCTTTACCCATTTTCAAGGGCAACTTGAATAGAATGGTAGAATTCACCTGACCCTGGATTGGTCCAATCAATCCAATTAAATGCCTGATTCACCGCACCTAGAATATCAGCGCGTTCAGGTTGTTTTTAGTCCAGTATTAAAAACAAAATACTCCTATATCAATCATAAGGGCCCATTTTCAAGTGATTGTTGCGCAAGTAGAAGGGCTCCAGTGATTCCAGCCGCATCCCCTAAGCCCGGACTCACAATATAATCCAAAAGCTCCGGCAAAGAAACATAGCCATGTATTAGTTCTGGTAAATACTTATAGATCGCTGTATATACAGGTTTTTGATTCATAACTCCCCCACCGAGGATAATCATTTTCGGTGAGAGAATTAGAATATATTGCATCAGGGCTTGTGCAAGATAGTAACCTTCCATTTCCCAAACTTCTGTGCGCTCAACCAGGTTAACCCCTTTTGCACCCCAGCGCTCTTCAATAGCAGGACCTGCCGCAAGACCTTCTAAGCAATCATTATGGTAGGGGCACTTTCCAGGATAGGGATCATTGGGGTGCCGCCTTAAGAGGATATGCCCCATTTCCGGATGGGACAACCCTTGGAGAAGTTTACCTTGAACAATCGCACCCGCACCAATTCCAGTTCCAACTGTAATATACAAGCAGCTATCCAACCCTTTGGCGGCACCAAGTGTCGCCTCTCCTAATGCCGCAGCATTGACATCCGTATTAAACCCAATTGGGACCGCAAACGAATCTTTCAAAGTCTGCACAAAAGGGTAATCCTTCCACGCCGTTTTGGGTGTAGAAGTAATATACCCGTAGGTAGGACTTTCTAGATTCACATCGATGGGACCAAATGATCCAATCCCAATCGCATCTATATCAAATTGATTAAAAAACTTGATAACCTTTGGGATCGTTTCCGCAGGGACTGTTGTTGGAATCTGAATGCGATCCACAATATTCCCTTTTTCATCCCCAACTGCACAAACAAATTTCGTTCCGCCAGCTTCAATTCCACCTAACATTCTAAACTTCCTCCCTTTCATTATTCGGTCGAGGCAAGAGCCTGCTTTAGAATTAAAAAAGCAGGCTTACTTTGTTATATTGAACGGGTTACTCAATTGAATGGTTCTAAAATCAAAAGGAGTATAGTAACGTTTATTATGTTAAATTTTTTCATACACCATGGCAAGGCACTTTATTTATAAAATTACTTGACCATTGGCACTCTTACTGAATAGTCTCAAGCAGCTTGAATGCCTCTTCTTTAGAGGTTACCTGTAACAATTCCTCTCTGAACCCGTCATCCATTAATTTTCGGGATAGCATTTGTAAAATCTTCAGATGGGCATCCCCCGCAGATTTTTCTGGTACAGCAATCATAAAGATAAGTTTTGCATCGGTACCATCTAAACTATTCCAGTCAACACCGTCGCGTTTAATACCAAAGGCTACAGCTGGTTGTTTAACTGCATTGGATTTCCCGTGTGGAATAGCAATATTCATACCTAGCCCTGTAGAACTTTCACCTTCACGATTTAAAATAGCTTGTTTGAATTCGTGTGTCGAGCTTAAAATCCCAGCACCATCAAACTTGGCAATCAATTCATCAATCACGTCATCACGAGTGGCTCCCGCTAAATCAGGATCAATTAATTCTATAGAGGTGATATCCGTTAACTTTTGGATGTCAACGTTCGTAGCAGCTTCTGCTCTCGCAGCAACAGTCTCTTTCCGTGGTGCTGCAGCTCCATTGACAGGACTGGCACCAGCCGCCGCAACAGGTACCCCTTCGACATTTTTCTTCAACGCCGTAACCATGATAGCAGTTACCACAACACCAACAATGACAGCGACAAAGAACATAACGACATTATCAACAGCACCTAATACCGCAACAATCGGGCCGCCATGTGCTACTCTATCGCCAACACTTGAAAGCATCGCGATAACAGAACCAACCATCGAACCGACCACAATACTCGGAATTACACGGAGCGGGTCTTGTGCTGCGAATGGAATCGCACCTTCTGTAATCCCGAACAGTCCCATTGTAAATGATGCTTTACCGGCATCCCTTTCCGTTTGACTGAATTTACGTTTATTGATAAATGTTGCAAGTCCAAGTCCAATTGGTGGAACACAGATGGCTACCGCAATCGGCCCCATAATGTCATAGTTACCTTCAGCAATCATTGCCGAACCGAATAAGAAAGCTACCTTATTGAAGGGGCCACCCATGTCTACCGCAATCATCGCACCCAGAATCATCGCTAAAACAATCGAGCTGCTACCTTGCATACCGGCAAGCCAGTGAGTCAAGGCTTCAAACACATGTGCTACTGGAGCACCGATAACGAAAATAAACAATAACCCAACAATAACCGATGACAAAATAGGAATAAAGATAATCGGCATAACAGGCTGAACTGCTTTTGGAACTTTAATTTTCTTAATTCCAAGAGCTACATAACCTGCTAGGAAACCGGCAATAATCCCGCCGATAAATCCGGCACCAGCTTCACTCCCATAAAAACTACCATTGGCCGCAATATAACCTCCGATCATACCTGGTACTAGGCCTGGACGGTCAGCAATACTTACAGCAATGAAACCAGACAAAATTGGCACCATGAACATGAAAGCTGTTCCGCCAAGACTTTCAATCTGTTTCCAGAAAGAGCCATCAGGTATCTTAATTCCACCTGGTGTTTGCTCGCCGCCAATTGCTAAGGCTATCGCAATCAATAATCCCCCAACCACAATGAAAGGAATCATGTAAGAGACGCCGTTCATTAAATGCTTATAAATCGGATTTTCCTTCGATTTACTCTTTAACGCGCCGCCAACAGAAGCAGTCGGCATACCAGCTTTATATACTGCGACATCCCCGCTTTGAATCCGTTTAATCAATTCCTCTGGTTTGCGAATCCCGTCTTGGACACCGGTGCAAATTAATCGTTTACCGACGAAACGGTCTTTCGAAACCTCTTTATCCGCCGCAATAATAATGCCGTCCGCTTCGGCAATTTCTTGGTCCGTTAAGCCATTTTCAACCCCAATCGAACCCTGCGTTTCTACTTTTATATCGACACCCAACGCTTCGCCTGCTTTTTGCAAATTCTCCGCAGCCATGTACGTATGAGCAATACCAACTGGACAAGCTGTAACAGCTAATATTTTTCCCATGCTGTTTCCTCCTATTGAAAAAGAATAATAAGTAATCGCTTACTTATATACTATCTCCTTCTTGTCCAGTTAATTTTTTTAATTTTTACCGTAAGCTGCGGTAAAAAAAATTTAATTATGTCCGAGTACTTAAAAGTTGATGCTTAACTTGCACATAAAAAATTTATTATGACCGAGTCCCGAAAGATTGAAGCACATCGGACACAAAAAAAAGAGCAGAGATCCCATCCGCTCTAAATTCCTTCCAATACTCGCAAAAAATCACTTCCATCACGTGAGTTTGTTAACGTATGTACAACCATTGGTGACTCACTCAGTGAAGCAATTGTACCAATAATCCCTCGATTCTCTCCTTGATTTTCCTTTGAAATGGCTAGCAAAAATACAAGCGAAACCTTCTCATTGCCCCAGTCAATCGGTTCCTTCAAGATGGCCGCTGTAATCGCAGACTTTTGGACCAAGGACGGATTTCCATGCGGAATCGCAATCCCCCCGCCAATCGCTGTAGCAGAGATCCTTTCTCTATTTACTGCGCTATGAATAAACTCTCTAGTAACATAGCCTTTAGTAAATAGAGAGGTTGCCAGCATTTCCACTACCTCATAGGGGTGTTCTTGCTCCACATCCAAAAACACAAGCTCTTCCGTCAAGAAATTTGAAAAACCATGTGGTTCAAGAAGCTTCGCTCTTTTCCGTTTCAGCTTCTCTACAAACTGATTTAACTTCTTTTTATCCTCTTCTCCAAAAAGTGGCGAAATGACGATATGCTCGATAGTCACTTTTTCAAGCGGAACAGTCGAAATGATAAAGTCGACCTGAAGACCTCTTACATACTCACTAACTTCCGCTTTCCCGAGACAGGCGATGATCTCAATATCTTGATATTGCTGTTCAATTTTCGCCTCTAGCAGATAGGACATCCCCATTCCCAGATGGCAAACAATGAGTGCTTTCTTCTTTAAAGCCTTCTTACTTTCCATCCGTTCAATGGAAGCTTGAAAATGAAGAACAAGGTAGGCAGCCTCATCCTCAGGTATGTTTATTTGATACATTTGTTTAATTTCCTCGAGTGTCAAAATGACCATATTGAACATGTAAGGATACATTTTCTTAATATTTGATAGTAGCGGGTTGGTGATTGGAAAACCGTATTTAAGCCGATTGATGACAGAATGCAAATGCACAGCAAGGCCATTTTCCAAAGTGGAATCGGCCGCAAAATCAAATAATGTCAGTTTGCCCATTTTATCAATGAATGTACGTACGATTTGGACTGTCTCATCATTATATTGGAAAACACTTTCGGCTTCCTCTTCTATTCGCTTACTGCTAATAAGGTGCCATGTAAAATAAACCCGCTCCTCCTCCGGAAAAGTAAGCCGAAAAATCGGCTCCAGCTGTTCGAAAAACCAACTGGCATAGTGGTATTCTCTCCGTTCATAAGCCGCTTCCTTTTCAGACTGTTGGATATATACTGGTGACTTTTGTCTAATCCGTTTAAGCATAATCAGAGCGTGAGCCTGTAAGTTCTCTAACGCCTCATCCGTAAAAGGAATCGAAAATTTGATCCTCATGTCGACCAGTGCCTTCTTTACTGCACTAATCTCATAGGGTAAAAATAATGGTAAAACATAATTCTTTTCAATAGGACTCGATGGTATCAGCTCCGACAAACGCGCCAATGCATTTCGTTTCTGCAGCTCTGATCCTTCAATCACATGTCCGAGTCGCTGTTTCGAGACGAGTGCCAAATCAAAACGTTGCAGCCAATCCGTAATGGTCTCCAAATCCTTTTTAATGGCTGCTTTAGGCACATAGTACCGATCTGCAAAAAATTGTAAGGTAGTCGCTTTATTCCTTGTTAAAAGCTGATAGGCCATTTCAAAAAGCCGCTCTTCATTTGTTATTGGCTGGCTAGAAAATAGTCCCTTTAAAATTTCCAACCGATCTTCTTCATTTATGTTAATCGATATGCCAATACCAGGCCTACGACACAGTTCCGCACTGGCATAATTTAGCAAATACTCTTCCAGCCGGTCTAAATCGTTCCGTACCGTTTTCTCAGAGCATTGAATCTGCTCCGCCAAATCCTTTATATGCAATGCCCCTTCTTCATTCATAAGAATGATTCTTAGTAATTCCTTTTGTCGATTATTCATAGCTGCACCTGCTCAAAAAAACATATAGGTAAGTGTATCTTTATTTTGGTATCTAATCAAATCAATAATTATATGAAGTCGTAAACTTGAATACTAAAAATCCATAATAAAAAGCGTAAAGACCACTATTCTTAGGGTGCCTTTACGCTTCTTTTTTAACCTAAACGTCTATGTATGCGAAGCAATCAATTCACAGTTCCCATCTAGTTCAAACTCACCAAATCCTACAGGAATTATAAGATGCGTCCCTTTCTTCAACTCGTACTGCTCGTCATTACTTATAAGTATTCCGTCTCCCTTAATAACACTAAGGAGCAAATACTGTTCATTAAAGGAAAATGATGACTTGCCGTGAAGATCCCATTTATAAACAGAAAAAAACTCAGACTCCACAAAGGTTGTAATCGTCACATTTGCTCGTTCATCAACCCGAGGCGAACTCACAGCATCTTGATGCGGCACAGTCGTGACTTCAATCGCCTTTTCTAAATGCAAATCCCTTAAATTTCCTTCTGCATCCCTGCGATCATAATCATACACTCGGTAGGTTGTGTCCGAGCTTTGCTGTGTCTCTAGCACAAGCGTACCTTCACATAGGGCATGAATGGTGCCGCTCGGAACATAGAAAAAGTCGCCTGGTTTAATTTTCACTCGACGCAGCAGCTCGTCCCATTTTCCCTCATTCATTTGCTCAACCAATTCTTCCTTTGAACGAGCATTATGGCCGAAGATCATATCCGCATCTTCTTTACAATCAATAATATACCAGCATTCTGTTTTTCCCAGATCGCCATTTTCATGGACCTTCGCATAGGCATCATCCGGATGTACTTGAACAGATAAATCCATGTTCGCATCCAAAATCTTCGTTAATAACGGAAATACTTCTTCCTTCGGGTTGCCAAAAAGCTCTGGCTGCTCTTTCCATAGATTGTCCAATGTCATACCGGCAAATGGACCATTTTCAATCACCGATGGGCCATTTGGGTGAGCAGAAATAGCCCAGCACTCACCAGTGTTTTCGGTTGGTATTTCATATTCGAATTCATCCTTTAAAGTGGTACCGCCCCAAATTCTTTCTTTAAAAACGGGTTTTAAAAATAACGGTTGCAAAAAAATGACCTCCCAGTAAATTAATCCGTTATAAACTTATATTTTAAAATAGCCGCAAGTCCTGCACCATGCTGGAAATCCCCTTTAATAATCAGGTCTTTCAATTCTTCCATGGTGGTCGTATGTAGTTCAATTTGCTCGCTGGCTTCTAACTTTTGCTCAGTAGGCGATAAGCCGGCTGCAGCAAACAAATAGATTTCCTCAGTGGTTGAGCCAGGGGAAGGATAAAAGCTTCCTAATTCAAGCCAATGCTCTGCCACATAGCCCGTCTCTTCCTCCAGCTCTTTTTTAGCGACCTCAATGGGAGCGATTCCCTCTGAATCAATCATTCCAGCAGGTAATTCCCATTGCCAGCTGTTAATGGCATGACGGTATTGTTTTAAGCAGACGACTTCATGGTTTTTCGTGATGGGAAGGATGCAAACTCCCTTTGCAAAATCTAAATAGGAAAATGTCTTTTCCTCTCCATTTGGAAGTACAACCTGATCAATTGAAATACCAAAGCGGTCTACCTGTTTCTTACTGGAGCTAGTAATCCTCCAAGCCATTTCCATCACCTCACAACTAAGATTCTTCTTTCATACGTGATATTCACACTATTAATTACTATACAACAGTTGAGAAACAAAAATCTATCCCTACGAAATTCCAAATAGACCCTACTAATCAATCGAGTATCACCAACGTTATTATGATAGGTTGTAAAAAAGACGTTATTTCAAGCTATGGGAGTCCTGAGCGAATTCAAAAAAATAGGGTTCAATCCTGCTGCTTATACAGCGGAACTGAACCCTTAATTGTTGCAATGGAAATGACGCAAAAGAAAACCTCCCTCATCTTCTCATGCTCTCAAGTAGTAGCGATCTCCCCCCATTGGTCACTTCTCTAATTGGATTAGCTAAATCAACGTCAATCTCACTAGCCAAAGTTATTTCTGATCTCGGGGTTGAACTTTCCAGCTTATTCCTTCTTTAGAAATATCACAGTTTGGAAATTCCTTTTTTAGTCTTCTAAGTGTTTTTTTATCCTTAATTTCCTGGTCAACCCTTGCCCGCTCAATTCTTTTCAAGGTTTCTTCCTTCGTGCTCCCTGCTTCAATAAGGCCTAAAAACGGAATCAAAACAAAGTTTTTCTTTTCTCCTGGAACCATTTGATCACCTTCCTAAGCTATTAGTTATACAGAAAAGTAAAAATCCCTTGTGACAATTTTGCGAACAATGACAAATTGTGACAAAATCTCAATAACTATACTTTATAAGAGCAATATAAGATAAGTCAACTACTTCGCTACTAATCTCGACATTTATCAAGCAGTGTCAGGCACTGGAATTAGCAAAAAACTCCCAAGTGATTATTTTTCTGACCCTATTGTACCCATACCTTAACATACGTCCTATCATCAAAGGAGATGTTTCCTTTTTTTAACCCCTTAACAGATTTAAAAATTGTACACATGAGAGGATCATTCCTCAGTAGTTTTTTTAGTTGAATTTCAGTGTCCTTAAGAGAATCACTCAGAAGGGGATAACCATCACTTGCAAGAACAAGGGTAGTCACACCCTCAAGCTTTACAACTTTGATATTTTCGTAATTCATCGGAAATCCGTCAACTACCGTATAGGATAACGGAGACTCATCATGATTATTTTGATAGAGATATTGTTGAATTAAAAAAGGTTGAATATCCTCCCTGCTATAGTCACTTTCCATTAATTCTTCAATCGAGTATTTTAACAAATACTTATGAATAAGTTGACTTCTCATTTCTCCGATTAAATGATCAATTAATTTTTCATTCGTTACATGTAAGCCGTCAATCAAACAATGGCAATCACCCATTAACCAAATTTCATTTCTTTCTTTACTCAAAATGATAAGATTTGCACCCATTCTTTTATGTGGATATTTCGATACTTCATTCAAAATATCTTGTTTCAAATAGTAGTCATGAATACAGTTTGTTAATCTATCGGCAGCTTCTTTATACGTAATAGTGCGAGGGAAAGATTCTATTTCGTTTGTGATCAGATCAACAGCAATTTGTGCCGGCGATACGCCATGGTAAATAGAACGCTCTTGTGGAGACATTCCATCAATGACTGAAACAAAAGAATCGGTAATAACAAATGAATCCTCGTTGTCTTTCTCATCTCCTGTTTTAGCGATTGAAACCTTTTCAATAATATTCATTCAGATCTCCTTTGAAACGTAATAAAACAAAATTCATGGTTACTCTCCAAAACTTTCTTGCCAAAAAACAAATCTTAGTTAGATTTTCTTCCGTAAACTAAATAAAGTGTTATAGATGAAATAATCATTAATATCACTGAATAGACAAACGTAAGCGCCTTTGCATCACCTGTTGCCATTGGATCTGTACTATTCTTTATAACAATACCTAATGGCTGGAATAATGGGTGGTATAAGAATACCGCTATATCATAATCAGCTAAATGACCATTGAAATTAAGTGCTAATACCGCTAATGTCGAGGGTAATATAATGGGAAGTAACACTCTTCTAAACGTATAAAATGTTCCTGCACCTAAACTTTTTGCTGCCTCTTCTAATGAACTATCAATAGTAAAGAACGCAGCTTTCAGCATTCTTAATGTAAACGGAATTTGTACAATGATAAAAGCAAACAATAAAATCCATATTGTTCCTGTTAAAACATGATTCCCCATAATTAATCTCGGCGTATCGTACGTAATAATAAGCCCTAATGCAATAAGAGTTGAAGGCAGCAGCCAAGGAATTAGCATCGAATACTCTAATGCTGTTGAAAGTTTATTATTATACTTATGAAGAATTCGAGAAACAATCAACGTTAGAATGACAACGAAGATGGCTGATGCAGCCGCGTAGAATATACTGACCAAATACGGTTTAAAAGCACTAGCTTGAGTAAATAACATCATGTAATTAGCCAGTGTAAAATGGCTTAATGAAAAAGTAGAAGTTGAAATACTATAGGCATCTGTAAACGAGAAAATAATAATCAATATAACAGGGACTATATAAATAAGAAATAACAAATATGCCAAAGTATGTACAATTGTATTTACAAACTTGTTATTAATTTTTTGTTTCTGTATGACCGATTTTACTTTTGAAATTGACATAAAGTTGCCATCTTTTTCGATTTTTCTCATTATTGTTAACAGAATTAATGTAGCTACCCCCAGAATAATGGCTAAAAGAGATGCCATATCTCTAGATGTAACACTATTAGCAAATGATAAAATCATTGGGTTAACGGTTTGGAAATCCCTCCCACCCAAAATTAACGGGGCAGAGGTAGCGCCTAAACCTGTTAAAAACAGCAGAATCGTAATCGCAAATAAACTCGGCTTTAATACAGGTAGTACTACTCTTCTTAATATATAAAAAGTGGATGCACCCATATTTTTAGCAGCTTCAATGGTTTGATAATCAATTTTTTTGATTGCATTTGAAAGGAATATAACGTGGTTTGAGGTACACGCAAATGTCATGACAAATAGCACAGCCCAGTACCCTTTAAACCAAGTAGCATCAAAATTAGGGAAAATATCTAGTAGAAATTTTGTTATGAATCCATGTTCTCCATAAAGAAATTTATACCCAGAAACTAACACAACCCCACCGTATATTAGCGTTGTATAATAACCTAAACGTAAGATCTTTGCTCCTTTAATATCAAAATAATCGACTATAAGCACTAAAAAAATCCCGATAATATTGACTGTAATCACAAGCGAAATCGCTAAAACAAAGCTATGAAGTAAACTTTTTAATGCTCTTTCTGAATTCAACAATTTATGAAATGGCTCTAACGAAAAACTGCCATCTGCAAAAAAGGTTGTTTTTAGAAGATTAAAGTTAGGATACAGTAAGAATGCAACGACAAACCATACTAGCAATGCTGCAATGATCATTCCAATGATTTTGCCGGAGAATAAACCTTCTTTTAAACTTTTTATTTTTGTCATCAGACTTACCTCCTAATACTGCATGATATCGTTCACATTAATAAAAATATCTACTTCATCACCAATGGAATACTTTGTCATACCGTCTTCTTTTTCAATATTTTTGATGGCGGCTCCGTCCACAGAAAACGTATATTTCGTATATAGTCCGTAAAATTCAACATCGACAACTTTTGCTTTTAATCTTACAAAGTCACTCGTCATGGTCTTAACGGCTGAATGCACTCTTTCTGTTCGTAAATAGCCATCCTTTGTTACGACAAGCGGTTTATTTGATTGAGCCTTCACTTTTTCTAAAATTCTTTTATCGAGTTTATTGATATCACCAATAAAATTACATACAAATTCAGTAGCAGATTTATTATATATTTCATACGGGGTTCCTACTTGTTCAACAACCCCTTTATTAAACACAGCTATTCTATCAGATAGTGTTAATGCTTCCTCTTGATCGTGGGTAACATATATTGATGTGATTCCAAACCTTTTTTGTAACTTTTTCAATTCATTTCTTAATTGAACGCGTAAGCTTGCATCAAGATTTGAAAGTGGTTCATCTAGAACAAGGGTGCTTGGCTTTAAAACTAATGCTCTTGCAATTGCAACTCGTTGTTGCTGCCCACCTGATAATTCTGATACTTTTTTTAATAGTTGCTCATCACTTAAATCCACTTTTTTAGCAATATCTCTAACTTCTGCATCGATTTGTTCCTTCGTCATCTTTTTAACTTTCAAACCAAAAGCGATATTTTCATATACATTTAAAGTTGGGAAAAGAGCGTAACTTTGGAACACCATACTAATTTCTCTTTTTTCTACAGGTAAATTTGTAATATTTTTACCATTAACATAAATACCACCACTTGATGGATTGACAAATCCAACTAAACTTCTTAATGTTGTTGTTTTACCACACCCAGAAGGTCCTAACAGCGTGAAAAATTCACCTTCTTCAATCTTTAAATTAAGGTTTTTCATGGCAACAAAATCACCATACTTAATTTCAACATCTTTAAATTCAATCATTATTCTGGGCTCCTTACACATTATTTTTTTCTTTGAGGTAAAAATGAAAGCAACCAACAGATGGGTTCTGATGCTAAAACAATCAGACCCCATCTAAAGAGATGCCCCTTTTAGTTACGGTAAAAGCTCCAGCTCAATTTTTTCTACCCATTGATTAATATGTTTCGAAACAAAAGCCCAATCAATGTCTTGAGTTTTTAAAGATGCTTCAAGGTCCTTCACTTCTTGTGGAGCTTGTTCAAGAGCTTTTTCGTTCGCTGGCATACTAGTGAACTTTTTAGCCCACTCCCCTTGAACTTCTGCGCTTCCAAACCAATCAACAAATTCCTTTGCCGTTTTAAGGTTCTTGGTTCCTTTAATAATGGCGATTTGTTCAACAGCATATGGAACACCAACTTCTGGTTTAACAATTCCAGCTTTAACCCCGTACTGTTGCTCACGTGTTGCGATACCACTTGACCACATTGGACCTAATGGAGATTTTCCACTTGCCAAGTTAGCATAGAAATCTTCGCCTTCTGCTGCATAGTATCCGTATTTTAAATAATTCTTAATTTCGTCCCAGCCTTCTTTAGAAATACCATATTCACCTTTTGGATCTTGATGGCGAACGAGAATACCCGCTATAACAATTCTGATTGTTCCCCCACCGAAGCTTGAAGGAGCATCATATTTTCCATGGAACTCCTTTTTATTCCATAAATCAGTCCAGTCCTTTGGAGCTGTTTTTCCATCATATAATTTTGAGTTATAAATCAATAAAATGGCTTGTTTTACAATGGAATGGTAGTAATCATCTTTATCATTTAATCCTTTTGAAACTTCTGAAGCCCAAATAGGTTTGTATTTTTCTAGCAAACCCGCAGCTTTGAAATCTTCATAATTCATTGTATTTAAACCAAATACTACATCTGCAATTGGATTATTCTTTTCAGCAACGATGCGGTTAGCAATATCTCCACCGCCGCCTTCAACTATTTCAATATTAAATCCTTTTTCAGCTGCCTTTTCTTTTAACCAATCTCCTCTTCCGTCAGAAACAGAATTCGAATAAATAACTAAAGATTTCTTTTCAGAACTTGAGCTTGATTGATCTTTCGTTGTACTATCACTGCTGCATCCTGCAAGAGCACTAGCAAATAAAACACCTAAAACAATCAGTAACAATTTTTTTATGTACATAGTTTATTCCCCTTTTTTTAATATTTTTTCAAAAAATATAGATTCAATTTTCACACAAATCAGCAAACTCAATATCTATTTTCTGTTTATTATCCCCCTTTTAAAATAATTTGAACGTGTCATTTTTCAAATTAATTATAGTAAGAGGTGAAAACGGTGTCAACCTATGAAAAATTTTTTTACATAGACCAAACAGAGTGTTTACAATTTCTTTACTCTTTTTACGTTCTATCAAAAAAAGAAAATCCATAGCATATGGTGAAATATGCTATGGATTTTCTTCATCCTTGTATTAATATTTCTTTCGATTCAGCTAGGCGCTTATTCATTTTCTCGACGCCAATTTCAATTTTTTCTTCGTCTTTTAATATTTCTTTAATAGATTCACCAATGATTTGTTCAATTTTTCTTGTGTTCAATCTTCTGCCATCCTTCGTCTTAGTGTCTCTTATCCCATCGACATTGGAATGAATAGCACCTTCTAACCAAGGATATAGCATTCGAATCATCTGATTATCTCCTAGGTTTTGATTCGCTGAAGTACCACCTAATAAAGTGATTTGTTCAGCAATTTCTGTTTCATTTACCCAATTCAGAAAACTGATTGCTTCTTTACGTTTTTTGCTGTGATGAGTAATCCCCACCACTCCCCCACCTAGGAGCGGTTTTTTCCCTGGTACTGGAGCGAAACCAATTAATGCTCCAATATCACTATGAGCTATTCGCGAAACATGATTCATAAACCCAAGAATCATGGCCGTTTCACCACATGCAAAGCTATTTACTGCTTCCCCCCACCAATTTGCATCTAATTTTTGAGATAAGCTAACTGTTTTTAAATAGTTTTTTAAAGACTTTATCGCTTTTTTGCTATCGAGTTTCATTTTCCCTTCTTTATTGATCAATGTTCCCTTATCAGCATAATATCTAGTTAAAAATTCTGCTGCTATAATTTCAGACCTTGCTAAAATAGCGCTGGTACCATACTTTGTAGGGGAATTTCCATCATAATCACGCGAGAAAAATTCTAGTAATTGAATGTATGATTCATAATCATCAGGTAATGTTAGTTGTTTCTTGTATTTTTCAAAATACATCCGTTTTACTTTCTGACTTTCAAATAAATCCTTTCTATAAAATAGCATTTGAACACTTGGATCAAATGGGATAGCGTATGATATCCCCTCGATCTCTGAATAATTGTGTTTAATATGGCTAGGATAATTAACTATAATCTGGTCTAAATTTTGATCTAATTTATTTAAAGGTTGATATACATCTTTACCAAACCAAGCCAGCCATGCCATATCCATTCTGATCATATCAAAATAATTGTATTCGATTGGGTTTGATAAGATTTGATAGATTTCATCATAAGATTGTATAGATAGTTCCACCTTAATTCCGGTTCTTTTTTCAAAATGAGGCAATAATTTATTGATCGCATCTGTTGTAGGACTCGGAATAGTTAATAGCTTAAGATTGCTGTTCCTACTTTCCTTTTCCACCTCTGTGAATTTAGATATTCCATGATTATTAAACATGATGACAGGATCCATTGTTTGATTATCATTTACACTCTTGATTAATAGTTCTGCTACCTTACTTCCCAACAAAAAATAGTTCTGTTGGTATTTAATCATTTTGTGATCAAAAGCTGACTGAGTAGGCGTAAGACTTAGTATTTGAGGTATATCCTCAACAGAACCCCAATAATTAGCGTTTTTTAGTATATTCGCTTTACTTAAGCTTGACGTAATGATTAAATCTAATGGTTCTCCTGTAAAAAATTCAAATGCTTTACTATAAGCTTGATTAAATGTTGAATGAACATATCTCAGGGTTTTTTGATTTAATCCATTCGTTATGGAATCAATAAATTGTTTCTCATTAGAAAATTTAATTTGGTCAGAAAAAATACCAATTGCTTTATAATCTTTCTTAGACAGAAATTCACTAATTTCTTTACCAGCTTGGGTAAAATCAAACGAAACAAATTTTGCCGCATGATTGAGTTTTCTGTTTACAAATATAATATTTTCTTTTGGGATGTCTAATTCTTCATAATAATCATTCGCATCATCCAAACAAGAAATCGTTACAACACCTGTTACACGAACTTCGGCAATTTCCTTTAAAATACTTTTTTCGTTATGCTGCAAATCATATGTCGTATACAAGTGCGTACGGTAACCCAGCTCAGTTAATGTTTTATCCAATCCTTCATACATTTGGGAATATTCTTCTGATTCTACACTTGGAAGGATAATTGATACTGACTTTGTTGCACCCGACCGTAAAGACTTAGCGGTGTAATTAATTTTATAACCAAGCCTCTTCGCAGCCTCTTCAACAAGCTGTATTTTCTTTACACTTACATTCCCTTTTCCATTTAAAACATTCGAAACAGTACCATGTGATACACCAGCTAATTTTGCAATATCTAATATTGTAGCCATGTTTTACAACCCCTCAATATCTTTTGATCCATCTATATCAGTAAATTATTTTTATAAAAAGTAAACATGAATTCATCGTAATTCTATTATACATAAGGGAAAATTTAAAGACAAAACGAGTAATTGACACGTTCAAATAACTAATGATACTATTATGCTAATTAAAACTTAAGGAGGAAGCTACATAGTGATTGGCAAGAAAGAATTCAACTCGATAAATAACCTATTAAATCAAAAACTTAAAGAAAAAGGTATTTTGATAGCGGTACATAGAGGTTCACCAGGAGGAAATATTATTGAAAATACAATTCCAGCATATAAAGCAGCCATACAGCAAAATGGAGATATTTTAGAAATTGATGTGATTAAATCAACGGATGGTGCCTTCTTTACATTCCATGATGGGCAAGAAAAAAGACTTTTGAATGAAAATGACAACATTAAAACAATGTCTTCAACAAAAATTGAAGGTTTAACCTATTTAAATGCAATTGGTCATAAAACAAGCTACAAGGTAGAACGATTAGAAGATGTACTAGAAGTTTTCAAAGGTGATGTATTAATTAACATAGACCGTGCTTGGGATGTATGGCCTGAGTTATTACCTAAATTGGATCAACATGATATGGTTAATCAAATAATTCTTAAAGGTCCTGTAGTAAAAGAGCAATTGGAAATCTTAAATTCATATAAAACAAAATATATGTTTATGCCAATCATTCATTCGCTTAATGAAATTGATATTGTTTTGGGGTACCAAAATATTAATTTAATTGGAATGGAACTAATCGCTGATTCGGAACAGCACCCATTGTTCCAGGATGAAGTTATTTCACTCATTAAAAACAATAATTTATTTGTTTGGGCAAATGCGATCAATCTAGATGATGACATAATCCTTTTCGCAAACTTTGATGATAATACATCTATTATCCATAATCCTGATTTGGGATGGGGACGGCTATTTGATAAAAAAGTGGATATTATTCAAACTGACTGGCCTGCTATATTAACAGATTACCGAAACCATAAAATACAGTAACAATAGTTGAAATCATCGCTGGAAAATATTTAATAATTAAATTTGACTTTTTTGAAAATGAATCAGCATTTATCTATATTCAATCGAACGTAACCTATTAGCACTAAAAAATTAAAAAAGAAGGGGAATCATTTGCAATTTTTATATTTATTATATGAAAACTATATTGCACCCTTTGGAGAAATGTTTATTAAGATTTGTATAAGTGCAATATTTGGATTTATTATTGGTTTGGACCGATCCTTTAAAAATAAACCAGCAGGCATAAAAACTTATACCTATGTTTGTGTAGCTTGTACACTTATAACGCTAATCTCTATACACAGTGCAGAAACTCTAAGTGCAAATAACAGTGGTAAAATGATGGATCCAATGAGGCTGGCTGCACAAATTGTGTCAGGTTTAGGCTTTTTAGGTGCGGGTATGATCTTAAAAAATGGATTTAAAGTTAAAGGTCTCACATCAGCAGCAATGATTTTCTTTGCAGGTGGGGTAGGAATCGGGATTGGCGCAGGATTTTATGCTATTGTAACATTTTCAGTTCTAGTATCATTGTTTACGGCCAGCTTAGGCATCCTACTAGAAAAAAAGAAAGTGATTGAGATACATAAAGAATATGATATTGATATATAGGAATGTGACTAAATATGGGTATCCCCTACTGTAAGCAAAGTGTTTTGTAAAACAGAAGCTATTCTAAAATGCAGCAGCCCTGAAGTTAGAATCTAAAAAAATTGAGCTCAGTCCCGCTGCATAAACAGCGGAACTGAGCCCTTAGTTGTTGCGTTCTAAATGATATGGAAGAACAAAAAACGTAACAACCATACTCTATCTCAAGTTTTCGTGATTACATATATAATTAAAGACTTCATTTGCATTTTCACTATTATCTAAGGTTAAATAAAAATCATCATTTTCTAAGAACCGTAACAATTGAGATAGTGCATTCAAATGTCTTTCTGGATCAGTTGCTGCAAGACAGAATATATATTTCACCGGCTTATTGGTAGAGTTATCAAAAAACACAGGGTCATTAAATACTGTAATACCAATAGATAGCTGGATTACTCCATCCATTGGGCGTGCATGCGGCAGCGCAACATGCTTCATGATGACCATGTATGGACCATCTTTTCTCGCATTATCAATCATTTTCTCAACATATTGTTTGGTGATTCTGTTTTCTTCTACTAATGGCTGGGCGGAAATTTGAATAGCTTCCTGCCAATTCGCTGCCGTCTTGTTCAATTGAATCATGGCTGGAGAGGTAATTTGACTTAAATTTGGACCTTGATCTTTTTCTAAAGAAATATTCTCATTGACTACAAAATAATCATAAAGTTCTTTTTCTAGCATTTCTTTTTCCTTAATATCTGCATATTTTCCAACAATATGAGTGATGTAATCAACACTTGGTAATTTAAATACAGAGTTTCCAATTTCCCTGTATACATCCCGTATTAGGCGATATTTTTCAGCGGAATTCATAATGGGACTAACAATATACACGGGTTTTTTTGTATAAAACAGTCGAATATGTGGAACCGTTGAAAAAACAATATCGTACGAATCTTCCATTTTATCAATATCTCTTGTCTCAATGGGAATAAGGAATTTAAATTCAGGAAAAATTGATTTTAATACGGTATAGGTAATAGAAGAACTTCCCACTCCATTGGGGCAAACAACTAATGCTACTTTTTGTTTTAACTTTTTTTCATTAAACCTTGTGGCTAATGAGGCAAAGTGCATCGTCAAAAAAGCGACTTCCTCTTCAGGGATTGCCCTGCCAAATAATGCTCCAATTGGTTTTAACGTTTCCGTCACAATAAGAAATAAATCACGATATTCTTCCTTTATCTTTTCACTAAGCGGGTTAACGATAGGCAATTTGTAATATAAGCGGTAATAAACTGCCCGAAAATGTCGATAAAGCTGTTTCGAAACATCTTCTGGATGATCAAAACGTATACCAGAAAATGATTCAAAGCGATTCCGTATATGATCGATAAGATCCATAATGATATCATCATCTTCGTTATCTTCGCTTATGTCTCCCATTGATAGACCTAATATCCAGGCACATAAATAAGAAACGCCTTCTTCATTATCATAATGATAATATTCCAATAATTCTTTAGAGAAGTCATACTCTTTTTTCGTTTTCAACGGTAATAGACCATGGATTGGAACCGTATGTTCACTTGTTTTTTCAAGTCGCTGTTTTAAAAAGAGAAACGTATAAATAAATTCCGTTAATCTATTTTCCACAAATGAAATCTTATGTTTCTTCATAAAAAATACCACTATTTTTTTGGTAGTTTCATAATCATCCATCTGATTAGCATGTAAAAAATAATCCAATAATTGTGTATTATTGTCTTCACTTAAATCAAAAATGATCATTTTCATCATTAAGTAACGAATATCATATTCATTTCCCTGTAAGTAATAGCCTTTTTTTCGATTATATTCGATCGAGATATGGCTTTCGAGCAGATGTATACTTAATGTCTTTAAATCATTCATGATCGTTGTTTTACCAACCTTTAATGCATCAATAAAATGATTAATTGACAAATATTCTGTATCCAAAAAAAGCAGAAAGTAAATAGACTTTATTCTTTCTTGGCTGCTTAAAATATACTCTTTTCCCGGAATCCGATCGGATATTTCTTTTATGAGTATTTCTTTTGTTTCATAATCAACCGTTAATTGATCATGATTATTAAGAACAATAGGTTTATAAGAGTTTGAATCGAGCCAACTATTAATTTTATCTAAACTATAATCAACTTGTCTTGGAGTTAAATTGTTTTGTCTTAGCAGATCCTTCTTTTCAATGAAGGGTCGTTCTAATATTTTTTGAATTATTATATACGCCCTTTCATCTAACATAACATTCTCTCCTATATGGTTATATTTATCCTCTTTACACTATTGTGACCTTATCTAATGAAACGGTTCTTCATTAGATAAGGCAGGTACATCATTTAGCATTTATTACTCTATATCTATATCAAAATTACTTCTTACTCGCCGCTGCGAAACTCTTTAATTTTTCGAGTAAGGATTTGTGCATTCTTGCTAATTTCAGCAGCTGATCCCTTTGTTAACAAACCGCCAACTCCTACGCAATCTACCCCATTCTCAAACCACTCCGTAATATTATCTAATGTTACACCACCAGAGGCCATTATTGGCATATAAGGAATAGGGGTTTTGAGTACAGATACTAATTTGGGTCCGTAATGATTAGAGATTGGGAAGGCTTTAATAATCGATGCTCCTGCTTCCATGGCTTGCACCATTTCAGAAACAGTGGTGCACCCAGGCGCATACGGAATTTGATAGCGATTACAAACGCGACAAACGTCTTCACTATAATTTGGCGCAATAATAAATTTTGCACCTGATAAAATAGCCAATCTTGCTGTTTCACTATCTAATACAGTGCCGGCACCAACTAGCAATTGATCTCGATATTTTTCGGTTAATGCTTTGATCGTATCTCCAGCATTTGGCACGGTATAGCTTATTTCTAACACATCTACTCCGCCTGCAAGGCAGCCATCTGCAATTTCATAAGCCCTTTCTACCGTTTCTACTCTAACAATCGCCATTATTCCTGTTGATTCTATTCTAGTGAGAACCTTATTTTTAAACATGAGCAAGGACCCCCGTCTAAGTTATTTCGCTAATTTAGCGTACTTTTTCAGATAATCGTTTACTACTATTTCTATTTCATGTAATGCCGCTTCTGAAGGCTCTAATACAGGCAATCGGGCTTGTCCAACAGGGGTCCCTGCCATTTCCATTGCCTTCTTTAATACAGATGGGGTCGATCCAAGCTTTAAAATCCTCCGCAATTCTTCAATACTACTTTGTGCTTTCTCTGCTTCATTCCTTTCATTATGTAACCAATGTTGATAGATGGATACATCAATATTGGTTAACAAATTAGAAGTAGCAGCAATTGCACCCGTCGCACCTGCATCCAGTGCTTTTAAAATTAAAGAATCTGAACCTGACAATACGGAAAAATCATCTTCTTTGGTTGCTTCAATATACCTTTTAATATTTTCTATATCTCCACTGCTATCCTTTATGCCGACAATATTGTTTATTTTTGCTAATCGTTTGATTAAATCTGTGCTTAAATGAATGCCGGTGTTTTTTGGAATATTGTAAAGGACGATTGGAATGGATACTGCTTCAGCAATTGTTACATAATGTCGATATAATTCTTCCTCATTTAACGAGAGAAAATATGGGGTAATGACAGACAGAGCATCTGCTCCTATTTTCTCCATTTCCTTCGATAACGTCACAACCTCTTCCGTACTATTGCCACCCGTACCTACATAGACTGGTACACGCTTATTTGTTTCTTGAATGACAATTTTAGCAAACTGCAGTTTTTCTTCTTGGGTCATGACGTGAAATTCCCCATTAGTACCTATAATAAATAATCCACTAACATTGGAACGGATTAATTGATTTACTAGTGTTTTTGTAGCATGGACATCAATTTTTTGCTTCTTATCAAAAGGTGTAACCATCGCCGTGATCATTCCTTTTAACTCCATTAATACCACCTCATCTTCGTCCATTTAGTTCCTCTCACTGTCCTTAAAGCCGGCCGCATGAACCTCTTACATCGTTTGATTGATAGACTGACCTAATGTTCCGCCTGGATGCCATTTAACATATTGCTGTGGATTCAGTCCAAATTCCTCTTGCAATAATATGGAAAGGCTTTGTAGAATTAAAACCTCTGCGACGATCGATGCTCTGGGAGGTTTATTTAATGAATCTCCCTCTTTTGAAACACCGGCAAATAAGGAAATATCACTGTGTTTTGCAATCCAAGAATTCAAATTTCCTGTCACAGAAATAAGAATGGCACCATTATTTTTAAGTGTTGTAATTGTATCTTTTAGTTCTTGCGTTTCGCCGCTATTGGAAAGAGCAATCACAACATCTCCTTCTACCACCTGCCCCGAAGAACCATGAACGGCTTCGGTTCCATCAAGGAAATACGTTGGTGTACCCGTAGATGACAATAATGAAGCAATGTACCCAGCAACATAGCTGGGTTTTCCAATACCAGTTACATGCAATCGCTTTCCATTCTTTTTTGCAGAAATAATACAATTCTTTGCTTTGTCTAAATCAGAAACAGATACATGATCAATTAACCCGGTAATTTCATCCTTAATCGTATCGAAGTACTTTATTAATTCAGTCATTTTCCCTCTCCAATCACTCATTGATAACGTAAAATATATGTTTCTCTGAATCTATTAGAAAAAGCTCAATAGTTTATTTAGTAGCATCCCGGTAATATTGTAATCAATATTAGGGAAGGTAGATCCCTCGATATTCATGCCTGAAAATACGGGATACAGAATAGTTGGTAAGAAAGCTAACAAAAGACCGACGACAAATGAACCTGCAACAGCCCCTCTCCAGCCTCCTGTTGAATTCCCAAAGACTGCGGCAGTTCCTCCAGAGAAAAAGGCAATATGGGCAGCAGGAATAATAACAACTGGAAAATGGAACAGAACCATAAATAGAACGCCGACCAAACCTGCAGAATATGCACATAAGAAACCAACGATTACTGCTGTAGGCGCGAATGGGAAAACGGTTGGTACGTCTAATGCAGGACGAGAATTTGGAATAAATTTTTCTGAAATCGATACAAATGCTGCCGTAATTTCTGCTAAGAACATGCGAACACCGGTCATCAATATCGACATTCCTGCTGTAAACATGAACGCTTGGATTAATGGGAACACAAGCCAATGTGTTTTTCCAGCTAATTCTTGGGTAACAGCACTTCCTGCTTTAAAGGCTGAAATGTAAAATAACAGCAGCATAATGACAGCCATCCCCATGAGGAAATCTCTAAAGAATGATAACCAGGCAGGGAATTTAATTTGTTCTGTACTTTGTTCTTTATATTTGCCAAATAGAAGGCCAATACTACCTGATAGAGAATAGCCAAGCATATTAAAATGTCCAATCGCTGTGGCATCACTACCCGTAATCCTTCTCATGAATGGCTGACACAATTGCGGAAGTGCAGCCGAGGCAAATCCTAAGATCACACCACCTAAAATAATCGCAAACATATCAGAGTACCCGTATGATTTAATAATTAGTGATAATACACAGGCAAAGAACAAACTATGTCCACCTGTAAAAAAGATATTCTTCATTGGGGTAATTCTGGCAAAAACTAAATTCATCACAAATCCTAAAATTAATGTACAGGAAACAACAAAACCATATTGAGATTGTGCTAGAGCAGTCGCTGCTTCAGGTGAAGCAACCACTCCAGTTATATGAAATCCCTTTTGAAACAGTGTGTTAAAATTCTGAAGTGCCGCCGTCATGGTACTTGCACCAATACCAAATATTAAAAACCCAATAAGTGTTTTAAACGTCCCTGTCATAACTTCTGTCATTGCCTTCTTTTGTGCTACTAATCCAACAAAAGCAACCAATGCCAAAATGACCGCAGGATTACTAAATAAACTAATCACAAATTGCATCATATGATCCTATCTCCTCACCATACAACTATTATTTATTTATAAAAGCACTTAGTTTTTCATAAATTTCTTGTTTATCTACAATGTTTTTAATGCCAATAATATGTTGTTTAAGCCCTTTCCCATTTAATTCTTGGGCAACATCTACCAATGTAATCAGCAAATCTCCGTCAAAGCCTGGTACTCCATCTAAAGAGGAGTGCTCTACTTGAACAGGAAGCCTATGTTCTTTTACGACTTCATTTACTTTGATTTTTAACATTAAACTTGATCCAACACCTGCTCGACATGCTACTAATGCTTTATGCATCTAAATCTCTCCTTACTGTTCCATTTTTGTAATATAATTGATTACTTCACTCGGGCTTACAGCATTATCCAATAGTTCAAAGAAATCAGGTCTATCTAAAAGCTGCACCAATTCTGAAATTGCTTCCAAATGACTCGTGCTATCCTTAGCACTTAGACAAAATAAATATTTAACAGGATCATTCGCTTGATTCCCAAATACAACAGGAGTTTCTAAAGTTGTGATTCCTATTGCCGAATCCTTCACACCAAATTCTGAAGGAGCATGCGGCAACGCAACATGTTTGGTAATAACGATATATGGACCTGTAGTATGAGCGATTTCAATAATTTTGTTCACGTACTCCTCTGTTACTTTCTCATGGAAAACTAAAGGTTCGACTCCCTTTCGAATAGCCTCTTCCCAATTGTCTGCCTTAACATTTAATTGAATTAGCTCTTTACCGATGAGGTTACTAAGCAAAACCCACGCCTCCTACAACAAACCCTTGTCATTCGTTTAATATATTTTTAACAATACGTAATCGTTATCATTTTATAGTTACACATCGCTTATATTGCCAAATATAATGATGACTACAGTAAAATGATAGAAACCTGTAAATTTTGATTATTACCTTCGTTGTAACCCCCTTCATTTTTCTTTACTGTACAGTGATGAATTACTTTATAAATAAATTCTATTAATAAGCCCATTCATTATCAATCTTCATTGGGTTCTTATTTTGTGACCAGAGCAAACAAATTCTGAACCTACTCTTGCGGCCGGATTGAGATACTCTGCAATGTATTAAGGGTCAGTCCCGCTGTGAAAGCAGCATGACTGACCCTTACTAGTTACGATTGAAATGAAAAGGAAGTAAAAAAGCAGTCATTCGCTTCATTTTCATATGGAAATGATAGAATATGAGTTTCTGCGATTCTTATTGAAATATCCTGACCTTTGGTTTAAGTTCTTCATATTTTCGCTGAAGCCAGCATTGTGACATTTGGATCTTGAGCATATACAAGAATTGCCTGGTCAAAAGGATATTTATGTATCCTTGCTAATCGCATTCTCAGAAGATTTAAACTGTCCACGATCACGTTGTAGTTTATTGGTTAGTAACTCATGAATATTATTAATTGTATTGACTGTCAAAGGCTGCTCATTAAAATAAAGTAACTAATTTCATAACAAGCATGATCGAAAATAATAAAGTTATTTAAAAAATATTAAGATGTTGAAAAGTGTCATGGGTTGTTTAATTTGTTCTATAGTACTCCAGCTGCCGTTTATGCGCTTTTTTCTTTTTGTACGAACGGGGTGGGTTAGTGGAAGAAGAAGGAAGTTTAAATGTCCTTATTGAATTTAAATTAGAGGCTAATTTTTAGTAAACAAGGAGTTGCATCTCGTGAAGAAATTGGAGATGAGGGAAGAATTATTAGGACATATAGAACAAGCTCATTTTATAAAGATTGAACGTGAAAAAATAGATGAGAACCCGTTACATTGTATACCCTTATCAAATGGGGAAAAAGTTAGTCCTAATAAAAAATTTTGTTGATTTTCTATTTTACGGGTTTGTTATCATCAGGTTTAAAGATTTTACTGAAGTCAGATATAACGATGTTGATAAATTTGCAGAGAAATGGTGCTTTACTTCAATAAAGAATAAGCCCTTTTCTTCTTCAAAGGGTTAGTTTAACAGGTATAGTCAATTATAATGGATTAATAAGTAAAATGTCGAAAGGAAGTTGGTTATGGTTTATATCGCTCTTCTTCGGGGGATTAATGTGGGTGGAAAAAATAAAATTGACATGAAGTTGCTTAAACAAACGTTTGAACAAGTCGGGATGAATGATGTGGTGACATACATCAATACAGGTAATATTATTTTTTCATACAAAGGCCCATTAAACACTGAACTATCACGTATTTTGGAAGAAGCGATACATTATGATTTCGGATTACAAATTAAAGTAGTAGTTCGTAGTGTCGATGATGTCAGAGAAATCATTAACGCTATTCCTGACACATGGAAAAATGACAAAGACATGAAAAGTGATGTCATGTTTTTATGGGATGAAATTGATGATGAATCTGTACTTAAGAATTTGGTCATCAAACCAAATATTGACACGGTGAAATATGTCCCCGGCGCGATTCTATGGTCCGTTGACAAGAAAAATGTAACCAAAAGCGGAATGTTAAAGATAATTGGATCAAAGTTATACAAACAAGTTACGGTAAGAAATGTCAACACCGCTCGTAAAATATATGAACTCATGCAAGCTCAAATCTGAAATTTAAACGAAGCAGACACGTACGGATATTTGTTTTTCTTAGCAAGTGATATGTATGTGAAACTATCTACTTAAAGTAACGGTGGCTTTACTTCAAGAAGGAAGGCTTTTTTAATGTTCAATTTCATTAAAATAATAAATAATTAGGGGGGATTATTTTGACTATTTCAAATGAAGAAAGAATTATCATGATTATTTATGTGCAAGATCAAGAAAAGAGTAAGCAATTTTATGAACAATTACTAGGTTTAAAACCATATTTAGATGTACCTGGTATGACTGAGTTTCAATTAAATAATAATTCTACGTTAGGAATCATGCCTGAAGATGGAATCGTGAGGCTATTAGATGGTAAAATTCAAAATCCTAAGGAGGCAAGAGGAATCCCACGGAGTGAGATATATATTTATGTAAATGATCCGGATACATATTTAAGAAACCTAGTTGTATTGGGTGGTATGGAAATTAGTAAAGGTGAAATACGTAATTGGGGAGATTATGTAGCTTACGGCTCAGATATCGATGGACATATAATTGCTTTTGCAAGGCGAACCTAAACCGAGATCTCAAAAGAATGTTAATATGTCAATAACCCATTGTACTATGATAAATTTAATTCCATTATTTGAGTTGGCAAGGGTATGGGACAGAGCCCCTTACTCTTACACAATTTAGAATTACCTAAGGAGTGGTAGAAATGGCACGTGTTTTATTTATTAATGCCGGATCAGAAGGACATATCAATCCAACTATTGGAATTGTGCAAGAGCTTATTTCGCGCGGCGAAGAGGTAGTGTACTTTACGATAGAAGATTTTCGAGCGCAAATTGAGAAGACGGGAGCCACTGTACGAACATTGGACGGTCAAAAATTTATAAAAGCCTTTATCACGGGTGGAAGAAATTATTTACTCGAAAGAATTAACGGGCTTTTACTTACGGCAGATATTGTCATACCTAGCGTTCTTGAACAGATTGAAGGAGAACATTTTGATTACATCATCCATGATTCTATGTTTGGTTGTGGACATCTACTTGCCCAAATCCTTAAGCTTCCGGCAATCAATTCTTGTACTTCCTTTGCGCAGACAAAGGAATCATTCGATAAAATGTTGGAACAGCTTTCTAAAAACATTCCTACAGAAGTGGTTAAAGACATAAACGATGAATATCAAAGCCTGACGTCAATACTGAAGGAAAAATATGATGTCGAGATCCCTTCTCCTTACGAAGTGTTTTGTAATCCTGCACCACTTACAATCGTTTATACAACTAGAGCGTTTCAACCATTTGGAGAAGAATTCGACCAAACTTACAAATTTATAGGTCCATCCATCTCTACACGGTTAATTCAAGATAACTTTGACCTTACAGCAATTAAGGAAAAAAGACCAATTTATATTTCACTGGGTACTGTCTTTAACCAAGCCATTGATTTTTATAAGCTTTGTTTTGAAGCATTTGGAAATAGCAATCACACGGTTGTCATGTCGATCGGAAAACAAACACCACTAATTGATTTAGGAGAGATCCCCCAAAACTTCATTGTAAAAAAATATGTTCCACAAACAGAAGTGCTAAAATACTCTAAATTATTTATCACTCATGGTGGAATGAATAGTACCAATGAGGGTCTCTACTACGGGGTTCCGCTAATTGTAATCCCACAAAGCGCGGATCAGCCGATTATTGCCGGGCAAGTTGCCAATATCGGAGCCGGTATTAAATTAAAAATGCAAGACTTGACTGCAAATCAACTACGTGAAGCCGCAGATCATGTGTTAAACGACCCATCTTTCCATAAAGTTGTTTCAAATATAAGGGAATCCATTCAAAAATCGGGTGGATATCACCAAGCTGTTAATGAGATTTTTGAATTTAAAAGTCTATATGATTTATAAATATAAAAATTTCTCAACTGCCATTATTGATGGCTTTTTCTTAGTGGTTACGTCAAGTCCTTTTTTAATTTAGTAATGGAACTGAAATTTTATAAAAGCTAGATTGTGAAGTTATACACTTAAAGTCACGAGGGCTTTCCTTTAAGAAAGGATAGTCCCCTTTTTATTAACTTAAAGGTAGAATAATAAGAGGAGTTTACCAAAATTAAAAAAAAGATCAAGCATTAAGGTTGGAGGTATCTCAAAGTACTTTCTTTAAATTGACCAATCATAATATTGAAAGATTTTGTTACGAATACGATGAGTTTTGATTGTAGATTTAACTACGTTAACCTTTTTTTAATTCACCTCATTTTCGAATTCTTTCCTTAAGCAATAAACCATTAAATAGCTTGTGAAAAAATATACTTAAACAAACGGGTGCGTTTCTACAATAAGTAGGGACGCTTTTCCTTCTTCAAGTAACGGGAGTTGAAGAGTTATTGAAATTAAATGTATTTTTCATCTTCACATGTAGCATTTTTCTTTAGTTCGTGTAAAATGTATGTTGGAATAAATAACCTTGTGCATTACTCATTATCAACAATTACTACACACCAGTTTTATCTCTTTTTGACCATATGATCGACCAAGGATTTGTAAAATCGGAGTATAAAGATTTAATAGTCATTGACAATAATTCAAAAGAGATAGTAAAAAAACTCAAGGATTACAAAAGTACCTATATACATAAATGGTAATAATAAAATTAAAATAACTTCAGAAATAATTAAAGAAAGAGGAAGAAATCTTGGAGCAGCTGCTAAAAGAAATTAAGTTACTCAGTGAAAAAGAACCAAAAACGTTAGAGCAAATGGCCTTAAAGCTATCAGAGGAAGTTGGCGAAACCTCTCAAGCTGTACTATCTTATATAAAAGCAAGCGGAAGTGAGTACAAGCAATTAGGAATCGAAGATGTAAAAGAAGAATGTATTGATGTTATTTTAGTTGCCTTAGCTATGTTTTACAAATTATCCGAGAACGATAAAGAATTACATGAGTTAATTAGAAAAAAGTTGGATAAGTGGGAAAGCAAATCAGTTAACGAATTTTCGTTCGTTTAGTAAAAAAAGTAAAAATTTTAATTATACCTTCTTTAACTAACGGAAGCGTTTGTTCAACAAGGCTTTGCAATGATCTTCTACAATCGGGCGCTTTTATGAAGTAACTAAAACTTAACTTCTTAGTATTTATTAGCTAGAAATTGAACTTTTTAGTATTTCATAAGCGCCCCTTCAAGTAAGTAATTACTCTTTATCCTTTGACTGCCAATTCCACAATTCTACTTCGCCTAGTTGCTCCCCCTGGATAAATGAAACATCCTGCAATTTTAATAATTCTTTCACGGGCCCTGTTACAACAGCTCCATATACGGTAAATCCTTTCTTTTTTAAATATTGATATTTTTGCTCTAAATGCCCAAGGCCTAAGAATTGCTCATAATAGCTGTTAGACTTATTTAAAAGCTCTTCCATATTTTTTACCATTGATTGTTCGCTTTCGGTAAGGGTATCTTCATCTAATCGATTGATTCTGAACGACTCATGATAATTTTTATCATGTTCATTTCCACCGGTTAGACCAATTAAATCAGAAACCATGATTAAATTGTCGTTTCCAGTCCAGCCAGAAGGATCATAATCTACAAACTCACCTGTATACAAAGGCATCCATAAAATATTGATATCGTACTTTCCCAGAGAGTCAATTAGTTGTTTTGACTCCATAAAACTGGTTGTGGAAAAAGCTAGCTCTCCAACGGTTCCTTCAGGAAGTTTTGCTAATGTTTCCCATACATTTGGCGAAGCATTACCTTCCAGATTTCTCTCTGTACGTGGATCTACAGGTAACGAAAAAGAAAAATCATTCAGTTGTTTTCGCCCAGGATTTGAAAATGTAATTGTTGAAAGATTTATAAGACGCTTCGTCACAGTCGCTTGACCTATGACCTTGTCATCATGTCCCACCTTCTTGATTAAGTTATATGAAAATTTTTTCGTTCCGAAAAACGTCATATTTTCTTCTTCAAAGTCAAAGTCTCCGCGTACATTCGGTACAGTCCACTCTAATGCAAGTTTTGAGTAATATGCATTTTCTTCCGCTATATTGAGTTTGTCTGTAATAATATTTATTGAAAACATGTATCCACAATAGATTAAAAAAACAAAAAACAATATACGAAGCATTCGAAAGGTTAATGTAAATCGGGATTTCCTTAATATTCGCTTTTCTAAATCTTTATTCCATTCTGTCATACTACCACCCTTTCTTTTCTGCAAGACTCGCTAAACGCTTCCTTGCCCGATGAAGTGTTACTTTCACTTGGTCTTTCGTCAGTTGTAAGGTATCCGATATTTCTTTATAACTAAATAGCTCATACTCTCGTAAATAAATAATCGAGCGATATTGCTCGGGTAAGTATTTTAATAGCTCTTCAAGTTGTTGGTTCCGTTCTTGCGTTAAGAGGGATTCTTCTGGGAGCCCGTACGGACTAATCATTTCTTTTTTCGATGAAAAGATGGATAAAATAGGGATTGTCCGCCATCGCTGTTGCTTGCGCCATTCATCTAAATACGCATTACGAGCCACTTTAAATAGCCAAGCACGAGCCTCTTCTTCTTCATATGTGTGTAAATAAACAGTCGCGCGAACAAATGCTTCTTGTGTTAAGTCCTCTGCAAGCTGCGTTGAACCACATAACTTTAGTAGGTAAAAATAAAGAGGCTTTGCATATTGCTTATATAAATTTTCTAATTGTTGTCGTTGATTTTGCATTTTGCCCCCCTCTTTACTGATCCCACTATTAACACGGTTAAGTAACTAAAATGTTACAGTTATTTTAATAAATATTATTTAAATATCCTTTTGAAAAGGAAACACTTCTTAATCTACAGTATCAGCATGGTTAGAAATTTGGAAGTTAATTACATGCTTATTCAACAATCGTGGTCTTTAGTTGAAAAAGAATTAACTAAGTAAAATTATGAGGATGAAGAAAGTTAACATATCTCTCTTACCATACAAATCTAGAAAGGTGATTGTATAAGGAGATAAAGAACTTGCTGAGGTAGTCAAGGAATTGGAGAAGAGGGAATTTAGAAAAATTGAGGATAATTGGAATTTACCTATTTAGGTAGTAAGTCCATTTGTGACTTATTTTTGTTAAGTTGATGGATGTAGAGTAACCATAGAGATGTTGATGTAAAAAAGCTGGGTGCAACGAAATTTGCAAAGTAACCCCCCCTCGGCTATAGAGGGGAAATACTCTATTTATTACGGTAAAAAGTAAATCATCTCCTTTTATACATTTCCTCCGCCACCAATGATTGGTTTGAAATCTTGGTTAAAGATCTGCCCATCGATTGTTCCATTGATAGTACTTGGATTATTTGTAATTACATTATTAGCACCATAACTCCCACCAATGTTTAGATTATATGCTCTATTGGCGTCCATTCCATTAATAACAGTTTCACCAACGTTGACAGCTGCATTGGGTTGGGGAGAGTTTACATAAAGAACTCCTATTTTTATAATTGAAGGCATGCTTTTTATCCTCCCATCTTGCTCTATCTTAACAAATAGTAATCAACTATTTATTCAAGCTATTACTAATATGTATATAAATTCAGGACAAGTTCTGTAAGGGTCAAACATCATGAAAAAGGATAATCCGCATTTTCCAGATGCTACCCCAAGTAGGAATAAACTAAAAAGGGGTCAAAACAGAAAATCCGCATAAATGGAAGAAAAAGCTCCAATCAAGAAGCTTTTTGGTTTAGGGGCTTGTATAGGTTAAAGATAGCATTAAATACACTTTTTCGTCAGAACGGTTTATATATGTATGGAGTTCGTCACCTTTAAATTTAATGACATCCCACTTGTTTAATTGATGTTTTTCCCCTCCTACTTTCATTTCCAATTGACCATTTAGTACAAGTACTATTTCTTCAGAGCCAGCCAAATGAGACTCACTGTACTCACTATTTGGCTCTATACATGCTCTATGCCATTCAACCGTGCCAAACGCCTTAAATAATGGGCTGATAAACCAATCATTATTTTGCCCTGCAAAATGGTGATTAGATGCAAATCGGTATACTTCAATATCCTCTTCGAAAGTTAATAAAGATGCTAGTGGAATATTTAATCCTCTACATACTTTCCAAAGGATATTAATTGTGGGATTCGCTTCCCCTCTTTCAATTTTTCCTAAAGTTAATTTACTTACATCGCTTAAATTCGCCAACTCTTCAAGACTAATTTTTTTATTTCTACGAATTTCTCTTAATTTAATCCCTACCTGACTAGATAAGTCAATAATTTCCTGCCCCACTTTTTCACACCTTTCATATTGATTTCACCTAAAATATATATTATAGTATACTTATTGGTTAGTTATAATTAACAATTAAATAAAAAAGTTAACTATAGTATAACAAATAAAAATCAAGATTTACAAAAAGGGGTGTTTTCAATTATGGAAAAACCAAGAAATATTTATATGATTTGGAGTATTTTTGCTTTGTTTATTATATCTATGAATTTACGAGCTTCGATTACATCGATCTCCCCAGTTTTAAAAAATATTCAGGCGGACTTGCAGATGTCTAGTGTTTCGGTTAGTTTGCTTACGGCCCTTCCAGTTTTTTGTATGGGTATATTTGCTCCCTTAGCTGGAAAGCTAAGCGGGCGATGGGGAATCGAATTGACGATTGCATTATCAGTTTTATTAATTGGTGTGTCAACAGCTCTGCGCTTTGTTGCAACCTTTCCTTTTCTTTTATTAATGACAGCTGGATTTACCGGAATTGGGATTGCGATCGCCGGTCCACTTATCTCTGGATATATAAAAAAACATTTTGCTAAATATTCATCTTCTATGATTGGTGTTTATTCAGCTGGAATGGGGATTGGTGCATCTTTAAGTGCTGGATTGGTCGTGCCTGTTATGCATTCTTTTCATAATTCTTGGAACGCTGCTTTAGCGATATGGGCGTTATTCGCAGTAATTGGCATAATTGTTTGGATGCCAATTATTAAAAAATCTAATCAAAAGAAAAAAGTAGTAGGGAAATTTGTAGATCAAAAAAGTCAATTACCTTGGAGAAATCGATATGCTTGGCTGCTTATGATTATTTTTGGCCTTCAATCTGGTATGTATTATTCTTTTGCAACATGGTTAGCTCCAAAAGTACAAGAAATTGGTTTTAGTGACGCTTATGCAGCAACAACTACTACTGTTTTTTCAATCATACAAATGATTTTTAGCTTTATCATCCCTATTTTAATTAATAATAGCTTGAATAGAAAACCTTGGATTATTCTAAGTGCTTTAAGTTCTTTTATCGGGATAATCATGTTAATGACTGGGAGTATTTCACCGATTATTAGTGCTATTTTGACTGGGATTGGTGCGGGAGGGCTATTTCCATTAGCGATGATTCTTCCTTTAGACGCAACAACTACACCAAGAGAAGCCAGCCAATGGACTGCGATGATTCAATTCGGTGGTTACATTATTAGCGGTGTTGTCCCTATACTTGTGGGGGCCGCAAAAGATATAACAAACACTTATAACATTGCATTTTTTTCGTTACTATTTATTTCAGTTGCCCTAATGTTATTATCTTTAAAAGTTAGAACGAAAAAAGAATCTAATCTTCATTTAAATGACGCAAAAATATCAAGCATGTAATGTTTCCCAATAGTTTGGGAACTTATATACTAGAAACCACTTCATTCTTCAACAATCGGGCGCTTTTCTTTAATAAGAAGGCGTCTTTTTGTAATATGCCTACAAATGTCAGGGAATAGCTTTTTTAAGGTAATAAAAGATTGTGAAGCTTTCTACTTAAACTCAAACTGGCAGATTAATGAAAGAAGAACAAGAGGTTATTGGTACTAATAAGCCTCTTGTTCTTCTCTTTCATTGTTTTATTTTTTGCTGATGATAAAGATCAAACAAGTAAATAATAGCTAATCAAACTATAACGGTTTTACCGGTACACATATTTCGCAATAAGGATTATTAATCACATCACCAGTGTATCTTTCCAAAATGGGTTTGTTATCCATTTGATATCCATTACTTTGTAGAGTTGGATAAATATCAGCATACGCTTTTTGAATATCTTCAGCTGTATGTTTGACTTCGTAAATAAGGTATTTCCCACCAGAAAGTTCACTTTCGCAAATTGAATGATCCAATTGATAATCCCTTGAAATTACAATACAAGCATCAAATCTACAGTTTTCAGGAAGTGTTGTCTCAGGGTTATCTTGTGGAATTGCAAGTATGATTGCCGATTTAAGAAGATTTTTCCCCTTAGCCCATTGTTTTAACTTCTCCATTACTTCACTATTTGCAGGGCCATATGGACCAACTCTTCGCACATAAGCGATGCGATAGTTTGGAAGTGTTTCGACTTTAGATTTCATAGTTTCTTTCATCCTTTCTTCATTTATATTTGTTTGTTACATTTCGAATGTAGCATGCTTTAAAAATATATACATTTTATTTTTTAAAATTTTTTGAGATAGTTTTTATTCACTGATTGCATATTTTTGGCTTTTTTTAATTCAAAAAACATACTGCCATAAACAGCATTTTTTATTTGCCAAATACAAGTTACTTCGCCATGTATAAGGGTCAGTCCCGCTGCGAAAGCAACAGGACTGACCCTTACTTGTTACGATTGAAATGAAATGGAAGCAAAAAAAACATCATACGCTTCATTTTCATATGGAATTGAAAGAAAATGAGCAAATTCAATTTCAAAAATGATATTTGAACGAGGATTCGGGTATTTTCAGGCTTACAATCCCGTCAAAAGTGAATATGTCCTATTGGCTCAAACGTTCTATACCCGATATGGTAGAGGTACCCGGGAATATAAGGTAAAGCGCGCTTTCTGAAAGGTTATACCGTGGAAAGCTTTGAACAGTTAGCCGAACAGTACAAACCAATGATTCACAAAATCATCCACTCACTACACATTTATAAAAACCAAGAAGACTTCTACCAGCTGGGGCTTATTGCCCTTTGGGAAGCAACGAGACGTTTCGACGCCAATAAAGGGAAGCTGGCCAACTATGCTTACATGTATATTAAAGGGTACCTGCTCATGGAACTGAAGAAATGCTGTATTAACGAGGAAAAAAATCTTTCACCGAAAGAAGAATTCTGGGAAACCATCGAAGATCACTCCTCCTTCTGCCCTTTAGAGGAAGAAACGCTGCGCTCTTATTGCACAGGCTTAACACCTAACCAAACAAAGTGGGTCATCTACACGGCCCTTTACGACTTATCTGCAAGAGAGATTGCAAAAGTTGAGAACGTGTCTGTTTCTGCCGTAAAGAGCTGGCGCGCAGGGGCTCGAGAAAAAATAAAGGGGTTGGCGATGGGATAGTAACAACAAATCAGTAAATCAAAAAAGCAAGAGCGTAATCAGCTGATAACGGTTCCGTTAAAGGGGCAAAAGTTGATTTCACACATATATATTGCACTATAAATCGCATATGAATTAGCAAGTAAATCAGTATAAAAAGCATCGGTCTTTGACGATGCTTTTTACCTATTTAAAGTGGTTGATAGTTCTTTTGAAACACCGCAAAACTGCTCTTTATCCCTTCCGCAATCAGACACGCCTCGACCTTTCACCTCTATTTTCCCTATCAAACAAACGTTTCATTAAAACTGCTGCAATCATTGATAAATACACCTTTCCCCTGATCAATCTATGAAAAAATTGTTGAAAGGTGCAATAAAATTAGGATAATAGTAGATTCCAACCACTCTCTTCACTAATCGACATCTTTTCGACGAAATTCCATATAGGATATACTATTCAAACATTTGATTGAAATAGCAGCAAAGTATTGGTAAATATGAATTTCCCCCGCAATTCTTTTAAGAACATTGTCGAGTATTACCAGGGAAATTTGCAGATAATAGCTCACACATTTGCACGATTTGACTGGTTTCACGTGGACTTACATGAATCTATCAATTTCCCGTATTTCCGCTACCACTTAAACGTTTGTTTGAAAGTAACCTCAGTACGCTCTAATTGAGAATTTGCCTTTATAAATGCATAAAAAGAATGCTGAAACCTGTCTCAAAAGACTATTTTAGAAAGGAACCACGGATTGTATCTCTACTAGTATTTGCCCCCCTACCCAGCATATTAACTTATGATGAGTATCCCCGCTGCTATAAGTGTACTGAGTTGTAAAACACGGAATCATTCAAAATGTAGTCCGGATAAGATCCAAAATAAATAGGGTTCAGTCCTGCATAAATAGCAAAACCGAACCTTAAATTGTTGTGTTTGAAATGGAAAGAAAGCACAAGACCCACTTACGCTTCCATCTACCAAAAGCCGTGGGAACAGTCCCTATGGCTTTGACTTATAGCAACGAATTTGGTGGTGACAGGGACGGGTTTATTCTAAGGTTTTTTGATGAGGGTGTCTTACTAAAAATATCTCAATATTTCTAGAGGTGAGGCGAAAAAACACTTTGTAGGGATCAGATTTACCAACCGAAATGAGTACCATGCGTAAATCTACAGGGTAATTTCTTATAAATACAGTTCTGCCTGGAATGGGAAATGTAAAATCTTTGATTTCGAAATAAGATTCGATTGATAATCTTTGATAAGATGCAATCTTGGATAGTTCTATTGAAGATCTCCATCTGTCGATCTCAAGTAATGATTGAATGGCTGATTTTCTCCAGAGCACCTTCATTTTTGGTCACCCAGCATCCTGGTGATTTCCTCTTCTGATAATACTGGATTTTCATGCTCTAATGCTTTCAAAAGTTGTTTTTCTTCATCCGAATCAGTCACTTCATACATATTAGGCTCTTTGATTTGGTCTACTTCAAATAAAATGAATTTCCGATTCCCAATTTGAATAAAATCTTGACCAGAAAAAATCACTTTTTTGATTTCCTCATTATCTATTTTTATTGGCTTCATTTTCGCAACCCTCCTTACTATAAATTACCATTATTATACCATTTGGACTCTAACTTTCAACTTAACAGAGGGAATCCACAGGGACGGATCTCATGGTCTCTTCAATCACTTTTCCTCGCCAAAAAAATCCAGCAGAACCGTCTGTCTGGATCCTAGATGGAATCAACAATTAAATATTCCAAAGTGGTTAGGTGAATTAGAAGCATATATACCCTCTACTACCAAAGGAAATAAATAATAAAGGCTAATCCTCCAGCCTAAAAGGCGATCATTGTTTAGCCAAAATAGAGAAACCCTATCAAATTTGGGTTTCTCAAAAACTCAATAAATAACAACATACTATTTAATATAACATCTATTAAAAATCACGCATTCCTCGTCAAATTCCGATGCGTAACAAGCACTGCTATTTAATGCGGGTGGTGATTAAAGAGCGAAGTATTGGCGTATAACGATGAGGCTCCGCCAGAGTGCACGAATAGGATGTTATCGTCCGGGTTAAAGGTGCCTTTTTGGATTAAATCAATGAGTCCCGCTGCTGCCTTACCTGTATATACTGGATCCAGCAAAATCCCCTCTGTTCTTGCCATGAGCTTGACAGCCTCCACCATTTCAGGCGTAGGTAAAGCGTAGCCTGGTCCGACATACTCATCAAAACACATAACAGCCTCACGTGGGATTGAATTTGGAATGCCAATGTGTGCAGATGTTTCTTTAACAAGCTGAAAAACTTTCTCTTCTTGTTCCGCTTTTCCTCTGCTTACGTTTATTCCGATTACCGGTATTTTGCTTTGATTTCCATAAAAGCCTGTAACCAAGCCTGCATGCATTCCGCCGCTGCCACTTACACATACGACCGCATTTATATTGACTCCTTGATCAAAGGACTGTGCCATAATCTCTTGAGCACAAGCAGCATATCCCGTTGCGCCAATGACATTTGATCCCCCAACCGGAATGATATAAGGTTTAGATCCTTCATCCGTAACTTCTTTAGCTACTTTCTCCATTTCCTTCATCAAGTCCGTTCCATTAGGCACAATCTTGACTTTTTCAGCGCCCAGTAAATGATACAGAAAATAGTTTCCATTAAAATCTGGCTCAGACTTTTCTAGGCCTTCTTCTAATACAAGAATACACTTCATTTTCTCTTTAACGGCAGCGGCCAGTGTTAAGCGGCAATGATTTGATTGAATGCCTCCACATGTAATTAATGTATCCGCTCCTTTGTCTATTGCATCAGCAACAAGGAACTCTAGTTTTCTTGTTTTATTTCCACCAGCCGTCAGCCCAAGTAAATCATCTCGTTTCATATAAATGGCAGGACCCCCAAGAACTTCAGAAAAATGATGTAATTTCTCAATGGGAGTATATGTTGGTGTATATCGCTGTCTAGGGAATTGTGCTAAATTCATAGTATTTCTCCTCCTGTTTTCTCTGTTTAAGATTAACCCAATGAGAAAAGAGAATGTCAATCTGACGTTCTCTTCTCAATAATTATAATTAAATCATTGCAAGCGCTTCGATTTCAACCAAAGCATCTTTAGATAAACCGAGCGCCTTGGGAGCTTCTTTCGTTATAATTGTTTCTTTTATCATAATAACGACCTCTGTTTTTAATATAATCCTATCAAAATGGAATTGCGATTAATGTCCCTCTGAAAAAACAAGCGCTTACATTACATACAAATTTCCCTGCTATTCTTTGCGTTCAAAATTACACTCCATAAGAGGAACGACTTTTGTCTTCTTAATGATTTTATAACCAATCCAGAGAAGCAAGAAAATAGGAAGACCAATATACGTTGCCAGAATTTCCGCCCAGCTGAACCCGTGTCTGGATAAAAGATTCTGACCAAGAATGAAAACGACAAAAAATAACAGCGTGATAACCGGGCCGAGCGGGTACCATTTGGCTTTAAACGGCAATTCATTTAAATCTCTTCCTTGTGCCACGTATGCCTTCCGAAAACGGTAATGACTGATGGCAATACCGAACCATTTGATAAATCCGGTAAGAGCTGAAGCATTTACCAGCCAAATAAAAACCGAACCAGTTCCAAAAAGGGAAGCTAAAAAGGAGGCAAGTCCTAAAAACGCCGTCGTACACAGGGCCAACATGGGTACTCCATTCCGGTTAAGCCGTCCAAAGATGCGAGGTGCCTTTCCTTCTTTCGCCAGTGCCCATAGCATGCGTGAAGACGCATACATGGCTGAATTCGCTGCTGATAAAACAGACGTAAGGAGCACGGCATTCATGACGGAAGCTGCAAATGCCAAACCAGCTCTTTGAAGAACGAGTGTGAAGGGACTGATCGATACGTTTTGCACGCCGGTTTTAAGCAAGTTTGGATCTGAATAAGGGATAATTAAACCGATAACAAAAATCGTCAATACGTAGAAAATGAGGATTCGCCAGAAAATTGTCCGAATCGCTTTCGGTACGGTTTTCGATGGATTATCGGTTTCACCGGCGGCCGTCGCAATCACCTCAGTCCCCTGGAAAGCAAAGCCGGCGATGAGCACAACACTGAAGATAGATACAAGCCCGCCATTGAAAGGAGCATCTCCTTGGGTAAAATTACTGAAACCGATCGCATGACCTCCCATAATTCCAAAAATCATGGCAACTCCAATAATGAGAAACACGATGATCGATATGACTTTAATACCGGCAAACCAGTATTCACTTTCCCCAAATGCCTTGACCGACAAAACATTGAGAGTCAGCAGCAACCCTAGAAATAATGCACTCCACAAGATAGGAGGGGAGTTTGGAAACCAGAACTCCATAATAAGAGTAGAGGCCACCAAATCTGCAGGAACCGTAATTGCGGTGGTATACCAATAATTCCAACCTAACGCAAAGCCTAGCGCGGGATCAACATACCTTGAAGCGTAGATGTCAAAAGCTCCAGGTACAGGTAAGAAGGCTGATAGTTCTCCTAAGCTATTCATGACAAAATAGACCATGAACCCAACAAGGATGTAAGCGACAAGCGCGCCTCCTGGTCCCGCCGTACTAATCGTTGATCCGCTGGATACAAACAAACCAGTACCAATAGCGCCGCCAATAGCCATCATCGTTAAATGTCTAGATTTCAGCTTTCGTTGTAAAGACCCTTCGGAAATTCGATCTTCTAGGATGTTATTTAACTCTATTTTCCCCATAGTGTATCCTCCATTTAATCATTGTTCAAAGACAATTTGAATGCTGGCTGATCTGGCTGTCAAAATCTTTTACATTTAATATTAGAAAATACAGTCAATTTACAAAATACCTCTGCCCTCTGCTTTTGGCCTTACTCTACTCTACAAAATTCAGGTTTTGACTCTCCTGCTTTCATTTCAAATAATTTTTGACTGAAAAAATAGGCAGCTTATTTGAAGTTAACTTAATTTATATTTTTCCAGCTTACGATAAAGGGTAGACAGGCTAATCTGCAGTTCCTCGGCAATTTGTTCTTTATCATTTCGATATTTTTCAGTCAGGAAATAACTCTGGATCACATTTTTTTCATATTCTGAAATCATTTGCTCTAAACTTAATCCACTGCACGCGAAATATTGGTCATCCTTTTGAAGCAGATAGTCGGGTAGATCATGAAAGCTAATGATGTCTGATTCAGCCATATTGACCATATATTCTACGGCGTTTTCCAGCTGCCGTATATTCCCCGGCCAATCATAGCTTATAAGCCATCGCTCCAGAATGGGATCAAGACTCAGTGGACTCCTTTGCATGATCTTGCAGTGTTTTTGAATGAAATGTTTGAGATATAATGCGATATCATCACGCCGCTCTTGCAAAGATTTCGTATGGAGAGGGATGACATTGAGACGATAGTATAAATCCTCACGAAAAGTGCCGTTTTGCACCATTTCCTCAAGATTTCGGTGTGTAGCTGCAATCACACGTACATTAATCTCAATTCCTTTCTTTCCTCCAATTCTTTCAATCTCTCTTTCTTGTAAAACGCGTAATAATTTTGGTTGTAAGAATAGGGACATGTCTCCAATTTCATCAAGAAAAATGGTTCCGTTATGCGCAAGTTCGAATTTCCCTATTTTCCCATTCCGACTTGATCCGGTAAATGAACCGCCCTCATAACCAAACAACTCACTTTCCAGCAAGCTTTCAGGTATGGCTGCGCAATTGACTGTTACAAATGAATGCATTCGGCGCTTGCTTTCAAAATGAATCGCTTTAGCTAATAATTCCTTACCCGTACCGCTTGCTCCCCTAATCAGGACAGTGGATGGGCTGTTTATAATCCGCCTTGCTTTTTTGATAACATCTTGCATTCCGGTATCTTTACCAAGAATGTTTTCAAAAGAAACAGCTTTCGAGGGACACGGGATATCTTCTTGAATTTTGCAAGCAGTATCTTTACTAAGGTCCAGCATGGCTAATTTATTGGCTAACAATGTACTGACATTGCTTAAAAACTGGATCAGCCTCTCTGATTCTATAATCATTTTCTCCTTCTGTTCATGGGAAAAGCCAATCATGCCGATGACGCCAACTGGTTTATCTTGCTTTAAAATAGGAAAACCAATGGTAGCGAGTTCTCGGCATTGATTCACGAATTTACAGCTCATGCACTGCGACTCATCTTTTTTTATATCGTATATCACTCCAGGTTCTCCTGTTTCCAAGATCATTCTGAAAAAGGAACCTTCCGGTGCAGCTTTGCCAATGAGCTCTTTATAATAGCCGGTTCCGCTAATGCGAACACCCTTTTCATCAAGCACGGTGATATCCAAACCAAGGATTTCTGAAGTATTCTCAGCGTAATCTTGAATAAACTGCTGTATGCTCATAAAGCTTGTCATACAATCCTCCTCTGCTAAAGCGCCATATTGAATGGTAAAATAATTATATTATAAAATAATTTTCTAAGCTTTGCATAAAGAGGCGACAGCTTTTTCTATGCCATTTAGCGCATTTTTTAACATCGAACGCGGGCAAGCAATATTGAGCCGCATAAACCCTTCGCCTTCCATACCGAAAATCTGCCCTTCATTCATGGCAACCCTTGCTCTCTGCAACATAAATTCATCCAATTCTTTAACTGAAAAACCTAATTCCCGGCAATCCAGCCAGACAAGGTATGTGCCTTCCGGCCGGATGGCGTTGATTTGTGGGATGTTTTTTCTGAAGTAACTCAGTGTGTACTCCAAATTCCCCTGCAGATATTCAAGGAGCTGATCCAGCCATTCTTCTCCGTGGCGGTAAGCAGCTTCCAAGGCAACAGCGCCAAAAATGTTTGGCGAACCAATGGATAATGTATGAAGTTCTCGATCATACCTATTGCGCAGATGCTGATTTGGAATAATGATACTTGACGTCTGCACACCCATCAGGTTAAAAGTCTTGCTTGGCGCAATACATGTAATTGAATGATTCGCAAACTCTTCTGAAATAGAGGCAAAAGGAATGTGAGTATATGTATTAAAAACAAAGTCACAATGAATTTCGTCTGCCACAACCAAAATGTTATGCTTTATACAAAGCTGTCCCAATTTCGTCAATTCTTCTTTGCTCCATACCCTTCCGACCGGGTTATGAGGACTACACAGAATCAACATTTTTACACTTGTATCTATCTTTGTCTCTAAGTCGTCTAAATCCATGGAATAATGCCCATTTTCAAGCTTAAGCGGGTTATTTACAATTTCACGGCCGCTCGCTTGGATCACACGGGCAAAATGATGGTATACAGGCGGTTGAATAATAATTTTATCCCCTGGCTCTGTAAAGGACTGAATCGCCAAAGATAGAGCCGGAATCACACCTGGACTGTGGGTAATCCATTCTTTCTCAACAGACCATCGATGTCTTCTTTTCAGCCAGTCAACAATGGATTCCATATACGAGTCTGTTCTAAGCCCGTAGCCATATACACCGTGCTCCGCCCGCTGTTTTAACGCTTCGATGACAGGCTTTGGTGACTGGAAATCCATATCGGCCACCCACATCGGAATGACATCCTTTACGCCAAAATGACCTTCAAGTTTATCCCATTTTTCGCACTCAGTGCCCAACCGACAGATTTCTTGGTCAAAATTATATTTCATCACGTATCTCTCCTTCTCATGTTTGAGAATGTATCCTGCCTCTTTACGTAATTTATATAAGCAATTTTCATGCCAACTTTTTTCCCTTATAAAATCGCCTTATTTTTATAGAATTTCTTGATTGTATTCCGAATACCGTGATGTCATTATTTGAAAACCCTTTCATTATAAACGTTGGCGAATTTGCAATCATGGTAATTATTTTCGCATAGATGATAAAATCCAAAGATTTCATTTAAGAATCCTTAGTGAAATCGCACTGACCATACATTAATCCTAAAACCGGTGATTTTGAATATATTGGGGTTGTCTAAAAAGTAGTAGATAGGCTCATTTCCATCGCAAACGGCAGGGGCGCCGGGAGACGAAAGCCTGCAGGCCGAGACCCCGCAAGGCTGTAAGCCTGAGGAGGCTCGGCGGCTGGCCCGCGGAAAGCGACCAGAGCCCCTGCCGTTTGCATGCCTTCTATCCAAAATCTTCTTCTCGGACTGCCCCTTCAGATTAATACGGGTGATACAGATTGTTATAACCCTGATTTTTGTTAAATATAAATGTCAAAGTAGAATAGCTTTTACCAGAGTTTCAGTATTGGATTGATTGGAAGCGATGCCGAAATCTATTTGGATAGGCGCCCTCCCAATTAAATACTTGTAAATGATAATCTATATTAATTTTCCACTGCCTCTACGATTTGATTGAGAAACTGTTCAACCTCTTCCTGGCTTTTTCCGAGTTTACTTACAAAGCGATTAAGTTCCTTCCCTTCTTTAAAGGCAATAAAGCTTGGGATTCCATACACATCCAGCTTCTCTAATAGCTCCGGAAAATGTTCTCGATTTACTGCGATCATATCCACTTTTTCTTTATACGCTTCTTCCAACGTTGGCATGAATAAATCGGTATGCTGGCAGTCTGGGCAATATTCAGCATAAAATTTGGCTAGAACTGGTTTTGTTGATAAAATCGCCTCATTAAATTCTTGGTTTGTTTTGATCTCTTTCATTATTAAAATCCTCCCTATATTTTGTTCTCAATGGTATACTGACTGTTTCCAATAGTTGAACCACTTGCATCAAGATATCTTTCGCAATCCAGGGCAGCCATACAACCACTTCCTGCTGCAGTAATGGCTTGGCGGTATTTATGATCTTGAACATCCCCGCAGGCAAATACACCAGGAATATTGGTTTCTGTTGTACCAGGATTCACCATGATATATCCCATATCGTCCGTTTTGATTTGATTGCCTAAATAAGCTGTGTTCGGTTTATGCCCGATTGCAATGAAAATACCATCAGATTCCAAAATTTCATTTTTACCAGTTTCACAGTTTTTCACTTTCAAGCCAGCAACGTGCCGTTCTCCTGCAATAACCTCTTCAGGAATGTAATTTAAACTCCAAGTAATTTTCGGATTATTTTTGGCACGGTCTTGCATAATTTGGGAAGCTCGAAGCTCCTTTCTGCGGTGAACAACACGAACCTCTGAAGCAAACTTCGTTAAAAAATTTGCTTCTTCCATAGCAGAATCTCCACCACCGACAACGATAATTTTCTTTCCTCTAAAGAAAAATCCATCACACGTTGCACAGGTGCTTACCCCACGGCCAATGTTTTCTCGTTCCCCTGGAATATCCAAAAGTTTCGCAGAAGCCCCGGTTGAAATGATTAAAGATTGCGTTTTGAGCTCCCCTATTCCTTCCACCGTTAAGGTAAAAGGTTTATTTGAAAGGTCGACTTTTTTAACCCACCCCCTTTCAAACCTTGCTCCAAAACACTCAGCTTGCTTTCGCATGTTCTGCATCAACTCTCGTCCCATAATCCCTTCAGGAAAACCAGGGAAATTCTCAACATCTGTCGTCAATGTCAATTGCCCCCCTGGTTCAGGCCCTTCAATGACTAAAGGACTCATGTTAGCACGTGCTAGATAGATTGCTGCGGTCAACCCAGCAGGGCCAGTCCCTAGAATAACGGTTTTATTCATCACTTACCTCCTCGTTGTGCTAATCGCTCAGTCATGAATATTTATTTGCAATTTTTGTGCCAATTTTAATTTTCTGTAAAATCACTATTTTTACAACCGTTATTAGGTAAATCAGTCCCACTTCCTGTCACGATTGAGAAAATCTTTTCAAGATTAAGAAAAACATCTATAGACAATTTAAATAAAGCCAACAAAGTATCATAAAGAAATAAAAACTTTTATTACAAACAAAAAAGAGTAACCAAATAGCTACTCTTTAAATGCTGCCATTCCTTCTTTTATTGGCAGACAGGATGATTCTCTTTCGTATTTCTTCTAAATGACCAACTAAATGAAATTTTTTATCTTGCATTTTTCAACCTTAGGGAGAACCGTTGTTGTTGTGTAAAGCTGGAAAAATTTCAGCCCATGCTTTTTGAATATCTTCCGCTGTATATTTGACTTTACAAAAAACATATTTCTCACCAGAACCCCATAGCCCCACAGAAAAAAGGCGTTATATACAAGTCATGCACAAAATCCTGTATATAGCGCCTTATTTAATATATATACTTATTGCATTAAAGAGGGTCATTAGTGAGATAGGTTTACTTCGATATATTCTCCAATATTTTAACAGTTAGATACTAAGAGTAAGGTCTCATCTTATAATTTCAAATTTAATATTCTGATTACATCGCTCTGGGTATCTCTCTGCAGCTTTCTCCAAATAATCCTTAGCAGCTCTTTTAACACAAGTTAAATTTAAATTATCGCAATTGTTTCTGACCCTTTCAATAAAAGCATAAGATAAATCATCATCCTGAGGAACAGAAATGCTTCCCGCAAAACCAGGAACAAATCCATTAATTGGAGGTTCCATAATAGTAAGCTTATGATTCTCTAGGTTATTTTTTTCAACCTCAATAAAGGCCAACTTTGGAGTAGCATTAATACAACTCCCTATATAAACTGCAAACCTTGCATCTTCATAACGCTCATTTTCAGACATATGATGCTTTATATGAGTTAAAACTAGATTTGATAAATCTGTTATCTCACAATCATTTTGACGAATAAATTCTATAATACCATCATAAAAATTTGTATCGATTCTACCTGACATACTAATAAGTTTATCATTCACTCTAAAAATTTTCTTCGCATCTTCATCTCTCGACTGATTTGATAATTCATTGTTTGTATTGATTTTTAAAGAATCAGATCCCATAAGAATGTATGGAATTAAACCCGTTTCTGGATGTGGTTTAACAGCAATAGCTAATAATACGGTCACAATATTCTCCCCTTTCGTAATCATTATTCTACGTAAAAGAGAGAAAATCCTTTTATTTAAATTGTCAAAAGAATGCCATTACTTATCTATCCATTTATCACCTACAAAAGCGAATAATAAATATATTGATATCATGTTAATATTCCCTAATTTATTCTATTATTAGGAGAAACTATAATGAAAATCTTTTCGATCACCGACGATAATCTTATCAGATTAATAAAAACGCTTCAGGAAGAGCTAATCATAACTGGTGTTAAGGAAGGACTTGGTAGTAAAAAAATGAAAGAGCGAACATAAAAATGAGGAACCAGCTTGAGAATATACTCCAAGTTGGTTCCTCTTTTATTCTCCGATAACAGATAATCCTCAACCATCCTCTACTATTTTCCCTATCAAACAAACGTTTAATTAAAACAGCAAAAACCCCTGATATATAAGCCTCCTCCCTGTCCCAATCTATGAAAAAATTGCCGAAGGATGCAATAAAATTTGGAAGGCAGAGGACTCGAACCTCTCTTTTCACTAATCGACATCCTTTCGACGAAATCCCATATAGGCTATACTAATCAATCGTTTGGTTAAAAAAACAGCGAGGCATAGATCCAATCATGAAGTGTAGATTTAAAAGAAAGTTGTACCGTTCTAGGATTCCCCTTATGATAATGTTAATATATTATTAGATAATTTTACCTTCAGAGTCGATAATCTAAAGAAGTGGTAATTAGTTTAAGTAAGGAAAGAGAGTGAATTTATGATAATTAGAGTGGCAAATGAGTTAGACTATCCAGAATTAAGAAATGTGTATTTGCAATCACGTCGTAAAAACTTTTTTTGGGAAAATACCGAAGAAATGACTTTGGAAGATTTTGATAAGCACACGGTAGAAGAGTACATCATATTAGCTGAGGAGAACAATCACATCCTTGGGTTCGCATCATTGTACTTACCTGATAACTTTATCCATAATTTATTTGTTCACCCAGACTTCTTTGGTAAGGGTGTTGGTGGCCAGTTGCTTAATGCTTCTATAGAGAAAATGAATCGTCCATTGAAATTAAAGTGCGTATCTAAGAACCAGAAAGCGATGAAGTTCTATGAACGGAATGGTTGGAAAAAGGTAGTTGAAGAGGGAAATCCAAATGAAAAATATTGGGTTATGATGTATGAATAAACATTTCATACTCTAGTATCATTTAAACTTTCGTTGCAGTTTAATAAAAAATTTTTTAAAGTGATTATAAAGAAGTTAATTGATCACAATAAATAAGAGCATGTTTTGATCAATCTTTTTTCAAAATATGCTTTTTGTATTTGCTTTTATATCAAGGTTATAAGCTTTAATTAAATCAAAGTTTATTTCAAAGTTACAGTAAGTGAATATTGCCGAGAAACGCGAGGGAAATTTGCAGATCATAACCCACCAAAGCCTAATATTTGACTAGTTTCACGCGAACTTACATTATTCTATCCATTCCCTGTATTTCCGCCTCTAATTAAACGAATGATTGAAAACCGCCTCCCCCCGCCCCAATCCTGAACTTCACCGTCCAAATGTTTGAAAAAGTTGTCGAAAGCTGCAGCAATAAATCTTTTTGAAAAAGGAACTTAGGTGATCTGCTGTACCAGGGATCTCATAAAAAAATAAAACGGCCTTTCCCGAAGAAGAGGCTGCCCAGCTGTGTGGGGGTCTGACCCCGAATTCCCGCTGTTTATTGAGCTATCGTTGTCCGATAACTCAAAACTCTTCGGTACGTCTCACAAAAGGGATGAAGAGTTGAAAAATGGCGAAGGAATAGGTAATAACCAATATCGGCACTTCATACATTGTAGGAAAATGCATGGAGGTGTACGTGATGGGTTTTCCGCCTCAGCACCAAAGCAAACCTGGCATTGAATCGATTATGACACCCAGACCAATATTTGATAACCCTAATTACAAACCAGCCGGTAAACTTATGAATAAAGTAGCTCTCATAACTGGTGGGGATAGTGGAATAGGGAGAGCTGTCGCTGTTGCCTTCGCGAAAGAAGGCGCAGACATTGCAATCTCATACCTAAGTGAACACAGCGATGCAAAAGAGACGAAGTTCTACGTCAATAAGTACGGACGTTGTTGCATTACCATTCCAGGTGATATTGGGTATGAGCAGCCCTGCCAACAAGCTGTAATGCAAACAATTCATCAATTTGGTCGTATTGACATTCTCGTGAATAATGCCGGTGTATTGTACGTAAGGAACAGTCTACTAGATGTAGATTCGAAGCAACGAGCAAGCACGTTTCACACAAATGTTTTTTCTCAGTTTATTTTGACGAAAGCTGCTCTGCCATTTATGAATTCAGGGAGCTCCATCATAAATACAACATCTATTAACGCCTATCAAGGAGGGCCATATTCAATTGATTACTCGGCATCAAAGGGAGCCATTGTTTCATTTACACGTTCGCTGTCACTATCACTGGCATCGCAAGGGATTCGAGTCAATGGTGTGGCTCCAGGACCAATTTGGACTCCATTAATTCCATCTTCGTTACCTCCAGAGCAGATTGTCACATACGGAGACAATGTCCCTATGAAGCGAGCCGGTCAACCATATGAGGTGGCACCTGCTTATGTGTTCTTGGCCTCTGATGATGCATCTTACATATCAGGGCAAATTCTGCACGTGAATGGCGGGGAAATTGTAAACGGTTAAAATCATCCACTTCGGATTGGCGTTTCATTACATTGTTTAGCAACGTTGGAGAGTAAGCATAACCACGGGATAAATAAACAATAACTCCCAAATCAAATAAACCTATAAGATAACCCGGATTAATTATTATCAAATATTAATTGAATAGCTCTGAGTGTGGGTATGACAACACTGGAACCTGCAACAACTAAAAGTTAAAAGCTAGACAATAATTCCCTCTCCATGGTAAAATGAATGAAAATTTAATTTCGCTGGTTGGAGAATAAGAGAGACCATACAATTTCTTGGAATAACTTCCGAGATATTTGTATTGGTCTCTTTTTGCGTTGCTTTTTTGGAAGTGATTACCAAAAGGAGGAAAATAAAAAATGAATGGAAATTTTTCCGGTAAAACAAGAAAAAGAATGATTGAAACGATGGCAAAAAATCATTATGATCTTATAATTATTGGTGGAGGGATTACTGGAGCGGGCATCGCTCTTGATGCCGTGACTAGAGGAATGAAAGTCGCCCTCATTGAAATGCAAGATTTTGCTGCCGGTACATCAAGCCGCTCAACCAAATTGGTTCACGGGGGATTGCGCTATTTAAAGCAATTTGAAATTGGTGTGGTTTCTGAAGTAGGCAAAGAACGAGCCATTGTATATCAAAATGGGCCACATGTAACCACACCGGAATGGATGCTATTACCCTTTCATAAAGGAGGAACCTTTGGGAGGTTTACAACATCTATTGGCCTTCTGATTTATGATTTTTTGGCAAAGGTTAAAAAAGAAGAGCGCCGTAAAATGCTAACCCCTATAAAGACTCTCGAAAAAGAACCATTAATAAAGAAAAACGGCTTAAAAGGCGGCGGTTATTACGTAGAGTATAGAACAGATGATGCCCGTTTAACGATTGAGGTCATAAAAGCAGCTGCTGAATCCGGTGCAGACCTTGTTAATTATACAAAAGCAGAATCGTTCATATTTAATGACAGTAAAAAAATCGTTGGCATTTCTGTGCAAGATCTATTCACTAAACAAACATATCAACTGCATGCTAAGAAAGTAGTAAATGCAGCCGGACCTTGGGTAGATGAATTAAGAAACCTGGACTATAGCAAAAATAACAAGCAACTTCGTTTAACGAAAGGCGTTCACATTGTTTTTGATCAAACAGCTTTTCCGTTGAAACAATCTGTATACTTTGACACCCCTGATAAACGGATGGTTTTTGCCATTCCACGGGATGAAAAAACATATGTGGGAACAACAGATACTTTTTATAATAAGGATATTCAACATCCTCGTACGACGTTAGAAGATTGTCATTATTTACTGGATGCTATTCATTTTATGTTTCCTGATTTATCATTGTCTATTAATGACATCGAATCATGCTGGGCAGGGGTTCGCCCTCTCATTTACGAAGAAGGAAAAGACCCATCCGAAATATCACGCAAGGATGAAATTTGGGAATCAGAGAGCGGACTCATAACCATTGCTGGCGGAAAATTAACAGGATACAGGAAAATGGCCGAAAATGTCGTAAATTTACTGGCAAATCAACTATCAATATTAAACCAACATTCCTACAAACCTTGCCGAACAGTACATCTACCCATTTCGGGCGGGGATTTTAGTGGAAACATCAATTATCAAACCTTTATTATAAAAAAAACAAAAGAAGCCATGCAATACGGTTTAACTAAAATAGAAGGGCATTACCTTGCAACAAAATATGGAACAAATATAGATCAATTACTCACTTATTTAGATAACTATGAAAAATGCGCACTGTCCCCTTTTGTATACGCGTTACTAATGTATAGCATCGAACATGAAATGGTTGTCAAACCAGTTGACTTCTTCATCCGACGAACTGGAGCACTCTACTTTAATATTAACTGGGTACAAAAAGAGAAAGATCCAGTCATAAATGAAATGGCCAAATTATTCCATTGGACTTCTGAAGAGTTACATTTAATGCAAAAAGAATTAGAAATTGAATTGGAACATGCAACTATATCCAAAAGTCATCCAATCAACCAAATTCAACCCCAATCCCAAATAGTTATTTAACTTACATCCAGAAGAGCCTTCTTTTCTATCGATAAAGAAAGGCTCTTCTGAAGGTATTTCTAAATTTTTGAAGGATTTTAAATCTTCCTTTGAAAATAGGTAAATGCTATATTATAATTAAGATCAATTTTCTTATGATAAAGATATGAACTATGGAATGCTCACAAAACTAATAAAAAGGGAGATGTACTTTTTTGAATATAGTAGATTTAGTTCAATCACAAGTAATTGCATCAATCAAGAATGAAGAAGATATTGAAAAATCTATTAATTGCCATTCAAATATTGTATTTCTTCTAACTGGAAACTTGCTAAATATGACCGACCACCTGGAGAAGTTAAAAAAGGCAAAAAAACATATTTTTATCCATATTGACTTTATTGAAGGTCTTTCCAATACAAAAAGTGCGATAAAATATATCGCACAAATGTGGAAGCCAACAGGGATTATTACAACAAAAAATTCGTTGATTAAGTATGCAAAGGAAGAAAACTTAATGACCATTCAGCGTATTTTTTTAATCGATAAAGCAGCTATTAAAAAAGGGATAGATCTATGTCATCATTGTAAACCGGATGCCATTGAAGTATTGCCTGGACTTATGCCCAATATCATTGATCAACTGACAAAACAAGTTGATTTGCCCATTATTGCGGGCGGGCTGATTAGCTCGAAAGAAGAGATTCTCCAAGGCTTAGAGGCAGGTGCCTTAGCAATTTCCTCCGGCGACCCATCTCTTTGGAATTTTAATATATAAAAAAAATGGCAAACACAACTGTGTTTGCCATTTTTTTAACCGCTAATTTCAGTAAGATAAATTTTGTCTATTTTTGATACTCCGGAGTAAATATCAGGAGTTGCTTTTTTAAAGGCTGCTCTTACCTTCAATTCCAACAGGATGGAACCGTCCAATTGATCCTTAATATGGACATGCTCTATCATTAATCCATCCTCTTGCAATTGTTGTATCACTACGCCTATGTCTTCTCTATTTTTTAAAGTAATACGTAAGGAAAGCTCTTTAGAACGAAGCTTCTGCATCCCTATTAATCTTATAAAATACGGAATCAGTTCTAAGCTTATGATCAATAAAACCATGCCTACAATGGCTTCTACGTAAAATCCTGCACCAGTTGCGATTCCTAGTCCAGCAGCTCCCCAAACCATTGCAGCAGTGGTTAAACCGGAAATCGTGTCATCCTCTTTTCGCAAAATGACCCCTGCTCCCAAAAATCCAATTCCCGATACAATTTGTGCAGCTAAACGAAGGGGGTCCATTTGAATTTTTGCGAATGGAGATTGCGGGAATGAATAAGCAGATTGGATTGAAACAATCGTGAGCAAACAACTAACGATAGAAATGACTAAACTTGTTTTTAATCCTAATGGTTTTCTTTTTAATTCACGTTCAAGGCCTATAACTAATCCTAATACAGCGGAAATGAGGAGTTTAACCAGCATTTCTATATCCACATATTTCACAAAATCCAACATCTTCATCATCCTTCTTCCCTATTGCTCAAGGGACAAAACCATTTAGACAGTAGAGAATGTATTCTGTATCTGTGTGATATCCTTAACGCTTTCAATGATAAATGTCGGTTTATAAACAGAATCTATTACCATGTCTTCTGTCGAAATTCCTGTTAACACTAACACTGTATGAAGCCCATTTTCAAATCCCATTCGGATATCTGTCTCTAATCGGTCACCCACCATATAGCACTTATTTGGTTCCAATTTCAAAATATCGTTTACAACAAACTCAGCAGCTAATTTCGAAGGTTTGCCAATGACATCATCAATCGGCTGACCAGTTGTTCCTTCCATCGCACCAATCATCGCCGCACAATCAGGAATCTGCCCTCCAGTGATCGGGCAGGTTCGGTCAGGATTCGTTGCGATAATCTTTGCCTTATTTCTTATCCATGCTTGATAAGCGGTATTTAATTTTTCATAATTAAATTGCCGATCCCAGCCTAATACAATATAAGTTGCTTGATCAGGGTCATCAGTAATGTGAATATTTTCTTCCCGTAACTCTTCAAAAAGAGCCTCTTCCCCAATGACAAGTGCGGCATCATTAACGCTCATTTCTCTTTTTAAATATTTTGCCATAATATAATTGGAATTGATTATTTCATCTATAGTTGCCTCAATTCCAAGTTTCGTTAGTTTGTTAAGATAGTCATAGCGAGTAGAAATAGATTTATTTGTAAAAAATACAACCTTATTTCCACTCTCCCTTAATGATTGGATCGCTTTAACAGCACCATCAATTACTTCATTATCTAAATAGATTGTACCGTCTAAATCAAAGATAAAACCTTTACACATATCATTTCCTCCACGCTTTTATAAAAAAAACAAGCCATAAAAAGCCTTATAATATAAAGCCTTTTAATAGCTTGGAGTCTCTTATTCTCTTCCTAGCCTTTATACAATTTTTCAAAGTATATTGATTACTTCACTGCTTCTTTTACTGATGTTATATGTTTGACAATGTCCTGTAATGTGTATTTATAAGGATTAATTTCGTAAACAATTGGACCGTTAAAGCCAACTTTTTCAAGGAATTCAACAGCTCCCTTGGAAATATCTGCCCCCTCGCCAGGAAGCAGATGTAAATCTGAATGTCGATCGTTATCAGAGAAATGAACCGCTCCCAGAGAACTTCCCAATTTAGTGATTACTTCTTCCGTATCATTGCCCATTACCGCCAAATGGCCAATATCTAAACATGCTTTTACTTTGGTCTCATGAATTAAATCAAACCATTCTTCCACATTTGAAGCAATATGATGGCAATAATTTAATCTATCCGGAATAAGATTTTCCAGCAATAAATCAATTCCGTTTTCTTTAGCCTTTTCACTAAGGGTTTTAATACGTTCTTTCACCCTTACCAACGTTTCCTCACGCTCTTCTGAGGCCCAAGCATATCCTCCATGAAATGTGGCATGATGGCCGCCATATTTAGACAATTTTTCAATCCATTCATTCAAGACTGATAGCGTTCGCTCGAATACAATCGGATCCGGTGACCCCAAATTCAAATCATGAAATGGAAGGTGTAATCCCATTTGCAGTCCGGTTTGCTTTGCATAGTCTAAATACTCATTTGAGCGAATATGTTCAGTCCAAATTTCTACACCGTTAAAACCAGCTTCTTTAATAATGTTTAAATCATTTAATGTTGCATCTTGGCCAATTGACCAAATACTAAGCCATTGTTCCATTTTCAGATCCTCCAATAACTATATTTTTCTGCGGTATTGCATGATCATCATTGAGTTCTTCTAAGTTAATACCTTTTGTCTCTGGTGCTAATACGATGGAAATCGTTAATCCAGCAAGACCAATGATGGCAAAGAACCAGAGCGCAGTACTATTCCCCCATGCTGCTACTAAATTGGGAAAAACTAAGATTCCTAAAATAGAGCCGATTCGACTTACAGATGTAGCTAATCCTGATGCACTTGCACGAATACTTGTAGGGAATAGTTCTGTAGGATAAACAAAGTTAAGAATTCCTCCACCCATATTGGCAAATAGAACGGCAAGACTAAATAAAGTAACTAAAAATACCATAGTCGGACTAGAATTTAGTGCCAATATAATCAGAGCCACCGACAATCCCAAAAATGAAGTAATAATAAGTGGTCTTCGTCCAATCCTTTCAACAAGATTAGATCCAATAATGGCTCCTAATAAACCAAGAACACTTACTGTCCCGGATCCAATATAGACGAGCGCTTGGGATCCATTGGTAAACGGTTTCAAAATAGTTGGAGTATACATGGAAATCCCATAATAGGCTACCGCATAACAAAACCAGAATCCGCAAACGAAAAACGTACGTCGGAAGAGAGTTTTTGAGAACACATCTTTTAATTGATGTTTTGGTTTAAGACTTGGTTGAATAATAACTTTTTGTCCTGTAATTTTCAGCATAATTTCCTGCGCTTCTTTTTCACGCCCCCTTGCAGCTAACCATCTTGGTGATTCCGGAAGGGTAACCCGGAAGAAGAAGACGATTAATGCAAACACTGCACCTACAAGCATCATATAGCGCCATGCACTTTCACCCAAAGGAAGCATAATTAATCCAACAATATAGGCGAAAACAGCACCAATAAACCACATTGCACCGAGGAAGGTAATTTGTTTTCCGCGGGTTTTAGTAGAACTAAATTCAGAAACAAGAGTAGCAGAAATCGGATAATCAGCACCAATACCTATACCAAGTAAGAAGCGGAATATAATGAGCTGCCATGCATCTTGCGAAACGGCCGTTAACGCTGCAAACACAACAAATGCAAGTAAATCTACTACATACATTGCCTTTCGTCCATATTTATCGGTTAAATTACCAAACCAAAGAGCCCCGATTAATGAACCAATAACTGCAGAAGAGGTAATCAACGCTTGAAGGCCCGGCCCAACATGCCATTGACTTAATATTAACGGCATCGCAACTGCAATAATCGTTAAATCAAATCCATCGAGAAACGTACCTGCAGCTGACAACCAAGTAATCTTCCTTTGGAACTTTTTTAATTTTGGTGACTCTAATTGTTCAAAACTCATCAAAGATCCCCCTTGTTCTATAAATTGGATTGTTAATAATTAGAAACTAATATAAGTTCTCCCTTCCACTAGAGTTTGCACAATGGAATTTATTTTTGGGAACAACAAAAGCCATAGCCAAAAAAACATGGATAAAAACATGTTTTAAATGACTATGGCATCTCTTCTTCTCCAGCCATACTTCACACTGTTTTAATAAACTTTATGTTGTTATTCTATATCATTCAGATTAGTCAGTCAACAAAATATTTTATGACTATTCGGAATTTTGACTTTACCATTTATAGTATTCTAGAAAAAGGAGCCCTAATCATATGCAACACCGTATCAGTGTTCCATAAAAGAGTGAGTGGGGTGGTTGACCCCCATGTTCCGGTCTTGAACCGTCCTCTTGCTACCCAGCATATCCATTTCGTGTCTCTAAATCATTTACTCGCTCTTCATTCGAAAAAGCAACTCTTTTTTCGCATCTTCAACTGTTTGCGGATTCATAAACAGCTCCATTGCTGTTCTTGCCATTGCTTTACTGCTTATTTGGATACATCTTTTACCAGCAGAGGAATTTGCCAGCTCTCTGAATTGCTCTGTATGATTGGAAATTTTATAGTCTGGAAAAATAGTGACATACGGATTACAAATAGGGATGACTCTAGACACATTTCCTAAATCTTCTCCCCCATAATCAAATGGCATTCCATCCATAACGGGTTCACCAATGGCTAGAAGTTCCTGCCTGCAAACATCAGATAGGATTTGATTGGGGACTCGCCCAAGGTATCCGGGGCTAAATGTAATCTCTACTTCACAACCAGCTGCAAGCGCCGCACCTTCTGCACAGTTTCGAACTCGTTCTACATACTCTTCTAAATCCTTAGCTTTAAAACAACTAAGCGACCCATTAATCGAAATAAAATCGGGGATTAATCCGACCGCCTTCCCTCCATCCTCAATAATACCTGACAGACGGAAATCAGCTTTACAATGCTGCCGCATTAAACCGGTTGCCACAAAATATAAATTTGCTGCACTTAAAGCATTTACTCCTTTAACTGGATGGGAAGAAGCATGCGCTGATTTCCCTGTAAATTCAATTCGTAATTTTGTCGAGGACATACATTCTCCTGCAAGTCGAGTCGTATCACTTGTTGGATGCATAAACAGAACAGCATCGATCCCGTCAAAAGCATTCTTCTCCAATAGCTTTATCTTTCCACCGCCTGATTCTTCAGCAGGTGTACCCATCACCACTAATGTTCCCGGTATTCTATTATCCTCCATAAATTTCTTTACTTCTAATGCCGTACCCAAAGCTGTTGTACATATCAAATTATGTCCGCATGCATGGCCGATTTCCGGTAAGGCATCATATTCTGATACCACTGCTATCGTTAAATCCCCCTGTTTATATTGATAAGTAGCCTTGTAGGCTGTAGGGAGACCGCCTGCATTCCTTTCAACCTCGAACCCATTTTCTAGTAAAAACTCACACTGTACTCGACATGCCTCCTCTTCTTGATAGGCAAGCTCAGGGTTGGCATGAATATACTGAGCCATGTCCCACAGTTCATCTAACCTTGAATCTAAATAATCATCACACTGTATTTTTATATTCTCTAGGTTCATTGTTCATTTCTCCTTAACTAGTAATCTATAAAAATTATCCAAGAATGCCCAAAAAGCTAGAAATTAAGGAAATAATAATAATCCCGATAATAATCTTATTGTAATTTTGCCCTTTAAATTTGAAATAAAAATAGATACCAAGAACGGCACAAAGAGGTAATATACCTAACAAAATTTGATCGAGAATTTCCTGGATCACAATCGGTTTAGAATTCATTAGTTTAAATTGTAATGGGGTTTTTATTTTTATATAAGTTGAAGAGAGTGCTCCCATCATAAATAACCCTAAAATACTGGCACTTGTAATAATTTTATTAATTAAACCAGATTTCATTAATCTCATGACTGATTCTTTCCCCAATAGGTATCCGGATTGCAGCATACTAAAACCGATTAATATGATAGCTATGGGATGTAAAAATGGGATAGCCGCTCCTAATAAATTACCACTTAACGCTAAGGAACAAGCTAAGGCCAAGATAATCGGTTTCATCGTTCCCCAAATTAATGTGTCCCCTATTCCGGCAATCGGTCCCATTAATCCTGTTTTAAATCCCGTAATCACTTCATCTGGAATCTCTGCCCCATTTGCCTTTTCTTCTTCCATTGATAAAGTCACACCGTGAATCATACTGCCAAAAGTTCCTTCCGAATTATAAAATTGAAGATGACGCTTCAATGCTTTTTGATACTCTTCATCATTATCTTTATATAATTTTCTCAAACTTCTAGACAGCGCATTGCAAAATGCTAGCGCTTGCAAACGCTCATAAGAATTACTTACCTCTACAGATGCATACCAGATAGCAAATGTCTTCATTAAATCTTTCTTTGTCAATTTTCTCTGATTTGGCTTCTCTTCAACTAAAGACATTTTACACAGCCCCCTTTTTATTCTGATTAATCGAATTAAACATGACAAGGACGGCGATACATGTACCAAATACTGCAGCACCCATCGTATTTATTCCTAGATAAGCTACCGCAAAAAAACCAATAAAAAAATAGGCCATGATTTCCTTTTTTCCAATCGTTAATAGAATGATGGCAAATCCCATAGCAGGAAGAATTCCACCAGCAACATTAAAGCCATTGATCACCCATTTTGGAAGCGCATTAAGTAAATAGGTGACAGCATCCGCTCCAATTAACGTAATGACAAACACAGGTACAAATCTTAAAAAGAATACAACAATGGTTGGATACGTTATCGCACAGTGGAAAATTTTCTTGTAATCAATTTCTTCCGCATATTTTTCTGCTTTAGAAATCCAGTAGGCATTTGTCGTTCTTCTAAGTTGATCCAAGAAAACACCCAACACCCCAAACGGAACTGCAATTCCGACAGCAAGTTCAGTAGACAAATTTGATTGTAAGGCAATTGGTATAGCAATAATTCCGGCGAGAGCAGAGTCAGCTGGTATATTTCCACCGGTTGCAATTAAACCTAAATACATCAGCTGGATTGTCGCACCAATGATTAAGCCTTGTTCAACATTTCCATAAATTAATCCCAAAATTAAGCCATAAAAAATAGGGGAGCCTAATCCAGCTGTCAATCCATAAAAGATACGGCTAGTGCCTAAAAAGTATAAAAGGCCACACAAAATTGCTACCATTAGGTTCATTTAGATTACCCCTCCACCTATCGTTTGTTTATCGAATGAAACCTCTCTAAAGCCTTTTTGAATTCCATTTTGGGTTCATCCGGAACTTGGTGCAAATACACGTGACAACCTTCTTCTTCCAACTCCTTTAACAGGTCCACATCATCCCCGTTAAAAGTAATGGGTCCAAATACAGCAACCCTTCCTGGACCAGCTCCTAACCCGCCGATTTGAATATCTTTAATAGGAATTCCTCCTTTTATCGTTCGAAAGGTTGTCTCTATATCCTTAAATAATACAAACAGTTTCCCTCCTCCCATCTGATTCTTGTTCCACAGTTCAATGGCAGTGTTTACCGAGTAGATTTCTACCTCTACATTTGCAGGAGCCGCCATTACATAAATACTTTTCATAAATTCATCTGCAGCCAGAACATCATTTATAATGACAATACGATTCGCTGATGTTTGCCGGATCCATTTTGTGATTACCTGTCCATGAATAAGTCTAAAATCTACACGCACCATCTGTATTTCTGCCATTTTTGGTTCCCCCTTATTGATAACTTTTCGGTAGTTTTAAATGTTGACAACTCATTAATGCAGCTTCTCTGATTTCTTTCACACTTTCTTCTGTAAAAGGCCGGTTTTGTCTCATTACGGCTTCCATAAGCATCATCGAATTTAAACCTGAGAGGATTTGAATGCTATATTTTCGGCTCAGGCTTAACGCAACGTTTGATGTCGTCCCACCGGCAATATCAGTAATAATGAGAGAATGGTTTGGCATTTCTTTTACTTTCTCTTCAATCTTTTCAAAGAAATTTTCAGATGTATCAGTAGGATTTAAGGCAATTTCACTGACCCCAGTTATTTTTCCAATAATCATTTCAAGTTTTTCCGTAAGAGCCTCTCCCCAGCCCCCATGGGTTAATAATAGGATTTCATATTTTTCCGTTTCAATAGCCATCATTCTTCACCTCCTTATTTCTTAATATTGCAAGTATTGTGCCAATAATCTGTCATCCTTTTACTTTTTTGCGAAAAAAAAGGCTGTCTCATCATACAGACAGCAATGCCAGCTCTTTTACCCATTCAGTAATTCATAAATATATTGTATTTCGAGCGGTGAAAGTTCAATATTATATGACAGTTCAATGTGACGGAACGACAGTTTTATGACACTTCGCACTTTTTCATTTTCAGATGACAGATGAATATGTGTCGTACTATTTGTTTCTGGATTTACGACAAGTCTTTCAACTGTACAACAACAATGAATCATAAAGCGGAGCATAACCAACTTGGAGGGACGGATTTCTAGTTGGTGACAAATGTTGTTATAAATTTGCTTCATTTCAATCAAAAGTTTTTGGGGATTAAGGACATTAATATAATTAACGATTGCTTCCAAAGACAAATTCTGAATATATTTGGATGAAATCTTATCCTTAATCTCTTCAGTCACCTTATTAGACATATCATATCCAAGCACAATCATTAACCGTTCTATCCCATTTTCGGAAAAGAGAACGTCAAGTGGAATAAAAGGAATATCCGGTAATTCCGTTTGAAAAGTCCCGATTATAGCAAGTGGACGTTCCCCCTCCTCTAAATATTCCGATAAACCATCAAGGGTTTTTGTTACTTCATAATCTAAAGTTATTAACCTAAGGTTATCCGGAAAGTGGTCACTAAAGGTATCTACTAGTAACTTTTCAATTTTTAACGCCGTACCAAGACCGGTAATACATGTAATAATAATCACTCTCCTATCTCGGTAGCCCCCTTTTCGACAAAGGACTGTTTGATGATATTTATCATTCATCACTGATAAAAGATAATTAAAATCTGTAGTTTCATAAACAATTTCACGCATCAATTCAAGAACAGATAGTAGGTTGATATTTTTGATCATTAAAACCTCAATTTGGAATTCCTCAGAAATAATGTTTCCAAAATACAGGAGAGAACCAATATCAACCAGTAAAATAAGTTTCTTCATTTGTTGTTCCCGGACAAGTTGCTTGAGTAGGTCCAGCGTGTCATTCACAGATTGTTCCATTGGAATATTAATTGCTTGTAGAATCTGCTGGGAAAATAAACAATTCGCATAATCGGCCATACTAGATGCCGTTGTTTGTCCATGTGCAATAATCACGACCCCACAATCTTTATCCCACTGACCTTTATGCTTCTTTCGCATCAAATCTCTTAATAAGAAACTAATAAAGGATATTTCTGTCGGTGGGCATTTAATCTGGAAGGTCTCTTCAATTTTTTTACAAATTGTTTTTGATTCCTCATAATAGTCCAATTGGTTGATGATTAATTGACCGCTATAAAGGAAAAAATCATCCCTTTCATTCTCTTCTACAATAGAAATAAGCGAATAAAAATGATTCCGAAGATTATTTTTTGTGACATCATTAAGTGGGAAGGTAATAAATTCCTCAATATAGGAAATAAGGATTTCCATTTTATCTTGAAATTTATAGCTTTCCGCTGCTGTATACTTAGTTTCCTGTCTCTGATAATTCCCATAATCAAAAATTGATTCAATTTTCTTCCGCAAAATGGCTATTGTTTCTTGATAGGGAACATTATTGTTTCGCAATTTAAGAAATTCTTTTATTAAAAAATTGTAAAATATATCCCCGCCCTGTTCCGAAACTGGTTTTTGCATTACTTCTTCTGCTGTAATGGATTGATGATCAGGAATAAAGCGGATACTTTCTGTGACTGCAATAGTATCTTTCGTCCCCTCTATTGTTTTTAGATCACTATCTTTCTGATTTATATATCTTTCATCTATTCGAATCATTTCCGGATTATCATTTAGACTATCAAGATATCCCTGAGCACATATAAATTGAATATCGCTTTTCATTTGTCCGATATTCCCTGAATAAGTACGTTCCGAAATAAATCTCAGAAACGGTTTCGTCACTTCCATAATTTTTCGAACTTTATTACATTCCTTTTGAAAAAAGAGTAATGCTAGTTCAAGACGTTCCTTTACGTTCCTTTCTGTTAGAGTTGGCAGATGCACGACAACCTGGATCCGCCGTAAGAATGTCTGTAACATTGCAGATTGAATTTCCTCCGTAGTGGCACAAATAAAACGTACATTTACTGGATGAAACTGCGTCTCTCCCATCCGTGAATAACTGCCGCGATCCAATACGGTAAACAATTTTTCTTGCCCTTCAGTTGTTAATCGGTGGACTTCATCCAAAAATAAAAACCCACCATTCGCTTTTTCAATTAATCCTTTTTTTTCAGAATGAGCACCAGTGAAAGCGCCTTTTGCATGTCCAAATAGGTGGGAAGTTAATAATTCTGGATTGTTATAATACTCCGAGCAATTAAAATAGACAAACGGAACTACCTGTTTTCGGTAATTTGCTAAATAGTGGTGGATGGCCCCTGCAATCATTGTTTTTCCGACACCAGGCTCTCCTGTTAACATGACATTCAAACCAAAAGGAGGATAAAGTACTGCAGCCTTTAGTTTTGCAATTGCCTCCTTCAAACTCCCGTTATATCCAATGATTTCACGAAAAACATCGTCCTGATTCCTTTCTTGCACCAAGGGTACAGAAGGCAAAGATGTTCTATTTTCGGGTATAGAAAAATAATCCGAGAGCCGCTTATATTGATTAGCGGGTACTTGAATGCTTTTTCCAAAATGATTCTCTAAAACTTGCAGATCAAAGAAAAAGACCGGTCTGCTTTTCACTTTGACTGCTATACCCCGATTTACAAGTTCATTCAGGTCTTCACTTACGGAATTTCTTGCAATTTGTAACTCGCTGCTTATATCATTAGCGGTAAACCCTAAACATGTCCCCTCTGCTAACTCCCTTTTCGAAACACCCTTAGACTTCTTCTGCAATTCAAGAGCGATACTATTAATCCTGTACACACTCTCTCACCTCCATCCATTCCATAATAGAAATATATCAAATTTTCTAATTATTTTATAGACAATCCGCTCTCGGTATGGGCCATTTTTTTCAGTAAATGAAAAAAGCCCTTGTATGGGGGCCTAACATTTTGTTAATGTAGTTTTTGATATCGAAGGACTTGAAATAGAAAATAGAGCGCATAAAAAAGCTACTAGAATAAATATCCCCCCAACTACGGCAGAAACTCCAAAAAAAATTAGCGATACTTATCAATAATGGATTCAGATGTAACATCGTTTGTAGAAACGGAGTAAAGTATGCATAGAGGATATAATGCCCCGCCAACATCAACAAAGTCACGAGATGAGCACTGACAATCTTTTGGTTTTTTAAGGAGGCAAATTATTAATTCAACCATCCCAACAACAAAAGCAGTAATTGCCAAGATATACACTCTAAAGTTCATTTAAAAACCTCCATGAATTGAATCATAATCTCCCAAAACTTTCGTTGATCATTAAATCACTACTTTCATTCCTGTATTCGTAATATGATAGGCAGAATTTTTTCTTCTGCTGTCCATTTAGTAGCGTTTTCATCATATAAAAACAAACCTATCAAATAGCGATAGGTTTGTTTTTCATTATTCTAAACTGAACCCTCATTTGTATATCTTTAGTGCTTACAACTCTTCACCATTGGATTCAATCACTTGTTTATACCAATAAAAACTATCTTTCTTCATTCGCTCACCAGAACCATTACCCTCATCGTCTAAATCAACATAGATAAAACCGTACCGTTTTGACATTTGTTGTGATGAACAACTAACTATATCAATGGGGCCCCAAGCACAATAGGCAATAACATTAGCTCCATCTTGTATTGCACGACTAACCTGTTCGATATGATCACCTAAGTAGGATATGCGATAATCATCATGAACCTTGCCATCTTCAAGTTTGTCATACATTCCAAACCCGTTTTCTGCAATAATAATTGGCTTTTGATAACGGTCCCAGTATTGGGAAAGTGTATGATATAACCCTTGTGGATCGACATTCCAGCCCCATGGGTTAGCCTCTAAATGTGGGTTTACCGTTGTCGAATCCGCTTTATTCACATTCTTCTGTGAATCTACCATTTGTGAGAAATAATAGGAAATGGCAAGGTAATCCATCGTATTTTCTCTCAAAAGCTTCAATTCTTCCTCGGTAATATCAAGATTCATATTGTTTTCCTTGAAGTAGTGTAAAGCATATTTAGGATACTCGCCACGAAATTGTACATCGGTAAAGAAATATTGCATACGATTATGCTGCATGGCCAAGACAACGTCATCTGGCTTACATGAATAGGGATAGACAGTTCCGTCGGCAACCATTGTCCCGATTTCTAAGTCAAATGGTAATGATTTAGCGTACTTTTGAATTTTAGCGCATGCTACCATTTGATTGTGAACAGCTTGATATTCTGCCTCTTCAATATGATCATACTGATCTTTACAAATCCCTAAAGATAAGAATGGTTCGATCTGAATCATGTTAATTTGGTTAATCACAATCCAATACTTTACCCGATCTCCAAAGCGTTCCAGCAACACTTTACCATAACGTTCAAACATATCAATGACTTCTTTATTTCTCCAACCACCATACTGCAATGTGATATTAATAGGAGTTTCATAGTGAAGCATCGTGATGATTGGTTCGATTCCGAGTGACTTCATCTTATCAATCATCTTGTCGTAGTGCTTTAAAGCGGCTTCGTTTGGTTCGGTTTCATCCCCGTTAGGGAATACTCTTGACCAATCAATGGAAGTTCTGAACGTTTTAAAGCCCATTTCCGCTAATAATTCTAAATCGCTTTCAAACGTATGATAGAAGTCAATACCATGGCGTTTAGGATAGTAATGGGTTGTATCAACAAGATTCCTTTTTACTTCGTCTAAAGTCATGCCGTCCATTTCCAATTTTTGAATTTCTTCATTTGACATTCCTTTGAGATATGGTTGAACATCGGATAAGTTGGGCTGTTTACCACCCTCACTGTAAGCACCATCAGCTTGACTCGCCGCAATGGCACCGCCCCACAAGAAGTCTTTTGGAAAAGCTGCGTATTTATTCTGTCTCATAAGCGTTATTCTCCTTCCTCTGCTAACTCTAAATCTTGTTGAACCGCTTGTTTATCGTAAATCTTGAAAAATGGATAATAGATAATCCACGAAATAGCAAACAATATAATGAAGAAAATCAATCCACGAATGGATTCAGTAACAATCCAGCTTTGGATCGGTCCAGGTGTGTACCAAAGTTGAAATGGTTTGTGTGGAATTGGCACCAAACCAATTTTCATGACAATCCAAGTCAAAATAGGTCCTACTAAACCAACAATCCACATGGGTACCATCAAAATCGGGTTAAAGGCAATCGGCGCACCAAACACAATTGGTTCGTTAATATTAAATATCGAAGGAATAATAGATGCTTTTCCGATCATTCTTAATCTTTGTGATTTAGCCATAAATGCTAGCATTATACATAGCGCTAAAGTTGCGCCGCCGCCACCGATAAGGAATATAGCGGCTGCCTCGTTCGTAAAGATATTCGTTACTGCTTTGCCCGCCTCAAAGTTTGCTTGGTTTTGGGCAATAGCCGGTAAAGCAATCGCAATTTGAACTGGATATAATACCCAGCTTGAAATCCCAAAAGTATACAAGAATGCGAAGCCAAGGAAGAACACCAATACAAATCCCCAGAACCCTTGTCCAAGATTAATTAACGGTGAAAAGATGGAATTGACTACATGATATAAGTTGATCTCCAATTCAAATGTAAAAACCCAACCAACTAATAAGATCAACGTAATCGGAATTAGCGTATTAAACCAAGTAGCAACAAAGTCTGGAATGGCAGAATCCTCACCAATGATTTTCCATTTGGAGAAAAGATTCATGACAATGCCGACAAACAACCCGGCAATCAAAGCAGCAATCATGCCAGCTGTGCCGAATGAATTTAGATCAAACCTTATTTGACCTTCTGCCGTGATGGTTGGATAGACCAGGATTAAGAAAAACGCCAGCCCGGCAAGGCCTGCTTGTTTGGAAACTTCCTTATGGCCTTTATTGTTCATGACTGCTTCTGGTATTAAATAAGCTAAAAATAATGAGAATAGACCGAATGAGAACGTACTGAGTAATGAAAAATCAGGAAATCCCTTCCAGTAATCCTTAACAATTGACAATATGGTAGCAAACGAACCGATAAAAACCATTGGCATTGCCGTCAAGATCGCACTTTGGACGGATGCAACCCAAGGGTTTTTCGCGATCTTATTCACCCTTGGTGCAAAACGATCGGTCATCCAGGACATAAATTTATCCATCATTTTCACCCCTTAGATTCTTTTGTAAAGTTTTATAATCTCCCGCATAATATTCAATTCTGATTTAACTGTCATCAATGTATCTTGAGCATGGCCGAATAACGGTGAATACGGTATATCAATACCTTCAGCTTCTAGTTGCAGCGTATTGGTTTGAGCTTTATGAGCCGTAACGATTTCGTCATTTGCTTTTTGCATTAGTTCATCTGCTTGATCGAACTCTCCATTTGAAGCTTTGTCCACGGCTTGAAAAACATAATCGCGTGCGTTACCGGCATGCAGGATGACATTCATCGAAACTAATGCCAGTTCTTCTTTACTTACTTGTTCCATTATTGTTCACCGCCATCTAAGAATTCCTTGGCAACTTTCACTAAACCTTGACCGTCTAAGGATCCATACACTTTTTGTGGAATGATGCCGTATTTAACGCCTGCTTCTTCACATGCGCCTTTTACATCGTCAATCATGTATTTCAAGTGCGGTGCAACCAATAATAAATCAATGCTGTTTAAATGTTCGCCAATTTCTGACTCACTTTTGGCTTTAAATTCAATATCTATATTTAATTTTTTGGTAGCCTTTCGAGCAGCTGCCGCCATAAAACCAGATGATGCTCCAGCCCCGCAAACTAATAAAACTTTCTTTGTCATCATGTTTCTCCTCCTTTTGTTTACACGTTTAGTATGTCACGGTAAAGAAAGCGATACCAACAGAAAAATTTCCTACCCCTAGGAAATTTGGATGCGTTTCCAATGCTGTAACAAAGACTTTTATATGAAAGCCAGTGTGAAAACAAAAAAATTTCCTACCCCTAGGAAAATTTTATAGGAAGGATTATTTTGAGCCTGTTTTATACTAATAATAATAGTGAGAAAAAGTGAGGTGTGGGATGATGAAAAATCCAAAATTAAAAGCCTTTCTCAATTATCTGGAAGCTCAGAATGATTGGATGACCGCTGGTGCTTTAGCAAATCATTTTAAGGTTTCAACCCGAACGATCCGTAATTATGTAAGTGCTATCAATAAAGATAAACACATTATTTCTGCTGCGCAAAATGGATATAAATTAATGCCGAGGGAAAATCAGGATAGCGCATCTCTTTCTCAAACTCAAGATACACCTTCCAGACGAATGAATATGATTCTAAAGGAATTAATCATAAACACAGAAGGATTAGATATTTTTGATTTAAGTGAAAAGATATTTGTCAGTACATCCACAATCGAGAATGATATTGTTATTGCCAACGGTCTAATTATCCAATTTCATTTAAAAGTGAAACGGAAAAACGACATGCTCATCCTGGTAGGGGAAGAAACGGCAAAGCGGAAACTAATGAGCCATATCCTTTCACAGGAGGCCTCACCGCATTTTTTAAGCACGGGTAAAGTGCAGAAATTATTTAAAGATTACAATATCACTCAATTAAAGGAAAATGTCATCCGTATTTTAGAAAAAAACAACCTGCTTATTAATGAATATACAATCAACAGCATCATTTTACATTTAGTCATTACCATGGATCGAATTAAAAATAATAAATCGATTAAGCAAAATTTACAGGCAAACAGGCTAAAAGGGAATGCAGAAATTAAGGCGGCAAAAGATATTGCCGATCTGATTGAAAATGAATATGGAATCATCTTTAACGAAGCAGAAAGATATTACTTAGTCCTTTTGCTTTCAAGTAAAACGACACTTTTAAATTATCAAACCTTAACACCTGCCTCTTTAACAAGCTTTGTCGATAAACACTATATTGAACTCACTCAGAGTCTTTTGGAAAAAGTGCATGAATCTTATTTCATTGACCTTTCTGATAATGAATTTTTTGTTAAGTTTACATTGCATATTCGGAATCTAGTATTTAGAGCAAAAAATAACCAATGGTCTAGAAATCCTTTAACCTATAAATTGAAGGACACATACCCGCTAATACACGAAATATCCGTTTTCATCTCTAATGAGCTGCAAAAAATGGAAGGTATCGTCATTAAGGAAGATGAAATTGCTTATATTGCTTTTCATATTGGGGCATTTTTTGAACGAAAAAAAGAGTTGGAAACCAAAATTTTATGTGCTGTTGTTTGCCCCAATTATTATGATATGCAAATCAATTTAGTTCAAAAAATTGAAGCAAAATTCAAGGATTCCATCGAAATTATTCAAGTAACCTCGGAAATAGATGATTTACGTCATACCGATAAAATCGAATTTATCATTACAACACTCCCGATTAAATCATTACAAATTCCGACTGTGTTCGTTCACCCCTATATAACAAAAGAAGATTACGAGCATATTCAAAATCTTCTGGTAAAACTAAGTGAACGAAACAATATCTTAGAAGTAAAAAATTATCTTGAAATGTTTTTCAATGAAGAATTATTCATGAAAAATATCTATTTAAATACTGCCGAGGAATACATCACATACATGTCCCAAAAACTTTATGAAAAGAAATATGTGAATAAGGGTTATTGTGGATCTGTTTTGGAACGGGAAAAAATGTCGTCAACGGCGTTTAACAATAATGTGGCTGTCCCCCATTCCATGAAAATGGATGCAAATCGGACAGGCATATGCATTATTATTAATGATAAACCGGTAAATTGGGGCGAAGAAAAAGTTCAAATTATCACGATGATTGCGATTAATAAAACACAACGGCAGCTATTCAGCCATGTATTTGAGAGCTTCATAAACATATTGTCTGAGTGGGAAAATGTAAAGGAATTGACGAAAGCCATTGACTATAAGGACCTTATGGAGAAAATCGCCCGGCTAATGGATAAAATATAAGCTCCCTATTCAACTGTTTCTGGCAATTAACTGATGTTTGTTTTGCCAGGATATTTATTAATCTTTATGAATCATTACTTAAGGTTAATCCTGTATAAACGCTAATATTTATTCATATTAGTGAAGCGATGCTTACTGCACTACCGGGTCAGGTTAGTTTTAAAAAAACAACAACTTGTGAATAATATGGAGTAAATGTAAATATGAGGTGAATCTTGATGGTTAAACAATATTTAATCTTATTTGGGTTTTTATTATCCGCTTTTACTCCTTTACAAACGGTTAAAGCAGAAACGGTTACAAATGTGGAAGGAGAGTATTTCACAACAGAAGATATTGTTTCAGACCTTGTATTTCCAACTATTGATAAAAGAGTGATAAAAGAGTATGGGGGCGATACCCTTTTTGACTGGAAATGGCAAAGAATCGTCGGATAAATTACAATGACAATCATTCTTATGATGTTGCCGTAAGAGTTCAAATCCCTTCCAAAAATCATGATATTTATAAAGAAGATTTAGTTAAGTTAAGAATATCCCCATCATGTGACAGTGAAAAAATTAATCAACTAAAATGTAATCATGGTTTTAAGATAGAAATATTAGATTACAAACATTTGTCTCAATAAGAATGATTGCCTTTTACTCAACACAAATATACGTTGATCCAAGAAGGATTAACGTATATTTGTGTTGAAGTTATTGTACTAAAGGTGCAGGTTAGTAAAAAAAGGCAAAAATTCATAATTATTTTATCGAAATTTTCGGCAACTTCCAACCCCATTCGTGGTTGCATCACCAAAGGAATTCCCGTACACATTGTAATCTTCCTATACTTTGCAGACATCGCATCGTAAAAATCATTCGCCACTTGAATTTGCGTCGGAATAATTTTAAATAACAACTGGACATACGTGTAGTTTAAGTACACTCTTTTATCAAGTTAGTATTTAAACAACATGGTTACGAACTCATGACCTCCTCCTATAGTCCAGAACAATAAATTGTCTCCACGGTTGATTTTTCCAGCTTCTATCCCCTCATAAAGAGCCACAAATGGACTGCTTGTACCAGTATATCCATATCGGTCTCCCACATAAATCATTTTTTCATCTGGAATTTCAAATCGTTCTTGAATTTTTTTTATATTAACATGAGCAAATTGAGATAAACAGAAATGATCAATATCTTGAATTGTCATGTTGTTTCTTTTTAGAATTTTTTCAAACATTTTATAGACGTATGGTAAGGACATTGCACCGTCAAATGGAAGCCACCGCATCGAATCTCCTTTATCTTTACCTCTTAATGTGTTGGATAATCCTTTCTCTGGATACAAAATATTGCCCCGATTATCCGAATCCACTTCAAACATTGCATCAATAAATCCAGACTGTTCATCAGTCTTTTCTAGAATAATTGCTGAAGAAGCGTCTCCAAAATTCGCATAGGTCATGACATCATCTGGATTGGCTAATAAAGAAAGATAATCTGAACCTACCACTAATGCTGTTTTAACATGAGGATTAGATAACATATAACGTGATGCTTGTTCTACTGCAATCGTCATTCCAGCACAATTGGCGTTCATATCATAAATCACCATATCTTTTTTTCCTTGAATAGCATGGTGAAGGAATATCGCATTTGTTGGAACAGTTTGTTCAGGTACTTGCGTGGAAAACACCAACATATCAATATCGTTACCTGTTAAACCAGTTTTCTTTAATACTTGTTTTGAGGCTTCAACTGCCATAGTGATTGAATTTTCTTCTTCATTATCAATCACAAATCTGTTCTCTCTTCCCATAATTTCTAAAAAATTAACTATATTTTGTCCTTTTTTTTCGAAATGGTCATAATAAAATTCATTAAAAACTGTTTTTTGTGGATGATAGACATCTATTGCTTTTATTTTGATTTTTGTCATAGTTGTTAAAGCACGCCTCCTATAAATAAAAATCCACGAATAAATTACCATTTATCCAATAATATAAAAATTTGATTTTATAAGGATTGAGATGGAATCATTACTCAATTTAAATAAAAGAAGCAAGGCTTCAATAATACCTTACTCCTTTAACTACATATCCTTTAATAAATTTCTGCCACTTCAAAGTTGGTAAGCCCTACTTCACGTGCCAAACGATTTAATTGTAACTTAATGATTGGTTTCTTTTGAATTCCAACCAATACCTTATTGAATCCTGAATCTCTGTACATGGCTAAGCAAGCTTCAAGGTTTGGAATCATTTCTTGAGAAACAACATCTAAATCCCTGCAGTCAAATTGTAGAACAAATTCTTCTGGTTTAATCGTAGACAATTTTTGTTGATAATCCTTAACAAACTCTTGTGCCTTTTCAGGAGTGAATGTACCGCTCACTGTCATATCAATAGTTTTTTCTGCTTGATTTACTTTCATTGTGAAACTTCCTGTATTTAGCATAGACTGTATTCTCCCTTTCTATTTATATATTAATTATTTTTATATTTATAATATCGGGAATTTTTTCCTCCTGTTTAGTATTTAATAATAATCTTCAAAAGAATAAACCAAGGTAAGCCATTGTCAACACTTAACCCAGACAATTTGAAAAAACTTCGTTTTAAATATAGCGATAATTAAATTAAATGATTAAACTCCCTGCGTTTTGTTGTTGTGCTAACTGGCAGGTTACTTCAAGAAGGAATTTATCCTAAGTTTGTTGAAATAGTCATACTAAATAAGTTTTTTTAGTATTCTTAAAGTATATTTTAACGGTTAATTTATTTTCTTATTGCGGAGGGGTTTTATTGCAAACACTTTTTAGATATAACTGGAAGGTAAGAGAAGACTGGTATCGTTGGTGTGAAGAGTTAAGTGAAGGAGAGCTTTTGCAAAACCGAACGGGTGGAATGGGAAGTATATTACATACACTTTTCCATATTGTTGATGTCGAGTGGAGCTGGATACGTCTCTTACAGGGTAAAACTGACTTTCAGGAGAGTTTCGATAATTATAAAAGCTTGGATAAGGTTCGAAAATTGGACGCAGAATTTCATTTAGAAGTGGAGAACTTTGTGAATAACTGGGATGCTAGTATGGAAAATCAATTATTTTACGATACCCTGCCAGATGGAAGAATTGTAACGGATACTTGGGGCGAAGTTATGAGACATACCATCGCTCACGAAATTCACCATATAGGACAACTATCAATTTGGGCAAGAGAATTGGGAAGAAAGCCTGTTTCTGCAAACCTTATCGGACGGGGTCTTTCCTCTAATTCTAAAAAATAATTTAAATAGATATTAATTTATTCAGTTTCTGTTCATTAACGGATGCGATGCTCTAAAGTGGCATCGCTTTTTCCATTGTCTACTGACGGGACTGTTTTGTGGAGTAAAAAGTGTTTGTGAAGCATTATACTTAAAGTAACCGGGTGCAAGAGTTGAAGATCCAGCTGCCATTTTGGCGGCTTTTTTTCTTGTTGTGCTTACGGGGGGTTTGTTTAAAAAGAAATCGTTTATTAACGTCATATTTGATACAAATTGTGAATTAAAAAAGGAGAATATTTATGAGTAAAAGCCTTACACATTGTCCTGAGTGACAAAAAGTTCAAAAATGATGATGAAATTGTCAAAACTACTGCAAGCGGCAATAAGGTGATTGTGCATGCAGATTGCTTAGATGATTGGCTGGCACGTTGGGGTGCACAAGATTATTATGGCACATACTCGGACTTCCTTAATGAGATATGGGGGTTAGGTTAATTCACAGTTCGAATAATTTCAGTCGTAAAAGACGAATATTGCGAACTAGCGAGGTGATAAAAATGACTGCGAATCAGTTGATTGAATTGCTTCAAAAGGTGAGCAACAAAGATAGAGAATTAGATTTTTCTATTAATGTTGAACATGGAAAAGAAGTAGAACTTTCAATAATTGACCAATTTTCAGTACTAGTTAAGTGACACAAACTACGTAATAGGGTATGAGAAATAAAAAAGAAGTGCCAGATGACACTTCTTTCGAGGGGATAAAGTGAATTTTCGATTTGTTTGCAAGGTTAACTTAGTCTTTTCTGTCATTTCTTCTTCTTAAACCTAATAGACCAATTAAACCTGCTAAACCAATCCAACCCCAATCAGTATCGTCGTCATCGTCATTATTAGTAACGTCATTATTTTGGGCAATTTGTGTTGTTTTATTTGTATTTTGAAAAATTCCGTCGTTGTTACCTTGAGCGTTAACACTTGCCGCAAATAGCAATACAGTAACTGAAATTGAGCAAACTAAATAGATTAATTTTTTAAACATAGAATTCCCTCCTTTCGATTTGATAATAGTATCATTTCCAACAAAAAGATAATTATTCTATGGTTTATAAGGAATCCTCTAGGGGTTTTTGATAGGTTATATTTTTAAATCACATTGACACAAATTGTGACGTAAGGAGTGGATATAAATGTTTGGTGATACTGTTGAATGTCCTTACTGTGGTCATGAAAATGATATGTCAGAAGGAACGGTAGATTTACCTGACGATAATAAATTTGACCATGAGTGTGAAAATTGTGAACGAGAATTCGAAGTGTTTGTAGAGTTTTATCCTTCTTACAGTAGTGGGGAAATTGTGTATGTAAAATGCGAAAAGTGTGGAACAGAAACAAGAGATATCTATGAAAAAGGCAGAATTTTTCCTTATCCAAAACACATTAAGGAAATCAAGGTTTGCAGACCGTGTTTTTATAAAGGCATGCACGAAGAATTATCAAATAGTTAGTTCGCAATACGACTTAAAATATGAAACACAATAAAGCATTGAGTTAATTCGACTTTGACACAAATTGCGAACTAATGTTGTCGTTGACTGATATCTCGAAATAAACATTAAGAGGACTTAATACTCTTAATCGTTAGCAAACCGGTCAATGCTTTCGCCTGTGTCATCGCAAGAGTTACATTGATCTCCATCACTGAAGTCATATCCTGTTCATAAACAGTCGGGGCAGTCCTTAAAAAGTTTAAAATCAAGCATGATGTTCACCTATTTCAGAGCAATAATGTTCATTAAAAAACCACTTTAAGAAGAGTGGAATAAATTAATTTAATGAAGTTACGCGTGTTGTTGGGACTTCATTTTAATAAAATCAACTAAAATTTTCACTAAACAACCTGAAACAACTAATGTCAAAAACGAGTAGAACGAATTCCAGTTTTGCAACTTGTATAAATCGAAGTGCACAAATATAGGAACAGCAATAAAACCAAGAATAGCAGACATAACAATTGTCACGATCATGTAAATACTCCATTTATTGAAATATTGGTATATAAGTGTAATTATTACAGGAATTACAGCAAAATCTACTGAATTAAAACTTTGAAAGAAGGCAAGAAATTGATGTGGGTACGACCAAAATCCATAGAAATGACCAAGTTCATTTACGTAACTAATCACAGTAAAACTAACCAGGAACGCAATCAATATTAGTTGGAACCTTTTTCTATCAATAAAAATAAAAAGAAAAATCAGCGAGATGAGATTTACAATTACGATAAACCACCAATGAACACCGAATAAATCATGTGCTAACCAGTAATCAATTTTTAACTTACTTGATTGCCTGAATAGACTTTCTATGCGATCAAACATGATATCACCCTTTCGAAAATTATTTTCTCCAATGGGTTACTTATGAATACATCAACTTGAAAAGATGTTAAATAAATCATTTTTGCTGCATAGTACGAGGAAGGAGTGCGACAATATTAAGTGTAAGCGGAGGTAAAGAGGGCAAGAAACATCCATGCTATTGTTGCGGAGAAAGAAATGAGAATAATGATATATTCTTAGCTCACAATATACACATAAAATTAAAAATCCTAAAATATGCAAGTTTTTATGCACTACTTGCGTATTTTGGCTCTTTTCACATTCATAAAAGATACTGCCATTTATAGTATTTTTAATTGCCAAATACACTATTCAACTAAAGAGAGAGTGATATAAGTATTCTTCTGTATAGGATTACTCAAAATTCTCCTGCTTATAATCACAATGAACATTTCCTGATGTTATTTCTGACTGATTCGTATTGCTATAGCTAACTCCTAAAAAAGGTGTTAAAATGGGTGGAATTCATCTTAGAAGGAGCACAGGCATGCAACAAAAAATATCATTTTCAACCTATGCCGTCATTGGGACGATGCTGTTCGGCATGTTCTTTGGCGCGGGAAATTTAATCTTCCCGATCCAAATGGGTCAGCTCGCTGGTACGAACTTTTGGCCGGCTTTAATCGGTTTCCTCGTAACCGCCATTGGTCTGCCATTTATGGGGATTTTAGCATTTGGTTTATCCGGGAGTAATGGATTACGTGATTTAGCAGGTCGGGTCCATCCACTTTTTGGGGTCGTCTTTGCCATGGCACTTTATTTAACCATTGGACCGTTTTTCGCGATTCCACGGACAGCAACGGTTCCTTTCGTGGTCGGTTTTGAACCGTATATGAATCCAGAGCACGGCAGCTTATATCTCGGGCTCTTTAGTTTTGTGTTTTTTGCAATCGTCTATTATTTCTCATTGAATCCAGCAAAAATTATCGACTATATCGGTAAATATTTAACACCAGCATTTTTAGTGTTTTTATTCCTCTTAATTATCATTGCTATCGTCAAACCGATGGGTCACTTCGGTAAACCAACGGGGGACTATAGTGAATTGGCCTTTATAACCGGCTTTAAAGAAGGATACAACACGATGGATGCCCTCGCCTCCCTTGCATTTGGAATTGTTGTCATCCATGCAATTAAAGGACAAGGCATCACTGATCCGAAGGCAATCGCGAAAGCAACATGGAAATCAGGCATTTTCGCAATGGTACTGATGATGCTGATTTACGGACTGATTACCTATATGGGGTCATCGAGCGTATCAGCAATCGGGACATATGATAATGGCGGTTTGATCTTTGCGGCAGTAGCTCAGCATTATTTCGGAGCTTTCGGCTCGATTTTATTAGCGATTATTATCGTACTCGCTTGTTTAAAAACGAGCATTGGGCTGATTACGTCTTGCAGTGAGTTTTTTCATCGAGTATTTCCAAAAGTAAGCTATAAAATCTTCGTTCTAGTACTATGTCTTGTGTCATTTTTCATTGCCAACTTCGGCCTAAACAATATCATTCAATATGCGTTCCCCGTATTAATGTTACTGTATCCTTTAGCCATTGTTCTTATTTTATTAGCGCTTTGTTCCTCTTTATTTGGTCATAAGCGGAGTGTTTATGCAGCCGCAATTTTCTTCACTTTTTGTGTAAGTTTCTTCGACGGCTACAGCACGTTAGTCGCTAGTCTACCAGGCGCGTCTGTCCATGCATTCGAATCCATTAAATCATTCTACATGGATACGTTACCACTTTACGATATTGGGCTTGGCTGGATTTTACCAGCTATAATTGGTGCGATAATCGGCTATTTATTGCCAACGAGCTCTAAAACAGTTGCTGTTCAATAAACCTAAGTTTGGAACCCGCTTAGAATTGATCCTAAGCGGGTTCCTTATTTTCTATACTACTGCATATTCAGACAATCTTCGACAATTCTCTACTATTTTCCCTATCAAACAAACGTTTAATTAGAATGATTGTAATCCTTGATATATAAGCATTTCCCCATCCCAATTATGTGTACTGTATTGTAAATACGGAGTTATTCAAAATGAAGCCTGGATTTAATCCATATAAATAGGGTTCAGTCCTTCTGCGTAAACAGCCGGACTGAACCCTAAATTGTTGCTAGTTAACTAGCAAGGAAGCAGGAACCGCCCTCCCCGCGCTTCTTCGACAAATATCAAGGCGTGCCAGGCACCGCAATTATTCCAATATTAAATGCGGCTCGAGCTCGGCTTCGAAGATTCGCGGCCATGGTAGTTTGACATGGACGCTCTCTAATGAAGAAATCGTTTTATAGAATTCCTTTGTGCCTCTTGAGCCGATGTACACCTTTTTACCATCAAAGTATTGATACCAGTACTCGGTCTCTTTTGTGAGATTTTCCTTCACAAAATTGTTTACTAGGTCATACTTATCACCGAGAGACCACTCACTTGCGCCGATTTGTTGTATATAGGTTCTGGCAGCCGGATGAACCACATTTTTATATCCCTGATCCTTAGCGAAACGGTGGAGTAAAAATTCATAATGAGCATTTGCTGTTTGCTCATATAGCGGGACACCAAATCCAGATGTTTGATTTAAAAAGGCAAATCGAGCCGCTGCATGACCAACTGTAATTCCTAATGCATTACCAGCCGTGTTCCAGCCGCTATAGGAAAGGATTTTTGTCAGATCCACTGATTCAGCAAGCGTCATAACAAATGGTTCATCTGCCTTATTAACTATAAGAACATCTCCAATGGCGACCTGCTTACCATTTGCTATTAATTCCTTTGTTCTATTAACAAGCCAGCCTATATCCTCTGATCTTGATGAACCACTAGCGGAAGGTGTATTTAGCAGGAGATGAATATCCGCTTCATCTTCATTGTTTACAATAATGCCGCCTGCTGAGGCGATATGTTTTTGCACATTGTAGTCAAATGTCGTATCTTCAAAAGGCGCAATCCAGTCATCTCCGTGGATTCCCCCATATTCAACAAAGAACTTTGGTGAAATATGAAAGAATTGGTTTACGAATCGAGATACAAATACGACACCCACTTCATCTGCACCAGGAAAAACGGATACTTGATCTTGAACCTGAAGTTCATTGACCTTTGCCAGTAACTGTTCTCTTTCGGCACGGTGAAGTCCATATGGAGCAGCGTCATCCTGAGCAAGAATTAAATTGTCAATATACCCTTGATGAACCCAATCAATCATAAGTTTGTTAATGGTGTGATTTCTTGCTCTTGCTTTCTTATAATCTTCTAAAACAGGAGCAGGAATTAACGACTCCAGCTCTGCTAATCTTTCTTTGCCAGCCATTCCTAAATTAACTACTTTATCGTATAAAATAGCCCATTCACTAATAAGGGAATAATATTTTGCATATTCGTCGCTGATGGCAGTAACCGCCAGCCTTTGAATCGTATCATATACATATACAGGCTTCTTCGGATATAATTCCTTTAACTTTTTAATAACCTGAATATCTTTAAGGGAATCTTCTAATGATTTAACACCTGTTCGTGAAGCCACCAGACCTCCGTAGGCAAGCATACTCGTAGAAATGACAAATCCATCCGCCTTATCTGCGTTTTCTAAAACCCATTTACTTATTTCTTCACCATTACCCGGTTCAGTGAAATAGCCAATCATTTCCTTTGGCGGTACAATAACATCTACACCTGCTGAAAGTCCAACCTGTTGAGGAAAGTAGATATTGGCTGGTCGATCATCTAATGGAACGAATAAAACGGTAGCCAACTCATTCTTTTTCTCCTTTGCTTCAATCATACCAACAGAGCTAAACAGTAAAAAGACTGCCATAATTAATGAAAATAATGTTCTTAACCGTTTCACGATTTTCCTCCTTTATATAAATCGACAAAAACCGAGGCATGCAAAAGCACCGGTTTTACCGTTTTTTCAAAGAACTACCCCATTCTCTGTTAAAATTCTTCTTAGCCTGGTGATGTTAATATCCTTAGGTGCAACTTGGTCAGTAATGGAAAGGGCTGCGGCTGTGCCGGCGGCTTGACCTGTGGCCATTGCGCTAGGTGTGAGTCTGGTGGTGGCTAACGCCTCGTGTGTGGTTGAAATACACCTCCCTGCTACCAATAAATTATCCATTTGTTTGGGTACGAGGCATCGGTACGGGATGCCATAGCTGCCATCGCCTTCGATGTCTTTCGCTTGAACACCTTTACCACTTGGATCATGTATGTCAATGGGGTAGCCGCTTAGTGCAATGGTATCTTCGAATTTCCTTCCTCCCACCACATCCTCAATCGTAAGGGCATATTGCCCATCAATCCGTCGTGTTTCTCGAATGCCGATTTGGGTTCCAACAGCCGAGATGGATGCCTTATCGAAGCCCGGAATTTTCTGTTGCAAGAACTCCGCCATCATCAGTACCTGTTTCCTTCCTTCTCTTTCCGCTGCCGATAAATCAAATACATCCGTTCCATCCAACCCTTGAACACGAGTGCAATTCACAAGGACCTCATCATCTTCAGGGCCTGCAAAAAAGAGAACCTGGTCGCGATTAATCGGTACACCTGATTCATTCCATTCCTTATAAAAGCCCTGAACACCGGTTAACGGTATCTCATCCAACCGATCAATCGGGGTTTTCTTGTAAAAATTACTAGGATTCTCCTTCATCGCTTCCTTTACCCTTGCAAGGTTGACCCCCCTCATGCGGAACTTCATTGTCATGGGCTGTGTTTTTTGGTCTTGATCTCTTCCTTTTAAACAAGGAGCACCAGAAAGGTAAGCAACGTCCGCATCCCCTGTCGTATCGATAAATCTCTTGGCAAAAACGCGGATGGGGCCGGACTTTGTGGCTAGATGAAGGGCCGTAATCAGATTTCCTTCCGTCTCCACTTGGTCGACAAAACTATGAACCAGGACTTCCACTCCCGCTTCCTCAAGCATATCTAATGCCAACAGTTTATATTTTTCCGGATGATATGGTGTGACCGAATAGGTGAATCCGACCGTATCACGTAAATGGCCAGGTGAACCGCCCATTTTCATTAAACGCTCTACTATTTCTTCCGCAATTCCTTTAATGACTTGTTTCCCGGAATTCGTGTGGTAGGTCATCCACGGATATACCAGTGCAATGGTTGACATGCCTCCTAAAAAACCATACCGTTCAATCAGCAGTGTTTTTGCACCAGCCCTGCCTGAAGCAATAGCGGCATTGATGCCGGCGGGACCTCCGCCCGCCACCACCACATCAAAAGTAAGTTCAGACTTCAAACTAGACACATCCTTTTTTCAAAATGATTATTTTCCACCTGTCATTGTCGCTCCCTCAATAAATTGCTTTTGCGCAAAGAAGAAGACGATTAACAACGGAACGGTTGCCATGACAGACGCACTCATCAATAACTCCCATTTTGTCCCGACTTCATCGGTAAATAGAGCCAAAGCTAACGGCAAGGTCATCAGTTCTTTTGAATTAATGTAAATAAGCGGCTCATAAAATTCATTCCAGCTTGTTAAAAAGGTGAAGATGGTCAGCGTTGCAATCGCTGGTTTGGCAAGCGGCAGCATAATGCTCCAATAGATTCGGAAATAGGAACATCCATCTAGCTTAGCGGCCTCTTCCAATTCTTTCGGTACTAATAGAAAGAATTGTCTCATCACGAAAACGCCAAATACTCCCGCCGGCCCTAATATCGGAATAGCAATTAACGGAACATGGGTATTAATTAATCCTAAATCCCTCATAAATAGAAAAAGAGGAATGGTGATCACCTCAACCGGAATCATCATCGTGCTTAATAAACATAAGAACAGCAGCGAACTTCCTTTAAACTTCAATTTTGCAAAAGCATAACCGGCTAGTGATCCAAAGAATATTGTACCAATTGTGACCAAAACGGCTATGTAAAAACTATTAAAATAAAATAGATGAAAGGGTGTAGTCTTTAGCACGTCAAGAAAGTTTTCCCACCTAAAAGGATCCGGGATGAACTGAAAGGTAAATATTTTTGTGGAATCTTTAAAGGATGTATTGATCATCCATAAAAATGGCACAATCATAATTAATGAGATAATCGTTAATATTCCGTAAAAGGATAGTTTCGTAAAAAAACCATTTCTCTTCTTATTGCTCATGGAAAACCCACCTTTTTCTTACACTCCATTGGATCAGGGTAAAGAATAAGATAATGATAAATAAAACAATGGCAATGGCAGAGGCATAGCCAAAATCAAATAGTTTAAAGGCATTTTCCCAAATATAGTAAACTAACACCTTCGTGTGATTTCCAGGTCCTCCGCCTGTCATGACATAAATCTGCCCAAAAACCTTCATCGATCCAATGACCGTTAAGATTAAGGTTAAAAAAAGAGTTGGGGTAATCATCGGCAGAGTCACATGCCAAAATTGTTTTAGTTTATTGGCACCGTCCAAATAAGAAGCTTCATAAAGATTCCGATCCACCTGTTGGAGGGCAGCCAAGAATAAAACCATATTCAACCCAACATTCTTCAATGCACTTACCGCAATAACTGCGCCCATGGCAAGATCAGGGTCATAGAGCCACGCTGGGCCATCAATGCCAAAAACACCAAGGATCTGGTTGATAAAACCCTCTTCAGTGCCAAACATGTATTTCCAAATGATGGACCAGACAACAATGGATGTCATAACGGGAATGAAAATAGCCGTTCGGAAAAAGCCAATCCCCGGTAAATTGCGCTGCAACAGCAGTGCCAGACATAAAGCAATAACGATATTAATAGGAACAAGACCGCCGGAAAATAGCAGGGTATTTTTCATCACTTCCCAAAAGTCGGGATCATTAACTAGCCGTTGATAATTTTCGCTGCCAATAAAATTAGGATCACCGAGCAGCTTCCAATCGGTTAAACTCATATAAACGGAATAGAAAAAAGGAATGAACATGACAACAAGAAAACCAAGTACCATCGGGCTGACAAATAAATAGCCGTAAAAGGCTTCACTACCAAAAAACTTCTTAGTTTTTCTTTTCATAGGCAGTTCTTTTGTTACACTTACTTTCACTTCCACCTCTCCTGCCTCCTTTACAATGAATCAATCGCCTCTCGAAAAGATGAAATGGCTGCTTTAATGCTTTCTTCCGTGTGGCCAACCACGATGGCCCCCAGCATAATCGCTTTTATTCCTGTCCGATAGAGTAATGGAACATCAAACGTCTCGATTTTTCTTTGAGACGGAACGAGGACGGGCACATCCACATTTTGAACAAGGGCATTATAGGCCAGGATATCTTTAAAGGTCAGAGGACTTCCATACTCCTCTCCAGGGATAATGGACGCTTCAAGGGCAGATACGCCAAGATGCTTAACCTGACCTAATTGACTGAACGGATATTCATTTGTAATAGCAAATGTTTTTTCAATAGAGTCAAGCTGTACCATCCAGCTCGGCTTTTGATGAGCATAGACTGAATAGAAATTAAAACCTAAATCGATGATTTGATCCATTTCACTCTGTTTTATCTGTTCAAAGGATCCGCCAGGGACAATGCCAAGTGGTCCAGAAAATTCTTCTCTGATACTGCGGAAAACCTCATCATATGCATGAACGGGACCAAAGTGGTTTCCTGATGCTCGATGGTCTACATTCACATGCAATTTAATCGCATCCACACCGGCTTGCATCGCCACCTTTGCGAGATCCCATCTATTTTCCGGCAAACTAACGATTAAGGTTAGCTTGTTTTTTTCTAATAAATGCTTTAACGACGAACTCAACGTGATTACACCCCCAGTAAAAGGGATGCGGTTAATCCTTAAAAGGGTTAACCGCACCTGTCAAGATTACTTTAATAATGGATTAATCTTTTCTTCCATACCTTTTAATATTTCTTCAGGCTTTTTCAATTGTCCAAACAATTCATCAAAACCAAATTGAACCGCATTATCGATTTTTTGCCACTCTATATGTCCGGCTTGCAGTCTGGCATTATCCATTTCATCGATAACCGCTCTTTGAATACTTTCTACTGGCGGGTTATTAGGCTGATTCACAAATTCATCTGAACTAAGTACCGATTTACGCGGCGGTACAAAGTAAGTAGATGTGGCTGTAATTCCCTCTTGGCTGGTAAAGAATTTGAGCAGTTCTTTTGCTTCTTCTGGATGCTTTGAACCTTTAAATAGCCCATATCCCGCTTGCCCTAACATCGGGTATCTTCCTTCAGGACCTTCCGGAAGAGGAGCGATATCCCAGGCAAAATCTTTCACATCACGGGCACGAGACACATAACTATAGACATCAAAGAACATGCCAATTTTTCCAGATTCAAAGCTTACTTGCTCACCTGCTTTTGGATGTGATGCATCCTTAAACATCATGCGGTCAAGCATTTTAAGGGTCCCTACACCTTCTGGACTATTCCATGTAAACTTTGTTTGGTCCTTATTAAATAGATCTCCACCATAACCCCAGGTGTGCGATAATAAGGCAATCCACGTATTCCAGTCACGGAAGAAGTTTGCCCCGTAAACACCGTTGGATGAAATAGATTTTGCCGATTTCTCGAATTGCTCCCATGTCCATGCTCCAGCCTGTACATGTTCATTCGGCGTTTTTTCGCCGGCCTTTACAAACAAATCTTTGTTATAAAATAAAACCATCGGCGGAGTTGAAAATGGAATACCATATAATTTCTTGTCTTTCTCAAACAAATCCAGTGTAGATGGGAAGAAGTCATCCATGTCATATTCCTTATCCTTTTTAAAGGAGGAAACATCTTCTAAAATCCCATTTTCCATGAATTGCGGCACCATACGCTCTGCAACCCATCCTACATCAGGTAATTCTCGTCCTGCCGCTAATACCGTAATTTTTTGCTGATAATCTGGGAAAGGGACACTCTCCATTTTTACTTTGATATTTGGGTGGGTTTCATTAAATTTTGCAATTAACTGGTTATAGACTTCCTGGTGCGCTTCATTCCCCCACATCATAAAGGTCAACTCCACTTGCTCATCCTTCGATTTTGAACCTTTATCCGTTGAGGCAGTCTTTTCGGTGTCTTTATTGCATGCGGAAAGCGCTACCAAAAGTACGGCTAATAAAATGATTCCTAACTTTTTTACCATCACATTACCTCCCTTTGTTATTCATTTTAAGAAAGAAGGTATTTAAAAAATATCCTCTCAATAATAGAAATAGTTCGTTATTCTCATATTATTGAACTATTAGGAAAATTTACGGAACTCCACGGGTGTCATTCCGGTTTCATGCTTAAACAACGTCATAAAGTGTTTGGGACTTTTATAGCCTGATAGCTGCGCAACCTCATATACTTTTAAACTCGTTCCTCTTAATAAGCCTTTTGCCTTTTTTAATCGTTCTTCCGTTATGTATTCTGTAAAGGTAGTCCCTAACTCCGATTTAAAAAGATGTCCAACATATTGCGGATTTAAATATACATGTTCCGCAATATGCTTGAGGGTGATTTCACGGCTTAAATGATCATCGATAAATTGAAGAATCTCTTGAAACTGTCTTGAGACTTTCGTACTGTCTGCCTTCGTTTCTTTAAAGATGTTCGAAATGGTTTCCGACAGTTCAACCCGGTTAATAGGCTTTAAAAGATAATCCGTTATGCCAAAGCGCATGGCCGTTCTCGCATACTCAAAATCACTATGGCCGCTTAAAATGATGATTGGAACCTCTTTAGATATTTGTCTTACTTTCGAAATAAAAGTAAGACCATCCATTCCTCCCATCCGGATATCGGTCACAATTAAATGCGGTATCCGCTGGTGAAAAAGTAATACCCCTTCTTCGCCGCTTTTTGCTTCGATGACTTGAAAACCTCCCATGACTTGTTCAAGTAACACTTTGAGACCTTGTCTAATAATCGCTTCATCCTCAACAATTAATACCTCTTTCAACATCCCCGCTCCCCTTTCGTTGAATAGGCATTTTGAGCGTAACGGAAAATCCATCTTGTTCCCTGCTCTCAATTTCTATTCCGTACTGTTTTCCATATAGCAGTTGGATTCTTTCGTGAACATTTGGCATCGCAATTCCATTATGGTTTTTCGAAGGAAGCGTTTGTCCTGTTTCCAATGACCTCATTAGCTCCGCCAACTTTTGAGCCGAAACACCTCTTCCATTATCATGAATGACTATTTCTAAGGTTTGATTTTTACTAAAAGCTTTCATTGCAATATGTCCTCCCTGTCCAAACAGCCCATGGAGAATGGCATTCTCAACAAACGGCTGCAACACTAGTTTTGGAATGAGTACGTCATGCAAGGATGGCTCGATATCTTCTACATACTGAAGGTCCTCCCCCATCCTAACCCTCTGGATGGCGATATAAGAATGGATAAAGGCCAATTCCTCTTTTAATGTGACAATTTTAGAAGAGTTATCAACGGTATATCGTAATAACCGGCCAAGAGACGAGACCATATCGGATACTTCTAAATTTCCCCTGGTGATTGCAAGCATATTGATGGTCTCTAAAGTGTTATATAAAAAATGGGGATTCATTTGACTCTGCAATGCTTTAATCTCTGCTTCCTTTTCCCGCAGACCTGTTTTGTATACCTCTGAAACAAGACGGTCAATTTCGTTCACCATATGGTTGAAGCCTTTTCCAAGCTGGCCAATTTCATCATTAGATTGAATCGAAACGCTTTGGTTCAGATTTCCCTTTCTTACATTTTCCATTGCCTTTCTTAATGTATGAATGGATCCTACCAGTGGCTTAGACAAAATAAACCCTAATACCAATGAAGTAAATATACCGATTAATACGACATAAATTACCACTTTTCGTAAGTGGTTCACTTCAGTCAATATGACAGCACTTGGCGTTAACATGATCGTTTTAACGCCTGAATAGGATGACTCATTATAGACGACCAAATAGTTCACACCATCAATGGGAATATTCAAATGATTGTTCTCTTTGAACATTTTCATTTTAGATATGACGGAGCTCCCAATGAGTTTATCTTCCTTATTGGGATAAATGAATTGATTTTCTTTGTTCAGGATAAAAATGCGGTTTGATCCATTGGTCTTGCTTAAGATATCTTGGATTAAATCCTGCTTTAAGTCGATTTTGATTATACCAAGTGGTTGATAGGATGACGGGTCTCGAATAAGCCTGGCAACAGAAAAAACCGTCACGTCTTTGTGTAAATAATAGCTAGGTTGATGAAGCGGAAGTAACACCCACTCGCCATCAGCCTGTTTAATTTTTCCAACCCATTCATTATTCGTGTCAAATACTTTCAGCATGACCGTATTGGAATCTAAATTACTAAAAATTGTGCCATCATTGGCCATGATATGAATTCCTTTAATTTCATTTCTCATATGAATGAAACTAGAAATATAGCGCCACAACGTGATTCGTTCATTTGCAGGTGGAAACATCGTTTTTTCACTTGGCGTTTGGTGATTGTGTAATATATCCATAACTACTTGATTGTAGAGGGGAGATAATGAAATGATTTGCATTTCTTTTAGATAACGATCTAGATTGCGATTAATTTGGTCAGCTAACTGGATCTGATATTCTTCTGTTCGCTCTTGACTGGATTTTGCAAATTGATAATAGGTAATACTGCCAAGAAGCGTTGAGGTAATCAAGATCAGCAGCGAAAAGATGAGAATTAATTTCACACGATACGGAAGCGATAACAAAGATCGTTTGAGGTGTTGTTTCATCGTAACTAATTCCATTAGAATCCCCTTTTTCTCAATACATGCTCTTTATTGCTTTCTACATTTTTTGAGGAATTCCTTTGTTACGAGAAAAAAGTTCTACAGGGACGGTTCTTATAGGGGACAATCGGAAGTTTTGTGCGCAAAATGGTAAATACCTAGTCAAAGGTGGCTCCATTCATTTGGAAATTTTTAAGAAAGCCGAAGATTCTCCTAAAGGTACGGAGGAATTAGGCCTTTTTATCTTTCAAAATCTATAAAGTTGGAAATCCGCACTTCCTTGATGTTATTCCATTGGTAAAAGCGGCGGCAAAAAGTGGGAAATCTTGTGGCGATCGCTGGTACAAAACATGACAGAGGTAGTACATTCTTATGGCTGTAATCATAAATCAGGATTCTTCTCTTTAAATACCAAAAAAGAATGTTGAAGCATGTCAAAAAAAATTACTTGAATACGAACCACGGATTGTCACTCGACTTAGATTATCCTCATACCCAACATAGTGAAAAAATGTCACATAATTGTCACGAAATAACTTGAATTATGACATATTCTGCAAATATCCCCCTAGTAATAAAGTCCTGAATATTATATTATAATAATATAGTATTATATTCCCATATTTTATAATATTTTACAATACGAAATAGTTATTATCCTATTCGATTTGTATAGCAATTCTAGAGCCAGATAGGCGAAAACCCAAACCTAAGAGAAAATACATATTCTATATATGCACCTTCCTATTACAACATGTTTATCATAAAACTGCTTTATTAGAGTGGGCCGTTTATCGATTTGATAGCAGCTTATTTCTTTAAATAAACCATTTTTGATAAGGAAGTGAACAGGTGTGATGTGATAGGTTCAAGATACAAAAGAGAGGACGTGTTTCTAAAAGTAGATTGGATGGTATGTAAGTCCAGCTTCATATTTTTTTGTAGATTTATAAATTGGAAGATATTCATTAAAAACCAAATTTAAGGAGCTGATACATTTGTTCTTTGAAAAAAAATATATTATTAATCCAAATTTTATGTATATGTTTGGTCAGTATGATCGATATGCAAAGCTGTGCACAATCGTTAAGGAATGGAATAGAACTTTTATTGTTGACAGGTCACCATTAGAAATTCTGGACGATAGTATCAGATGTATCGGATTTAATTTAAAGGGAGCAATGGAAACGTCAAAATTGCTCCTCGGTGATAAACACATGTGTCCTGTCATGGTTAATCCTATACATAATATATGTGTATTCCCAGATAAATCTACAAAGCGTCCAGACACCATATGGTTTAATCCAGATCAAATTTTAAGAACGAATACTTTAAATCGAAAAGCCACCATCGAGTTTAAGAATGGATTGGTAATTACAGTACCTTCGAAACTTTATTCTTTTAACCATAAACTACAAACAGCAGATCAATTTAAGAGAATGTTTGACGGAAATGGCTTTGATCCTTTCTCCTCTAGGAAAGACCCTAGAAAAGGGGCATAATGCTTAGTTACTAACGATGAAATTAACTTGAAGCTATCAAAACTGTTTATTTCAAAAATCTCTATTATCTTCTTCTCATACAAAAAGATTCGGCGGGATAATCATTGATTTCTTTTCATATATCCGAATATAAATAAAAAAGTTCATTTATTTCCTAATAGAGTCGGCCAATACCACTTGATAACGGTCGACTCTCCTTTTCTTATAAATAACTTCAATTCCATCTATCAAGCCTGGACGCGAAAAAGAAACTCTACTTTAGGATTCTATAAATGTCTGGCAATATGGGCAGTAACCACGATTGAAGGCTATTTCAGTTCTTAAATAACGATACAAATCCTGCAATAAAATTATCATTAGACTCGAACGCCGCTAGACTCTTGCAAACGTCACTAAATTCTTTCAAGATCCTTATTTGATCCGAAGCTCCACATCTTTTCTTAGGTCTTTAGTAAATTCAGATGAATTCACCGGCTGATGCTTCATTAACTCTTTATCGACAGCTTCTTCCAAAACCTCCACCAATAAAAGAGAAAGTATGTCAAAAATATCAACATTTGATGGTTACTATATTAAAACAATAGATTTCCTCTACAATTGGTAATGGAGGAGGAATTTGATTGAATTCAAACAATGTTGGTGTCGTTTTTCCAGATGAAATTTTAAAAGGAATGAATATTGAAGCATTCACGATCACCCCTGGGACCCATCGTGTTGGCGTTGCTATTTTATCTGGCAAAGATGGGAACATACACTTCTTAAGGCTGTACAAGGTACAAATGCAAGAAGATCAGCAATTCCATCCGATACATGAACTGGAGGCATTCTCCTTTCACTCAAAGTTAGCCCTAAAACAATTTATGAAAAAGTTACCTAACCTATTGGCTATTAAATTGTTATACATAGTAATAATTGAGTGCTTTATTTTAATGAGGTATCAAGTAAAAATACGATAATAATTTTTGAAAAGTTAAAGAACAAAAAAAGAGAGGGATATCTTCCCCCACTGTTTACCTTTTATGCTTTACCGCTTTAAACCCTTATCTAAGCGGGGGTCTGACCCCAGAAAAAAGGACAGGTTTTACCAGGTCTCCAACCGGCCCACTGATAATCTGGCCGTTACGCATGACGGTAGTTCCACCTACAATAGTGGCTACGGGGACACCGGTTACTCGGAAGCCATCAAAAGCGGTAATTTTACTTTTACTATGAAGGTTTTCGCTTTTGATTTCCATTTCCTTCTTCATGTCGACAATAGTAATATCTGCATCAGAGCCTACTTGCAGCGCACCTTTTTGTGGGTAAATACCAAACTGCTTCGCCGGGTTTTCTGAAAGCAGCGCAGCCACATCCTGAAACGTCAGCCTCTCTTGCGAAACGGCATGAAGCAGTAACGGTGCAAGCGTTTCGACTCCACACATGCCGGCAGGAATCGACCATAGATCACCATCCTTTTCTGCTTCCGTATGCGGGGCATGATCAGAGCAAACACTGGTAATCACCCCCTCTCGGATTCCTTTCCATATTCTATCCTGATCCTTTTTATATTTCACAAGCGGGAATATTTTCATGGCAGGACCCACACGGTCATAATCCTCATCCGTTAAATATAAATAATGCGGACACGTTTCAGCTGTAATAGAATAGCCTTCGTTCTGAGCCTGGCGAATAAGATCGACAGCTTCCCCGGTACTCACATGAAGAATATGCAAACGAGCACCTGTCTTTTTGGCAAAGGAGATACCCGTTTGAACCGTCAATTCTTCAGCTAAATTCGGTCTCCCCTCCAGCAATGCTTGATAATCATTCCGGCCACTTGCCATCACTCGCTTCGTGAGCTGGTTCACAACATAATTATTCTCTGCATGGATGGCGAACACGTTCCCTGTCTTCGCTACCGCCTCAAACATTTCATACACCTCTCCATCATCACATGGCGGGAACACCCCATCCATTTCCGGAGTGTATTGGTAGATGAGCTGGAAAGGATCCATGTTAACCGCGTATCCCCAAAAATACTTAAAGCCGATTACCCCTGCTTCATGCAATGCAGGAATATCATTGAGATTGAAACTGCCTAAACAAATGCCCCAGATACCAAAGTTCACATGGGCCTTTGTTCGAAGATTTTCAACCTGCCGATAAAAATTCTCCACATTGTGAATAGGCGGGTTAACATTCGGCATTTCAAAGATTGTCGTAATGCCCCCGGCTGCTGCAGCCTGAGTAGAATAATAAAAATCCTCTTTATGGGTGGCGCCAGGATCCCTTGAATGAATATGTGTATCAATGAACCCCGGAAAAACATAAAGTTCGGAGGCATCGGTTACCTCTTTCGCGTCACCATCCAATCGATTCGTAGAAATGGCAACTATTTTTCCATCCTTAATATAAAGATCAGCCAGATAGATCCCTTCTGATGAGACAATGTTTCCATTTCTGATAATATGATCCCATTTCATCGATTGCTTCACCTCCTTATGAATTCACTGAAACCTTCTGAGCTGGGATGTCTACCTGTCCAATCAGCTCGTTAATATCTTTTATGTTATACATGTTCATATACTCTTTTATACCTTCTAAAATATCCAACATCGCCAGCGGATGAATAAAGCTCGCGGTGCCGACTTGAATGGCGGTGGCTCCCGCTAACATCATTTCAATGGCATCCTCTGCTGTCATCACGCCCCCGCAGCCAATGATTGGCAGGTTTGTCACTTGACGAACCTGATAAATCATTCGGACAATGATCGGTTTTACGGCAGGACCAGATATTCCGCCCATGACATTGCCAATCTTCGGCTTCCTCGTGTGGATATCAATTGCCATCGCCAAAATTGTGTTAGCCACATTCAATCCGTCTGCGTTTCCACTCTCACAGGCTAGCGCAATTTCTTGAACGCTCGTGACATTGGGCGTAAGTTTGGCAATAATCGGTTTGTCCGTTACCTCTTTTACCTTTTTCACCAATTGATAAGAAATGTTGGGGTCCATGCCAAATACCTGACCATTCCCTTTTAAATTGGGACAAGAAATATTCAATTCAATGGCAGATACCCCTTCGTTTCGCGCGATGATTTCTGCCATCTCTGCATATTCATCGATACTGTCAGCAGAAATGCTTGAAATCAGCGGCGTCTCATATTTCCGGTAATACGGAAGAGTATGCTCTAAATAATAATCAAGGCCTTTACTTTGGATTCCAATCGAATTTATCATCCCTGCCGACACTTCACAAACTCTTGGTGTCGCATTTCCGCCCCGGGGATATTTCGTAATACTTTTCGGAACGACGGCCCCAAGCTGATTAAAATCCATCAGCCGCTCCATCTCTTCCCCAAACGCACCCGATGCCGGCATGATGGGATTTTTTAAAGATAAACATCCAATTTGAACACCCAGTTTCAGTTCTGTCATGATGTCAGCACCACCTTATCTAAATCAAATACCGGACCTTCTTTGCAAACGCGGACCGAACGAATCAAATTGTCTTCCCTCAAATCGCAAACACAGGCAAAACAAACGCCCATCGCACAGCCCATATGTTCTTCAAGGGCAATTTGAGCAGGGATTTGCTGTTCGCGGGTAATCATTTGTAACAGCTTCGACAGCCGCTTCGAACCACATGTAAAGGCTGCCTTTATATCCGTGTCGCTCATGATTTGCTCAATTAGGCTGCTGACGTTTTCCACACTGCTTGTTCCTGCCACGTCTGTCACATGATAGACCGTTGCCCCGAATCCTTGCAGTGTTTCCGCTGCCAATAAATCATTTTTACTTCTGGCACTTAGAATCGCGATGCACTTCACGTTCCTTTCAGCAGCTTCCTGGGCTAATGCCGCCAATGTGGCAATCCCCACGCCCCTTGCCAGCAAAAGAATAGTGTCCCAGCGTTCCTCCAACGTGAACCCTTCCCCAAGCGGGCCAAATACGTCCACTTCATCCCCGTCAGCAATATGTGTCATTCGCTGCGTGCCAAGCCCCTTAACCAAATACAAAAATTCAATCGTCTGTTCCTGTTTATTAATACGGTAAATGCTAAATGGCCGCCGTAAAAATGGTGTCAATTCATCCGCGCACTTGATGTTAAAAAACTGTCCCGGCAGAATCGGCTCCGAAATGGAGGAGGCATCGACCACCATGTGCCAATAGCGCTCACTTACCTGAGTATTCGATCGCACGATTAATTTGCTTACGTTCATGAAATTCTCTCCCGTCGATTTGATTGAGCAGTATGATGGCTATTAGAAACTCCAGCCCATTTAATCACTTCTTCTTCTAATAATGACGCCCCTGCGCCAATCTGCTCGATTGCAGTATACTCATCACGGTGATGGCTCAAACCATCTTTTGAAGGAACAAAAATTAACCCGGTTGGACAAAGCTTCGCCATATTCATCGCATCATGCCCTGCTCCGCTTGCCAGTTGTCTGCAGGAAAAGCCTTTCTGCTCACAGCTCTCCTTCAAGGATTGAATCACTTCTCCATTTAGCTTGACAGGCTCTTCGTCGCTTAATTGCGTCACTTCGATTTCAAGTTGGCGCGTTTCTTTTAGATGTTCAACGGTCGTGAAAAGCTTTTCTACCACGCGGTTTCTTGAATCAGTCGATGTTCCGCGAATATCCACCTTCATTTCGGCAAAATCAGGCACCACATTCATGACACCGGGCTCCAGCTCACATTCCCCTACTGTCGCCACCGTTCCAAAAGGAGCTTCCATTTTAGCTGCCCGTTCTAATTCAAGCGCCAGTTCTGCCGCCCCCAAAAAGGCATCTTTCCGATAGTTCATCGGGGTTGTGCCAGAATGAGAAGCCAGCCCATGAATCCTCACCGTAAATCGTACCGGTGACGCAATCGCCGTTGCGATTCCGATCTGATATCCTTCTTTTTCCAAAATCGGCCCCTGCTCAATGTGCATCTCAAGAAATACTTTGAATTCCTCTGTTTTACGAGCACTCTTTTCTATGGTAGAAATATCGAGACCACATTCAGAAAAAGCCTCGAAGATGGAGTTTCCTTCGCGATCCTTCAGCACCAAAATCGTTTCCTTTTTCAATACTCCCGCCATGGCTTTACTGCCAATCGTCGAAACCCCAAACCGTGCAGACTCTTCACAAGCAAACGCTATAATCTCGATTGGATGGTTTGTTACAATTCCTCGATCGTTTAAGCTGTTAATCACTTCAAGTGCAGCCATGACGCCTGCTGTCCCGTCATATCTTCCCCCTTGTATGACTGTATCTAAATGGGAGCCGGACGCCACAACAGGAAGATTGGGATGGGCGCTCTCCCTCCGGGCAATGACATTTCCGCAAGAATCAACCCTTACCTTCAAACCAGCCTGCTTACACATGCGTATAAAATAGTCCACTGCCTGCCGTTCCACTTTTGAATAGGCTAAACGAGTAATGCCTTTGTCCGAAAAACCAAATTGATTGATTTCAGCTAACGTTCGTTCCAACCGATTGACATCCATGATGACCCTCCCATTTATGAATAACTGCGTTTCTTCTTCCCTTCAGTATAAAATGAAGCACATTCCTACCTAGTTGTTGATTCGGTCAAAGACAAGCATCAAAATTCAGCGTTACCTCCAATGAAACACCTGTCTCAAGTAAAGAAAACTCGCCGATTGGCGAAGACAGAGGCGTAGTTGCACTTATGCCTGATTGGAAAGTTATACTTTCCTATCGGCTAAAAAAAAGAAGCAGAAGAACTTCCTCTGCTTACAAGATTTATTTTTCAATAACCGGCTGAGATTCTTGGATGTGTTTGCTCCCCTTTAATGGTACACCCTTCATCGTTAAGATGATGGTTAATGAAATCAGATAAAGGATTGCTAGGAATAGCATGGCGTAGGAAATACTATAATTATCTAATAAAAATCCAATGACAATAGGTGAAAAACCGCCGATTCCTCTTCCTAAGTTAAAAATGACATTATTCGCCGTACTTCTGATTTCTGTTGGATAAAAGCTGCTAATCAATGCCCCATATCCGGCATTCATTCCGTTGGCAAAGAAACCAACAACCGCGCCACCAATTAACAAGGTAATTTCATTTGTGGCCACCACGTAAAGAAAAACAGAACACGCGGCTGCAATTAAGAAAATCCCGTATGATAATTTAGCCCCTAATCGGTCCATAATTTGGCCAAACAACAGCATCCCTAAGCACATTCCGATAATCGTACTAATCATCCACAAAGACGATCCGCTGACGGACAAACCTAATTTCTGTTGAAAAATCGATGGCAGCCAGTTCATAAGTCCATAATAACCGGCTACTTGGACAGCAGACATCAAAGTAAGCGCAATCGTAATATAGGTTGTGCGTTTGGATGCAAACAATAGTTTGATAGACGTCTTACTACTGCCTTTATCATTAGCTTTTTTCATCTTTTTCCATTCATCGGTTTCCGGCAAATGACGGCGGACTAAGAAAGCTAACACAACTGGGATCACTCCAAAAATGAATAATCCTCTCCAGCCAAAAATAGGAATAATCAGTGCGGCTAAGATTGCGGCCACGACAGCTCCCATCTGTCCGCCAATTGTTACCCATGAAGTCATTCTCCCACGCTTTTCTTTCGGAAACGCCTCCGCTACTAAGGCCATACCGATTCCAAATTCTCCTCCGGCTCCAATACCGGCAATAAACCGTAAAATATAAACTTGTTCAATATTCGTGGCAAAGCCCATTAAAGCGGTTGCAATGGCAAAAATAAAAATTGTAAACGAGAAAATTTTAATTCTGCCGTATTTATCTGCTAACACACCAAAAACGGCACCGCCTAGCAACATCCCCAAATTGGTAATAGAAGAAATTGAGCCGCCAGCAGCGGAGTTAATTCCAAATTCTGCAATAATCGTGCTCAACGCAAATGACAAGAACAGGATATCCATCCCTTCAAGACCAAGTCCAAGCATGGAGGAAGCCAGCACTTTTCGTTTATATGTTTCATTAATTTGAACCATCATGTACACCAGCCCTTCACCTTATTATTGATAAAAACGCTTTCTTAATAGAGTAAAAAAAGATTATTAATCAAAAAGAAGTGCATTTAACACCATGCATGAGGCTCTTTGATGAATTTTCGCGTACTCTTCATCCGAAACCCAAGATTCACTTCCCCGATTCACATGGACAACTAAACAATTGGCCGCCGGGACACCGTAAAGGGAAGCCAGAAGATAGATAACGGCTGTTTCCATCTCACAATTGACTATATTTCGTTCTTTCCAATAATCCATCATCTCTTCTGTCGCTTGCGGACCATGATTAATCTTTACTTTCCGGCTCTGACCTAAATAGTAGCTTTGTGTCGTCAAGCCGATAGCAAGATTCACCTTGAACCCGTCATTGACAGCTGATCGCTGAATTTTGTTCACTAAATCAGGATTGGCAACTGCCGGATAAGAATCCTTCACATAAGCATTAAGCATCCCAGAATCACGGGCCATTCCGTAATTCACGACCAAATCCCCAGGCTCTAACATCTCATTCCATGCGCCGCATCCACCCAGCCTTACAAGTGCCTTTGCACCGCTTTGAATTAATTCAATAACTGCAATTTCAGTCGACCCAACTCCCATACCAGTAGAACAAATGGAGACGGGTTTATTTCGCCAAGTGCCTTTATACAGAAGTAATTCGCGATTTTCCGTAATAAGTTCGACATCTTCCCACATAGCCGTAACAAGCGGGATTCTTCCAGGGTCACCCACTAGTAAGGTTACTTCCCCTAAACTGCCTTCCGGTACTTCTTTTAAATGTGTATTTTGCACTGTACCCTCCTCCTTGCCAATGGTAGTGTGATAAAAGAGTGACTATTTAAAGTTTAGCGCTATCTTTAAAATGTTTTTATATCCGTTCAGCCAATAAAGTACACATAAATATTAGCGGAATAGACAATTGAAAATTCTAAAAAAGGACCCTTTCCTAATTAAGAAGGATGTTAGAAGGAGACTTCTACTATTTCATACATTTTCAAGCCCAAATACAGCATCATTTTCCCATCTGACTTTTGCAAACTATGGCCTGTGAGCAGTTCAATTTTATGGAGGCGATATTTTAACGTGTTTACATGAATAAACATCTCTTGAGAGGTCACCTTTAAATTTTCATTACAGTGAAAGTACTGTTTTAACGTTTCGACTAAATTTAAGTCATGATGCTGATCGTATTCCACTAATTTCCCAACTGTTTCCTGATAGAATTCGTCTAATTCCTTCTTACCAGGCAGCTGGTGAAGGAGGCGATAGACTCCTAGATCGTCATAAAAAATAACTTCATTCTGCTGTCTTTTTAAAAAACCAAACTTCACGGCCTGTTCTGCCTGGGAATAGCTGTTTCTTATTCCATTCACCCCAAGACCCGTTCTGCCAACGCCCATACAAGCAATAGAACGATTCCTTAAATAATACGAAAGATCATGAAACAACTGTTTGCAATATGGATGGAATGAGGCAGCTTTGGGTTCTTCCATTGGTGCAATCATACAGAAAAACTTTCGAATCCGTCCGACAATGGCTCCTGGAAAACGCTCTTGAAGATGGGATTCAACCTTATTAATGATCATAGCCTCTTCAAATTCAGAATCGTTCTTTTCTCCCCATAACAATAAACATACATATGGTTTGTTTATGGAAAACAGATATTTTTCTCCTCGTTCACTTACATCACTATCATCCAGTGATTCATTAAATAATAAGTCTCTGATAAAATCCCGTTTATATTGCTGTTCAATATCATGTTTTATTTTAAGTCTTAAAAATTCAATGGCTATTAAAGCGGATGCCTTCTCCAAGATCGCTAAATCATGTCCTAAAATCTCACTTCTTAACTCCCAGCACGTGATACTGCCGTACAAACGCCTATCAACAATAATCGGAGCAACAATACAAGATACCCATCGCTCCCCATATTTACGTTTTATGCTGATGGGATGTTTAATGAAAGATAGTTCATTTACCTCGACTTCCGTTAATGGAGAAATGTCCGCAGGCGGCACAGGCATTTTCATAAAGGGAAAACGGCTTTCAATGGTAATCACATTTTTCGTGAGATATTCCAGGGTATTAATAAAGACATCAATCCCTTGGGAATTCAACGAAATTTCATTCAAAATTTGGTTTGCCTGATCAAGATCCTCTTGCAAGATGACCTTTTCATTAAAAATCGCATGCATGACTGGAGATAAAATATCTACATAACTCACTTGTTCCGGAATTTTTATTACAGGGAAATCCAGCAACTCAGCCTGTTCCAATATGATATCAAGAATGTTATTCAAAGAGTTCGACGGTTTAATGGCCAGCGCCGTCACTCCTGCATTTTTTAGGTACGGGATTAAGCTACGCTGCGCCCCTTCATCATCTTTAATGGAATACAATGAAGTTAATAGCAGCTCCTTTCCCTTCAGCCATTTCACCACATTCGGAACCTCCATGACAGTGACTTGTTCAATCACTCTTATGAGTCCCTTGTATCCCGCAGCCACTTCACATTCTGCAAACTTGCCAATCTTCATTGCATTTTGTAAGGTAATTCCCATGCTCTCCACTCTTTCTATACTTTTAAAAACATGAATCATTTCCGTTTATTCAAGTGATCTTCTGTATTCAGACCATTGGATCGACGTCCATCAATTGCTTTGTGCAATTCTACACAAGAACGGTCATGCTACTTCAAATTATTTTCTGTTAGAGGTACCCAACAGTATTCTACCAAAACTCGACTATTGCCACAAAATTAGTAATATTACTTTTTTAAATTTTTCAACAAATTTTAAGGAGAAAATCTCTATTTACCTTTTCCTTTGTTCAGTTTGACCTATCTAATAAATCTTAACTGCAAATGAGATAATAATTGTCATAAAAAACAATGGAATACCGCAGATAATAACCTTCCACATAATTTGATAGAGAACGCGTGAACAATGAGATAAAGTGGGAATAACCCAGAATTCAGGAATTTCCAACTTCCGAAATAGGTAAAAACATTTCAGAAAGTATCGAAGCTTTATTTTATTGCGGTATTAACAACTAATCTCACCGGCTTGAAATTTTATACATAATACCTTAGTATTGGGATAAAAGATGGATAATTTTTATATAATAAAAATATTTTTCCAGCAATGTAGCTACGAATTGGAAACAGCAAAAATAGCCTGCCAATAATCTCTTATTCAAGTATTAAATCGTAGGTACGATGAGCGGGCTTTTTTCTTGGCATTCTAATATTCAGATTCCTACCTCAATAGAAGAGAGACCAACCATAATCATTTTTGTTTTATCAATAATGCTATATCTGACTGTCAAAAAAATGAGGAAATATCTATTATTAAGGAGATTTATTAGAACAAGAGATGCAGCATCAACAGAATCTTAATGAGTTAAGAACTATTCAACAAATTCAAGAGATGACCTACAAAGAAGCGAAAAGTGCTAAAAATTTTGCTATTTTTAGCTTGTTTAGACGTTAAACAAAAGATAAAACAAGCTTCCTATTTGTTTTAAATTAGGAGCTCATTTTATTTTATTGGGATATTGAAGATGCTACCTTGAAATATTGATGAACTGAAATTCCCACAATTTGTGGTAAAAATGCTTAGTTGAGGGGAAATACACAGAATGAAAAACATCTTATTTTTACTCCTACCACTCCTTGTTTTAGCTTCAGGATGCAGCCAAGAAACAAATAAAGATGAAACAAAACCTAAAGAGGAAAAGGTTGAAGGAGTACTAGCCCAAGAAGATATCAACGCTAAAAAGCGAAGGAAAAGAGCAATATATTCCAACACTCCGAATATAAATACACCATTAATTTGGATGATCGTTTAGGAGAAGAGATTATTATTGAGGAAGGGGGCAAAAACCTGTATTTATTATAACGACAAATCGCTTATAAAGGATAAAGTCCTTATCGGAACAATTGAAGCCATGTCATTAGACCTTTGGAGCGAATCAAAGGAAATGGAAAGTTATTCTATTGTAAATTATGATGATGAAGAAAGTAATCTAGCTTATGTTTACACTAATGCTATTCAAGATCCATATGAATCTTATTATAAGTTGAATGAAAATGGGGATGATTACCTCCCGTTAGATGAAGCAAACAAGTATGCTAGATCAAAAGCGTTAGTTGAAAAAAGCTTACTAAATTCTCACTTTATAGCAGGATCTATTGAAAGAAATCAAAAAATACCTGCTCAATTAGATCCCAATCAAGAGATTGGAATTGAACTTTCTGTAGGATATTATACTGATATTAAAAGTTGGTACGATACTTTAAAAAATGCAGTAGGTACAAGTCTAGAGACCAACTAATTAACACAAGAGAACGACTGAACAATGAGATAAGAACGAAATACCCAGAATTCAGGCAGATTCCGTTTCCGACTAATGAAATAGGAAATAACATTGTGGAAAGTATCGAAGCATTATCTTATGTGAACTTTGAACCTATGCATAAAGATGATGAAGCAAATTACCTGTTTGAAGAAAATGAAATAGCGGTCATTGGACAATATGTAGAGAAAATAAATAAGCAATTAGAAGAATTAAAGAAAAGATAGGATAGGCTTCCTCGCTGTATGTGCAACAGCCATATAGCATTTCTGGAAGTAGCTTCGAAGGCATGCACAGAATATCTATGATTCGAATCTTTTTATCGATCAAAAGGCAAAATGGAAGTTGCATCATCCAAGATTACATATCGCATCTTCCTTGGGTGACTATTTTTCACATTTAGAGGTTTAGTACCTTATGTGGATGAACCATACTATCGACTATTTGTTTTAGCATTTAATCCGCCATATTTAAGAATTATTGGATTTTTTTCCATTCAAATACCCTAAACTGCTGTTACTTTTTTCTAATTAGACAAAATTTCTTGGAGTGATAGGCACCGGGAGCAGTGACACTGGCACCAGAACTTAAAAAGTATCACTCCACCTGTAATATCTCCCACAGTTCTTTTGAGATTTTTTCAAATGGCTCGTTGGCTTTTACGCGTTCATCAAAGTCGGATTTCCAAATGAAAAAATCTGATAGCCCTCCTCTAGGCGGGTAAATTCTTTTATGAATGGATTTAATTTCGTTCATCACAGCATCAGAAGCAGTGTAGTTATTATCTTTCAATTGGTTTAGCAAATGAATGATGTATTTAACTTCTGATATTGGATGATCGATATCACCATCATTGTTTAATTCTAGTATGACAACTAGCTCACTAAATAACTTTTCTAATTTGTCGACGACTATTTGATTTGAATCCACGTCTATCACTCCTACTTAATCGACTTTTCACTGATTACTTCTATATCCCTTATTTTCCACGGTTCTTGCATAAGAATTTGATTACAATTCTCCCTGCCAAGGTAAGGGCCACCTTGGTAGCCAACAGGTCCTACATATATGGTGGTCGCCATCGGAACTTTGGCATTTGTTATTTCTGATTGATAGCGTTGATATTGAATCTGTCGTGCCTTTTCAACCCGTTTTCGATATCAATGGAGAATTCTTGAGTCGTGGATGATTGGTCTAGATTACCGACTTTAGTGATAGCAGCAGAAGCAACGAAAGTGTCCAATTTACCAAACAAGAAACCTAAAGGTGCAAACTTAACCGAAGCCGAGGACATTCGTAAGGCACTTGAGGCATCGGAGATTCCATCACACGTTGTGCCAGCCATAAAAAAGGGAACTTACAATATACAGCTGATGTTTGGGAATTAGTCATTGTTCAGGATGATGCTGTGGTAGAGGTTCAGATTGAGGATAAATAATGAACAAGGCTATCAATAACATTTCAGATTTTAATACAATGATAATAACAATCTAGGGGGATTTCATAATTTAGCAAAGAGGGATCACTACTTTACTGGCGGCGGGGGAGGAAAGAGACTTAACATAAAATGCTCCTTATCAAAGTAAGGAGATAGCTAGCCTACTGTAATAAACTAGCTTCCCTTACTAATTTAAACATGCACTTTTACAAAATAACTTTATAATTCTTCACCAAGATCCCTAGGTCTTTCCTCTTGATAGCCAAAATGATAAAGAATGGCATCGACTATTCTTCTTGATGCCAGGCCGTCACCATATGGATTAGAAGCTTTGGCCATTAGATTATGTGCTTCACTATCTGATAATAGTTCATCAGCAAGATTAAAGATGTCCTCTTCCTTTGTTCCAGCCAATTTTAACGTACCAGCTGAAACACCCTCCGGACGCTCAGTTGTATCTCTTAATACTAATACAGGGACTCCAAGTGACGGTGCTTCTTCTTGGACACCACCTGAATCAGTTAAAATTAAATATGCCTTAGAAGCAAAATTATGAAAATCGATGACATCAAGTGGTTCGATTAGATGAATTCGGTTGTTTTCCCCAAGCACTCGATTAGCAATCTCACGAACAACAGGGTTCATATGAACAGGATAAACTAATTGGATATCCTCATGCTTTTCTACAAGACGTATTATAGCATTAAACATATTTTCCATTGGTTGCCCTAAATTTTCACGTCTATGGGCCGTCATTAAAACTAATCTATCATCCCCAATTTTGTTTAAAACAGAGTGTGAATAATTACCTTTGACAGTTGTCTTCAAAGCATCAATGGCTGTATTTCCTGTAATAAAGATTGTTTCTTCCTTTTTATTTTCGATTAACAAGTTATCTTTAGATTGGCTAGTTGGTGCAAAATGAAGATCGGCTAAGACACCTGTAAGCTGCCGATTCATTTCCTCAGGATAAGGTGAGTACTTATTCCGTGTACGTAACCCAGCCTCCACATGCCCAATCGTAATCGAGTTGTAGAAAGCTGCTAAGCCGGCAATTAATGTCGTAGTAGTGTCACCATGCACCAACACAATATCAGGCTTCACTTTTTGAAATACATCATTTAGGCCTTCTAAACCGAGGGTTGTTACATCAATTAATGATTGTCTTGACTTCATAATATTCAAGTCAAAATCAGGAACAATTTCAAAAATATTCAGGACTTGGTCAAGCATTTCGCGATGTTGCGCAGTTACTGTTACGATTGACTCGATTTTATCACTATTTTTTTCTAATTCTTTTACGAGCGGAGCCATTTTGATGGCTTCTGGCCTGGTTCCAAACACGGTCATAACTTTTATTTTTTCCTTCATTTCGAAACTCCTTTTTATGTATTCATGCATCTAACAAAGTTTATACTAAATTTGTCGACAGGCTCAAGGGTATTAGTTATTAAGGAAATAGTACCTATCCAAAAATATAATAGGAAACTAAAGTAGGTTGATCTTAAAGGATTACATAAAGTTCTTTGAATCCATAGGACTTATTGTTTTACTATTCCTCGTTACACGGATAAATATTAGGATTACTCAAGCAGCCTAAGCAAAAAAGCTGTCAAGACGAAGTCCTCTCAACAGCCTAATGTATATTTTTATTGAACCATTTGTCTTAAATCCTCTTTTATGTCTTCAATTAGCTTTTTAGGAGCTATTTCCCTTTCGTTTTCGCCTTTATCATATGCTTTTTTCATGATCTCTGGGAAATCGGCTATATTCGAGTCTTTCGTCTTATTTACACTACTCAATTTCGACGTTCCTCCCTATAATTTTTAACAGTTACATATTTTACAAGAACTTCTTTCAATTGTAAATGAATTGCACTTGGAAATTTTTATCCAAGGTTAATAAATATGACTTGAACCATACATTGTTTTCGGCTCTTTAGCCTATTGCTTTTTGTAGTGATTTCCCAATAAAATCCCAAACATTTTTTGTATCTATTTTCCTATATCTTTGATATTCTTTAACTGAGTGAAATATTTGTCAAATTTTTGGAGGTACTATCGAATGAGGTCTCAAACGAACAAAAGGGGAAAATGGTTGAAAATCACTGGTATCATTCTTCTTGTTCTTGTCATTGGTGGAGGAATTTATGCTTATAACGTATATAGTTCATTAAAAAATGCTGTCACCACGATGCATCAGCCGATAGATCGAAAGCAATCAGAAAAACGTGATAAGCCTGTAGCATTCAAAGAAATGGATCCATTTTCAGTCTTAATGCTTGGTGTCGACGAACGTTCAGGAGACAAAGGGCGCTCTGACACGATGATTGTCCTAACAGTTAACCCAAACAACAACTCCGTGAAGATGCTTAGCATTCCACGTGACACGCGTACGGAAATTGTCGGAAAAGGCAAAGAGGATAAAATTAACCACGCCTATGCTTTCGGCGGGGTACAAATGTCAATGGATACTGTAGAGAACTTCCTTGATATCCCAATTGACTACTATATGCAAGTGAACATGGAAGGCTTTAAAGACATTGTTAATGCCGTTGACGGCGTAACGGTCCAAAATAATTTAGATTTTACCCAAGATAAAATCCACTTCGCAAAAGGTGAATTAAATTTAAATGGTAAAGAGGCTTTAGCCTATACAAGAATGAGGAAGCAAGACCCTCGCGGAGACTTCGGCCGTCAAGCAAGACAACGTCAAGTCATCCAAGGTGTTATTAAAGAGGGTGCCAGCCTCTCAACCCTTACTAATTACTCTGACATTTTCACAGCCCTTGGAAAGAACGTCAAAACAAACTTAACCTTTGATCAAATGGTAGACATTCAGAAAAATTACAAATCCGCAGGAAGCAATATTTCTCAAATTGAAATCAATGAAACAGGAACAAAAATCGGTGGTATTTACTATGGAATCGTTTCTGCTGAGGAAAAGCAAAAAATTCAAACTGAGTTGAAAGCTCAATTAGAATTAAAATAATGTGAAAAAGCAGATTGGCAATCGTGCCAATCTGTTTTTATTTTAAGATACTTTTTTATTTAGTTGAATTTCCACATCGTATAATATATTTTTAAAATCTTCTCTTAACCAAAAATAAGCCTTTGTTTTTTTGAACTCGCTAATACAGCTTCTAATGCTTTCTTCAAGCTCTGTTGTCAGTTCAAATCTGTTAAGTCCAACATTGTTTGGGATTGATTGTACCCATTCCTTTAATGGAAAGTACTTACGATCTGAAAATACTTCTAAAGCAATGGATACTGCTTCTTTAAATCGAATGGAATCGCTTACATAAATCATAAATAACACCCCCCCTGACTAATATAACTATATTTTCTCATAGATTTAGAAAATAGATTGTTATATTATGGGGTTGTAATTTGTTTCTTTTTGTAAAAAAATTTCAAGATAAACCTTTTAAATAAGACCTAGAGGACAAATTATAAAAATAAGAATGAAATCCTCCTACATTCTTATCGACTCAGTCGTTTCCGCATTAATTTTATCATTTTTATCTTTAACAAAAACCCTTACTTTATAAACACCTGGTTTGCTGATCTTATAATTTAAATGTGCCTTCTCCTTATAAGGGAATTTCTTAAGCAGCTCGTTATCCACATATACATAATAGGCATACGTTAATTCCTTACCTTCTGCGGTTACCTCTACGTAAAGGTTTTTTGAATCTTCCTTCTTAATTACCACTTTCTCTATTTTTGGCTCGTTTCCTTTCGCCTTTTGATCTGATGCGTTTTTAGACGAGTCCTTGCCACAGCCGGTTATTAACAATAACATGACTATTAATAGTGTAAATAACTTTGATTTCACTTTCGTTTCCTCCCTCAGTAAAAAACATATAAATAAAATTATACACAAAAAATAATAAAGATTAAAGTTTACTGAATTTTACAGCTGCGGTGATGAGTAACTTAAAGGATCTTTCTGGTAACATCGTTTGATTGAAGGGTATTGCCCATTATTTCGAGAGTTAGTAATCAAACGTAACAATAGTGGGTGGCAGCGATATGAATATTGATAAATAAATAATGTGATATAATGCTGGAAAATAAGAAAAAACCGGTTCATAAAAACCGGTTTTTATCTGTAACTCGGAACGTCATAATAAAGTGTATAGTTATCTATCAATTGATACAAATTATATATACTATTTACCTGTTTATACGCCCAAGCAATATCAGTTGCATATTGGTGCCAGGTTACAACTGGATTCCATCTCATTTTATACAATGTATCTTGTTGGAATGTACCATTATAAATATACTCTTGGCTGATTAACTTTGCTCCGCCAATGATTGCTGCTTCAGGGGTAAACCAGCCATTTTCATAGGCTTTTTGAGCACCACAAGTAACTGGACAGGAATCATAGGCACCATAGCCGTACATATTGTAGACTATTTTCCCATTGTATTCGACACCATTCGCTAATGCCGATTTACCATTACCTGTTTCTAAAAAAGAATGTGAAATCAGGTAAATTTCATTCACATTATATTGTTGAGCTGCATCAATAAAAGATTGTCCTTTATTGGCTAAAATCCCCTTGCCATAAAGAATTTTTTGATTGACTTCAGCTGCATTTAAGTAAGCAGGCTGGGAAAGCTTGATAAATTGGAAATAGTCCTTAGTATCTATTGAAAAATTATTGGGATTTAAATAGGCATTTACATCTGCTTTATTTGCATTTTGCCAGGTTAATCTAACCTCTACCCAATCCCCTGTTTTACCGATGACTATAACATTAGCACCTTTATTTAATTGTTGAACAACAAGGCCGTCCATCGATGGCTCTGTCCTTAGGTTAACACCATCTGCATTGATTATCTGCTTATTCATATCTACATAGGCTGCATAGACATACCGAGGTGCATTGCGGTACTGATCCGTTTGTGGAGATGAAGCCATTTGTTTATCTAGCATACTGCTTAGAGTTAAACCGTAATCAGTATACATCAGCTGAGGGCCATTTTTAATTTTAATAGGTGTGGCTGTCCATCCGTACAATTTACTAATAGTTTGAACATGTGCCTGTGTTTTATCAAACCCGTTAATTTCTTGAGTGATGATTTGATAATAGTATTGTTTTTCACCTGTAGCTGGAGATGTAACAGACCAATTATTTTTGATAAAAAATTGACGGCCTTGGTTTACCCTGTCCAAGCCTAGGACAGGATCGGATATGATTTGATAGCTGCTGTACTCTTTTTCTCCTGTTAACGGCGAGGTGACGGACCAGTTATTTTTGATAAAAAACTGACGGCCCCGATTAACCTTATCTTCCCCAAGTACAGGATCAGATACGATTCGATAGCTGCTATAATATTTTTCTCCTGTTAACGGCGTAGTGACGGACCAATTATTTTTGATAAAAAATTGACGACCTTGATTTACCTTATCTCCCAGCACAGGATCAGATACGATTCGATAGCTCTTATATCCTTTTTCTCCTGTTAACGGCGTAGTGACGGACCAACTATGGCTAATAAAGAATTCACGGCCGCGCTTAGCTTCCGTTAGGCCTAACACAGGTTCCGATTCAATCCTATAACTATTATTACCTCTCGAAACATAGTTGGCTTTGATCCCCGTTGCATCCACAAACTGTTGGAGGATGCTCTTCACTCGGGCTTCTCCAGTAAATCCACCACTAATGATTTGGTAGTAGTCCTGCTGTTCGCCAATCCCCGCATATCGAGCGTTGATTCCTGTCTCTTGTATAAACTGCTGGAGGATGTTCTTTACTCGGGATTCTCCACTAAATCCACCGCTTATGATTTGGTAGTAGTTTTGCGGCTCTCCGCTCCCAACAGTTTGACCATTGATTCCTGTTTCTTCCTTAAACTGTTTGAGAATACTCTTCGCTCGGTCTTCTCCTTTGAATCCACCACTAATGATTTGATAGTAGTTTTGCGGTTCACCCTTTCCCGCATATCGAGCATTGATTCCTGTTTCTTCTTTAAACTGTTGGAGGATGCTCTTTGTACGGGATTCATCACCAAATCCACCACTAATAATACGGTAGTACTCTTGGTATTCATTTGTTTTTTGATAGATTCCTGTCAGGCCAGTATCTTTCGTTAACTGCAACAATCCATTTTGGGCAAGTCTCTCATTAGCAAATTTTCCTGTTTCAATTTTATAGGTTGAAAGATCCGTATAAGCTTTGGACGATACCGGGTAAAGAATCATCATGAGCCCAAGAAAAGCTAGGATTCTGCCAGTTAATCTGAATTTAATAAACACCTATCTAGTAACCTCCTTTCCTTTTTCATAAATTAATAGAATTGCATATAGAATAATAATACAAAGTAAAGATTATTTTCTCAACAAAATTTTCCAAGATTATTATTTATTTTACAAAAAACCACTATTTTACTACCATTATTTAGAATCATTAGCGCAAATAATGTAAAAAGTAATTTCTTATCGTATAATGGTAGGATGACCAGCCTATTATAAAAAGTGAAGATTTTAGGCGTCAGGAGGTATAACTTGCGTTTTATGAAACGATCCATCAGGAAAAGTATGATTATTTTTTTTATTTTTCTTGTTCTTGCAGCTATATTATTGGTCACTTTTTGGACGAATCATGCACAGAAAAAGGATAATGTTACTAGTGAAAGTAAACCATCTATTGAACAATCAGAAGAAAAGAAGACTTACTCATTTATTAACGTCCATGACGCTGGTGCCATTGGCGACGGGAAACACGATGATACAAAAGCGATTCTAAATGCCATCGGCCAAGTTAAAGATGGCGGCAGCTTAATCTTTGATTCTAACAAGATCTATCTTGTTGCAGAAACGATTAAGATTACAAAGGATATCACCCTTACCACTAAAGGGCAGACAAATGCCACTCTATTAATGGGAAGTAATCGAAAAAAGGAGCCTGTTTTATACTTTACTGGAAAAGTAAAGGATACGATAAAGATCAACACTACTTTAAAGACTAGAGATATTCATATTAAACTTCCAAATAGTGATAATGTAGATTCAGATGATTTATTACTCATTGAAAGTGATACTCCATGGTATTTTGACCCTAGAACAGGAACACAGAATTTGCATAAAGGTGAACTCCATCGAATTATTGGTGCTAATAAGTCAGAAGCAATTCTATCAGAAGGACTGTGGGATACATATGACCCAGACGCTGAACAAATAGAGGTTAAATTAATTGATCCTATTAAGGTGAACGTTGAAAAGATCAATGTGGTCCGTGCACCTTCTAATAGCCGAACCATCGGAATGAAACTTGAATATACCTCCAATAGTTCAATCAATAACGTGAATGTTAGAAATTCGACCTCCACCGGAATACACGTTATTAGCAGCTATCGTACAATAGTCCAAGATTCCATTGTTGTGGGAGCAAATGATAAGTTTAGTGGGTATGGAATCCAAACCTATGGCAGTTCCTATTCCATTATTAAGGATAATCGTGTAACCGGCTCTAGAAGAGGGATTGATGTATCAGGATATTATCCGGATTATTACACCACTGTTGAGTTTAATACCGTCTTTGGAGGAGGGAAAAATGAGTTTGGGTTACATTATCTAACTGAAGATACACAGTATGGGGTTGGGTCCCATTCAACAGCAAATTACACTGTTTTTAGAGGCAATATATTAGGAAATTTAAATTATGGAATTAATATAAGAAGCGCCAATGTCAAGATTACCCAAAACAAATTCCTTGGTCTTATTAAGGGCTCTTGTATTATTCTAGGTTACGGTAAAAATGCTTCCATCATTGACAATGAAACTATTAGTGGTAATCAAGTACCAAAGTTTGCTTCCGATATAGAACTTCCGAAGAATATAAAAGACTTTAATGCCAGTACATTTCTTATCGTAAAACGTTCATATGAAATGGACGAAAGCAAGTTACTTATTCATGATAATCGCGCGGAAGATATATCAAAGGAGTTTATCAAATTTTTAGACGTGAAAGAAATGAAGTCCTTCCAGATCAAAGTCTTGGACATCCTTGACAATAATATAAAAAGTGTTAACTCGAATTCAAATGATAATAAGTTTTTCTTCATATACAGCGAGTTTCCAATAACAGCAAACGAAAGTCGATTTAGTAATAACACTGTCCTAAACCAAACCCAAAAACCAATGAAAAGAATCTATTATAATTTCAAAAACAATAAATCAGAATAATTTTTCGAGGGTGTCCCAAAAGTATGACTTTTAGGGCACCCCTTTTTTGTTCATGGTTCTTTGTAACTTGTCTGTTGATTTGCGCTACAGGCGCTTCGCTTTCCGTGGGCGTGCCGGGCAGCCTCCTCGGCGCGAGCGCCTGTGAGGTCCCCCCTGCCCCGTACTCCCGGTCGAGCAAGCGGGAACACGCTCCTTATTGTGAGGACGTGTTCCTCACTCCTCACAGATCCGTGCGGGCGCTATTAACGCACACGGCTCTTCCTACCATCATTCACAGAATATATTTAATGTCTTTCTTTAGGTTATATATGCTCACTTTAACTCTTGGACTAGGCAAAGGATATTTTCTAAGGAATAGATTGAACTTATCCCAACTGAAAGATTTCCTTTGACTCCTTCGGTTCATCCACTTAAACAATAACCGCTTAACATGGTCTAGAAAATTCTGTACTGCCCTTAAATTGTCCGTGATACAGTAATAGTTGTAGTAGCCATTGAGCGACCGACGTAATCTAGCCATGATGTTCTCAATGTCCAGGGTTCGATTAGCCTTGAGCCATTCCTTTTGTTTCTTTAGCTTGGCATTTACTTTCTTTTTACTACTTTTGCGCTTAACCCGAAACTTTCCAGTCTTGCTTTTACTACAGTAGTGGGTGAATCCTAAGAAATCGAACGTCGGTGGTTTACCTTGCCCATTACGGTTACAGTCTTTCTCGGCTGTTCTCCCAAATGTAATAATTTTCGTTTTATCCTCGGCAGCTTCAAGATTAAACTTTTGTAGTCGTTTGATTAGAGCAGTGTAGAAGGCTTCGGCTTCACTTTGGAACTGGAAACAGCACACAAAGTCATCCGCATAACGAACCATATAGGCATAGCCTTTACACTGTTTTCTAACCACTTTCTCGAACCATAAGTCAAGGACATAATGTAGGTATACATTGGCTAGTATCGGTGAAATGACACCCCATTGGGGTGTTCCTTTGTCGGTATCAAAGTATTTACCTTCCTCCATGTATCCGCCTTTTAGAAATCTAGCGATTATTCTTAGGAGACTTGGGTCATTGATACGATGTTTTAGGAATTTCATCATCCACTCATGGTCTACATTATCAAAGAATCCTTTAATATCCGCATCGACGATGTAGTTGGTGTTACGACTTTCAATGTACACATTTAGAATCTTTAATGCATCATGACAGCTCCTGTTTGGTCGAAAACCGAAAGAACAGTCAAGAAAGTCATTCTCATAAATAGCATTAAGAATCTTCGCTATTGCACGTTGGACGATTTTATCCTCATGGTCTGGAATACCTAGCGGTCTTTTCTTCTTCGAACCAGGCTTATTGATGTAAGTCCGTTTAACTGGAACAGGTCGATAAGCCTTATTCTTAAGTTGTTCCACTAACCTTTTTATGTTTTCATCCAGTTTGTTTTCATAGTCCTCTTTTGTGGTACCATTTACACCCGTAGCCTTGCCACTTGGCAGTTCATGATGGCATTGTTTTAGGTTATTCTCATTAAGCAAATGTGCTAGAGAAGTGAAAACCATATCATCCTTTGTTTTCGCTAATTCTGCTATCCTTGTCAGTTCTGTTTCCATTACGTATCTACCTCTGTGTGCAGTTAATGTTTCCCATTCAAGGGCAATGACAGGTAGCGACCTTCCCTCCATCAGAATTACCCGACTTCATCAGTACTATGTCGCTATCCGACTTCCTTTAGGCATTTGACAGCCCTCACTTTATTATCGCTTGTTCGCCATTACTCTTCCTTAATAAGGAGAGACCTAAAGGACCTCCCGAGTTGCCGCAATATATCAATGTGTAACGTGCCACGGTCATCGACTCCGAGGAAGTTGTTATCCCTTGCCTTTAACGGGTATAACAATGTTGCCTTCTGCACTCCTGAACGCATCGGCCTTCCTAAATAACGCGAAATTTCGGAGCTCAATCCCTTCAACCTGCCGGCCTACGGCCCATTACCTAGCTATCTACGCTTAAAAGCAAGTGTTACCACTTGCCCTCCAAGGCTCGCTACGAGTGAATGGCTAGTTCTTTCTCGACGGAAATCCCATCCGTTATATATTGCGACCTATGCTCGGTCGCTCCAGGAGTCTGCGCGCCTTCCGCTCCAATCACCAGAGTGTGAAATTTAAGTATGAACTTTTGTACAAAAAAATAAGAAAATCATTCCATTTGGTATAATGAAGTTACCACAAACCAGAAAGGAAGATTTTCTTATGTAAAGAATTATAGCACGTCAGGACAATTAGTTCTACCTATGGATATTGAAGTCCTCATCCCCGAACACCATCTCTGCCGAATTGTAGATTTAGCTGTTGAGAAAATGAATCCGAATCTACTTGCTTGCC